>Ga0265798_10002381_pt1 | contig 27839 bp, 24 predicted proteins | sample P3T30metagenome_FD_192430 | JGI IMG/M metagenome (GOLD analysis project Ga0265798, IMG submission 192430) | Plant litter microbial communities from East Loma Ridge, Irvine, California - P3 T30 | ecosystem: Environmental > Terrestrial > Plant litter > Unclassified | place: USA: California...
TTCGGCAGGACGCCCTGGTAGTCGGCGTTCGGCGCGTAGGCGACGAGCTGGTTGAGCTGGAAGTCGGTGATGACGTACTGGCCGGCGAACGCGTTCGCGGAGACGATGTCGGCGGGGTCCGCCAGCTTGTCGGCCGGGAACACCTCCTCGTCGACGATGGGGCCGGCGGGGCTCGAGAGCACCTGCTCGAAGGTCTGGTCGTTCGCGGTCTTCAGCGTGAAGACGACCGTGGTGTCGTCGGGGGCAGCGACGGACTCGACGTTCGCGAGCAGCGACGACGGGCCGTTGCCGTTGTCGGCGCCGTTGGCCGCGATGGTGGCGATGCGGTCGAACGTGAACTTGACGTCGCTCGCGGTGAGCGCATGGCCGTTCGCGAACTTCAGGTCGGGCTTGAGCTTCACGGTGAAGTCGTTCGCCGAGGTGTACTCGCCGGAGACGGCGAGGTCGGGCTCGACGTCCGGGCTGCCGTAGGGGCTGTTGAACAGGAACGGGTAGACCTGGTTCTGCACCGCGAACGAGCCGTTGTCGTAGGACCCGGCGGGGTCGAGCGACAGGACCTTGTCGGTCGTGCCGACGACGATGGATCCGCCGCCGGACGCGCCGTCCTCGGCGAGCGGGTCGCCGGATCCGCCGGAGCAGCCGGCGAGGACGAGGGCCGCGGCGGAGAATCCGGCCGTGGCGAGCAGGACGCGTGAGCGCCGGGAGAATGCGGACGTCATGTTCCGAGTGCCTCTTTCATGAAGGGGTTCGCGCCCGCGCATCGGGAGACACGGACGCTGTGCTGTGAATGATTTCTAACACACGGGAAACAGCAGTCCGGACCCTCGGGAGGTGCGATGGCGCTTCTTCACACGAATGAAACAAAGCCGCCGACGGGTGGGGGCGGCTATTCGCGGAGGGCCCGGCGCTCGGCCTCGACCTGCATCAGCTCGCGCTGGATCTCCTGGTAGCGCTCGCGTTCGTGCGTCGCGTCGGTGCGCTGGAGACGGCCGATGAGCTCGGCCTTGCGACGCAGCAGGTCGCGCCCCACGAGCTCCGCCGTGACGCCCTTCACGTAGATCGCGAGCTTGTCGGCGTCGCCGCGGTTCGGGAGCGGCGCGACGCCCAGCTGCTTGACGAGGGTGGCGAACGACTCGGGCACCTCGAGCGCCACGCGCGACAGCCAGTCGGCCCCGCCGAGCGCGTCCATGCTGCCGATGACGCCGTCGCGGACCACCGCGAGGCTGTCGTTGACGAAGGTGACCTGCGCCGCGCGCATCACCAGGTCGTTGCCGACGAGCTCCGGGTGCTGGAGCATCGCCATGAGCGCGTCGCGCTCGAGGCGCGTGGCCAGGTCGGTGGGCAGGTCCATGAGCGACATGGAGCGCGAGCTCTCGACGACGGCGCCGTCCTCGTCGCGCCCGTACCCGCCGTTCGGGCCGGATCCGCGACCGGACGGCGTGCCTCCGGAGCGGTCGGCGCCGTCGGCCGGCGTGCTCCTGCCCGCCGTCTGGACGGCGCGGCCCACCTCGGTGAGGTCCATGCCGAGCCAGCCGGCGAGCTCGCGCGCGTAGCCCGGGCGGAGCGAGGGGTCGCGGATGTCGGCGACGACCGGCGCCGCGGCCCGGAGCGCCGCCACCCGGCCCTCGACGGTGTCGAGGTCGTGGTCGGCGAGGATCTGCTTGATCGCGAACTCGAACATGGGCTTCTTGCCCTGGATCATGCGGCGCACGGCGTCGTCGCCGCGCGTGAGGCGGAGGTCGCAGGGATCCAGCCCCTCGGGCCCGACGGCCACGTACGTCTGGGCGGCGAAGCGGCGCTCCTCGGAGAAGGCGCGCATCGCGGCCTTCTGGCCGGCCGCGTCGGGGTCGAACGTGAAGACGACCTCCCCCAGCCCGCTGTCGTCGCCGAGCACGCGGCGGAGCACCTTGATGTGGTCGACGCCGAACGAGGTGCCGCACGTCGCGACCGCGGTGGTGACGCCCGCGAGGTGGCACGCCATGACGTCGGTGTACCCCTCCACCACGACCACCTGGCGGCCGCGGCTCACGTCGCGCTTGGCGAGGTCGAGCCCGTAGAGCACGGAGCTCTTGTGGTACACCGGCGTCTCCGGGGTGTTGAGGTACTTGGGGCCCTTGTCGTCCTCGCGCAGGCGGCGCGCGCCGAACCCGACGGTGGATCCGGTGAGGTCGCGGATGGGCCACACCAGCCGGCCGCGGAACCGGTCGTAGGCGCCGCGGTCGCCCTGGCTGAGGAGGCCCGCCGTGACCAGCTCGGCCTCGGAGTAGCCCTTGGCCTTCAGGTGCGAGGACAGCGCGTCCCAGCTCTGCGGCGCGAAGCCGACGCCGAAGCGCTGCGCCGCCCCCTGGTCGAAGCCGCGCTCCCCGAGGAAGGTGCGGCCGATCTCCGCCTCCTCGGATCCGAGCTGCTCCACGAAGAACTCCGCGGCCGCCTCGTTGGCGCCGAGCAGGCGCGACCGGTTGCCCTGGTCGGTGGCCGCCTGGCCGTCCTCGTAGTGGAGCTGGTAGCCGATCCGCTGGGCCATGCGCTCGACGGCGTCGGCGAAGGTCACGTGGTCCATGCGCTGCAGGAACGTGTAGACGTCGCCGCCCTCGCCGCAGCCGAAGCAGTGGTAGAAGCCGACCTGGGGTCGCACGTGGAAGCTCGGGGTGCGCTCGTCGTGGAAGGGGCAGAGGCCCTTGAGCGACCCGACGCCGGCGGACTTGAGGGTGACGTACTCCCCCACCACGTCGCCCAGGTTGACCCGGGAGCGCACCTCGTCGATGTCGCTCTTGCGGATCAGGGCCATTGGCTCATCCTACGTCCGGCCGCCGCCGCGATCCCGGGCCGCGGGACGCGCCGCACGGGCGTCAGAAGACGGGCCGGGCGCACAGGCGCTCGTACCAGGAGATGGCCGACTGGTCGGTGAGGCTGGCGACCTGGTCGACGATGACGCGCTTGCGCGCGGCGTCGTCCGCGGCCTCGCGCCAGTCGCCCGCGAAGCCCGGGTCGAGCTCGTCGGCGCCGCGCGCGTGCAGCGCGTCGGCGAGGCCCGCGAGCACCTCGCGCTGGCGGGCGTAGATGGGCTGTCGCGTGTTCTTCGACATGACGAACGCGGCGACGATGCCCTTGAGCACGGCGATCTCGGCCTGGATCGCCCGCGGCACCACGACGTGCGCGCCGAACCGGATGAGGCTCCGGTCGGTGTGGGTGGCGCGCGTGAGCTGCGTGGCGGCACCCGCGAACCGGCCGATGAGCTGGCTCGTGAGGTCCTTCAGCGCCGCCTGCGCGCCGCGGCCGCCGTCGTACTCGTCGACCCAGACGTCGAGGGAGTCGAGCCGGTCGAACGCCTGGATGAGCTCCTCGTGCGAGTGCGCGCCGCCGATCCACGCGACCATCGAGTCGACGAGCTCCTCGTGGTCCACCCGGGCGCCGAGCGCGCGCACGTCGACGTAGCCGCCGACGATGGCGTCCTCGAAGTCGTGCACGGAGTACGCGATGTCGTCGCTGAGGTCCATGACCTCGGCCTCGATGCAGCGGCGGCCCGTGGGCGCGCCCTCGCGCAGCCATTCGAAGGCGGCCACGTCGTCGTCGTAGAAGCCGAACTTGCCGCGGCCGTAGGGATCCGGCACCGACTGGGAGCTCGGCCACGGGTACTTGCAGCTCGCGTCGAGGCTGGCGCGCGTGAGGTTCAGGCCGTAGGGGCGTCCCTCCGGGCCGATGACCTTGGGCTCGAGCCGCGTGAGCAGCCGGAGGGTCTGCGCGTTGCCCTCGAAGCCGCCGATGTCGGCGGCCCAGTCGTTGAGGGCCCGCTCGCCGTTGTGGCCGAAGGGCGGGTGGCCGATGTCGTGCGCGAGGCACGCCGTGTCGACCACGTCGGGATCGAGGTCGAGGCTGGAGGCCAGCTCCCGCCCCACCTGCGCGACCTCGAGCGAGTGCGTGAGGCGGTTGCGCGCGAAGTCGAGCCCGGCCATGGGGCTGAGGACCTGCGTCTTCGCGGCGAGGCGCCGGAGCGCGCTGGAGTGCAGCAGCCGGGCGCGGTCGCGCGCGAAGTCGCTGCGGCGGGACGAGTGCTGCTCCGGGTACCACCGCTCGGCGTCGGTCTCGCTGTACGCCGACCTCTCCTGCGTGCTCTCAACCGCCACTGTTGTGGATCTCCCCGTCCGCGATGTCCATCGCATCCTGCGCGTCGATGTCGCGGCTCTCGAGCCACCTGTCCGGCAGCGCCGTGCGCTTCATGCTGCCCTGACGGCCGCGCGCGCCCTCGGCGCCCGCGCCCGGGTAGGGCTGGTCGCGGTCGAGCATGGCGAGCAGTCCGTCGATCTCCTCGAGCGAGGACGCCGAGGCGAGCGCGGCCCGGAGGTCGCCGCCGACGGGATAGCCCTTGAAGTACCAGGCGACGTGCTTGCGCGCGTCGCGGCAGCCGCGCTCCTCGCTCTCGAAGAACTCGGCGAGGAGCTCCACGTGGCGGCGGAACGTGTCGGCCACCTGGCCCTGCGACGGATGCGCGCGCGGGGTGTCGGCCGGATCGAGCCCGGCGGCGCGCGCGTGGAACGCGGCCGCGAGGTCGCCGAAGAGCCAGGGGCGGCCGAGGCAGCCGCGGCCGACGACCACGCCGTCGGCGCCGGTCTCGTCCATCATGCGGATGGCGTCCTCGGCGGCCCAGATGTCGCCGTTGCCGAGGACGGGCACGGTCGTGATCGCCTGCTTGAGCTTCGCGATCGCCGACCAGTCCGCGTGCCCGCTGTAGTAGTCGGCGGCCGTGCGCGCGTGCAGCGCGATGGAGGCGACGCCGGCTCCCTCGGCGGCGCGCCCGGCCTCGAGGTAGGTGAGGTGGTCGGCGTCGATGCCCTTGCGCATCTTGACCGTGAGCGGGATGTCGCCCGCCGCCTTCACGGCGCCCTCGACGATGTCGGTGAAGAGCCCGAGCTTCCAGGGCAGCGCCGCTCCCCCGCCCTTGCGCGTGACCTTGGCGACAGGGCAGCCGAAGTTCAGGTCGATGTGGTCGGCGCGGTCCTCCGCGACGAGCATGGTGACGGCCTCGCGCACGGTCTCGGGGTCGACCCCGTAGAGCTGGATGGAGCGGACCTTCTCCGACGGGTGGTGCGTGATGAGGCGCATGGACTCGGGGGTGCGCTCGACGAGCGCGCGGCTCGTGATCATCTCGCTGACGTAGAGGCCGGCGCCGAACTCGCGGCAGAGGCGGCGGAACGCGGTGTTGGTGATGCCGGCCATGGGCGCGAGCACCACCGGCACGTCGAGCGGGATGCCGCCGATGCGGAGGGCGGGCTCGGCGGCGGGCGCGGGAGCACCGGGTGCGTCGGCCGCGGAGGGGACGGGGGCGAGGGTCGGAGAGGACATGACGGCTCGATTCTCCCAGACGGGACGGCGGGCGGCGGACGCGGGAGGCGATCCGCGGGGGTGGGGGGCGAGCGCTCCCTGGGGAGGGCGGGTCAGATGGCCCGTCCGGAGTCGATGGCGTCGCGCACCTGCGCGAGGTCGGCGGCGGGATCGGCGTCGGCCGGAGCGGCGGGACGCGTGCCGTCCGGGGCGGCGACGGCCGCGGCGACGCCGAAGGCGCCGGGCACGAGGCACGCGTCGCCCTCGCAGGCGGCGGCGTCGGCGGATCCGCGCATCGCGAGGAGCGGCGCCTGCGGCCCGGCCGGAGCGGTCGGCGCGACGACGGGCAGCGTGCCGGTGGCGGGCGCGACGCTCATCGGGTCGCCTCCTCGCCCGCGACGACGCGCACGGTCTCGCCGTCGCGCGCGGCCAGGGCCTCCGCGAGGGCGGACGCGAACACCGTCGGGTCCTGGGCGCCGGAGATCCCGAAGCGCTCGTCGATCACGAAGAAGGGCACGCCCTGGATGCCGTACGCCAGCGCCTGCGCCTGGTCGGCGCGGACGTCGTCGAGGTGCCGGTGCGATGCGAGGGCCTCCCGCGCCCGGTCGGCGTCGAGGCCGACCTCCACGGCGAGCTCGACGAGGTCGTCGGCGCGGCCGACGTGGCGGCCCTCGGTGAAGTACGCGGACAGCAGGCGCTCGACCATCTGCAGCTGCAGGCCCTCGGCCCGCGCGTGGTGGAGCAGCTCGTGCGCGAGCACGGTGTTGGTGTGCTGCAGCGCGTCGTAGTCGTAGGCGAGGCCCTCGGCGGCGGCGAGCCGGGTCATGTCCTCGAGCATGGTCGCGACCTGCTCGGCCGGGATCCCCTTGTGGCCGGCGAGGAAGTCGACCTCGGTGCCGGCGAAGTCGACCGGGGTGTCGGGGGCGAGCTCGAAGGAGCGGTACGTGACCTCGATCGCGGGGGCGCCCGGCGTCCCGGCCGTGAACGCCGCGGCGCCGCGCTCGAAGCGGCGCTTGCCGACGTAGCACCACGGGCAGGCGATGTCCGACCAGACGTCGACGCGGAGGGCGGGCAGGGCGGGGGCGGGGGTGTCGGTCACGGGTGGGCAACCGGTCGGGAAGGCCGGGCATTCCCGCGGTGTTGCCCGGACATGGCCGACACCTCCCCCTCCCCCGTCCCGTCCGGATCCGACGACGCCGCGCCCCGCGGACGCGCGCGGGTCCTGGCCCACGCCGCCCGCCTCGGGATCGACGTCGAGGTGGTCGACCGCCCCGCCGCGTCCTCGCTCGAGGAGGCGGCCGCCGGCCTCGGGATCGCGCCCTCGCACCTCGTGAAGTCGCTCGTGGTGAAGCGGCACGACGGCGCGCTGCTCATCGCCCTCGTGCCGGGCGACCGGCAGATCAGCTGGGCGAAGCTGCGCGCGCTCGTGGGCGTCAACAAGCTCTCCATGCCGGCGCCCGAGGTCGCGCTCGAGGCGACGGGCTACGAGCGCGGCACCATCACGCCGCTCGGCGCGGAGGGCGACCTGCCCGTGTACGCCGACGAGCGGATCCGCGGCCGCCGCATCGGCATGGGCGGCGGCGAGCACGGCGTCTCGGCGCTCGTGGACGCGGACGCCCTCGTCGCCGGCCTCGGGGCGACCGTCGGCGACATCACCGACGAGCTGACGATCCGCCGCCCCTGACCCGCGCGAGGCGGGCCGGGGACGGCGGATCGGTCGTGCCGGGGACGCGGATCAGGCCCCGATGAGCTGCCCCGCGAGGTAGCCCATGAGGTCGTCGAGCGGGATGCGCTCCTGGCCCATGGTGTCCCGCTCGCGGACGGTGACGGCGCGGTCGTCGAGCGTGTCGAAGTCGATCGTGACGCAGAACGGCGTGCCGATCTCGTCCTGGCGACGGTAGCGGCGGCCGATGGCGCCCGCGTCGTCGAACTCGATGTTCCACACCTTGCGGAGCTCGGCGGCGAGCTCGCGCGCCACCGGCGACAGCTTCTCGTTGCGCGACAGCGGCAGCACGGCGACCTTGACGGGCGCCAGCCGGCGGTCGAGGCGGAGGACCGTGCGCTTGTCGACGCCGCCCTTCGCGTTCGGCGCCTCGTCCTCGTGGTACGCGTCGACGAGGAACGCCATCATCGACCGCGTGAGGCCGGCCGCGGGCTCGATGACGTACGGGATCCAGCGCTCGTTCTTCGTCTGGTCGAAGTAGGAGAGGTCCTGGCCGGACGCCTCGGAGTGCGTGCGCAGGTCGTAGTCGGTGCGGTTCTCGGCGTCGGTGCCGGGCTCGACGAAGAACTCCATCTCCATCTGCTCGAACTCGCGCGTGCGGAAGATCCAGTTCTGCGGCGTGATCTCGTTGCGGAAGCTCTTGCCGATCTGGCCGATGCCGAACGGCGGCTTCTGACGCGCGGCGCTCAGGACGTTCGCGAAGTTGACGAAGATGCCCTGCGCCGTCTCGGGGCGGAGGTAGTGCATGCCCTCCTGGTTGTCGACCGGGCCGAGGAAGGTCTTGAGGAGTCCCGAGAAGTTCTGCGGCTCGGTCCAGGAGCCGGGTTGGCCGGTGTCCGGGTCCTTGATGTCGGCGAGCCCGTTGACGGGCGGGTGGCCGTGCTTGGCCTCGTACGCCTCGAGGAGGTGGTCGGCGCGGTAGCGCTTGTGGGTGTGCAGCGACTCCACGAGCGGGTCGCTGAAGACCTCGACGTGGCCGGACGCCTCCCACACGCGGCGCGGCAGGATGACCGAGGAGTCGAGGCCCACGACGTCGTCGCGGCCGTTGACCATGGTCTGCCACCACTGGCGCTTGATGTTCTCCTTCAGCGCCACGCCGAGCGGCCCGTAGTCCCACGCGGAGCGCGAGCCGCCGTAGATCTCACCCGCCTGGAAGACGAAGCCGCGCCGCTTGGCGAGGTTGATGACGGGGTCGAGACGCGAGGGGGTTGCCACGATAGCTCCAAGGTAGGGCCGGACTGGGTGCCCGGTCGGCGGTCGGCGACCGGTGGGCGGACGCCGCGGGTCGCCGGGAAAGGCGGCCCCCAGTCTACGGGCGGGCCGCTCAGTCCTCGTCGCCCGCCGTCCGGCGGTGGGCGAGCTCGACGATGCGGACGGTCTCGAGGGAGTCCCGGGGCTCGACGGGCACGGGCCCGCGGCCGCGGACGGCGTCGGCCATCGCCGCGTAGAAGTCCGCGTACCGGCCGCGCTCCGTGGGGAGGCGCTCGCCCGCCGGATCGCCCGCGGCCTCGACGAGGATCCCCCAGTCGGACTCCGGCGCCTCCCCGAAGCCGGGGTCGGTCGGCGACGCGCCCTGCTTGAGCAGCGGCTCCTGCGGGTCGAGCCCGTGCACCGCGTACGCGCCCGCCGTGCCGAGCACGCGGAACCGCGGGCCGGCGAGGGCGGCGACGCGGCTGACGGTGATGTGCGACTGCACGCCCGACTCGTGCAGCAGCGAGTAGAAGGCGTCGTCGTCGCTCGCGGATCCGTCGCGCACCGTGGCGAGCTCGGAGGCGAAGTCCACGACGGGGCCGAAGAGCTGGAGCGCCTGGTCGATGAGGTGGCTGCCGAGGTCGTACGAGATGCCGGCGGCGTCGGCCGGGGTCTCGCGGTCCTGCCACCGGTCGCGGACGGGTCCGCCCCAGCGCTCGAAGGTCGACTCGAAGCGGTGCACGTCGCCCAGGCGGCCGGAATCGATGAGCCCGCGCACGGTGAGGAAGTCGCCGTCGAGGCGACGGTTCTGGAAGACGGAGAAGGCGACCCCGAGCGCCTCGGCGCGCTCGATCAGCATGAGCGCCTCGTCGACGGTCGCGACGAACGGCTTGTCCATGACGACGGCCAGGTGCGCGTCGAGCGCCTGCATCCCCTGCTGCAGGTGGGCGGAGGCGGGCGACGCGATGACGACCATGTCGAGCTCGGCGGAGCGCGCGAAGAGCTCGTCCGCGGAGGCGACGACGTCGGCGCCCGGGTGGCGCTCCCGGACCTGCGCGGCGCGGTCGGGGTCCGACGTCGCGACGAGCGCGATGCGGTACTCCGGGCTCGCCTCGAGGAACGGCGCGTGGAAGACGCGGCCCGCGAGGCCGTAGCCGACGATCCCGACCCGGATGGGCGCGTCGGCGGTGTCGGACGGGGCGGCGGGGAGGGTGTCGGGTGTGCTCACCCGTCCGATGCTACTGAGCGTCCGGCTCCCGGGAGCCGTCCGCGGGGGCGTCGGGATCCTCGGCCGACCCCTCGTCGGCGTCGCCCGCGTGCGCGTCGACCGCGCCGCCGAACCGCCGGTCACGGTGCACGTAGCTCTCGACGGCGTCCCAGAGGTCCTTCCGGCGGAAGTCGGGCCAGAGCCGGTCGAGGAAGACCATCTCCGCGTACGCCGACTGCCAGAGCAGGAAGTTGCTCGTGCGCTGCTCGCCGGAGCTGCGGATGAAGAGGTCGACGTCCGGCACGTCGGGCAGGTACAGGTAGCGCTGGATGGTGCGCTCGTCGACGCGCGACGCCTTGAGCCGGCCCGCGTCCACGTCCTCGGCGATGCGCTTCACGGCGTCGCCGATCTCGGTCCGGCCGCCGTAGTTGATGCACATCGTGAGCGTCATCCCGGTGTTGTCCTTCGTCATGTCCTCGGCGACCCGCAGGTCGTCGATGACGCTGCGCCAGAGGCGCGGTCGGCGGCCGGCCCAGCGGATCCGCACGTTCCAGGCGTTCAGCTGATCGCGGCGGCGGTGGATGACGTCGCGGTTGAAGCCCATGAGGAAGCGGACCTCGGCGGGCGAGCGCTTCCAGTTCTCCGTCGAGAACGCGTACACCGACAGGTGCGTGGCGCCGAGCTGCACGGCGCCGGCGACGGTGTCGAACCACGCCTCCTCGCCGGCCTGGTGCCCGGCGGTGCGCGGGAGGCCGCGCTGGTTCGCCCAGCGTCCGTTGCCGTCCATGACCACCGCGATGTGCTTCGGCACGAGGTCGGCGGGGATCGCGGGCGGCCGCTCCCCCGTCCAGTCGAGCGGCAGGTCGGTGCGGCCCGGGACCTCGGGGCGTCGGCTCATGGGGTCGTCTCCTGTGCTCGGGGGCGGTCGGCGGGGTCGGCGGTCGCCGGCGCGGCGGCGACGGTCGCGTCGTCGGGCTCGGGGTCGGCGCCGCGCGGGGTGGCGCGCACCACGGACGCGGTCGCGGCGGCGAGGGCCGCGGCGGGATCCGGGTCGGCGCCGTCGAGGTCGGGCGCGTCGAGGGGCACGGGCCGCTCGGTGGGCGGCAGGAGCTGGCGGGCGTCGCTGCGGTCGACGAGGCCGAGCGAGCGGATCCCCCGGTCGAGGTGCCACTGCGCGTACGCCGCGACGACGCCGCTCGCGCGCGCCTGCGACCGGAGCGTCGCCGCCTCCGCGTGCCGCCAGTCGCCCGTGAGGAGCGCCGACAGCAGCGCGAGGGTGTCGGGATCGAGCCGCGGGGATCCGGGCGGGGCGGCCGCGTCCGCGACCACGCCGCCGAGCTGCACGACGAACGCGGAGTGGGGGCCGGGCGCGCCCGTGACGGCGCAGTCCTGGAAGCTCGGCGCCCAGCCCGCCATCGACAGGCTCCGCAGCAGGTACGAGTCGAGGGTCAGGCTCGCGCCGTGCTCCCGGCGGCTGAGCGACCGGAGCGCGCCGACGAGGAGCAGGTACTGCTGCAGCGAGCCCTCGTCCTCCGTGACGCGGTCGGCCGTCTCGACCATGGCGCTGGCCGCCGTGTAGCTGCCGTAGTCGGTCGCGATGAGGGCGCCGTAGGAGGCGATGGACTCGGCCTGCGTGATGATGTCGAGCGTCCGGCCCTCGAAGAACTGCGCGTCCGCGACCATGAACGGCTCGAGCCGGGCGCCGAACTTCGACTGCGTGCGGCGCACGCCCTTCGCCACCGCGCGGATCTTGCCGTGCTGCCGGGAGAGCATCGTGACGATCCGGTCCGCCTCGCCCAGCTTGTGGGTGCGCAGGACGACGATCTCGTCACGGTAGAGGGGCACCCGTCGATTATCCGCCCCGCGCCCCGGCTCCCCCACCGCCGCCGCGCGGGTCCGTCCCGGTCCACCCGGCGTCGCGCGGCCGGGCGCGACGCCGGGGCTGTGCTATCAAGGGGAGGCCATGGATCCCGTCCCCCTCACCATCCCGCTGTGGGCGGACCTCCTGGCCGTCAGCATCGGCAGCCTCCAGGGCGCCATGTTCGCGGCGGGGTTCCGTGACCGGCGGCTCGACCTGCTCGGGGTCGCCATCATCGGCACGGCCACCGGGCTCGGCGGCGGCCTCCTCCGGGACGTGTTCCTCAACGTCACGCCGGCGGCGCTCTCCAGCAACTGGCTCATGCTCGTGGCGGTCGCCGCGGCCCTCGGCGGCATGCTGCTCGAGCGGATCTTCACGCGCCTCGACATCGTCATCACCGTGCTGGACGCGCTCACCATCGGCCTGTTCTGCGCCATCGGCTCGTCGAAGGCGATGGCCGCCGGAGTGCCGGAGGTGCCGGCGGTGTTCATCGGCGTCGTCTCGGCGGTCGGCGGCTCGTTCGTGCGCGACCTCCTGCTGAACCTGCCCATCGCGATGATGCACGTGGGCTCGCTCTACGCCGTCGCGGCGGGCGTGGGCGCCGTCATCGTGGTGGCGCTGGCCGCGTTCGGGGTGCCCATGTGGATCGCCGCCATCGTGTGCGTGATGGTCACCGCGACGACGCGCCTCCTCGCGGTGCGCTTCGGCTGGAGCCTGCCGGAGCAGCGGGCGCTCAGCCGCCTGCGCTTCACGGCGCTGCGCCGCCCGCGCCCCCGCCGCTGAGGCCGCGCGCGACGGTGCCGCGCGCGACGGTGCCGCGCGCGACGGTGCCGCGCGCGACGGTGCCGCGCGCGACGACGGCCGGGCGTCGCCGCCCGGCCGTCGTCGTGGTCGTGCCCGCGGATCAGACCGCGGCCAGCTCCGGCTCGCGCACCGTGCGGCGGATGGCCCGGTTGACCCCGGAGACGATCGCCTCGAGCGACGCGGTCGAGCTGTCCTCGTCGATGCCGACGCCCCAGAGGCGCACGCCCTCGACCTCGAGCTCCACGTAGGACGCGGCCAGCGCGTCCCCGCTGGCGCTGAGGGCGTGCTCCACGTAGTCGAGGAGGCGGACGTCCACGCCCTGGTCGGCGAGGACCTGGAGGAAGGCGGCGATCGGGCCGTTGCCCGCGGCCGACGCCTGCCGCACCTCGTCGCCGTCGCGGAGCTCGACGTCGAGGGAGACGGATCCGCCCATGTCGCTGGAGGTGCGCGTCGACGTCAGCTCGAACCGGCCCCACTTCTCCTCGACGCGGTCGAGGGGCGCGGGGAGGTACTCGTCCTGGAAGATCGACCAGATCTGCGCGCTCGTGACCTCGCCGCCCTCGGCGTCGGTCTTGGCCTGCACGACGCCGGAGAACTCGATCTGCAGGCGGCGCGGCAGGTCGAGCGAGTGGTCGGCCTTCAGCAGGTACGCGACGCCGCCCTTCCCGGACTGCGAGTTGACGCGGATCACGGCCTCGTACGAGCGGCCGAGGTCCTGCGGGTCGACCGGCAGGTACGGAACGGCCCACGGGATCTCGTCGACCGTGACGCCCTGCGCCGCGGCGTCGGCGGCCATGGCCTCGAAGCCCTTCTTGATGGCGTCCTGGTGCGATCCGCTGAACGCCGTGTAGACGAGGTCGCCGGCCCACGGGCTCCGCTCGGGCACGGCCAGCTGGTTGCAGTGCTCGGCCGTGCGCTTGATCCCGTCGAGGTCGCTGAAGTCGATCTCGGGGTCGATGCCCTGCGTGAACATGTTGATGCCCAGCGCGACGAGGTCGACGTTGCCCGTGCGCTCCCCGTTGCCGAACAGGCAGCCCTCGATGCGGTCGGCGCCGGCCAGGTAGCCCAGCTCGGCGGCGGCGACGGCCGTGCCGCGGTCGTTGTGCGGGTGCAGCGAGACGATGATCTCGTCGCGGCGGTCGAGGTGGCGGCACATCCACTCGATGGAGTCGGCGTACACGTTGGGCGTCGCCATCTCGACGGTGGCCGGCAGGTTGAGGATGACCTTGCGCTCCGGCGTCGGGTCGAGGACCTCGACGACGCGGTTGCAGATCTCGGCCGCGAACTCGAGCTCCGTGCCCGTGTAGCTCTCGGGCGAGTACTCGTAGTAGACGTCCACGTCCGGGACGGTCTCCTCGTACTTCTTGCAGAGGCGGGCGCCCTCGAGCGCGATGTCGATGATGCCCTGGCGGTCGGTGCGGAACACGACCTCGCGCTGCAGCACGCTCGTGGAGTTGTAGAGGTGCACGATGGCCTGCTTCGCGCCGCGGATCGACTCGTAGGTGCGGGCGATGAGGTGCTCGCGCGCCTGCGTCAGCACCTGGATGGTGACGTCGTCCGGGATCGCGCCCTCCTCGATGAGGCTGCGCACGAAGTCGAAGTCGGTCTGGCTGGCCGACGGGAAGCCGACCTCGATCTCCTTGTATCCCATGCGCACCAGCAGGTCGAACATGATGCGCTTGCGCTCCGGGCTCATCGGGTCGATGAGCGCCTGGTTGCCGTCGCGGAGGTCGACGGCGCACCAGCGCGGCGCCGTCGTGATCCGGCGGGTCGGCCAGGTGCGGTCCGGCAGGTCCACGGCGATCTGCTCGTGGAACGGGCGGTACTTGTGGATCGGCATCCCGCTGGGGGTCTGCGTGCTCTTCATGGTCGTTCTCCTCGTCGTGTGCGGGTCAGCCGTGACGGGACTCCGCGACGAGGAGGGCCGGGTCAGGCCTCGCCGCGGCGACTAAGGAGGAGGCGGCCGGACTGCATGTGTCCACGGTACACCGGCGCCCGGACGGTCCGCACCCGCGGACGCGCGGCGGCGGCGCTCACCGGGCGGAGCGGAGCACGCGCGTGAGGTCGCGCACGGAGGTGGACGGCAGGTAGGCGCGCGTGAGCGCGAGCCCGATGGTGGGCAGCGCGGTCGCGTCGGGGTACGCCATGATCAGCGGCACGAGCTCCGGCTGGAACTTGCGCTTGAACTCCAGCAGCGAGCGGAAGCCGTACACGGGCTCGAGCGAGTCGGCGAGGAACTCGAGGATCCGCTCGACCGCGCTCTCCCGGCGCTCCTCCCCCGGCTCCGCCGACGCGGACGCGGGCGACGCGGCGCGCGTCTGCGCCAGCGGGGCGGCGGAGAGGCTCATGAACTCGATGTCGTCCTCCTTCATGCGCATGGCGGAGCGCGCGATGAGGAACTCCATCACCCCGTTGATGCCGTCGGGCCGGCGGCGCATGAAATCGAGGGTCCAGCCGATGACCACGCCGTCGCGCCAGGTCGGCAGCCAGCTCGTCGCGGCCTGCACCCGGTCCTCGGCGTCGACCGCGAGCATGAGGCGCACCTGCGGGTCGCGCAGCTCCTCCACCCCGCCGAGCGTGAAGCCCATCTCCGGCAGCTCCTTCTCGGCGACCCACTCCTCGGACATCTGGTCGATCTGGCTCGCCCACGCGAGCGGCAGCTCGGCCCACGTGGTCCACTCGGCGCGGATGCCGGCCCGGTCGGCGCGGTTGATCGAGGTGCGCACGTCCTGCCACTTCTTGCCCGTGGTCTGCCAGGTGCGGGGACGCACGACCGTCTCCTCGGCGACGACGAGCGTCTCCCAGCCCATGTCGCGGAAGATCGGGCTGAGCGTCGCCGGGACGCTGTAGAAGACCGGGGTCCAGCCGTTGTCGTCGGCGAAGCGCGCGAACTGGCCGAGGACGTCGCGGAGCGCCTGGTCGTCGTCGGCCGGCGGCCCGAGGGGCGCTGCCGTGGTGATCGCGACGCTGCCGACCACGCGGTAGGCGACGACCGTCGCCCCGTCCGCGGCGATCCAGTACGAGTTGCCGGGCCACGTGGCCATGTGGGAGAGCGAGCCGACGGCGCCGCGCTGCAGGGCCGGCCGCACGAGCGCCTGCGCGCGCGGGACGGCGGCGATGCGCACGTCGGCGATGGCGCGCAGGCTCGCGACGACCAGGATGATCCAGAACACCGGGCCGACCCCGCGGTACACGACGTCGGTGATCGGGTCCGTCGGCAGGAAGTCGAGCGACTCGCCGCGGAGGAACGAGGCCGGGATGAAGCGTTCCGGCGCCTCGGCGAGCAGGTCGTTGAGGTCGACGGTGCGCGTGAACCCGTCGGCTAGGGCCAGCCCGACGCCCACGAACAGGGCCATGAGCCCCGCGAGCGCCGCGGCGGTCGTCACCAGGAAGCGGCGGATCGCCGGGGCCGTGGAGAGGATCGTGAAGTGCCGCCGCATGAGCACGAGGACGATCGCGCTGCCGAGCGGCAGCATCACCGATGCCACGAGGGCCGCCACCGCCTCCGGGTGCGCGGACGGCGAGGCCGACAGCCGCGGCGAGACCATGTCGCGGTGCACCAGCATGCCGAAGGCGTAGGCCGAGAGCACGGCGAGCAGCGCGTTGACCGCGACGGCGAGCCACACCGCGAAGCGCCGCCCGCGCGCGAGGCCGTACGCGGCGACGAGCAGGGCGAGGAGGGGCGCCACGGACAGGAGGATGGGGCCGACGCCGCCGCCGATGCGCGCCAGCATGATCTCCTGGAGGCAGTCGTGCGTGAAGTCGCTCGACAGGCAGCGCGTGGAGATGGCGTCGCCGGGCACCCGGTCGTCGACGAAGAGGAGCGCGATCGGCGCCAGCGGCCCGTAGCGGCTCCGCGAGAGCAGCGCGATGACGGGACCGGTGCCCAGGATGGCGACGACGGCCGCGAGGATCACCCGCACCTCGTGGTGCGAGCTCCGCTGCCACCGGGCTCCGCCCGCCGGCCGGTGCAGGACGCCCCCGGCGACCCCGCCCGCGATGATGGCGAGGAGGCGGTAGAGGTCGGACGGCTGCCCGGAGTAGAGCAGGAACACGAGCACCACGACGGCGAGGACGACGCGGATGCGCCGCCGCCACAGGACGCCGGCCCATGCGCTCGAGAGGGCGAGCACTCCGGCCACCGCCGTGAGCGGATCCGCCGTCGCGATGCCCCGGACGCCGTGCGACCACAGCTCGCCGTCGACGAGGCCCTGCGCCTGCACCGCGATGCCGAGCAGCGACCCCACCGTGCCCGTGAGGACGAAGCCCAGCAGGGTCCGCCACCAGCCCATCAGCCGCTCCGCCACGCCCACCAGCACGAGGATCGCCACGAGCGAGACGACGAGCTCCACCGGCCCGTCCGTGAGGAACGCCGCCGTCGCGGTGGTCCACCAGTGGCCGCGCTCCACCACGGCCACGTAGCCGGTGGCGAGCTGGTGGTGCACGACGCGGCGCCAGGTGTCGGATACCGCGGGCAGCACCGCGAGCACGAGGACGACGGATGCGATGCCGAGGGTGACCGGCTGCGCCAGGAGCCGGGCGAGGAGCGCCCGTGCGGTCCCGAGGAGGGTGAACGGACGCGGTCGGGCGCTCATCGGGAGATCCCCAGCCGCTGGGCGAGCTCGGGCAGCGCGTCCTGGGAGCACCAGTGCATGGAACCCCAGTCGTGGGACGTGCCGGGCGACGCGGTCAGGCGGGTCGCCATCCCCGCGGCGCGCGCGGCGGCCTCGACCTGCTCCACCTGGGGCCGGTACTGCTGGTCGTCCTCGCCCACGCAGAAGAAGCCGGCCATGTCGGCGTACGGGGTCCTGGCCTCCATGATCGCCGCCGGGAAGGCGGCGGCGTACTGGGCCTGGGATCCGCCGAACGCGTCCTTGACGGTGTCGGCGCCGATCGTCGGGGCCATCTCGCCGGAGATGTCGACGATGCTCCCGAAGAGCTCCGGGTGGGCGGAGCCGAGCTGGGCCGCGCACGTGCCGCCCTGGGAGAAGCCCATCACCGCCCAGGATGCGGCGTCCGGGAGCACCCGGAGGTTCGCGCGGATCCACGCGGGGACGTCGACCGTGATGTAGGTGGCCGACTGCCCCAGCGGCGAGTCGACGCACATGGGGTTGTCCTCGGGGGCGCCGAGCTGGTCCGGCACGACGACGATGGGCGCGAGGCCGTGGTGCGCGCTCGCGTACTGGTCCATGACCCGGTCGAGCCGACCGGAGGCGAACATGTCGAGGGGCGATCCCGGCTGCCCGGACATGGCGATGATCACGGGCAGCGCCGGGGCGTCGTCGACGAGGGCGGCCGGCGGCAGGTAGACGAGCGCGTCGCGCGCGGCGAAGCCCGACTGCGTCGCCGGGATGGTGGTCGAGCCGAGGCGTCCGCGCGCCGGGAGCGCGGCCGACGTGCGCCATGCCTCGTCGATCGGCCCCGCGGCGGCCGGTGCGGCGCCGTCGGGCGTCGGCAGCGCCGTGAGGTCGAGCGGCAGGACGCGCGTGAGGCCGAACGCGGCCGCGATGTTCGGGTACTCCTGGACGTCGGCGTTGATGCCGACGGCCGTGGCCAGGACGACGAGGGGCACCACGAGGACGCCGAGCGCCGTGTGCAGCGCGCGCAGGTGGCGCGGGGGCGGCGCGACGCCGCCGACGCCCGTGACGCTGCGGCCGCCGCGGGCCAGCGCGATGGCGGCGAGCCCGAGGCCCGTGCCGCCGACGGCCGTCCACCCGCGCGTCCCCGTGGAGAGGACCGCGCCGAACAGGTCGAGGACGTCGCCGAGCACGAACGCGAGCGCGAGGCCGAAGAGGGCGCCGAGACCCGCGGCCAGCGCGGTCTCGGCGACCGCGCGGCGCGGATCCGCCGCCCGGGCTCCGCGACGCAGGCGCGCGCGGCGGGCGACGACGACGAGCAGGGCCAGGAGGATCGCCGGCGCGAGGGTCGCCGCGGTCACGAAGGACGCGGAGATGATGGGCAGGTCGGCGAGATCGTGCAGCACGGTGGTCCTCTGGTGCGGGAGCGAAGGCGTCTGAATCTAGCCCACGGATCCGGGCGTCCCCGGCGCGCGCACCGGAACGGCTAGCCCTGCGGCGCGGTGCCCGTGAGCCGGTGCTCGAACGCGAAGACCACGAGCTGCACTCGGTCCCGCAGGCTGAGCTTCGCGAGGATGCGGCTCACGTGCGTCTTCACCGTCGCCTCGCTGAGGAACTCGGCCTGCGCGATCTCGGCGTTGCTCAGCCCGCGCGCCGCGAGGACGAAGATCTCCCGCTCCCTCGAGGTCAGCGCGGAGAAGGCGGGCGGCGCGACGCGGGGCTGGGATCCCGGGTCGAAGTGCTCGAGCAGCTGACGGGTCGCGGAGGCCGCGATGACGGAGTTGCCGGCGTGCACGGTGCGGATCGCGGCCAGCAGGAACTCCGGGTCGGCGTCCTTCAGCACGAAGCCGCTCGCGCCCGCGCGGATGGCGCGGGCGGCGCTCTCGTCGAGGTCGAACGTGGTGAGCACGAGGATCCGGGGCGGGCGGTCGCCGCGGGCGTCCGCCGCGCGCAGCACCTCCGCCGTCGCGTGGATGCCGTCCATGACGGGCATGCGGATGTCCATGAGGATGACGTCGGGGCGCTCGTCCTGCGCGAGGCCCACGGCCTCCTCGCCGTTGGCCGCCTCCCCCGCGAACTCCAGGTCGGGCTGGGACGAGATCAGCATGCGGACGCCGGTGCGGAAGAGGGCCTGGTCGTCGACCAGGGCGACGCGGATGGGTGGGGTGGGCACGGGGGTCCTTCGGTCGGGGTCGGGGGTGCTCGTCGCGGGCACGGGGTCAGGATCCCGTGGACGCGTCGTCGTCGGCGCGGCGCGCGGCGGCGGAGGCGGCGCCGCGCGCGGCGGCGGTGCGATGCGGGCTCACGCGCGGGCCCGGGGTCGCCGTGCCCGCGGCCGCGGCCTCGGGCGGGAAGAGGTCGTCGAGGGCGAGGGTCCGTCCGCGGGCGTCGACGGGCGCACCGGTCCCTGTGCCGGGGACCCGCGGGACGGGCCGGGTGGCCGGCGCGAACGGGATCCACGCGGAGACCGTCCACACGCCCTCGCGCACGCCCGCCGAGAAGCGGCCGCCCGAGAGCGTGGCGCGCTCGCGCATCCCCGCCAGGCCGTGGCCGACGGGCGGCGCGGGGACCGCGGGAGCGGGCGGCAGGACGGGCAGCGCGATGATGCCGGTGGTGGTGCGGGCGGGCCGCACGGGATCCGGGAGCATGCGGCTGCGCACCTGGATGGAGACGCCGTCGGGCTCCCACGCCAGCTCGACGTCGACCGGGTGCCCGACGTCGCCGTGCCGGAGCACGTTCGTCAGGGCCTCCTGCACGATCCGGTACACGGCGAGCTGCTGGCCCGTCCCGAAGGCGCCCGGCTCCCCGGACTCGACGAACGCGACCGTGAGCCCCGTGGAGCGCATCTGCTCGATGAGGTCGCTGAGCTCCTTCAGCTCGGGCTGCGGGCTGTCGTCGGCGCTGTGGCGCAGCTGGGCCAGGAGGATGCGGACGTCGCCGAGCGCCTGCCGGGCCGTCGTGGAGATCGTGCGGAGCGCCTGGTCGGAGGCCTCGGGATCCACCAGCCGGGCGTAGCGCGCGCCGTCGGCCTGGGCGATCACGACGGCCAGCGAGTGCGCGACCACGTCGTGCATGTCGCGGGCGATGCGGTTGCGCTCCTGCTCGACGACGACGTCGTGCAGGGCCCGCGCCTGGTCGCGCTCGGCGGCCTCCTGCGCGCTCCGGCTGTCGTGCGACGCCCGGGATGCGACGACGAGGCGGCCCGCCGTCCACGAGGCCAGCAGCACGCTCCACGCGCAGAGCAGGAGGAACAGGACCAGCGTGGCGAACGCGGTCCACTCCCCCGTGCTGAACGCGACGCTGCCGATGGGCACGCGACCGGCCGCGTACGACAGGTAGAGGGCGGCCACCACGCCGCCGACGAGCGCCGAGGCGAGTCCCAGGGCGCGCACGATCCGGCCCCCGTAGGCGGCCGTGCAGTAGACGACGAAGGCGATGGCCACGTCGCCGGGCTCCACGCCGGAGCCCGCGCCCATCTGCACGATCGCGCCCACCCAGGCGACCGCGAGCGACAGGCCCGGGGACAGCCGGCGGATGGCGAGGGCCACGCCCATGACCAGCACGAGCACCAGCGAGACGGACGAGGTGCTGAACGCGAAGACCCCGAACGCGCTCGCGGCCATGACGCCGATCGACCCGGGCGCGAGGAGCACCGCGAACGCCACGGCGAGGACGACGTCGAGGACGACCTGGTACCTCGGGATCCTGCGCAGCATGCGACCACCGTACGGCCCGGCCTCGGGCGCGGACGCCCGGGAGGCCGAGGATCCGCGTCGCGGGGGTCGCATCTCATCCGCTCGATGTACGCGCGCGAGCCGACGCGCGCGAGGCCCGCGCGCCGCGGATCAGAACCCGAGGCGGCCGAGCAGCTTCGGGTCGCGCTGCCAGTCCTTCGCGATCTTCACGCGCAGCGAGAGGAAGACGCGCTTCCCGACGAGCGGCTCGATCTGCGCGCGCGCCACCTGGCCCACGTGCTTGAGCCGCGAGCCCTGCGCGCCGATGACGATGCCCTTCTGGCTGTCGCGCTCGACGAAGAGGTTCGCGTAGATCTCGAGGAGCTCCTTGTCCTCGCGCTCGATCATGTCGTCGATCGTGACGGCGAGCGAGTGCGGCAGCTCGTCCTGCACGCCCTCGAGGGCGGCCTCGCGGATGAGCTCCGAGATGCGGGCCTCGAGCCCCTCCTCGGTGACGGCGTCGTCGGGGTAGAGCTGCTCCGAGACGGGCAGCGCCTTCAGCAGCTCGCCCACGAGCGCGTCGAGCTGGATCGCCTCGACCGCGGAGACGGGCACGATCGCGTCCCAGTCGCGCAGCTCCTGCACGGCGAGCAGCTGCTCGGCGACCGCGTGCCGGGAGGCGGAGTCGGTCTTCGTGACGATCGCGATCTTCCGGGCCCGCGGGTACTCGTCGAGCTGCTCGTTGATGAAGCGGTCACCCGGGCCGATCCGCTCGTCGGCCGGGATGCACAGGCCGATGACGTCGACGTCGCCGAGCGTGGTCTGCACGAGCGAGTTGAGCCGCTCGCCGAGGAGCGTCCGCGGGCGGTGGATCCCGGGCGTGTCCACCAGGATCAGCTGCCCGTCCGGCCGGTGCACGATGCCGCGGATGGCCTTGCGGGTGGTCTGCGGCTTGGAGCTCGTGATGGCGACCTTCTCCCCCACGAGCGCGTTGGTGAGCGTCGACTTGCCCACGTTCGGGCGGCCGACGAAGGAGACGAACCCGGCGCGGTAGGCCGGGGCGCCGCCCCGCGGCTTCCGCTTCGGACGCGCGGCCTCGGCCGCGGCGTCGGCCGCGCGGTCGATGCCCCACGCCTCGTCCGAGAGCGGCGCGGGCGCGGCGTCGTTCATGTCGTCGGTCGTGTCGTCGGCCGGCCCCGCCGTCTCGGGCCCCGTCGTCGGCGGCACCGCGTCCGCGGCACCGGTCGCGTCGACCGCTGCGTCGTCGTCCCGGGGATCAGTCATGGTCGTGTCCTCTGCTGGCGGCGGCGCCCGCGGGGGCCGCCTCGTGGTCGTCGTCGTCCGCGCGGTCGCGCTCGACGAGGATCGTGCTGATGCGCGTGCGGCGCCCCTCGACCCGGTCGGCCGTGAGCACCAGCCCGCCGACCCGCACGACGGATCCGCGCTCCGGCAGGCGCCCGAGGGTCTTCGCCAGCAGGCCGCCGGCGCTGTCCACGTCGTCGTCGTCGAGCTCGAGGCCGAACAGGTCGCCCAGCTCGTCGACGGGCAGCCGGGCGCTCACACGGTACACGCCGTCGCCCAGGTCCTCGAACTCCGGCACGTCGCGGTCGTACTCGTCGCTGATGTCGCCCACGAGCTCCTCGATGAGGTCCTCGAGGGTGACGAGGCCGGCGATGCCGCCGTACTCGTCCACCACCATCGCGAGGTGGTTCGACTCCAGCTGCATCTGGCGGAGCAGCGCGTCGGCCTTCTGCGACTCGGGAACGAAGACGGCGGGGCGGGCGAGCTGGTCGACGGTGGTGCGCTCGGCCTCCTCGGGCCGCTCGTAGACCATGCGCGCGAGGTCGCGCAGGTACAGCACGCCCTCGATCTCGTCCGAGTCGCGTCCCGTCACGGGCGCGCGCGAGATGCCGCGGGAGAGGAAGAGGCCGAGCGCGCTGCCGACGAGCGCGGTCTGCTCCACCACGACCATGTCGGTGCGCGGGATCATCACCTCGCGCACCACGGTGTCGTTGAACTCGAAGATGGAGTGGATGAGCTCGCGGTCGTCCTCCTCGAGCACCTCGAGCTCGGTCGCCTCGTCGACCATGCTCAGCAGCTGCTCCTCGCTGGTGAACGTCGCGACGGTCTTCGGCCGCCCGGGCGTGACGCGGTTGCCGAGCGCCACGAGCGCGTCGGCGACCGGGCCGATGGCGACGCGGATCACGCGCACCATGAGCGCCGTCCACGCGAGCAGGGGTCGGGCGTGCACCCGGCCGACCGAGCGCGGGCTGGCGCCGACGAGCACGAACGACACGGCGGTCATGATGGCCGCGGCCAGCAGCAGCGTGATCCACCACTCGGCGATCGTGTAGGCGAGCGCGAGGGTGACGAGCACGGCGGCGCTCGTCTCCGCGATGATGCGGACGAAGCTGAGCGAGTTGACGTAGGCGCCCGTGTCGGTGGAGATGGCGAGCATCGATCGGCGGGCGCGCGACGTGAGCGCGAGCTCCTGGATGTCCGCGCGGGACAGCGACGAGATCGCCGACTCGGAGGCGGCGAAGAGGCCGCCGAGGACGACGAGGAGGAACGCGGGGAGGAGGAGGGCCAGCATCGGCTTCGGGTCAGCGACCGCGCTCGCTCATGGCGAACCCGATCAGGATGTCGCGCTGGAGGCCGAACATCTCGCGCTCCTCGTCGGGCTCGGCGTGGTCGAAGCCGAGCAGGTGGAGGATGCCGTGCGCGGTGAGCAGCAGGATCTCCTCCATCGTCGAGTGCCCGGCCGTCACGGCCTGCTCGGCCGCGACCTGCGGGCAGACCACGATGTCGCCGAGGAGGCCGGCGGGCGTCGGGCGGTCCTCGGTGCCGGGACGCAGCTCGTCCATCGGGAAGCTGAGGACGTCGGTCGGGCCCGGCTCGTCCATCCACTGCACGTGCAGCTGCTCCATCGCGCCCTCGTCCACCATCACGATGGCGAGCTCGGCGTCCGGGTGCACGTGCAGGCTGTCGAGCGCGTAGGTGGCGAGCCGCTGGATGAGCGGCTCGTCGACCTCCACGGCGGACTCGTTGTTGATCTCGATGCTCATCGGGTGCTCCCAGGGGCGGTGCGGCGCTCGGCGCGGAGGTGGTCGGCGGCCTGGCGCTCCGCGTCGTAGCGCGTGTACGCGTCCACGATGCGGCCGACCAGGGTGTGCCGCACGACGTCGTCGCTCGTGAGGCGGGAGAAGTGGATGTCGTCCATGCCCTCCAGCACGCGCGTGACGAGCTGGAGCCCGCTGGACCCGGTGGGCAGGTCGACCTGCGTGATGTCGCCCGTGACCACCATCTTCGAGCCGAAGCCGAGGCGCGTGAGGAACATCTTCATCTGCTCGGGCGTGGTGTTCTGGGCCTCGTCGAGCACGACGAACGCGTTGTTCAGGGTGCGCCCGCGCATGTAGGCGAGCGGCGCGACCTCGATGGTGTTCGACGCCATGAGCTTCGGCACGAGCTCCGGATCCATCATCTCGTTGAGCGCGTCGAACAGCGGGCGCAGGTACGGGTCGATCTTGTCGGTCAGCGAGCCGGGCAGGTAGCCGAGCCGCTCCCCCGCCTCGACGGCGGGACGCGTGAGGATGATCCGCTCGACCTCCTTGCGCTGCAGCGCCTGGACGGCCTTGGCCATCGCGAGGTAGGTCTTGCCCGTGCCGGCGGGGCCGATGCCGAACACGATGGTGCTCTCGTCGATGGCCTGCACGTACTGCTTCTGGCCCTGCGTCTTCGGGCGCACGACGCGGCCGCGCGACTGCACGATGGCCTCGCTCAGCACGTCGGACAGGGTGCGCCCGTCGTCCTCGCCGAGCCGGCGCGCGCTCGTCTCGATCTCCTGCGGTTCCACGTGCTGTCCGTCCTCCACCATCGCCACGACCTCGTCGATGAGCCGACGGGCAGCGGCCACGTCCGCCCGGGTGCCGACGAGCGTGATCTCGTTGCCACGGACCCGGACGTCGACGTCCGGGTGCTCGCGCTCGATCTGCCGGAGCAGCCGGTCCTGCGGCCCGAGGAGGCGCACCATGAGCACGCCGTCCATCGTCGCCGTGTGCTCGACCCGGTCCGCCGCAGCTGCCGCGTCGCCGTGCGGGTCAGAGCCCGTCATGGTCCCCCTGGCCGAAGCCGGCGAGCACGTGGGCGTGCACGTGGAAGACCGTCTGGCCGGCGTCCGCGCCGGTGTTGAAGACGAGCCGGAACTGCCCGCCCGCGCGCTCGGCGGCGACGCGCGACGCGAGGTCGACGACCTCCGCGAGCAGGGCCGGGTCGCCCGCGGCGAGCTCGACGACGTCGCGGTACGCGGCCGTCTTCGGCACGACGAGGACGTGCACGGGGGCCTTCGGCGCGATGTCGGCGAACGCGATCACGCGCTCGGTCTCCGCGACGATGTCGGCCGGGATCTCGCGGGCGATGATGCGCTCGAAGACGGTGGGCTCTCGGGTCTCGCTCATGCGCCCAGCCTACGCGGCGCCCGCGGCGTCACCATCGCCCGAGCGCGGCGTTCACGAGCGCGAGCGCGGCGGGCCCGGCGGTGGAGGTGCGGAGGATCCCGGACCCGAGCGCGACCGGGATCGCCCCCGCCGCCCGGAGCGCCTCCACCTCGGCCGGGCTGATGCCGCCCTCGGGTCCCACGACGAGGAGCACGTCGGCCGCATCCCCGCCGGCGGGGGTGGCGAGGTCGAGCGCCGACAGCCGCGTCGCGGCGGTCGGGTCGAGCACGAGCACACGGGCCGTCGCGGCCATCCGCACGAGGTCCCTCGTGGTGGCGAGCTCCTCGACGCCGGGCACGCGCGGGCGGATGGACTGCTTCACGGCCTCGCGCACGATGGCGCGCCAACGGTCCCGGCCCTTGGCGACCTTGGCGCCCTCCCAGCGGGAGACGGAGCGCTGCGCCTGCCACGGGATCACGGCGTCGACGCCCAGCTCGGTCGCGGCCTGCACGGCCAGCTCGTCGCGGTCGCCCTTCGCGAGCGCCTGCACGAGGACGACGCGCGGCCGGGGCTCCGGGTGCCCCTCGACGGCGTCGACGCGGAGCTCGAGCCGCTGCGGATCCGCCGTCGTGACGGTGCACGACGCGATCGTCCCGCGGCCGTCGCCGACCAGGAGGCCCTCGCCCGCCCGGATCCGGCCCACCGTGACGGCGTGCCGGGACTCCGCGGCGCCGAGCGCGACGACCCCGCCCACGGCGAGGTCGCCGTCGCCGAGGTCGTCGGCCAGGTGGAAGTGCGCCACGGTCAGACGTTGAGGAAGCGGTCGCGGAGCTTCTGGAAGAGGCCCTGCTGGAAGTGCGCGAGGTGCGGGGCCGGAGCCTTGTTGCGCTTCGCGAACTGCTGGATGAGGTCGCGCTCCTTGTGGTCGAGCTTCTGCGGCGTGACCACCTGGATCCCGATCTTGAGGTCGCCGCGCCCGGAGCCGCGGAGCTTCGTGACGCCGCGACCGCGGACGGTGATGATCTCCGCGCTCTGGATGCCGGCGCGGAGCTCGAGGTCGACGTCGCCGTCGAGCGCCGGGATGCGGGCGTCGCTGCCGAGGATCGCGTCGACCATGCTCACCTCGACCGTGGCGAGCAGGTCGTCGCCGTTGCGGCTGAACACGTCGTGGTGCGCGACCTTGATCTCCAGGTAGAGGTCGCCGTTCGGGCCGCCCGCGGGGCCGACCTCGCCGGAGCCCGGCATCTGGAGGCGGAGGCCCGTGTCGACGCCGGCCGGGATGTCGACCGGCACCGTGCGGCGCGCGCGCACGCGGCCCTGGCCGGCGCACGTCGGGCAGGGGTGCGGGATGACGGTGCCGTAGCCGCGGCACGTGCCGCAGGGGCTCGACGTCATCACGTTGCCGAGGAGCGAGCGCACCTGGCGCTGGATGCTGCCGGAACCGCGGCAGATGTCGCACGTGACGGCGCTCGTGCCGGGCTGCGCGCAGGATCCGTGGCACGTGTCGCACAGCACCGCCGTGTCGATCTCGAGGTCGCGGTGCACGCCGAAGATGACCTCCTCGAGCTCGACCTCGACGCGGAGCAGCGCGTCCTGGCCGCGCTCCTGGCGCGAGCGGGGACCGCGTCCGCCGCCGCCCTGCTGGCCGCCGAAGAACGTCTCGAAGATGTCGCCGAACCCGCCGAAGCCCTGGCCCCCCTGGCCGCCGAAGCCGGCCTGCGGGCCGAGGTCGTACTGCTGGCGCTGCTGCGGGTCGGAGAGCACGTCGTACGCGTGCGTCACGAGCTTGAAGCGCTCGGCCGCGTCGGGGGCGTCGTTGACGTCCGGGTGCAGCTGGCGCGCCTGCTTGCGGTACGCCTTCTTGATCTCCTCGGGCGTCGCCTCGCGGCTCACGCCCAGTACTTCGTAGTGGTCAGCCACGTCGGGCCCTTCGGTGGTGATGGTCGTGGGGAACAGGGGCGGTGCGGCGGCGTGCGGCCGTCACCGCTCCTCGAGCAGGCGCGAGAGGTAGCGCGCGACCGCGCGCACCGACGCCATGTTGGTGGAGTAGTCCATGCGGGTCGGCCCGAGCACGCCGAGGCGCGCGAGCACGCCGCCGGACGAGCTGTAGCCGCTCGTGAGCACGCTCGTCTCGCCGAGGCCGAACGGGGCGTTCTCCCGGCCGATGCTCACCGAGACGCCGTGCTGGTCGGCCTCCATCTCGCCGAGCAGGCGCAGGAGCACCACCTGCTCCTCGATGGCCTCGAGGACGGGCGAGATGCTGCCGGGGAAGTCGCGCTCGGTGCGGGCGAGGTTCGCGGATCCGGCCAGCAGCAGCCGCTCCTGCCGGTTCGCGAGGACCTGCTCGACGAGCGTGCCGGCGAGCGCGGAGGCGGCGGCCCGCTGGGCGGGGTCCACCTCGTCGGCCAGGGACTCGAGCCGCGCGGCCGCCTCGGCGAGGCCGAGGCCGCCGACGGCCGCGTTGATCCGCGTGCGCATCGCCTGGAGGAACTCCTGGTCGGGATCCCCCTCCAGCTCGACGACGCGCTGCTCCACGCGTCCCGTGTCCGTGATGAGCACGGTGAGCACGCGCGTGGTCGACAGCGCGACCAGCTCGACGTGCTTGACGTGGCTCGTCGCGAGCGACGGATACTGCACGAGCGCCACCTGGTTGGTGAGCTGCGCGAGGAGCCGCACGGTGCGCGCGAGGACGTCGTCGAGGTCGACGGACTCGCCGAGGAACACGTGGATCGCCTGGCGCTGCGCCGCCGTGAGCGGGCGGACGTCGGCGAGCTGGTCGACGAAGAGCCGGTAGCCCTTGTCGGTGGGCACGCGGCCCGACGACGTGTGCGGCGCGGCGATCAGCTCCTCCTCCTCGAGGAGGGCCATGTCGTTGCGGATGGTGGCGGCCGAGACCCCGAAGGCGTGGCGCTCCACGATGGACTTCGATCCCACGGGCTCGCGGGAGGACACGTAGTCCTGCACGATCACCCGGAGGACGTCGAGTCCGCGTTCCGAGACCATGGCGGCTCCCTCCTGGCACTCGTCGGTTCTGACTGCCAATCGTACCGCGT
>Ga0265798_10002382_pt1 | contig 27837 bp, 40 predicted proteins | sample P3T30metagenome_FD_192430 | JGI IMG/M metagenome (GOLD analysis project Ga0265798, IMG submission 192430) | Plant litter microbial communities from East Loma Ridge, Irvine, California - P3 T30 | ecosystem: Environmental > Terrestrial > Plant litter > Unclassified | place: USA: California...
CACCCTTCTACATCCCAACATCTTAGCAAGGACCAAATTGATCTGATCTTACGAGTGATTCCCTGTATCTCCTATTCGACCGAAACGAAAATGCGCGCCGCCGGAGAATTGACCGAATGGCATACCACATGCCCTGAGCTACTTGTTGCTCAAGATGCAGATCGTTTAGACGCCATTGGTGGAGTTGGAATCATGAGGTGTTGTGCGTTTAGCGGGGCTATGGGCAGAACTCTTTTAGGTAAAGACAAGAATACGGCAGAAGGGCATTTCTATGATAAGCTAGTACACGTAAAAGATCGAATGAAGGTGAGTGAAATAAATGGCGGAGCTAAATGTCTAGACGCCAGCTGGAAAACGAGAAGCAGAGAAACGACATCAAACGGTGAGTTGTTGGATTCACAAAGAGGTCGGAGCTAACTACTAGATGCTAGATTTCCTGGCGGCCCTGGACCGAGAAGCCGAGCTAGACTTATAGGCTGTGAGCTCTAGGAAGAGATAACGACGGCATACTCAGTACTGGCAATCTGATAGAAGTAGTAGAACAGCATTATCATGTATAGCATCCTCCTCATAACAACTTCAAAACAACTACTCAAGACCTTTCTCTCTCTCTCGAACAGTCAGATAGCTTATGTTCCACCACCACTCCTCTCGACGGGGATCTTTCTCCTAGTCGATCTGTCCTCTCCAGCGTCATCGGCATGAGGTCCAATGGAACCATCGACGACCTTCCTGCTTGAATCTATTTGAGCGAGATGCGTGAAGGCAGACTCTAGCTTCAACTCCTTCAAACCAGCGGCGATCTGTTTATCAGCATCCTGTGCAGACATTAAGTAAATATGCAGGAGACTCACATCAAGGTATTCCTGGAACTCGATGTAACCCTTCCTTCCAAAGTCGACCTCCCTCAAGATGGAATCGGCAGTCTCGGTAGATGACTCGTAACCCATCTGCTTCATGGCATTGATCAAATCCGCACGAGTAATTCGCTGATCGTGGTCCTACATATCAGTCTCTGGAACAAATGTGACTGGGGCAGATCTTGGACTCACAAAGTCCATCTGCTCAAACTGCGTTCGCAAGCTTCCAACTTCCTCTGGGGTGAATTGGGCTCGAGAGTACAAAGCAGCCTCATCAGGTGCAAGACCTAGGAAAGTCTTTGTTCCCTGGTTCTTTCTGATTTCACTCCACTTCAAATCGGTTCCCTGTCTTGTCAACCCAAATCATAACGACAAACATGGTCATGCGACTCACCTCGGGCAGACCCATAGATCGCAAGAAGTAGATAGCCTGATCGAACTCTGTCTCCTTTCTCGTAGCATTCCATCCGAGCTCTTCTCCCATGATATCAATGACTCTGGGTAGACATTCAACGGTGGCCTGGACATTGAGGAAAGAAAGTCGGGTACGACGGGCGATGAAGTCGACGGCGTTCAGTGCGTATTCGTGTCGGACGGCGTATCGACATTCAGCCTCGATGTAAGGGTAAAGGGGTGATAGTCGGGTGCCGTGCAATGGCCATGATTGTCCTGAATATCAGCTGACTATATCACAAGTTCGAGGGGAAACAGACATACCAGTGGGGTCAGACATGGAGGCGACAGTCCAGGCTTGATCACCATAAGATTCGGCAAGGTGCTTGGCAACTTCGGTCTCGAGACCGAATTGTTGGATAAGCTTGATGTACATGGTCTTGGTCCAAGCGTGGGCACCGAGCAATTTGATGTGATCGGTCTGAGAAGGTCCAGTAGGCTTCAAGTTGTATTCCTTGATGGCGGCATCGACAGTCTCCTCGGCCATAGCTCGGTAAGTGGTCCATTTTCCACCAGCAATAGTCAATAGACCACCAGCAGAGACGTTGATCATATGGTTCCTGACCAATGACTGGGTGTCCTTGGCATCGGGGTCCTTGACTAATGGTCGGATACCACTCCAGGCTGAAAGCACATCTCCTCGTCGGACCTTGACGTCGGGGGAAAGGTAGTTCTTGACCTCGTCCAAGATCCACTGAATCTCCTTCTCTTGAGGAATGGGGTTTTGAGAGATGGTAGTGGCAGAGTCGGTAGTTCCGGCGATGACGTTTCCTTGCCATGGGAGGAAGAAGATGACTCGACCGTCGGAAGTGGCGGGATCGAGTAGACCCATGTTCTTGGGTCCGTAGTAGTTCTGTCATCAGCCCCGGGCTGACTGAAGGGTTAGTAAACGGGTACATACAGGAAGGGTAATGTGGACACCGGAAGAGGGGGCGACGATCTCTTTGGTAGTGGGCTCGTCTAGCTTCCTGAGACCATCCGAGAAAGGACCGGTAGCGTTAACGACACCCTTTACGATCAGCTCTAGTTCCCAAATGAAAGGCACATGAACTCACTCGGCACTTGACAGTCCACGTCTCTCCAGTCATCTGATCTCGTACATCAGCAGCACAGATCCTCTCGGCACCTCCCCGGGACGCATCAGGCTTCTTGTGTAGCTTGGTGACTTCGACGTGGTTTGCCATGACAGCTCCGTGTTGAACAGCAGTCAAAGCGAGGGAAACATTCATACGCGAGTCATTGTGTTGACCTGATCATCAATTATCGCCACGACCGTATCAATCAAGTGACTCACCATCATAGTAAACGACACCTCCGACGAGACCATCGGCCTTCAACATTGGGAAGTTCTCCAATGCTTTGCCCTTGCCCATCCAGTATGCTGATTCCATGTTCTCGGACCCAGCCAAGAGATCGTACATCTTACATCCAGCGTAGAAGTAAGGTAGTTGCCACCATTTGTACAATGGTAGCAGAATACTACAGGTCAGCTTGGGTGTGCAAGTCAATTTTTGCCTAAAGCTTACGGTAAGGAATGACTGAGATGAGGAGCGGTTTCCAAGAAGATCTTTCGTTCCCTCAAAGCCTCCTTGACTAGCTTGTACTGCTCTAAGATTCATCAGCTCTATGATAGTCCGTGTATACAAAGGAACATACCGTAGTCAAGCTCAAAGACGGCCTTCTGAAGGTATCGGACACCACCATGGACCAATTTTGTAGACTTCGAACTGGTTCCACTGGAGAAATCGTCCCTCTCTACACAAGCTACCTTTAATCCTCGACTAGCGGCATCAAGAGCGACACCGGCACCGGTGGCACCCGCACCGACAATCAACAGATCAAAGACATCATTGTCATCCTCGTGCTCTCCCTCTTCTTTACGGATGACAGGTCCGGGTTCCGGGCCGCCGGTCTGAGTACGTTTGATGAATATACCAGAAGTACGTAGATGTTCAAGCATCTGCTCTCTGGAAGGTGGCGACCATAGCGGACCTGGGCGACGCTTTGTCACTGGGATATCGGAATCGAGGCGGAGTGGATCGGGTTTCAAAGCGTAATATGCTGATCCCAATGCTAGGGATGTAGTAGCAGTGAATGCCACTGTACGCAGTGGTAGGGATCGAGCTCTGTACATAGTTGATCGAGTATCGATTCAAATATGTTATGTGCAGTAGTAGGAAATGTAAAAGGTAATTGGAGTATGATTGTAATCGACTGGCGATAAAAGAACGTTGTCGTAAACGGTAAACCTCGGTTGGAGTATTGGAGTATAACGTCACTCCTTTCTCCTTTCTCTCTTCTTTCACACTCACTTTCTTCTTTTGCCGCAGTCAAATTAGGGGGCAAGAGAGGGTTCCACAACTAATCCTGAGTATTTCAGGTCGGTTCCAGTACTATATTATGTGGGCAGCGAATCGGGGCAGTCTACAATGAGGAGGGGTTTACATATGATAATCCATCAGCCTTTTAAAAACCGGGCTTCTTTGCCTCTCGCGGCGGACCGGCCCCGGGCCGAGTGAGCAATAGGTTTTTTTGCATCCAGGGATTCCTACTATACGCACGTAATTGCGGCATCGGACGCAGTAGATTGGGAACAGCTCCAATTTCATCCCCAATCTCTAAAGAAGCATCCCCAATTTGCTATCCCCAATATCGTTCCTATCCCCAATCGACCATTAACAATTTCATAAATGTCGTGACCCGCTCCACAACTCCTCTTCCCAACACATCGCCCACGCCGATCCCATAGAATTGATGAAAGCATTGTCCGGGCGGCGATCGTGAATGCATATGCTCGCGGGATACAGCAGATAAGCATAGAGCGCCTGCATATATTGAAGTGGCGCCCATGCGCTAACGAACACCGATAGATAAAACATTTCGCAGCTCACTGCTGCATCGGGGTCATATAGGCACGCTCATCGCAAAACCATATAATAGATAATGAACTCATCTGCAAACATGATTTGCTTGTAACCACGTCACGCGTTGTCGAGATACACCTCCTCCGTCACTTTAAACACCACCTCAAATCACACAGTCCAATTGTCCAATACATATCACATATCATACATACATCATCAAACCATGCATCTACTTGTGTCATGTGTAATCCTCCATGCACTCCATTCCTCTTCGTTCCTGCTCATTCCGCAATTCCATCTCCATGTATGGAACCCCCAGTGCTGCGATCATAAAACACTTCCTCCACCTCCATAAACTCTCCCACTGGCTTCAAATCCACCTCCCTCCGGGCGTCTTCTAGCCATCAACCTCCTCCCTTCCTCCTCTCCGACATTTTGCACTTTGACAAGTTCCTTGACTTTCAAGATCTTTCCCGCTGTAGCACCCGAGTATTCCTGTAGTACCGATTGGTGCAATCGATGTAGGCCCAGTGCTTCTAATGTTTGGCGGGATTGAGGAGGAAGACCGCGTGCGGATCGTACTAGCGTTATCAAGTGGTGTGTTGATTTTGATGAGGATGCGGCTGAAAACGTGTGGGCATGTCGAATGGTAGGCAGGAGGGTTCTCGTGAATGATGTAGACATCTTGTAAATTTCGATGAACAGTTATAGGTGGACTTGATGGTCGTGTAGATTTGTCTACTCGTCTCTCGATAACGACGGGCGAAGTGTGACTGATCTTGTGGTAGGTGTCTGATCCGATGTATGTCTTCAGGTGTCACAGATGAGCGCACAACTTTTGGGTGGTCTGCTTGAACAATACCACGTCACATGTCGTGCCTGGAGATAAGGATCAAGCGAGATTTCACGACTCGACCACTATAACAGCCTCCATCTTGACCCAATCTTGCAACCATATTCACAATGCTGCTCTCGACAAAAACAATGCGACCTGCCCGACAACTGGCCAGGACGATGGCTTCCGTCTCTCGGACCGGTACCCCACCTCATCTCCTCACTTTAGCCGACCTCTCACCGGCACAGATAACAAGTCTGATTCAATCTGCCATTACATTCAAGCACCTGTCCAAGACCGTGTCTCCCACTCGAGTTGAGCAGACTTTAGACGCTCGGACCGTTGCGCTACTATTCTCGAAACGATCAACCAGGACTAGGGTCGCTAGTGAAACCAGTGCGAAGATATTGGGTGGACATCCCTTGTTCCTCGGTTCAGCGGATAGTCAGTTGGGAGTCAACGAGACTCTGGAAGATACCGCTAGGGTTGTTGGGAGCATGGTCGATGGAATCATGGCCAGGGTGAATCTACACGATGAAGTTGCTGTGAGTCCACCATCACATTTGGCATCTGAGTCAAAGCTTACGGGTAGACATTGGCAAAACACTCGCCTGTGCCTGTCATCAACGCGCTTTGTGACCTTTACCACCCCACACAGATCCTGGCCGATCTGCTCACCCTCTTTGAAGCATACAACCCTCCCTCCCTGCCTACCACTTCGGATTCCACCACACATGCGGAACTACTACAATCCGTTAAATCAATAGACCCATTTGCCAATTTGAAAGGCAAGAAGATCGCATGGGTTGGAGATACCAACAACATCATTAATGAGATTATGGTGACTATGCCTAGGCTAGGAATGGAAGTCAGTGTGGCTAGTCCAAAGGGATACAATCAGGTCGATCCTAGGGTATGGAAGCGAATGTAGGTATTCCGACTGTGAGAAGGGACTGAATTACACTGATTGGTAGTACGGAAGCAGGAACTGAGAAGATGATCCACCAAACAACATCCCCAAAGGAAGCTTTAGAAGGAGCAGACGTAGTAGTCACCGACACATGGTACGTCTTCCTTTCCCCACCCCTTGCTCTTGTTAGCTAACAGATAGGATCTCCATGGGTCAAGAAACCGAAAAAGCAGACCGACTAAAAGCATTCTCAGGCTATCAACTCACCAACAAGTTGATCGGAGCGAATGCTAACCCAGATTGGAAGTTCCTGCATTGTCTACCTAGGAAACAGGAAGAGGTGGATGACGAGGTGTTTTACGGTCCTAGGAGTCTAGCATTCCCAGAGGCTGAGAATAGGAAGTGGACCATCTTGGCTTGTTTCGAGTAAGCTCATCACGTCTATAGCGGATCAGAGCTAACTTGTAGTGCCCTATATGGCCGATGGAAGCTATAGACAACTAGTCAAGCCAGAATGACGTAGACTGAATGACAAGATATTCACATATATGCATGCAACCTGCAGCCGGCTATGCTGGAGGGTAATGCCCAGCCCATAGCACGATTGACACAGCGCCCCAAATGACAGTCCACCATATCCACATTTTACCAGACCTAGTCAGGCCACCGCCTTTCATGAAAGCGATATCGGCCAATAGCCACCAGAAGACTGGATCTGTCGAAACGACCCTGAGGGCGATTTGAGTATGTGATTGGAAAATGAGCAGGAACGTCATTACGCCGTGCTGTATGACCAGCGGCATGACGGCAGGTGGCATCTTTGTGAACGATGTCGAGTATCGGAAGAGGCCCAGTAGGGATACAGCCAAGACTGGTGATGCAAGTAGGAAATTAGGTACCGAGTCGAGGGTCCAGTACTTGAGGAAACCGATATTCCTGATCACATCAACATCTGATTTGGAGAATGGAGGACGTACCAGTACTTGGCCTGAACGGCGCTGTATGCTATAGGTATTCTGTTACTACACCATGTCACCGATGGTTCAGGCCTACAGAAGGATAGATAGGCGTAGTATTGAAAGGCACAGAACGGGGTAACGATGATCACGCATGGTAAAGCTACGCTTACAGCGCGGCGTAAGAACACCTGCATGTCAGCTATGCGTCACGGACCGCTGGATGTAGCTCACAGAGGGCGATATACGATATTCACCATCTCTAAAGACTGCCATTGCAGCTAGTGTCGGGGCAGCCAGAATACCAGTGGCTCGTATAGATGTAGCGCCAGCTAGCAGGATTGCCGCGGCGGAATATCTCTTCCGAAGAACCAGGCCAAAGCCCGAGAAGGTGAGACAAGCAAAGAGAGGTTCGGTATATAGTGAGACCAGAATAGCGGGTGATGGTGCGAGGAGATAGAGAATCCATGTCAGGTATGCCCTTTTCGTGCCAAAGATCTGGGACGTGAGTCTGTCGTTCAGCTTCACCTCCGGCGGCCGGAGACTGCTTACTTGTAAAAGGCCAGACCCCTCCATCCAGCAAGCAGGACCACCAGCAAGGTACCTCCATTGGAAATTGAATTGATCGACCCAATACCTCCTAAACGCCTCCACAGCCAGCCCGAAAGCCAAAGAACACCCTGCCACCCAGGCTGAAAAGCTAGCTGCTGCTCATACTCGTATCCCTTTGATGCTATCGAGGTGAAGTGAATCGCGTCCCAGCGGACCCCTGTAGATTCTTGACCACTGAGAAGGGCTGAAGAGTCGTCAAACAAAGGTATTCGAAATGAGTTGTGGGGAGAGCGAAGTAGATAGAGGAGGGAGAGAGTGAGCAGAGAGGGGATAGTAGACAGAAGGAATATGAGAGTGCCCGTCCTTCTTGAAGATGTTGGCGGGGTCACAATCTCCTCTCTTCTCTCCCCGTTTATCATCTCGGTGTACTGGGTGATCCTATCTGTTGATGGAGAGCGAGACTTTATACAGAGCCATACGATATTTCTGACCGGACATCCCAAGTGGAGGTCGTCCCACGTGTCTTAGCGGAATCAGAATTTCGGAGTCGATAAGGCTTAACGCTCGGGCGGATAAGGATAAGGAATTCAACTTCAACGACTGGTAAACCCAAGTAACATACCATATAACAATCCATCACAATGGCAACTGAACAGGACTTTACAAAGAGGAAGCTATGGGGGTGAGACAGGCACTGAACCACTGAAGCACATAGGTGGCTGACAAGTAGTGGTCGATTCACGGGTTCCACGGATCCATTGTATGTCTTGTCGCCGGGAAACAAGGGCCGAGCTTATGAGGCAGGATGCACGAATTCAACCAGTCCTTGAAATATGACAAGAGGATGTATGCTGCCGATATCAAGGGATCTATCGCTTTCTCAAAAGCATTGTTGAAGGCTGGTATCCTGGATGAGAGTGAGCAGAAGGAGATTACTAGGGGATTGAAGCAGGTCGAGCAGGAGTGGGCCGAGGGCAAGGTGTGTACCGTTCATCCGCACCAGGATGGCGCTCATGATAGTTTGCGGTCGAGGCCGATGATGAAGACATCCATACCGCTAACGAGCGACGACTCAGTGAGATCGTCGGAAAGGATATTGGAGGGAAATTACATACTGGTCGAAGTCGAAATGACCAGGTTGCAACTGATATGCGAATCTGGCTTGTAAGCTTGATTCACACCATGAAACGTCTCGCCAGCTGATTGTGAGATGGACGAGACCAAGGTGGTCGAGGAGAACTTGAAAGCCTTACTATCCGTCATGGTCACTCGAGCCGAAAACGAGGTCGACGCCCTGATGCCAGGATACACCCATCTTCAACGAGCTCAACCAGTCCGATGGTCTCATCTCCTCCTCTCTCATGCTCAATCATTCTTGAATGATCTGTCTCGACTCCGTCAACTATATCCACGAATCTCGGTCCTCCCTCTCGGATCAGCTGCTCTTGCTGGAAACCCATACAACCTCGACCGAGAGCTCTTGAGGCAAGAATTGGACTTCATGTCGATTGGAGAGAACTCGATGCACGCTGTTGCGGATCGTGATTTCATTGTTGAATGGCTACAGTGGGCTAGTTTGACTCAAATTCACATGAGTCGATTCGCAGAGGACATGATCATATACTCGACTGCCGAATTTGGTTTCGTCACCTTATCGGATGCTTATAGGTGAGTACTCAACGGGGTAGTGCCCGATTGTGTGATTCGCTAACGAGAAGTACTGGATCATCCATCATGCCTCAAAAGAAGAACCCTGATTCCCTCGAACTACTCCGAGGTAAATCAGGACGAACATTCGGTCAAATGGCAGGGTTCATGATGTCGCTCAAAGGTGTTCCATCCACGTACAACAAGGATTTACAAGAGGACAAGGAACCATTGTTTGATGCTGTCGATACTGTTTCTGCTGCTCTTCGAATCGCAGAAGGTGTTGTCGCAACCATGAACGTGCGTCTCCATTATTTATAGTGTGAATTGTGCTGATGACAGATTCACCCAGAGAAGATGAAGGCTGCCTTGACTATGGATATGTTGGCAACAGACATCGCCGATTACCTAGTCCGAAAGGGCGTATGTCCCTCTTTCAGCTCCTTCTCGATATAGCTGACGACTAGGTACCATTCAGGGAGACCCACCATATCTCTGGTCGATCGGTAGCTCTAGCCGAACAGACTGGTGTCCAGATCTCCGACCTCAGCATGAAGCAATGGAAGGAGTTGTCGGAACATTTCACTGACGACGTAATGGAGGTTTTCGACTTTGAGAACAGTGTTGAAAAGAGGAAAGCCATTGGTGGACCTGCTAGGGAGATGATTCAGCGACAGGTCGATGTTGCCAGGAAGAGGATTGAGAGCAAGGAGTAGACAATGAATATTTACATGCATGCATACAGGGTTTCGACAATGTCTATATGGCCGATCCCTGCTCTACTCGACCGGATGCCATGCCGAGGGTATAGACTCGACAACAGGTACCCAATCCATCAATCTCCCCTTTTCCTCTCCCTCTATTATCCTAGACAACCACCCTCCCCCGAATTCCCTCTCATCATCCTCCACTCCCGCCCTCCGCCTCTCTTCGCGATCACACCAGAAAACCTTCCAGCCACCATCGGCACTGACGAATCCAGAACTTCTTTCGAAATACCATTTATTGACTGGATTGTTCCCCCGTGACCTCCAGATCAATTCACGGGATTTACCAATACCTCTGAGCGAACCTTCTGAAGGATTAGAGGCATCGGGAGTACCTAGACCGTACGTTTCGTCCCGAAGCGATACCCAGAGGAAATCAACTGTACCGTCTCCTTGATGTTTTGGGTCTACCGCGAATTTATCGAGGTAGCAAATCGGTAAATGAGCTGAAGGATTTGATGAATCTCGACCTTCGATGGTCGTGATGGCCGCACCGGCGTAATCGCCGATCACGATAACGAAGTCTAGATCTTTTTCTAGGCGAGTATAGAATGCTTCTTCGTTCAGCTTTCTCCTGAAACTCGATTCGAGAAGTGCCGTCAATTTGCCCTTATCGACCTGATCCATTGACCTCAATACTTTAACGGGAAGACCTTTCCGCAAGACTGTCGGAGTGTCCCTATTCAATTTCTCTTCAGATTCGAGTAGAGCGTGAGGCAGTGAAGCGGAATGAGCGGGTTTATTGGTGATTAGATTTGCGATCAACGCGGCGGGAGATCGGTGCGAAACCACCAGTCCAGAAGCGTTCGGAGGCATGAACGATAGACAAGCATCGACTAGTGATAGATTGGCTAGAGCGGTAGGATGGGTATGTCGCCATTGAGGTCGAAATGTGGAAGTGATATATTCGTATTCGGATGACAAGTTGATCAGGAGATGAGGTAGACCGGACCGAGCATATGACGGCACACCTCCTTCTCGGTTGATGATCAATAGTCGTAGGGGTGTGAGGTCGATACCTCGCCTGTGGAGAGCATCGTTGGCGTTTATTGATGACGAGGCGGTGTTACTACACATGGCTTCCGATAAAGCGATGAGAACTTTGTCTGAACTGATCCGCCTAGAACGGCACCCCTCATCCAGTGCAACGGGTAGCAATACCGGTATTTCCCCTTCGTCTACGGCTCGCCGAACATGATCCAATCCCTCTTCTTCCACGTATACTCCTCCCTTCTCTCCAAGTCTTGCAACAGTACTCAAGACAGGTCTAGCCCCAGCTCTTGCCCTCGATAGATAATGAACCACCCTCTCCACATCCCTCATGACTAAAGTCCGTTGTTTCTGAGCAGCGACGTTATCACTAGGTTCAGATGACGGAATATCATCCCGATCAATGACTATCACAGGAACCAATCCCATTCGCTGTAGGTAAGCCATGCCACGAGAAATCGAATTGAGTTGAGTATCGGTGAATGGCCCTTGAATCTTGACGAGCGCAGGGCGACGAAGGATGGGATTCAGAATGTCGGAAACCAGAGGATTCGCTTTGGTCGCAGCTGTAGATTGGGGGAGAGGATCGGGAGTCTTGGAAGAGCTAGTGAGGGATGTTGGCGGAGGAGAAGGGGCGAATGAAGAGAGATATGACCGGGAATCTCGAGCTGACGGGTGAGCTTGGAGGATTGACAGGATCAAGTCCTGATCGTCAGCTTCGATTACTACAGCATCCACGGACTTACCGTATCATCTGGGAAATCTTCTGGTGGATCATGATAAGCACGTCGGCCCTGTGGATCAGCTCATGGTCCCAGAAGCAACGGAGATCATAGCGCACAGACTGAGAGATAGCAGAAACCGCCCTTCCTCCTGGTCCGGACACCCTCAGAGCCCTACTGACAAGCTGAGCACTGGACAATGGCCGCATCATCCTGATAATCTTGTGGCGGTACTTAATTATCGATGCTAGCGGAACATGTGTGTTATAGGGGGTCAAGAATGATGTTAAATTTGGTATTACTACTGGAGATGATTTTCTAGTCGCGTAGCCGACCCGACCCGTTCCTGAGTCTATCTAGAGATAAGGCGAGGTGCAATGGTGCACTGGTGAGTCTGAAACGAGGTTCAGCCGCACTGTCAGCTTGTACAAGGACGAGGGTGTCAATCAATGATGCGGCGAGGAGGCGGACGGTATCGCTTGGGTAATGTACAGGTTTCATATACATTTTCACTATGTGCAGTCTTTCTGATTTATTCTTCCTGTTCATGCAATGTCATGTGCCCTGCTTCTTGCTCTTGATCCCGGGATCCCGTGATCTGGTGATCCTCTAGGCTCTACACTCCCTACAAGTTTCTTTCCCTCCTCCTCCTCTTCTCATAATGATCCACCTCGAAGGGCTAGAACCAAGTGAATAACGGATCCTCCGACGAGATTGTTGAACTCTTCGATCTTTTTGTCGTCACCCCTATTGGTCAGTCATGAAGTCTCATAGCACTGCCCAGACTCGATACTGTGTTGTCACAGTGGTCTCAGAGCGATATGCTGATTGAAGTGTACTGGTGATTTGGCGTAATTGGAAGTGGGCAGAACTTACATTGCTTTACCAGAGAAAATCAGACGTTGCTGAATAGGTGGAATACCAGCTTTCTCCTCGACCTTCTCTTTGACTTTCGTGATCTAAAAATTAGCCTTCTCATCTACTCATTCTCGAACAGTCTTCAAAGCCGCGACCACGATGACGCAATGACGGATTGATATATCGAGATATTGCTGATGAACGCCGAGAAGGTAGACTTACTGTCCATTCTGGCTTGACATCAATTTCGACCTACTTGTCAGCTGGAAACTTATATATGTCTTCAAAAGTCGAACTCACTTCCTTCCCCGTCAATGTCTAGATTCATCAGCGGGTGTGTACAGTGTTGGAGGTGGGGGAGGGGACGTACTCTGACTTTGATCATCATCTTGCTCCGATTTTCCTTTGCTGATCTTTCACTGTCCTTTCAATTATTTGTGTGAATTCTATAAGCTCTCAGGCAGTCCTCGAGGATGTTACTGATGGCTGATTGTTGCTGGACGATGTATGTATGACACAGTGATCGAGTGAGTTCTCGTCACTTGGTACTAGTTGAATTTGATTCCGTAAGGAGTGGAGGATGTCACCTCATGTCTACCGAGTATCTTCCCTTCCCTTCCTTCCTTTGTTATCACTATCGCAAATGAACAGCATTTACATAGGCGGTGAGAAAGCCGGCTGCTGGTGTCACTGACGAATGTGAGCTGGAGTCGGACCAAGCACGCGTCCCCAAGCTCATCGCAGTCGTCTACTTAAGGAACTCAGATCTCATGATCACCACTAAACTCAAGACTGAATAGAATGTCTCGAACCAATTCTCACCGCCAAGATCAAATTACTGAAGCACGCCGACTAACCTTAATTTCAAACTCAAGACAAAGTCAACCTCTAAACACTGACATTCCAAGTTTCTCTCTCCCCCTTCCTTCTTCCCAAATCATCAAGCCACTTCCTAAACCTCCTAAACCCATCAAGCAAATCAAAACACCTCAAGAGAAGAAACAAGAGAAGATCCTCGGATATCAGAAGAAAGTACAGAAGGCTAAAGCCAAGAAATTGGAGAAAGACCGTGGGCCATTGCCGGAAGTGGAAGAAGGGGAATACGATGAATTTGGATTCTGGGTTCCGTCTCAGAAGGAAGTTGGCGGTGGGGTGAGCGAGAGTTGTGATCAGGCTGAGGATGGCGATGGTGATCAATTGAGATTGAGAGGTGGAGGAGGTGGGGAAAAGGAAGAAAGTTCGCAGGTCATGGAGCAGGATCACGAGGTAGCGATGCGAGAGGCATTGGTTGAACTTCAAGCCGTGCCGACAGCGCAGCCTTTTAGCGATCTCTTCGCTCCGGACGAAAGACTCGGAATGCCACCCAGCAAGCATGCCTCTCAAGCTTCAGTAGGATTTACCCCTCATCTAAACACACCATCAAAACGAAAACGGCAGAACGAGCCAATGACACTTAACGACCTCAGTCCCGATTCTTCCAGGTTACGGCGAGATACAGGTCTACCACCCCCGACACTCACCCAGCGAATTCACACTGCCCATCGCATATCCGCCATGAGAGGTGGTGCAGGAGAAGATACCCTCCTGGGTGACGAACAAGACTTGCCGATGCCGGTTAGTGCACAACCACGAAACCCGTCAATATATCAGACCGAACACGACGATGATATTCAAGAAGAAGAGGGAGTACGATTAAGCCCTACCGAGGTGAATTCTTCGGCGATTCAAGAACCTGTGTCTAGGTCACAGACTCGTCGATCTAACGATAGATCAAGAGTTTACTCACTTCAACCTGCATCAATCCCGATAAACAGTCCTCATGATCCCGCTGAAGTGTGTATACCGCCCTCATTCGCCGTATCAGATACTCAACCCGGTACGCCCGATTCGCCTGGTTATATTTCGGCTCCAGGGCCATCACGAGTCAAAACATATGCCAAAGGATCAAAAAGTGCACCTACCCGTCAGGTCACCACCCACAAATCCCGAAATCCAGCGGAGAGGAGGGAATTCAGAGACTTTTTCTCGCCTGAACCCGAATGGGAGCAAGAGCATATGGATATTGTCTCGAACGCGGATAGATCGAAGAGGGCTGGATCGACTAGTTGGTGGCCTGATCCTGATACTCCTGAATTACTGCATGATCAGGAAAGCGAAGACGACGACGATGACGATGACGAGGAGGACGAGGATATTGAAGGGAATGTGAGGCATATATTAGGGGAAGTAGAGCTTGATGAAAGAGGGCATAGGATCAGTAGGGCAAGGAGATGGAGTAGGAATAGGAATGGACCATGGCCTAATGAGAGGCTCCGCGGGCTGTTTGACGATGATAGTCAAGATTACCCAAGACACCAGGAACTGTACAGACCGGTCAGTGAACGGTTTCATTTGGTTCAAATCAAAGAAGAACCCCAAAATACGCTGGTTCACGATACTCCTCCTCTTCCTGATGAATTCAAGCATAGAAGGAAACACAATCATCGAGCTAATCATGATCACCCAATCGTTCATCCGCCTCGACAATTGATAATGAGGAGGGAACGCTCTGTAGCTGAAAGGCTTAACGAGTGAGTCTCGCCTCAATACTGACTCTGACGCCTACGCCTCACAATCACTGATAGTAGCTACACTCATAAAGTCAACTCAAGACAATCAAGACGTCAAGCTGATCTCCCTAATAACCCAGTAGTCGTAACGAATATCAAATCCCGTATCAAGAATCACAAGAGGAAAAGAAGTAGATTCGATATCCCAAATCTCCCGCCTTCAGTGCTCAAGCCAATCGAAACCCTCCCAGCGGATGAATATAAAAAACAACTCAGATCAAGGAATGCAGGAGATGGATTTTGTAATCCTGTCCTAATCAAGGCAGGGAGATTGGGAACAAGAGATGCTATCATCAAGCATCATCAATCTAGAATAAGGTCAACGGGTAGAAGGGGAGTCAAGACTCAAACGCCAATTGTCGATACTCAAGGTGAACCGGATCCGATTGAAGTCACTCAAACACAAGTGCCGGGGGACGAACAACCGGGATTTGCTGTGAGGCAGCTGCAGAGAGTGAAAGCGACTACGGCAAGGTATCAGAAGCTGAGACCGAAATTACCATTCACTAGGCACTCACCCCCACCCATCTCTTCCGACACGAGCAACTATGGTCATGGAATGCAATTCACGGCTCGATCACCACCTCGACCTAGACATGATATTGTGGAGTATGAGGTAGAAATGGAGGACGATGAGTATATACCTACTGCTAGACCAGCAACCGAGGTGGCGGGACTGGTGGCGCCAAGAGTTGGATTTGGGAGTCGATATAAGAAGAGGGCTGTGGTGTTTGATACCCACACAGCCGATAGATCATCTCCCTCCACCACTGGTGAAGGGTTCATTAGGCGGAGGCCGGGGTATCATTGGCAACCATCTCCAGCTGAAGCTAGGGCGGAAGCGATGTACGATCAAGAGAACGAGATGGAGAGAGCAGACCCAGGAACGTCGAGTACTTTACCAATGGAGAACAGGCAGTACAGGGACCAAGGCAACATCGACCGAGAACCATTATTTTTGCCACACGAGGAAGTCGACAAGGGTGTAGACGATACTCAGGATCAAGACATCGATTCCAATGCCTCAAGACACGATTCCCCTCCCGCCTGCGAACGAAATACCGACACCATCGGTCTATCAGGTGCTCAATTATGCAACAACCTCCTTCAATCCGCTGCCAAGCTCCCAATTCCTTGGAAATCAACTTCTAAATCGAGAAGGGAGGAGAAGAGGGAAGAAATGGCTAGGAGGATTTATGAACGGGACGCACAAACTCCACGACCCGAAGGAAAGGGGTCGAATGATCGAGTACAAGGGACTGGACCTTTGTTTGATGAAATCGAGGATGAGGATGATGATGATGACGATGATGATGATGATGTTGGGGTGGGACATCAGCCTACGTTGAGTCAATTGAAGAGGAGGCTGGAGTTTGGGTTCACAACTGGATCAACAATAGCGGATCAAGCGATCTTAATGAGCACCCAGGTCGGAGACGTCGACAACAATAATCTAGGTCAGTCTTCTTTACTATAGCTACTGCTGTACTGCTTTTACTCATTGACATCACAGGTTCAGCAAATCTCGTAACTCAAGCCCAAATACAACCCACAACCCAGTTCTCATCTTTCCAAGCCGACTCAAACGCTCCCCCAGCTCGTAATCCCGGTCGATCAGATTCTACCCCAGATACACCCGCCACGAGGACTGCGACTATCACTGATACCATGGCGGCAAATGTGACTTCGAAATTGAAGAAGACTTCGACAACATCTAAATTCCAACCTCCTAAAGCCGTACAGAAGGTCGATGGGGGAAACAAAAGATCATCTTCGCGCTCGAGATCGAGGCCGAAGTGAAGTGAATCACTTTTGTATATTATATTAAACAACAGATGATTGACCAGAGGGAATAAAGCGAAACGAGGAATATATTGTGTATATGCATTATGAGTACATGTTACTGTGTATCTATTTGTAGGCGAGACCAAAATTATGCTACTCGCCTCCATCAAGGGACCCTACAGTCCGACCCAAGACTGCTGCCCTCCGGCATTATGTAATGTACTTTGTGCGATTTTAATTCTACCTTCTCCACCACCTCCCATCTGTTGATATCCAGGCGAGAAAGGAGCATCCATCATCGGACTCGGCTGACCGCCTGGTCCGGCAGTACTACCGCTCATACTAGCACTTGCACTTCTTGCAAATCCAGGAGTTTGCGGACTATCCCCTGCTACTCCACTTCCTGGTCCAGAAGAAGTAGAACTGGTCGGTAGATATACTTCACAACACCATTCGTACCATATTTTCGTCTTCGAAGTTAATCGCCAAATATTGATTTCAAGTTCAGATCCTCCAGGTAGATAGATTGGTTGTTTGAATGGAAAGAATATTGGGAACCAAGAAAACATTTCTGGCGAGACTCGGTGCATGTTTTCAGGATGAATCGAGAGACCAATATTGGAGTAGAGATGACATTCGAAATATCCTGCTAGACCGTGGAGTTGACCTGCGTGGGGGATCGAGAATGTATTGGCGGATGACCGGGTATTGTGCGAATTGGTCAATGGTGCGCCTGCTGTCTATCAGCCACGGACGAGCGCGAGCGAGCAAGTCTCGATTAGAATGGGACTGACCTGCGGTGTCAAGAATGAGATCCCGCCGCGGATGCTCAAATTGCCAACATTGTTGTACCCTATCACCGCATCTGCCAGCGATACCACCTCCCTCTCCACTCAGGATGTTGACAGCCGACATCATGACCACAAAGGGCGTTTCCGCACTAGCACTGTCCCTCGTCGGAGCTGTGACAGCAGAGTGTAGTGCAGACGACGAGATGGGCGCGAGATGTGCGGTATAAGATGCTGGAATAGAGATACCGGTTGCTGCCCGTCAGTGCGATCTGGGATACGTATCATTGGACTTACGTTTCAAGAATCTCATGGCGCCATCAAGACATTCGGGACTGAGCTCATTATCGCCAAAACTACCGAGCAACTCCGATACTAGGATATCGGCATAAGCAGGAACATCAAGTTGTCGCATATCGCCAAAGAGGATTTCGACTTGATCGCGCCATTCTAGGGCTTTCTTCTCTTGCAGTCTGATATCAGTACCACGACTGAGAGTACCTGTGTAGGACTTACGTGACACATGCGCTAGCGTTCTTTTCCACGGCGAATACGCGTGCTCGACGTCCGGAACGTTTCATTGCGCGCAGAGTGCAATCCACTAGTGGTCCCCTACCAGCGCCAACCACTGTGACCACGCTACTCGTCAGCTCTTGACTGACGCTTTCCTCAGTCAGGAGCACTTACTGAGTATCCCCTTCCGGTAGATCTTGAAGCGCAAGTGTGATTGCCTATCATCAGACATGCCTCCAACTCGCATACTCAACTTACCTCCTCATACTGATTATACTTGACAGGATCCCTCTCAAACACCTCATAAGTCATACTACCCAAATCATCCATAAGCGGCTGTAATGGAGCCTGTAGGAAATCTGCATATCCCTGTGTGAATTCAACAGCGGCATCGGGGACTTTACCCATATAGCTAGGAGGATTGAATCCGGGAGTAGCGGGTGTGTTGGGCGATGGAGAGGCGGTGTTGGTCACGTGACGGACGTATTGGAGGTACGCATTGGGTCCGCCTGCGGTATGTCGTGTGAGGTCGGTATCGCACAAGATGAATGTGGGTCTTTGCTGTTGGTCAGATACGGCCGTCATCATAAGTCATCATAAGCGATGCAGACTTACCTTGGTCATTGCTCGAAGGAAGGCTTGACAGGCTTTTGATAGTACAGGATAACCTTTGGCATTTGGGATGAAAGCTGTTGCGGGTAGCCATACATTCTTGACTGGTTCTGCGGTCCATCTGGACAGAGCACCTATCGAGGGCGGTAGAGGATTTGTCAGATCAAGTGCTAGATGATCAGCGTCCTCTCTTGCACCATAGGGATGTCTTACTGATAGAAAGCCGAGGGTGATAACCACACAGGGACCTGATTGTATCCCACATTTCCCAAGTGCTGCTTGGATCACCACCGGATGAGGCCGGGACGTTCGATTGCGCACTCATTGTGGAGCTCGCAGCACTAGCTCCTGATGGTACGCGCATGTTTTGCATTGTAACCGGTAAATTCTGGTGCACTGATTGCGGTCTCGTGCTGAGTGACCCGACCCGACGATGTTTCCCAGCGGCGCCTGGAGCATTCGTCGTGTTGTCTGGCCCAGATATACTGGATTGTCCATTATGTTGAGAATTGGAATTACGGTTGATCTGTGGGTTTGCTGGACCTTGACCGATGAGTTCGAATGGGTCGGATATGGGAATGCGGATGGAGATGTTGGTATGTGCTGCTGCACCACCCATTTGTAGTAAGTTCGAGATGACTCGTGCGTACGATGGGAGGTATGCCCGATTTGCCAGTATAGGTGAAGGGATGATCAGCGTGCCAAGACTTAGGTAGATAGCATGTGCCATTTCCGCTCGTAGCGCCTGGTTCATCAGTCGTGTGCTCCTACCCGGGCGATGCGCACTCACCAGCTCGGCATCGAATCTGATTCCTTCGTCTGGACTATCAAGTTCCAACCACTCTGCAGCGCACGCTACTATCCTCTGGCCATCTACCAATCTCGTAATATTACATTCCTCCCTCAATAAACCACCATCTTTACGCCATAAATCAGCTTCACGATCAACAATTTCCCTTTCCCTTTCTCTTGATTCGATAGCCTCGGGCTTCTGTAATTCCTCATCACCCTCATCGTCCATCGGTCTTAGACATAGTCTGTCCCATCTGTTTTGCCAATGTTCATTGGTCAAGGGAATGACTACTGCGTCGTAGTCTGTAGATTGAACCGTGTGCTGTATAGCATTCTGAAGAGGCGAGGGTGTTGGAAGTGGTTCTGTAGGTGCTGGAGGGAGAGGGAATGGAAGGGCTAGAGCTACTGGTACCCTAGGCATGGTTATATAGAGTATGAGTTGGAGTTGCACAGGATGAAGGTTGATTTGACTTTTGCTTGGCTTGTCCCGACGCGTTCCTCACGTGGTTTGCGGTAATGCCAGTTTAGGCGTGAGATCTAGTGAGCCATTCCAGCAGGCGTGCGTAATCGGCTTTGCCCGAATTGAAGTCGACATCTATGAATGACCAACCAAAAATATCCACTCAACCATATATCCACAGAGGCTCACTGTATATACCTACCTCAGTAATACGTAAGGTCACTACGCACACTTCGCAATCTCACTCGAGGAGACTATCAAGTCCGCCGAGGAAACGATCCTTTGATATCGAGAAGGACATACAAGTGGCCACTTACGGAACGACTTCCTTTCAGGCGACGATAAATAACTCAAGCTTAGAAATCTCTTCCCTTATCACCAGCACTACATATCAACCACCATGCCAATCTCAAGACAAGCAAGGATCATCACCTTGCTGGTAATTGACACTGTATTCTTCTTTGTCGTAAGTTGTTAGCATTGCTACAGAGAACGTGACTAACCCGACCAGGAGCTTATTGCCGGGTATGCCGTTGGCTCTTTGGCTTTAGTGGCCGATTCGTTCCACATGCTCAAGTCAGTATCCAGTATTCAATAAATATTGATATCGACTAACCCATCAGCGATGTCCTATCCCTCATCGTGGCATTATACACAATCAAATTAGCTCGCTCTCCCTCGTCTTCGGCGAACTCATACGGATGGCAACGTGCGGAAATTCTCGGTGCGCTTATCAACGGTGTCTTCCTAGTCGCACTCTGTATGTCTATCGCCCTCGAGGCTTTAGGACGTGTGATCGCCCCACCTGAGATCTCGAGCCCCAAGATTATCGTTATCGTAGGAAGTCTGGGTTTGTTGAGTAACATTGTTGGACTGTTCCTCTTTCACGGTATGATACCTTTGTTATGGCTTATTGAGTGGGCGAAGCTCATGACCAGAGCATGGACACTCCCATGGGCACTCGCATGGTGGCGGGGCTATTAAATTGCCAGATGACGAGACTACCGCCGAGATCGATGGCGAGACCGCTGGTCGACGACGTTCCGATTCCATGTCTTCTCTATACCAGCATCCAGCCCAGACTCGAGCTCAAGTGATTGAAACAGCTCAAGAATTCGGATATGGTCAGAACCGAGATTCTGTCGATTTCGGACAATCGCCACCATCTTCCAGTTCTCAGACTAGGCGACACGGTCGATCTCAATCTGGCCGATCGCGAAATGGACCTCACCTCAAGCCTCATACCGAAGTGAACTCTACCTCTGGATCAAGCGCTACGGCTGTAGATGAACATGATCACAGTCATGCCGATGGACATTCTCATGCAAAGACCTCGAGTGATGCCGAGCAGGGACACGGACACTCTCACGGTGACGAGGGTCATGGTGATCACGATCACGGATCTTCCGGAGGTGATGACCACGGTCACTCTCATGGTGGTGGTGGTCATGGCCACTCGCATGGTTCAATGAACATGCAGGGTGTATTCTTGCACGTTCTCGGTGATGCGTGAGTATTCCTTTGAATGTAATTAGGGTTGAGCTGATCAGATAGCCTCGGAAACGTTGGTGTCATTGCTGCTGGTCTCGTCATTTGGTTGTACGTCTGATTCCTTCATATTTTCGGCCATGCTGATCGCTAGCTGCGAAGGCCGATGGACATTATACTTTGACCCAGGAATCTCCCTCGTCATCACCTGTATCATCCTCTCCTCCGCCATGCCCCTTGGTAAGCTTTTGCTTGCTGATCCACGCACAAGCTGACCTCCAGTCAAATCCGCTTCGTATATCCTCATGCAGGCCGTCCCATCCCATGTCTCACTCGACGCAGTCCGAGAATCAGTCTATGAAGTTGACGGTGTGGTCTCGGTCCACGAGCTTCACGTATGGCAATTATCCGAATCGACCATTGTGGCTAGTGTACACGTTTTGGTGAAGCCTGGAAAGGATTACATGTCTGTTGCCAATGGTATTCGAGGTGCTCTACACGGACATGGTATTCACAGCGTTACCATCCAGCCAGAGTAAGCTTGAGTCCCCGACTTTACTAGGGTATTTGCTGATGTCCAGATTCTTCCGTGAAGAAGATGCTGCTTCAGTCGCAGAAGTAAGTTTTCCGCTTGCGTGCTGTAGTCACAGACAGAGCTGACAGACAGGAACAATGTTTGATCCGATGCCCTCCAGAACAATGCGGCACGGATACATGTTGTCCACCTGTCCAACCCGGAGCGTCCGTTTTGATTGATACAGAAGGTGGTGACTTAATCAATGGTAGCGGTAATGCGCCTGCCCGGTAGACTGGACAGTCGCCGAGACGGAATCTCGGTGGTTTATAATAATACATGTAGTATAACGGTCGCATGTGACCTTTGGATATAACGTAGGATAGAGTAGGGAGATGATTGGACTTTTGGAAGAGTCTAAGTCCATGGAAAATGTAACGACTGTGACTGCTTTCAACACAATTGCTTTCTGAGCTCTGTCTACCCCTTGGCCCATGCATGCTTTGCTCTCTATCGTCTCGAAAGTCCTGATTCCTGGATAGAGATAACTGTAAAAGTGCCACACTCACCTTAGTCCATCGGTAATTTACGGAGTTTCCCAATTTCCCTCTCTCCCTTCTCGCGTGGCAATCCCCTACCAGCCAAATCACCTAAATTCATACCTCAACCATACACCCTTCGTCAATCCTCGTAAGTATCCATCTCCCACCACCGTCAGTACCCGTGGCCAGCACACATGCGGCAGGAGAGAAAGAAGAAGAGGAGCTGATGGATTTAGAAAACCTTATTTCGAGTCGACATCTCGAAGTATCGATAACTTAGTATCGCAATATGTATGTCGTTTTTTTATTGTTATATGGTTGGTGGGCGGAACTGATGAACAGGGCTCACTCTAACGTTTGGTTCTCCCAGTAAGTCGGTGCTTCGAATTGCGGGCTCTATCGATCGTTGCGGAGGTGATTGGACATTTGGGATTGGGGAGATCTGGGCGGTGACTTTGGACAAACGAGGAATTTGAAAGGGCGGACATCGTCGTGTGGAATTCAGTTGGGAGGACACTGGGAATGGCGGGTCGGTAGAGGGTGCTTTTGCACTGAGGCGATAAAGGGGCGACGAAGGGGCTTGGAGAACGGTTGGACTGGCTCCATTGGCGGAGAGACATCACGTCCGTTCGAAGGACGCGATTGTCAAGGAGGAGCGATTGCCGCCGCCCCTTCTTCATGGCGGCTACAGGCTATCTTTCTTCTCGACGAGCCTCGGTCGTGCTATCGGTACAATCGACCTCTTCGCCAGTTCCCATGCTCGAGATATCCATTGTCCAAGAACTCTCCTTCCCAAACAACCCTTCCTTCCATGATACTTCTCTTCTCTTCTCCCGGCGCGTACATATTATGAATCAGGACTGACAATACAGCCCCCGTACTTACGGTAAGGGATCTCGACAATGTCGAGTCTGTGCCCACCAGGCCGGTCTCATCCGGTATGTCCATTTCTTCAGTATAGCCATGACTATTGCTGACATCGTATAGAAAGTGGTATGTTTCCTCAATCTCGCACTCTACCCTGTTGCGGGCTGGACTGCATTGCTATCGAATGAATACTAATGTTACAGGGGATTGGACATGTGCCGACAGTGCTTCCGAGAGAAGGTTAGTTTCCCTGCCTCTCCGACATGGTATACAAACTGATGATCAGTCTAAGGCCATCGGTTTCGTCAAGGTTCGTCTAGTCGAGGGTATAGTATCGACAAAGCTAATAATTGCAGAACAACTAGAATCGCATTCTTGTAGTTTTAGAAGGGCGGATCGAGGGTGTTTGGGCTTTGTACAGCGATGCCACATTTACTTCCACTGCTGCTTGTCCATCAGACTTTGCTTGGCGTCTGCTGCAATCTCTGACTATCTTACTGTTCTGCCCTTGCATGGACGCTACCTCTACTCCTCTACATGACCACCTCTCCAGATGACCATGCCACGGGTATACGGTGCTAATCGGCGTTTCCCCCCCTCGTTAGCTGTACTGTTAAATTAAATCTGTTAAATCCCCCTGTTATGCAATTTGCCACGTGCTGCCACCAAAATTCAAAGAATTCACAACCAAAATGAAATCCGAAATTCAAGTCAATAGATGGATACAACACATATATACTCATACTATCGCTCTCTTTAGCCAAATAGGTAGTTCCAATACACTATAGAACAGCCTAAGGAATTCTTACAAGTGTTGTACGACGTATCTCCGAATTTATTACATCTAGAAGAAACATAAAAGGAACCGATACCTTGCTATTGCTTGATACCGGGTAAGTGATTCATACATCTTGCTACCAGGAAATAGGTGGTGGAGGGAGAGAAGTGCCCGAAGGCAAGACGGGCTTTGAGATCATACGAGGGCAGAGAGATTGCTGGAGGACAGGAGCTTTGGAGTCTCATCAAGCAAAGACCAAGCGCTGATCTAGATGCCTTCCTTTGGTCCTTTTACACTTTGCCATATTTCAATAAACGACCCTTCTATTCCCAAATATCAGATCTCATACACGCCTGTATTTCAACACTTAGTGTAACCGGTCCCGAGTGGTATGTCTAATAAAGCCCTGAAAAGATACCCACAGCTGACAATCAGTACTCGCTCGAGATCTATAATTTGAAATGACTACCGAAGTTTTGAAGAATGAGGGGGAGGTTGTGAATGGACATGAGGAGTCTGTACGTTGTTACACATGTCGTTGATGGAGATTTGACTGACGAAATAGACTGGCGACAAGCAGAATGCTGATGTACGCCCTGCTCCGTTCTGTGTTGTTGAGCATAGCTGATTGCAGTTTCTCGAGGCCAAGCGAGTAGAACATGAACGAGCTCGACTCGCTCACCAAGCTAAATTCGACGCCGACATGCGACAGCTCGAAGCTGATCAACAAGCTGAAGTGACCCGACTCTCTGGCAAAGGGCAGGACACCAAGGCTACCAATGGAGATACCAATTCCGCCCCAGCCAGTCCCTCTCAGGAAGATGGACAAGAGGTCAACGGCGCCAATGGATCTGCTGGAGCTATTGGATCAGGCAGGGAGGGTGCTAATGGCGCAAAGAGTATGCCAGCTAGTAGGAGGGCTAGTGGGTATGGGACTTTTGGAATGGAGAAATTGAGCTTGAGCGTCATGGATGAAGGAACTGGACGAAACAAGTGGGAAGAGGAAGTCGATGATCAGGTCGCTCATAGTGAGTGGAATCACTTTGGCAAGTGGTCGTTGGCTGATGATAGACTCTGTTAAATACGTTGTCGGCGACGATGACTCTTTCCCTGCTCCCAAGGAAGGAAACAAGCGACTCTCTGCCGCTTCAGCCGCCCTTGACCTCGCTCCTTTGGCTCAGACCCAACACCGAGCCGTTGGCCAACGACCTTTCGAGACCGGACTTAAAACTTCCGACTGGCCAAACTTCCAATCAGGTCCCAACAGAGGAATGACCTCTCCTCTACCATCTCAACTCGGTCTAGACCCTCAATCAGCCAACACCAATGGACAGCTTTCTTTGGATAGCCGTAAAACTTCACCTACTGGAATGGCTGATTCTATCGCCAGTCTTCCTGCTCTTCCTAGCAAGTCTGTTCCTGGAACTCCATTCGGTTTCGGCATGGGTGGTGGACCTAGGACCAGGACGCCGAATGCTCAGGATGGTCTATCTCAGGCTCAGAGGGGTTACTCGAACCCTGATCTAGCTCGTTCGTTTGGCAAGTCTGGCGGATTCTCTGCTTTGGATAACGGAGCTCCCAGGGTAGGTCTTGACCCATACATATATCCCAACGTATCACTGATTCTTAGCCTTACAACCCTGACCCCGTCTACAATGTCTACTCTCCCAACGGAGCTCCTATGGCACCCAACGCTTCCGCCCCTACGTTCACCCCAGGCGGATTTGACCCATACGGATTCGACGATGATGGATACGGTTCTGGCGCTCTTTACCCCGGCGGTGCTGTCGGCTTGAAGAACAAGCGAGCCGAAGCCGACCGTGAATGTACGTTCCCAACGATCATCTTCAAAGCAAGGCAGAAGCTAATAAGCAGTCAACCGATTCACCGGCGTCCGAATTGAAGACCTTCAAGGCGAGCTCCTCAACCTCTGCAAAGATCAACACGGATGTCGATACCTACAAAAGAAGTTGGAAGATGGCGAACCAGCTCATCGAGATATGATTTTCCGGGAAACTTATGGTCATTTCCCAGAACTCATGACGGATCCATTCGGAAATTATTTGTGCCAAAAGTTGCTCGAATACTCTACGGATGAACAGAGAACTGCGATTATCGAATCTGTCGCAAGTGATTTGGTCGGCATTTCGCTCAACATGCACGGTACCCGTGCTGTTCAGAAGATGGTTGACTTCTTGGCTTCCCCAAGGCAGCCCAAGCAGATCAGGACATTGATCTACGCCTTGTCCATGAACGTCGTTGCCTTGATCAAGGATCTCAACGGTAACCACGTGAGTGATTTCGACGATGCAAAATATGAAGCTTGCTTACCCTACAGGTCATCCAGAAATGTTTGAACAAGCTCGTACCAGAAGATAATCAATTCATCTACAATGCAATCGCCGCCAATTTAATCGAAGTCGCCACTCACCGACACGGATGTTGTGTTCTTCAACGATCTATTGATCATGCCTCGCCATCTCAGCGATTGCAGCTCGTCACTGAAATCATCTTCAACTCGCTCTATCTCGTTCAGGATCCCTTTGGAAATTACGTTATTCAGTACATTTTGGATCTGAACGACGCCAGATTCTCTGAGCCACTGATCAGGACTTTCGTCGGCAACGTCTGCAGTTTGTCTGTTCAGAAGTATGTCTATTTCGCGCAGTTTTCGCAACAAGGTGCTGATTTCCAGATTCTCATCGAATGTCGTTGAAAAGTGTATTCGAGTGGCCGATTCCGAAGTCCGAAAGAACCTCGTTGGAGAGGTCTTGAATCGATCTCGACTAGAGAAACTTCTCCGAGACAGTTACGGAAACTATGTCATTCAGACCATTCTCGACTACTGTGACCCTGCCCAGCGAATGATTGTCAGTGACGCCGCGCCCCATTTACATGAGCGAAGCTAACAAGTCAGCTCATCGAGTGCATTCGACCTATCCTTCCTTCTATCCGAAACACGCCATACGGAAAACGAATTCAGTCCAAGCTCGCACGTGAAGATTCTTCATTCGGTTACGGTGGTGGATACGAAGGTGGTGGCGGTGGTGGTGGTGGTCGTGGAGGTGGTGGACGAGGTGGATTCCGAGATGATCGAGGTCGAGGCGGTGGATACCATCGACACCTTGGACGACCTCAGCTTCAACACGTCAATGCCCTTACTGAAGTCTACGGATCTCAAGGAGGTCCATACATGGGTCCACCACAATATGGTATGCCTCAAGGCCACCACCCTCACCCTTCTCAACACCACAACGGCCACAATGGACACGGAGGACATATGAACCCCACTCATACTGGAATGTCGTACCATGCCCCAGGACCTGATGGCCAACCATGGCTCCACCTCCGAGGCCCTGGTGGACAACCCGCTCCCAACTGGCCAGTTCACGAAGGTGCCAACATTGGTCAACTACCTTCTTCCAACGAAGGTACACCAGCCCCATCCGTACATGGAGATCACCTCGCCATGGACAACGGAGTCATGTGGGATCAACAATTCATGCAATTCAACAACGGTCAATTACCTCCTCCCAACGGCCACCCCCATCATCTCCATCATCAGATGATGTAATCCCCCACCCTCTCCCTCTCCCCATTCTATCTTTCGCTCTTTCAATTTCATTGTTTCCCAAAAAAAGTAGTAGAAGTAGTAAAAGACTGGTCGTTGTCGCA
>Ga0265798_10002384_pt1 | contig 27825 bp, 31 predicted proteins | sample P3T30metagenome_FD_192430 | JGI IMG/M metagenome (GOLD analysis project Ga0265798, IMG submission 192430) | Plant litter microbial communities from East Loma Ridge, Irvine, California - P3 T30 | ecosystem: Environmental > Terrestrial > Plant litter > Unclassified | place: USA: California...
GAATCATCTTATTCTCAGAAAATAGCATCGGTTCTGTTGTCTACAACGGGTACTATGTCCGTTTACCAAACGCGTGGGAACCTAGGTGATATATACACTTTCGACATTACTCGGGGTCGCTATCGTTCTCAGATAGAGTGCTCACGAAAACCTAATGGTGATCCGTGAGAAACCTTTAATCTTTGGGCATACGCAGCCCAAAGCACTGCCGACGAGAACTGTGCGAATAATGCAGTGGTCATCGATGGGGCTCTCCAGTGTACTCCTTCGCACCCATATCTCCGTTCAAGGATTCTTCCCCAAGTTGCGATTGGCGATTTGCGATCAGATCAAGATCCACGGCGATTTCGACCGCTCCTATCGCTTTACTTCAGGATGCGATCCTTTCATCCTTCAATCTTGCCAGGGCAGTAACGCCGCAGCCGATACAGATGGTGCCGCATGCGGCAAATCGGCAGTAGACATCAAGTTTATGTTCCGCTGTCGGCTGCCCTGGCATAACATCCGTCTCGACCGTTTGTCACACATCGACTGCCACTCGAAAACCACCTTGACGCGCACCACATCCACAGAACCTTGAAGAAATAATTTTCGACTGAGATCAAAAGTCTTGATTATTTGAATACTACGCAAGTCTTCCTGGACCACATTTCTTAATCTGACCCCTCCATCAACTCCCCTCTCTGCCTTCCTTCCTCAATGAAACTTCGCACTAACACCCCCATACCTCACCCCATCAACCTTCAGCTCAAACACCAACCCCGCACTCTCACACCGCATATCCAGCGTAAAATCCAGATTATCAAACTCCACCCCCTTCGTCGTCGTCAATCGCGTAAACAAGCTCTTCGGCACCGTGTTCAAGTCCGTGGTAAGTGTGCAAACATTGATAAGACCCTTCTTGAAGGAGTCGGGCGCCGTGTCCGCGTCGCAGGCTATGAGGTCGTCTTCTACGATGAGGGATTGACCGGGCCGGAAGTTGCGCGTGTAGTGGAAGGATATGGGTCTGTTTTCTGAGACTTGTGCGCCCTGTGTGGGAAGTTAGTATGTTGTGTTATATCATGGAGAAGATGAGGGGGGTATGTACCTTTGCGATGTGCCATTGCATCCGGTCGGACACCATCCATCGTTCCCAGAGCGGACTCCAATATCGGTCGGATATGGGATGCTTCGCCTCATCGAAGACTGTCGCGTAGCTGGTACCGTAGTGCCATCGACTTCTTCTGCTAATGACCATATTGCCTTCCAGCCCGCGGAGTACTGCGCCTCGCACCACTGCTGTCCAAGCATGGATGGGGTGGTAGATTTCGACTGCCTGAGAGGCATTCAATGCGACCGCGTGCGTTGGTCTTTCGGTATACGGAGGTGGAGGTGCGCTATTGAAGTGGGACTTCATCCGACCGTAGAGGTAATTGCTCTGCCCGAAGCCTCCCACCAGGACGATTCCGCATACCAGACCTCCCTTTGCTCTTATGCTGTGGACTTGACCTTCCACCAGATCTATGACTTCTTGGACTACCGGATCGAATAGTTCCTTGACTTGCTCCGCACTCATGACAAGGAACCCAGAGTCAAGCCCCGCTTCCTCGTCGTCCGGTAATCCCGGGAAGGGTATGTTGACCTCGTTGTGTTCCTCCTCATTGAAGTTGCGCTTGACGAACTCCTCAAAGTACTTCAACCCCATGTTCCAAGTCTTCATCTTCTTCTCGCGCATCCAATTATAGCGTTCCGCACCAATGCGCTGCTTGACATGTTCTTCGAAGCGATAGTTGATGAACGTCGAGCCACAAAGACCGCCAGTTCCGACTGCTGATTCTTCGACGCGAAGAGGATGCAGTTGGGTGATCTTGTAGGCTATCAAGTCGACGGTGCCACCACCAGCATCGCAAACGACGAAGTTGTCGCCGATCTTCAGATGATTCGGTTGTATCGCCTTGAGAGTATATACCGCCGCAGCTTCCGGTTCTGATATAAGCTTCAGCTCATGTCTGTTGCCCATGCCTGCTTTCTCCGCAGCCTTCAACGTCGCATCCTTCGCCGAGTCTGACCACACAGCAGGGACTGTCAAGACAAACTCAACCTTGGTCAAGCTGATGAATGTCTCTCCGTATCTCTTTGTCAGAGTCTCCATTGTATGTTTGTATATCTGCGACAGGTAGTCCGAGACCGCCTCCATGACCGTCTTCTCGAACTTGCGCAATTGCGCGGCGGTTTCAAGCGGTGATACAAAATGCGGTAGCTTCTGATTCCGGTCGAGGAACAGCTTTATACACCGGAGACGAGTCTCCTCGGGCTTGAATTGGAATCCCCATTTTATGTTCTGCGTAGGTTTCGCGGGCGCATCGAGCGAGGAGACCGAGCCGTTACGAGGGGATGATTCGCTGTAACCGATTTCCGTGGGAACTTTGTCGGACGTGATACCTGCGCGTACATGTCAGTTCGTGGATGCGCATTTGGTCAACCCAAGTACAACGTACCGTTCCCGCCAGGCCACGTCTTGATGATGTCAATGTCGTCAGGGGTCGCACTGTAAACGGCAGCCACACCTATCGAGCTTCAGCGTCCAATCGTATCGGTCGCATACCGTGGAATAGTTGCTACCAACCGCTGTAGGTGGTTCCAAAGTCGACACCGACGACCAACCTATCCTTCGTGGTACTACCCACTTCAGGTATGCTGCCTATGTCGATTGTCGCATTGCTCCCCGGATTGAAAGTATACGGAATGCTGCTTCCTCGATTGGGAAACGTGTGGTTCATGGCCATTCTTCGGTGTGTTGATCTTTGTTGTTTACAATGCCGGCTTCGGCAGATCGCGTGGCTGTCGCGTGGGTCGGACCGCGGGGCTGAATCCTACGAAAAGCACAAGAGTATCATGGGCGTGGACGTGGATATGGGGAGGACGTCGAGGTCATGAGTATATCTGCCTGAAGGACATGGAATGATTCAGGCACCGGCGGAAACCTTGCGCGGTGTGATGTCGAAGCCTAGGAACGGCGCGCGCTACCCACTGCTGTAGGAGTCGCCCAGCTGCGGGCCCTGGTTGGTGATCGTCAGCTCGCGCAAGGCTGCAGGATTCAGCTCGCCCAGGCACACTCGTGTCGTCCCACGTGAAGCCATCCGATGGTGATATTCTTCGAGAGGGGTGTGGAGGTTTGGGTCTTTGACGCCCGCTTTGAAGTTGGTTCCGATGCGCCCTTAGGTCGGAACGCGCCCGGTCCCAGCTATGACCGAACGAAAGAGTTCTGGCAAGCCTCAGCACTCCGACCGCACGGTCTTAACATGTATTAATATCCTCAGAATCTAACCACCGCCTCAGCGTGAAGCGTGGTACCAGACTCATCTCGAGATCAACGAAGAACTCCACGAACAGCGTCGTCACTCCCCCGAAAGCCGCCGTACCAGCTCCCAATGCGAGGAAAGACGAAGTACATCGACGCCGATACCCCTTCAATGATATGCTGAAGCGCAAAAGCGAAGGTGCGGTCGATCTCGAGAGGGATACTGCACCTTCAGGGCCTAGCAATGAGCTTTTCAGCAAGTCGGAAATGGCGTCATCGGGCGATGATGCCGTAGACGCGCGCATGGCACACAGAATCGCGGACCTGGAAAGAGCTCTCGCGATTGCGAAGGAGGAACAGAACTTGGCCAGGGAGGAGCTGTCAAGATTGAGACAACACAGAGAAGAAGATCAACATGCGATGGAGGAACTGAGCGCGCGACTCGCTGAATCAGGCTCGAATGCGAATAGAGTCTCACCGGCACAGCTCGAAGAACGGCTCGCGTCGCACGATGATACGCGTCAACACCGCGTTGAGCGAGCACAGTCGAACAGCGAAGCAGACGACCTACGCCTACGCCTCCACGCCGCCGAGAAGGAATCACAAGAGAGGCTCCAGCAACTTCTCGCACTGAAGTCAAGCATATCTTCGCTTACACGTATGGATTCACAAATAACGGATAGCGAGCTCGCAGAATCGTTCTCGCAGCTTGCGAACCGTGTGCGCGAATGGTCTGTGTCGAACTTTAGGCGATCGAAGTTGAACCTAGACAAGCTGCCAAAAGAGACGGAGGAAGTTCTCACCGCGCTGAATCCGCTGTACAGTGTTAGTTTACGGAGTACGGATAAGCTTGCGTTGTATCAGGCTATCGTGTCAAGTTCGCTCATGCAGATCTTCGATGCTCCTGTTGTGTTTGGGCTACCTAGCACAGGTCCTTTCGCTACATTGCGACCACTCGCAGAGCATACACGGCACCTTGGTACCACATACCGGGAATGGGTGCGTGCTACGGTGCAGATACTTGAACGCAGCGAGGCGAACAGCGACATGGAAATCGAAAGAGAAGCCTCATTACATCGCCTCACCGGGGAAATCAGCCACATACTCTTCACGCTGACATCCGTGAGTCTTCCGCCGCACGCCCAGTCAGTCCTCACCGGGATCTTAAAGGACGCCGTGATCTTGCAGCGTACACTGGCTCTGCAAAAGGCACGCTACCAGCTGCTCTTCCTCCGCTGCCAAGATGCTAGTATGCGGTTCGATGACCGCACGATGGAAGCTGTTAATGACGTTGATCCTGCTGTGGAAGATGGTACTGACATGGATGTGGATCGGAGGTTTTTGTTCTGCGCATTCCCGGGTCTGGTCAAGTGGGGTGATGAGTGGGGAGAGCATGCGGAGATGAGTAATGTGTTGTTGAAAGCGAGGGTGTGCTCTGGTGTGAGCTGAAGCTAGGAAAGGATTAATAGGCCTACCATATTCTGGCTTTCCATAAGAACCAGAGTGATGATGACGCTAATGTCCACCTCTTTCAACTTGACTGTAATCAAGTGGTGATCAATGCATCATGGCCAAACAGCGAGACTTCCGATTCCAAGTTCAGCCCACACGAAGCGAGATTCCCTGTAAACAAGTGATGTCGAAGATACAATGAACTCGTAAGTCGCCTCACTATTACAGTAGCACAATGGGGTAATCATACACAGACCCGAGCCTCTTCGGCTCTGGGCACTGTGTCGCACTTCCAAATCGAAAGCTATACGGAAGTTATTGGTATCCATTGCATTCATTAAGCTCCATCGAAGCTCTTCCTTATCCAAGTTCAACATCGATGAGCTCCCGATCAGCTGCTTCCCATGCTTCTTTGGTGACAAAACCAACGCCCTTTCTGTAGGCGATACCATCTGTCCACTCAATCCAAAGAACATTGTAGAAATCTCGAGCTTCCGGGCAATATCTTTCTAGATGGGTAAATGGACAGCCCTCGGGAACGTCCCCTACGAAAGTGGTCGATACTGCAATGAGTTCGACCAGAATGATCGGATAAGCTCCTTCAGGTGGTCTGTCTCCTGTATCCATCATCTTACCCGAAACTGATCCCGTGGCATCAACAATATGCGGGAAAAAACGGAGTGCCGGAGCTTGTGCGCGGGCCCAAACCTTGTCTGGTCGGTATAGAGAAAAGTACGCGCGCTCAGTCCGGCAGGTGATTTTGTTCGAAGCTGGCCATGGTATCGTAACAGAATCTGAAGTATCCACGAGTGGAATTGGGAAAGGGAACTCCTTTCTTGGGGCGTATGGTGTGACGTAACAAAGTTTTCCGCACATATTAGACTTGCTAGAGGTGGACATCGTTCGACTCCATCTTGGAGGGGGCGCACTTTCGCTGTCTTGGGCGAGATGCTTGTACCGGTAGAGGTCGCTTTCGATCTTTGTCCGAAACACTCCTCCTACGCGCTTGTAATGCCATGTAACGAGTGGAGAAACCGACACGCCATCTGTACCGTCCAAGGAGAAGTAATTCCAATAGGGGTTACTCCCCCATAGTTGACCACGCCGGGTCATCCAGGACCAGCTTGGTGGCCTGGTACTCTCAGGCAAAGTTGCATCTATGTCTCTTCGTATCGCGTTCGGAGGGACTATCCAGAGAAGTGCAACATCAAAGAATAAGATGGGTAGGCCATACAAGATCCCACCAGGGAAGATCTTCGCAGGTAAAGAAGCAGTGCCTGCAAATGCTGCGACGACATCGGAATCATAGGTGAACTGCCTCGGCGAGTAACTGCGTATGTCTCTCTGGTATCGCGAGAAGTCGGGCCATCCATGTTCATGTGGGGGAGTACGTTGGTATCCGGGTTTATCGAGACATTTTGAGAACGCCTCAGTTGCTGTTGAGCATCGTAGATCATGCCAGGCAGCTCGGTGACATTCCCACGATACGCGATAGGGGTCATCCTTCCCTTTCCAAGAGGCCTGTTGGTATCCCAATTTGAGAAAATATAAGATACGTCCCGTAAATCTCTGCTCCTGGAAAGTCCTAAGATTAAACACAGGAACCGTTAACACAAGCACATCTTTGCTCTGTAACACAGACGACGTTGCCTACCATCCTCGATGATTCCACGCACTTGCGTCGGTTCTTTCGAGCACCCAGGGGTAAACATCGTCAATGTCGTGGGTCATTAAGTCCGATGGAGATTGATGTATCCATTGATCGAGGCAATCGACCAGGCCAAAGTCTGCCGTATCGCCTACGGTGGCGACGATAGTGAGGTAGGAGTTCGCATAGGTATCTGCCATATTCTGAATCTCCGACATTTTATGCTGCTGATCATCCTGGACGATACAAAGCTGGTCAACGAAGATGTATCGTTCCCCAAGAAGTCGTGTAACTTCCAGAGCTTCTCGTACCGTCCTAGGTAAGGTGACTACTTCTTTCGCAAGACTTCCTTGCTGCTTCAACCGATCCATATTGTCTTTAACCGATTGTAAACTCTTTACTCCGCCCCATACGTAGCTGAGGGTGAGATAACGCTCGGCAACGCCCTCCACTACGCATTCGTCCACAACGTCGATGAGCCATGGAGGCAATCTGACCCTGGTCTCTTTGGTTAAAACGCAAGGAGAGCCATGATGCTCGTCGCACGTTTTGATCCAATCCTTGATCATGTCAACTCGCGTCTCTTCCTCAATTGTGGGCTTCGCCGTCTCATCGTGTTTGTAAGTCGGTTCCGCGCCGTTATCGACAGTGCTGTCTTGTAATGACATGGCGAAGGTCGTGTTATCCGGTCGTACGGACACAAAATGGACGAGAGATGATATGCGCTGCAAACGTGAGGTCAGGCCTTGCACTTTGACTGCGCCGCACGACGACATGCCCCGCACTCGTTCTAAAAGCTCCCATTGCACAGAACTCACAGGCCTGCCAAATGAAGACAGGGATCGACAATTCGTCGAAAGTTTGTGAATGTCATTACGATTTCTCAATACACTTTCTTCGCCTGCAGAGGTTGGTAGATCATGCGCTCCAAGGTTCTGTTGCAGCCTTGTGCGTTCTTTTGAAGCAACAACGCCTTTTCGTGGGCGGAGCCACGAGAGAAACCAGCGCACATTCGGTATTGTGTTGCTAATACATTGGACATAACCTTGGAGTCGTTGTTGGTAGTTGAGTACAGGGGCGCAACGATTTACGACGTATCTAGCGTAGCGTGATGACGGAGCTAAATCGTGAGGATGTCGTGATGACGTCACACCTGGGCAGGCACGATTGTACCTAGCCCTGGAGGTCTCTCACAAACCTTCATCTTCACGCAAATTCATGTGCGGCCATGTCGTACGTTCTCGCCCTCCAGAAATAGTCTATGCGCATGCAGAGTGAGTCTCTTTGAGCTACACATGCACTGATTAGTGATAGGTCTGCCAGTAACGCAAACGCGGCAGTCGGACAGACCCGCTCTATATTTGTTTCATTATAAGGAGAGCCACGAGTCGCTACGTCCAACCAGACCGCTATTAAACTCGCCATCAAGACACACTAGAACGGTATCGTCTGGCCCCAATACTGTTCAGTAATCTTAGAGCACCGGCAGAATTGGGAAGGGGCGGTGAGTGCCACCTCGCTACTATCGACGTTCTTGACCCTATACACCACATTGGCGCTCTTTACGCACATCCGGAGGCTATGCTTCTTCCAACCTCAGGTACGCCATGTTAGCGCTGAGGCTCCCAAAAACAAGCATTTTACCCCGGATTCCCAAGGTGCCAACCCAAGCTTTTTCGAGAGCTGCCTTTTAGCCAGAACGGTTCGGCTCCACGCCGGTACACCATCTGACCACGCGGCCGTAACGCCATCCATCTATCCACCTCGCGATGTGCCGAAGATGCTATACGTCGCAGCCCTTCACTCGCTCGCTTAGTCCCTTTCCCTCCGAAGACACTGGGATTCATATGTACCCCAGACGAGCTCGGCTTGGTTCTGCATGAAATGGACGTGGAGCTACGGCAATAATCCCTGTCGGATCTTCGTCACAGGACGGCGTGACTTGCTCAGATAAATTGCAAGGACGGATGAAAGGACCATCTGTGCACCAGGAGAACGCAAACCAGTATTCTGTACCCCACCGATACGCCATGGTGTATAGTCGAGGCAGACTGATTCTGCCTAAAGGACTGCTACTATGGCCAGGTGAAACTGGTCTTTATAAACACTTCTCCCGTTGCCCAGACTTGATCATCACGATTCCTTGACATCTCATCTCCATCCGAAGCAAAGTACCCACTTATCCAAACGTCAACATGAAGTTTGCCGCAGCAACAGCTCTCTTTGCTGGCCTCGCCGCCGCCGGCCCCGTTGAACTCGCCGAGCGCCAGAGTTGCCCCAAGGTTTACATCTTCGGAGCTCGTGAGACCACCCTGCCTCAAAGCAATGGCTACGGTACCGCCGCCGGACTCGTAAACTCCGTCAAGAGTGCCTACCCCGGTGCAGGATCTGAGGCCATCGTATACCCAGCGTGCGGTGGAGGATCTGCCTGCGGAGGCATTTCCTACGACAACTCTGCTTCTCAGGGAACTGCGGCTGTTGTCAAGGCTGTTACTGCGTACAACCAGAAGTGCCCTGACACCCAGATCGTCCTCATCGGATACTCTCAGGTATAGATGATGCCATGAAATCCAAGAAAGCCAAGTACTAACGGCCCGCAGGGAGGTCAGATCATGGACAATGCCGTCTGCGGCGGCGCAGGTTCCACATTGACCGGCACCGCCCTGGCAGCCGTCAAGGCCGCAATCTTCATGGGCGACCCCCACAACCGTAACGGTCTCCCCTACAACGTCGGTACCTGCAAAGCCCAAGGCGTAAGTTTACCCTTCTCTCATCCACAGTTACTCTTACTAACATCTACCTCAGTTCGCCGCCCGCCCCTCAGGATTCTCCTGCTCGCCCGCCAGCACCAGCATCATCCAGAGCTACTGCGACTCCCAGGACCCATACTGCTGCAACGGAAATGACGCCAACCACCACCAGCAGTACGTCAGCATCTATGGAAACCAGGCCCTCACCTTCATCAAGAGCAAGCTCACTGCTTAGACGTGTCTTATATGCGAAGAGGAGGTAAGGAAAGGAAAATTGGCTGGCACCTACTGCAGGTGTGACACTTCGATGTAAATATGAACTCAATGAACATGTATATGCTACACGATGGAAGGCTACTTACTCCACTGCAACCAATCGTCGCCGTGCTTGCTTTTCTTAATTTCTTCTCCCAACACCCAACCAGGCAGATCAGGTAGTCTTTGTTTCCCAATATCATCAACCTCTTCAATCGTCATGTCTAAATCGATCTCTCTACTCCAATTCAAGACATTCTGCATATGCGCAGCAGTCGTTCTGAAAAGTATCTTATTGCCTGCGCTTAGAGTGGGGTGTTTCGCTCGGTCGGATGTCTCGATCATGCTGCCATTAACGTCTCTGCCGAGGCATATGCGCTGGAACCTCAGGACTGCTTTGCGGAGCTTCGTGATCGCGAAATTGTCTGCGAAAGTTTTGGGGTCTTTTCTAGCTGTGCGAGACGACATTGTGAGGTAGACGGTGATGAGTAGATTTGGTACGTTCGCTCGTGGTATATACGTCGTGTGCTTGCTCGCATCTTCTAGTACGCAAGCCTATGTACCCTTTCATGACCGAGTGTTTGCGCTCCAACAATGTGAGAAAGCGCCATATGGTGGCTGCACGAGTGTTTGTTCAAGTTAAAATCCATTCGCGCCCTTTTGTCTTCCCCAACTCAGCCATCACTCCCTCACCGCAATCTCCTCTAAACCCCCAAGATGTGCGGCCCCGGTCCTCTGGAAAAGCTCTACTTTCATGGCTGCTTCCTCGATCCGTTCTTTTCCCTCACCACCGAAGCCGAAAGAATGGACTGTCTTACCGGAAACGTGATGAGCCCGCTGAAAGATATGAAGTATGTTTACCTGGGTACGTGGGGTAAAGATAAGTTCAGGACGCTGGACGAGAAGCAAAAGCGACACTTCAAACGCTGTGTGAGCAAAATCACGGCATATCTGGAAGAAATGAATGAGTGGGTCGATGAGATTGAGGTGGAACTTGAGGAGACGGCTGGCATACGGCGATGGGATTGCGAGGTGGAAAAGTAGGATTGTTATTCACAACATCCACTATGTAAAAAGAAATGTAAACGCCAGCCCAGGCGCCATGCAAATATGCAACATCCACTCATTAACTTCATCATAATCCTCTTGATACATCTTACAACTTGGCCTTTGGCCACTGGTCCATCAAATCCGTCATCTCGAACCTAGGCCAGTCGGGATTGAGGCTAGGCGCCGGCCTCTCGCGATCCCATGCCCACTTCTCCTTGAGCGCTGGTTCCAGCTCGTCTTCCAGCATCTGTACGACATACTTGCCGAGAACGGGGAAGAACTTGTAGCCGTGGAAGGAGCCGCAGGTAGCGACGTAGAGACCCTTGGCACCGGCGTGCGGCGAGATGATGAAGTCGGATGATGTTGTGAATGCGTCCCTGGGTGATATTAGTATTGATCAGCCAGTAGATATGTGTGAGTGATTGTAGAACTTACCAGCAAATCCGATGCTTCTCCATCTTCCAATTCGCGCCCTTCTTGCCGTAAAACACATCATTCGCGTGATCGATATCCAGCTTCAACGGGCCAGGCACGTCCCACTGGTTGTAATCCTTTCCAGACGGCGGCGCAGAAACGAAACGACCGGGTAGTACTTCATGTGTATGCTTGAAGATCTTCTCGCCCCACCACTTGAGCTCGCGGTCCTTGGTAGGCGGTAAGCTGCCGATGAAGGGTCCGTATGCGGCGGTGTAGCCCTGGACACCAACGGGCATGTCCTTGAACTTCTCGTACGATTTCTCGTCTAGAGTCGTCATGCCGGTCGTGATACCACCAGCGACAATTCTTGAGCCAGAACGGAGGTTGGGGTTGCCGCTTTTTTGGGCGGCTTGCTCGAGGAGCTTGGCGGTGTAGGCGCCGGTTGAGAGGATGGTGTGCGTAGCTTTGATGGTGCTGCCTTGCTCGGTGTTGACGCCTGTGCATCGACCGGCGCTGTCGAAGTCTAGGTCCTTGACCTTCTCGGTGATGTACTTGACGCCCTTTGCGATCGACCACTTGGTGACAGCCCTTAGCGCGTCGCCAGCCTGTGCCCAACCACTCGTCTTGTTGACGAGTACACTCTTTGCGCCGTCGTAGTTCGCATCCTCGAAAAGTCCGCCGAACAACTTCTTCGCCTCCTCAATGGTGACTGACTGCAGGTCTGCTTCGCGTCCAAGCTTCTTGTAGTTGTCGATGACTTCTTGTGCGTAATCTGAACGGCAAACCCAGAAGATACCAGTCTCGTGGAAGTATGGTTGCCATAACGGGTCCTCCTTGAACACATCTTGCGCCTCGAGCGCAAGTCTGCAGTAAATGACATCGTCGTAGTCGGCGCGCACGACCTTGTTCCAGTCCCACGAAGCTGCTACGCGGTTATCGGCGTCCCAAGCATCCTGGTCGACAACAGTAACTTGTCGGTCTGGGTACTTCTTGATAAGGTGGTAAGCAGTTGAAATGCCGAAGACGCCGGCGCCAACGACGAGGTATGAGGGCTTGCTGGACGACATGTTGTTCAGTAACCAGGGCTTATCGTCGCAGAGCATAGAAGTGGGAGAGGTTTGATGCAGCGATGACCATCCAAGACCATCGCATTGCGTATTTATATCATCACGCACTACTACTATCACTCGCACCACAAGCGGCTAGTGAGTATAGTGGGCCGAAAGCGGCCATGTCGTTGTGGTCGCTGTAGACTAGGCGCGGGGCATTCGTGGAGGTTGTTTCCTCATCGAGCAAGATTTTGCGACGGGCAAGCTCCGTTGCTTTTCCCCATGCCCTCTGCGCCGGCTGCCATAGCTTCAATTGGACATGGCAGGTGATTAATCGCCTGCCTATCTGCTGATATCGACGTCTGAAGCGTTGCGCAGTCGTTACCGACGGTTCCGATTATCGTGGCCGTTGGAAAGGTCGCCGCATCTAAGCGAGATGGCGGCGGCCGTAGCGTGCTAACCCGATTCAGCTATGCGGCGCGATGAGTGAATCTGAAGCGCAGACTGACATCACATTTGAGCTGTTGAAATCTTGTAATGTTAGTAGAAAAAAGGATGAGAGGTCCCAGTTGTGGCATGCACTGGTCAATCCAGGATATACATCTAGTCACCACGCGGTGCTGTATCAAGCTCGGCAGCCACCACGAGCTTGGGCTTTCTTTGGAACACGATCACTGTTGTCATACTATTCGCGAGACTTCTAGTATGTAGCTTTGCATGTTTCACGGATATGGAGTGCTTGTGTCCTAGTGTGCTAGCATCACGCATCACTGTAGCAAGCGGCACCATCGAACCTATCGCTTCCATGCGAACTGCACGAAACATGAACATTCCTGCAAGGCACATATCCATTCACTCTATATTGAGACCCTGTCATGCATGCAAGACTGAGATAGCTCAAGAGGACTATGTGCATCCCGGCCAGTGACAAGGGGCGCCAGCGTGTCAGGGGCATACAAGCTAGCCACACTGACGACAGGAACACTTCATTCCTCGAATAGCACGCTGAATAGAGGCTTTCAGGTACGCTAGAAACATACGCGAATGCAATGTCGATGCAGTACGGGTAGACTAGGGCTGACAGCGTGGCCCGATGGCCCTGCAGGATGGCGTCTCGGGGCCTCTTCGCGTGGACACGGTACGTTAACCGACCTAGTGCAAAGAGCTCCCGGTAAATATCCAATAAGAAGTCTCGTACGATCCTTCAGTAGCTGCGTCCCAAGATACCCAAATGTCGACGTTGCGTCACTCGCTCAGTAACGATAGGTTACGCCTCCTTCCGGCCGTGGAGTCGCAGTCGCCTGGCTACCACGTACGAAGGGACTGCCTCGAGTAGCACGAGAATCTGGATCTTCCTCAGAGTCTGAGCTCGGAATGACAATGTATGACGACGCGTCCGCTTGGCTGGCCGCCATACTGGTCCTCGATCTCTTCGCACTACCGCGATCCATACCCCCCGAAAGTACCCTCTTGTGACGCGGTTTCTTCGTGCCGACTTTCGGTTTGAGGATATATATGTCTTGGTCTGGGTGTTCGCGAGTCCGGTAGAAGTCGTGGCTTCCGGGGAAGCTACCACCCCAATCTAGCGACTTGTGCTCAAGTTTAGTGCCAGGAACTTGTAATGGGTTAGCTTGATACGTATTTAATTTAATGGCTGGGGATACTGACCATAGGATGTTTTCTTTGACCGGTCTGTCAAGTCTACCCTCGCCGTGTTGCTGCGCTCTGGTGGTGGCCTGGGGCTCGGAGGCGCTCGCGGTGCTGGCGGTGCCGGTGTAGCCGTTGGAAGTGACGGAGATGAACTCCTACTTGGAGGTTGGTACAGAGACCCGTTATCTTCCATTTCATCGTCTTCGCTGACACTAGGAGGTTGGTAGTTGCTACGCGGATCGATTGGTTTTACAGTGGCAGTGCGTGAGCCAGAATCGACCGAACCTGGTTGGATTAGTACTCTCTCGGACATTTAAAAGTGGTAATATGTTACTTACGTGCCGTAGGTGCTGTGGTCGCTTTGGGAGTACGTGGGACGATAACGTCATGCTTGAGAGGCGATACCGAGCCGCGATATTGACCAACGAAAGCCCCCTCAACGTCTCGGGATACGAAAGGGAAGTAAAAACGGTCAGGATCTAGATCAGAGAAGGTGACACCGTCGCTGACAGCCTGAGATACATGGCTTGGGCAGGAGCAAACCCGTTCTGCCCATCGTTAGCTTGAGTGTGAAGTCCATTGTTCCTGTGGAACTTACCGTCATGGTTCAGACACTGCTTGCCCAGCATTTCTACCTGTTCGCGGGAGCCCCGATGTAGGGTCACCCTAACCGTCTTATTTTTGTGCATGTGTGAATCCGTAGACTCCCATGTGACCACAAGCTCGCCTTTCTTCTGTGTCGAACGGCACGCGACTGATCGAGGCATCTGCGACAGGCGAATCCTAGCCATACTCTTCAGCCAACGTTCTTCAGTAGCTATACGAGAATGTTTGCCGGTAGCGATGAGCTGGGAGATCATGATATCCCATAGCTGCAGGACTGCATGATCGCAGGAAAAGATCCCCGATTCATCCTCCTCGCAGAATGCTTGCTCGTGTGCGCCGGCCCAAGTGAGCCACTTGCTGTGGACTTTCCAGATACCTGCAAAGAATCCAGCATCGATGTTCAGGTGTTCACCGGCTACGAAAGTAAGCTCCATATCTCGGGTGGCTGGAGAAGAGGATAGCAAGCATTGCAGCATTTTGTGCATGCTTGCTGCGAAGATACTGTCTGGTCCAGGGCTCACGACTTCTGCGGAACTGAAAAGATGAGGTAACTCCTCGCTTGGCGTTCTGCAAAGACTGTACTTCCTCAGAATTCTCCACAAGTCGGGGCCCAGCGGAGTAGGGTTTTTTCGCAAATTCTTGCTGATAGCGTGAGCTTCCTGGAAGGCTACAGTTAGTGGAGTTCGTTTCAATGAAGCTTATTTCCCTACATCTTTCCCTTCGCCAGCCCGATAGTAGAAGGCTACCTGACCCTCTTCGCTAATGTTGAGCGTCAACATCTTCTCCCACACCTTCTTGGCAATCTCCCTGGGCATAGGCTCGTGTCCGTGGCGGTAGGGATACATCATCACATCGCCCTTCTTGCCAATCGAACTCAGGAGCAGGTTGGTGTAATCCGTCAGCAGTTCGGAATTACTCGACCTATCTGCTCGTATTGCAGCTGACCAGATGGCGATGATACCCTCACTCTCTTCTGTTGCACCAGAAAGCGCATCGCGATCGGCGCTAGTGTTCCCCTTGACAAAGTTGTATCCGTAAACGTATTGTTGTCGCTGGGTTCCCCCGCGCGGCAATAACAGACCACGAAGGTACATGCGTGCTTGGTATTCGGGGTCGCGGATAAGATCGCCGTGGATAGTGCGGATGATGTCTTTTGGAGCATTGATGTCGAGCGTGACGGTGATCCATTTCTTGAAGTCGATGATATTCAGCCGTTTACCTGGTGCCTCCGTCCCTTTCACATCTTTGACTTTTCCTGGTTCGCCAACGATCAAACAAACATCCTCCCAGGCATGGTGATTACGGGTCCGGGGTTGACCTTCGTCCTTTTTCTTGATTTCCTTCAATTTGACCGCGTTGATGCGAGTGAGGGAGTAGATGAAGTTACCCTCTTTGTAAATGTAGTGCCAGCTGAAGCCGCCACTTTCGTGGCGCACATCGTAGCCATTACGTCGGTAAACAAGAGAAGATATCTTCATACCATCTCCATGTTGTCCAGTCTGTCCAGATTCGTCGGCCTTGGAAGTTGATCCAGTAGCCAAATCGGAAAATTTGAGGGTGGCTTCGAAGTTGACTATCTTCAGGCCTCCCATGCAGTTTCCATCCTTGTCACCCTTAAAGTGAATGTAGCCAAGAAGGTTCTCGTTATCTGGATGGCGCGCTTCAATGATGAGCTCTCGTCCTTTCTCAATGTACGTTGGTAGGAATTGGGACAGATCAAGGTCGAAGGATTTCAGAATGCCGTCTCTCCTACTCGTAGTTAGAGGCTGAAATCTCGGAAACTTCGGCGACCACACTTACCAGATTTGATAGGACTCGCAGTAGGCTTCCATATATGTCCAATCTGGTCTATAATCGTTCACAATATTAAGATCCTTTTTGGCCGTGTTTTTGCCAATCAGATCAGTGTTCAAGTCCAGGTGGAAGTCGTCGTCGTCGTCTGAGGACTTTTCAGCGCCCTCACCCACTGCCCTTGAAACTTGTGTGCCATGGATCATTGCGCCTTTAGTCAACGACACTGGCGCCATCTTACGGGTACCGACCTTGTGATGGCGCAACGTTGGCGAGGTGAAGTGGAGGGTACAAGAATCAATTTACCATCCAAAAGGGAATGTTGAAATTAGCGATCCATTAGAGCAGGGTAAGTGAGAGAGTCAAAATAGAGCAGCGCCCGTTTGCTACCGCACAGACCCCGTTAGCGTATCTTTCGGTCGCACAGCGACGCGCCCGGTCACGCGGACATGGCGACTTCCTAAATCGGCGAAATTTGTCTTCTGTGCGAACACGATTGGAAGTGTCCTAAGTGGTTTGCCTGATCCACTTTATCGCATTACCATGGAGTGGACGGCCAGTGTCAAATCGAGCTGTCTTCTCTGACCCCAACTACTCAACACAAGCAACCTCAAACGACAGTAACCGTCGCATTCCCCCTCAAATCCATCGAGCTCGCCCCAACATGCACAACAAAATCCCCCTTCTCAACCACATACTGCATCTTGCTATCCCACAGCCCCCACTTCGCCACATCCAACTCAACACTAACATCCACCGTCTCACCCGCCTTGACCATAACCTTCTTGAAGCCCTTGAGCTCCTTGTTCGGCACTACCACACTAGCAAAGACATCTTGAACATAGACCTGCACTACCTCCTTGCCATCCACCTCTGATTCGTTCGTCACGGTCACGGTCGCGGTGATAGCGTCGCTGGGACTGACTTCGGTCTTTGAGAGTGTGACGTTAGAGTAAGTGAAGTTTGCGTAGGAGAGGCCGTATCCGAATTCGTATAGTGCCTGGGGGCTGTTGAGGACGTATTGGTGGCCGAATTGGAGAGTGCCGTTTGGTAGGATGGCTCCGGCGTCGGTGGCCCGCCCGGAGTTGAGGTAGTCGTAGTAGATTGGCAGGGTACCGACGTCGTAAGGGAAGGAGACCGAGAGTTTGCCGGAGGGCGTGACGTCGCCGAAGAGGACGTCGGCTAGTCCGTTGCCACCCTGCTCACCAGGGTAAAATTGTTGGAGGAGCGCGGCTGCGTTGTCGGAGATCCAGGGTTCGGTGACGGGCTTGCCGGAGGAGTATACAACGATGGTGGGTTTGCCGGTCTCGATGATGGCTTGGACGAGCTCGCCCATGGCGCCGACAAGGTTGAGTGATGCGACGTCTACGTGTTCACCGGTGGTGGCGTTCAGTCCTTGCCAGAGCTCTTGCTGATCGCGCGACCAGGTACCGACGACGACTACTGCGACATCTGCAGCCTCGGCTGCATCAACGGCATCGGGGAAGCCGGACTGATCGTTTGACCAGCGCTCGCAACCTTGGGCGTACGTGACAGTGCCACTGGCTGCGCTTTGAATACCTTGCAATGGGGTAACGTTGGTAGGATTGTACTGAGAGCGGTAGACCACATAGTCTCCAAGGTTAGTAATGTTTGCCATGGGGCCAATGACAGCTATGTTCGCAGACTTGGAGAGAGGCAAAGTGCTGTTCTTGTTCTCGAGCAAGACGATGGAGTCAGCCTCAAGTGTCCTCGCAAGCTGCACATGCTCTTCAGGGTGGATGATGGACTCAGTCGCGTTCGTGGAGAGGCCTTGGTATGGGTTTTCGAACAGACCCATTTCGAACTTCGCACGGAGTTGGCGGCTCACAGCTCGGTCGACGATTTCGATGTCTAGCTTGCCTTCTTCGACCAAACGGGGGATGTTTGCGTAGTTGTATGAGCCTCCACCCATCTCCACATCGTTGCCGTTTGGCAGAGCCATGAGTGTTACCGCTTCGCTATCGATTGGCGTGTCTTCTGTTTTGCATTGGCACAGCTTGAAGTTGCAGCACAGCCTGTCTGTAGCGCCAGCATCCGAAGTGAGCCAGTACTTGTAACCCCATTCCTCGCGGAGAATCGTCTCTTGCATATGACCATCCGCGATTGAAGGTATTCCATCGTAAGAGTGATAAGCACCCATGATGTTCCAGGCACCAGCATCCATGATAGCACGATGAAACGGCGGCAGCCAGGTAGTTCGCAGCTCTCTTTCGCCTCCATGAACTGGCCCAGTGTTGAGACCTTGCTCTGGATTACTGAATCCGGCAAAGTGCTTGACTGTGGCGCTAACATTGAGACTTTGCACTCCCTTGACGTATTCGTATGCCATTTCGCCGGCTAGAAAACCATCTTCGCCGTATGTCTCTTCCACTCTTCCAAAACGCAGCTCACGCGCCAGATCCGCGAGTGGAGCAAACAGCTGATTGATACCGAGAGGAGCCGATTCCTTTGCAATCGCCACAGCCATGTCGTGTATGAGCTGCGGATCCCACGAACATGCTTGCCCAATTGGGCTGTTGTAGATGGTCGCATTACCGACGAGCAAGCCATGTATAGCTTCCGTCTGAACCATTGCTGGAATGCCCAATGTCGTGTTGTGTCGAAGATAGTCCTGGCCAATCTTGACGCCATTGCTGATCCATTCCGCAGGTATCGGATAGCCGACATAAAACTGACCCGCGCGGACGCGGAAATTCCATTCCAGACCTGTCTCGTTGACAGCATTGGTGGTGGTGTTGATCCAATTCGAGATATCTCCCTGAATGAGCTGAGCTGTCTTTTCCTCGATAGTCATCCGGGAAAGAAGATCCGCCACTCTGTCCTCGACTGGTGCGGAAGCATCCTTGTAGGTCGCATTCGCTGCTTGCTGTCTACGAACCAAGTCGTACGCGCTGCTAGGAAGGAGCAGAGCACACCCAGCAAGCAGGGAGGCTGAACCGGAGAAGAATTGCCGCATAATGGTATGGATTGTACACCGTGTGAGTGCAGTCTCGCCCGGATACTCGGTTGTAGACAATGTACCGTAAGTCTTATAGATGCTCTCTAGGGTCTACGGGCCGTTGGACGGGATGCATGCAGACTTCTGGATGTACTGCGGACAATCTTCACCCGAGACGCTCATCGTATATTGAGGTACCGGTTCAATGGGCGATGATCTATGTCATACTTCCCAACCGAAATGATGCCGCCGGTTGTTGGGCTGCATGCGACGCGTGCTAATTCTTCGAGCGCACATTCGGTGCAGATCGGAAGGCTTGCTCTGATCGCATTTTCGTTATAGACGCGTGCATCTTCGACTTTACGCGTGGAAGCGAAGCGAAGAAAGCTGTGTCGAGTGTGTGGGACATGAGGTTTGATTGACGGAAGAAATGGTGGCTTGCGCTAGCCAAGGCGCTTCCCCCCCGCTCTGATCTCTAACGAACAACGCTCTCCGCACTTCAACCCCGGATCATCTCAGTCATTGAACTTTTTGGACATAGTTTGATGTGCTGATCTTGTTGCTTCGGAAACTAGGGACTAGGTCCGTAGGATTTGCAGCGCTGTTGCAGCTAACTGTAAATTCGATGACGTCGCCGGTCTTGAACGCATTGCATGGCAAGTTTGCTTGAATGAAATCTCCATTTGACATTAAATAATACTCTTTCAACATCTAAAGCCCATCAGAACTCATGGTAGCATACCCCGTAGACAATTGCCCATCTGAAATCAAACCCAAGGCCCCCAATCTAGTATAAACGCCATGCATGCGCCATAAAACCTGGTATATCCTCCTCTTTCCCCAATCCCATCCCATTGCATCCCATCTCAAATCTCCCTTAATTACTCATACAAACATTAAATAATATCATCATAATAAACACATAAGAATCGTAATCGTCCTCTCTTCCTTACACTTCTCTCACACATCATACTCTACCCCAAAAGCAACAAAGGAACGAAAAACGCAACCCACCAAACCCTCTCCTTACTCCTGTCACTCAGCATACCACTCGCACCTCCGGTGGCAGCCGGGGGTGCAGGCGGCACACCGGTGTATTGCGAGATGCGTGTTGATGTTGAGCTTGGTGTGGTTGCGGTGCTGAGCGTCGAGCCGGCGACAAGGGCGCTGGAGGGTTCGGGTGTGGGTCGCGAGATGGGGGAGGCGGAGCCACGGGAGGCGGAGGGGTTGTAGGAGAAGGGTGGGGCGGTGGGGAAGGCGGTGTCGGTGTTGGAGGGTGGTGATGGTGTCGAGGATGTGACGGTGACCGTGGAGAGGATGGTCGATGCGGAGTCGGTTGCTGAGGATGACGGTTCATCTGAATCGCTTGTTGATGTCGAGGTTGGCTGGTCTACTGATGCCGATGCGGAAGCAGACGTGAGTGTAACCACTGTCATTGTCGTTGTCGCTGATGCAGTAGATTCGACGTCTGAAGTGGTCGGAACTAGCGGAGTGGGTAGGGTCAAAACTACGGTAGTCGTCGTGGTTGTAGTCGTAGTGAAGATGGTTTGGTGGTTGACATCGGGTATCAAGATCGACGACAAGAGCGGGAGGTTGATGGAAGCAGAAGCAGCGGGCTCATCAGCTTGACCAACTACAGCTATTGCCAGACCAGGATGGATGCTGGCAAAAACTGACGAGGGACTAGCGCTGGGGGTTACCACAGTCGAAACAACTGGAGTGCTTGGCGATGCTGAGTAGTATACTGTCTCACAGACAACTTCAACTACTATAGGTACATAGCCTGGAGTGGGAACCGAAGCCGGCGAGACGACGGTTGCTGAGCCCGATAGCGATGGGTATATGTATGTTGAGTTCTGAGTAGTGACATTGAACGGACTTGATATTGGCAGTGCCACTTGTGTTGCTTCTGGTGAGGGACTGGATACCACGTACGTAGTTGATAAAGAGGGAGGAGCGGCGGCAAGGGTTGTATTTGATGGCGACGAAATCGGGTACGGAACGATGGTCGCTGAGCTGGGCTCTGGTATTAATGTTGATAAACTGTATGGCGGTATTGGTAGTCCAGTGGCATGTACGTGCGGTCGTAGTGCTCCAACGGTGGTAGCTATCAAGGTTAGTAAATCGCAAGCACCCCAAAAAAACACTCCATGAACTTACTACTATTCATCTCATAAGGCTTTGATACTTCACCACCAATTACACCCACCGACAGCGCACTCAGCACCATTATTGACGAACTTCCCCTCATGATGAACGAATGTGGGACTGTGATTGCGCAAGGAACGACGTGCTGCTATTGGCCAGACACAGATCTCAAGAAGATCCGACGAAAGGGACAAAAAGAGTGCGGATTGACAGAGACACAGAGCGTTGAAAGAACTACTCCGAGGAACCAGCCCTCTGATCATATGTATTAATATTGGGGGGCTGATATTGACCGTTGCCAAAAACCAGGGTGGCCGGTCATGCCAGCCACCGGGCGATCCTACGAAGAAGCATGTTTGTCGCACACCAACGTTCGGTGTAGCGCAGCGCATGCACAACCTATGCACCGTGCCAGCGGCAGCTATCTGAAACTTTCCGGCTTGTCAATTTAGATGCATGCCATGGCAGTCGAGATGATGCGATGTTGCGGTGAATGAGGCGACAATGAGAGTTGGCAAGGAAGGCGCGTCACGCACGGACCTTCACCACGTCAAAAACTTGGTACGACGCGCTACTTTGGTGTCACGATGTCTTGTCGCGCTGGCTACTGACAGCAGAAGCTGCAAATCGCCGTGGCACTGACCACTACGCGACAACACAAGTTATCGCAATCTCACCGCCAGCGCAAAGGGCGGAAAGCGACAAATCGTTGACAGCCCTGCCTGAACTTGAAGTTCAGCGAGACTTTGGACGTGAAATAAAGTGTGACGTCGACGATGCGGTGGAAGGAAGTCACATATGAAGGAACATGCGCAGTGGAATAATGTTTGATTCAAGTCTAGTATGAAGTGCGTGATATTGGGTGCACACCACGTAAGATCTGTAGCCTCTCTCGTTAGCGGAGCTCTCAAAGAAAGGCGGTTCAAGAATGGCAGTGTTCGATGCAGATCAGACAGCAGTTGGTACAATTTTTGGTCGACATTAAATTCCGATCAGGTCTGTGATTAAAAGGGTTTTTCATCATTGCATGAGAGAGAAGAAAAAGTGTAGACTTACCATTGACAGCATCATTCAACTTTGCGACGCTTGAAGAAAGTCTCGATACTTTTCTGAGATGCATCGTGACGAGAGCTTCCGACACCACCGCCTGTGCGTTTAAGGCTGCGGAGATGGTCCTTACCGTTGATCGCAAGGATGGTTGCGCACCACCCTTCAGCGAGTCGCGGTGCGATAGCCGGTGAGGGGTGACCAGGTACCCGGGTGGGTGCTTCTGACTCCTGCTGGCATGCGGGGCTATGTTCAGTCGCCGCTTGTGGTACTTGGACCTCGCCCAGGCCTTGATCCGTGGTCGGCATCTCAGCGGGTGACGAAGAAGGTTCTGGGGTAGGCACCACATGCACACCGGCAGAGATGCCGTGGCCATCAGGCTCTGCCTTCGTCATGTACAGCTCGAGGTAGCCGGTGTTAGACCAGCCACCAAGATGCTCGAGCGATGGTCGCGCCGTTGCTTGGAGCTCTGGAGAGAGCGCAACACTCTTGTGCGGAAGGCGCAAAAGCAGTCGCTTCCAAAGAGTGGAGAGGAAAATGCCGTGCGAGACTATCGCAACCACGGTATCAGCGTCTTTCGAGGCTTCGCCGAGGAGCGGCAAGAGATGCTCATCGAGGAATGAGTCGGCTCTGTGCGCCATGATCTCTTTCGACTCCACTTCCACAAAGCCTGGTGTATCCTTGTTGTCAAGTCGATCGTGAAACTTCTTCCCTTCCTTCGATCCGAAGTCCTGCTCCATCAACGCCCGTAGCTGCACGACATCCGGAACCGCTTTCGCAGTATTATCGTCGCTTGCGGGCGTCAACTGAGCCTCTCGGATCTTGCCAGCTGTTTTCACAGCCCGCTGGAGGTGTGATGAGAAGAGGTGGGTGAACGTCAACCCCTGGGACCTGAAGTGCTCACCAAGGCGGGTGGCCTGTTGGTAGCCGTGGTTGGTGAGCGCTGAATCTCTGCTACCGGCACTGTCATAATTAGCAACGAACGCCAATGACGACATACGGAAAGCTTACTAGAGTTGGGCTACATTATCAACTGTCTCCCCATGCCGGATCAGGAACAGCCTCATCGATCGCGCCATGGTGCCCACATAGGGCGGTATGAAGCGCCGTCGAGCTTCATGGATGAGTGAGGCGGGTAGAGAATGGCAGAGCTCTAAGAAATTGCGCGCGTCATTTTTGATGGCATGGTCCGTGTTAGCGTCGTGATGACTAACCGTCCCTGAGTCCCCAAGTGTCTTCTCATTGTCAAACACTCCATACCCCGGAGACTACACCGCTTTCTTACTCTCTCGGGGTGTTGCTGATCTCGACCCGTGTTTTGTTCCGACGCACCATGAGTCGTGACGTTACTCACGTCATGTACAAACGATCCTTAGCAACAGCATCCCTCGGCCACCCGCAAGATCAGTTCAGTGTCGGGACGTAAAATGCAGATTCATGTATTAGGCCAATACCTGATAAAAGCAGTCGGTGCCGACGCGACATAGAACCAAGATCAGCATCTTAGTATTAACAGAGATGCGCTCTAGGCTTCCATGATTCCGATTGGTCTAGACACCCAGAACGATTTGTCTGCCACGACACGAATGTCAGCAGTCATCTTTTATCGCATTGATTTAGCTCTGGCGGTCTCTTCAGAACCGATCTTTTCGACTCGACCCGACACCGCCTGCTCTCCCGTTTGCATTACAGCGGAATCGCCTGCCGTTGGATTACCAAAACCCATCCGTCATCATTCCGCATGTGCATTCGTCGCTTTCTTCGCGCCACATTCATATATCGGTTCGTTGCGTATCATAAATCATAGTAAATCTTACTCTGCGCCGTTCCCTTTGATCAATTGGACTTGCTCAACCTCCAAAGGATCGACGGACACCTTATCAGTAGCGCTTCTCATTTCGCAGGAATCTCTTAGGCCCTTTCCTTTGTCTGATTCCTGCCTCTCATTCCCACTGATCTTCAGAGCATAGCGATTTTCAGTTACTCCGGCCTCTAATCTTGCACAACTGCTGCTTCTCGGCCGCTCAACTCACTGCCTCTGGAAATAACGATTGCTATTTGGATACTGTTCTGAGCCTTGAACGTTGACAATTTCTCAGTTGCGAGAGAGTTGCGCTCAGGACTTACTCTCACCTGGGGCTCTCGGACCCGCCACGTCGGCATCAAGCAACGCTAAGCCGGCACTCGGAGCCACTCACCAGGACATCATCTCTCAACCTTTTGCGAGCTACTCTTCTTCAATGACATCTTCCATTAGCAACACCAGATGAGCATTACTCGCCGACCTACTCAGTCGCAGCCATGAGCACTACCAAAGACGGCAACCTGCCTCCCAAGCCTGACGTCGAGTTTGATTTCAATCTTCCCCATGGAATGGACGTCGAAGAGAACGCGAAGGGTGATGACCAGAGCATGAACGACCACCACGCAGATGATGGGATGCCGCAAGATCCTGATGTTGATATGCATGACGAAGATAGCGGCGATTTTCATAGCAAAGACGCAAGGCATCATCAAAATTCAGCCCAACACGACATGAACTACAATACCCTCGAGGAGGGGTTTTCCGACGACGAGGATGCTCCCAAAGCATTCGACCGCTCTTGGATTGCTCATCAAGCTCGGAGGTCTTCGCCCAAAAGTAAGAAATCGCCGAGAACCGACGATGGCGACGATGAAGCCAGTCCTAGGAGCAAGAAACCGCGCCAGTCACTTTTCGGGGGCTTGGCAGAGGAAGTCGAAGAAGACCATTTCGACGATCTTTTCGAAGAACAGCCTGACGATCCCCTCGTAGATGAGGAAGTAGACTTACCTGAGACGGAGATGCCCAGACAAAGCATCGGCAACCGCATGTCTAGTCTCAATCTCGACCAACAAGAGAGAGAAGTCAGTCCGTTCGAGCAGCAATTCAACCTTGGCTTTGAGCAACCCGGAGACTCCGACAGAGAAGGCATGTCTTCAAGAGGATCTCCAGCGCCGTCTGACGGCGAAATCGTCATTCCCCCAGATACACAGGTGAGACTGTTCATTCTATAACCACTGTCACAGTCAAGTACTTACTTTACCAGCCGGCATATGGATTGCGACAAGGTATCGACCGAAAGAAGACCTACACTTATGTCGATCAGGATGCGTCCGGCACCTTCGATCCCGCGCAAGAGACTCAGAACAAGGCGCTGAAGTTGAAGCAAGCGAAGGCTGCCAAAGCCGCCAAAGCCGCCCATCGTTTCAAGAAGGGAAAGCAGCGCGCATCTAAAGAGAACATCATGAAGTGCATTGTCAAACTGCCCTTCGAAAACTTCGGCAATGTGAGGAACGTCACCAACGATGAGGACAACTGGCCGGCTGATTGGTCGGACATCGATTCCGAAGCTGAGCGCGAACTGCAAGAGTATCGGGATTTCTTCCGTCGCAAGACGCCCAATCGCACCATACAGCAACCCATCGAAGATCCCCGTTCCGAGGTCGACGATCTGACAGGCCATCCAGCAGCGCGAGGCTGCACATCTTGTCGCAACAACGAAACAGATTGCTCTCTAGTATCAGGTGGTGAATACCCTTGCCAGGAATGCTTAGACATGGCACAGGAATGTGAGCCCATCATATCACCCACCGAGAAAGGCCGCTGCAAGCAATGTGTTGAAGATGGCAACGAGCGCTGTTCTTTTGAAGACGAGCCGCGTCAAGCCATCTGCGACCATTGTGCCGAAAACGAGTACATATGCGAAGCACTACCGCCGGTGGGCTACCGCGCTGAACGGATCATCATAGATGAAACCATCTATACCGAGAATCGGCCCCACATACAATGCACGCACTGTCGCCTAGAGAAGAAGCGCTGCAGCCTGAAGAAGAAGACTGATAAGCCCCCGTGCAAGCGCTGCAAGAAGAACCACATTGGCTGTACCTTCCAGGATATACCTAAGGTCGTCAAAGAGAAGAAGAAAAAGGTGTTGGGACCGACTGAGGGAGGCGCACCTGAAGTCGCTGTACCTGACCACGACTATTTTACGAAGGAGGATCTTGGGGATTTGTACGGAGAGGACGTACCGATGTTCTCACGCTCTCCAACCCCCGAGCTCGAGATGGAAGACGAGGCTGGCCACAAGGGTAAGCTGACGAAGATCAAGACCTGCTTCGCGCACCCCATTCAGTTCGGTGGGCAGAAAAATACTAGTGACTGCAATTTCTGCGACATACCCAACTTTGGGTTCACTGGGCTGTTCGAGAAAGAAGTCCATGTCATCGAATGGCATAACGGGATGGGATACACCGAGGTTGGTGGAGGACATGCGGAGAACAGCAGCGGCGGTACGACTATGTGCCAAGACTGCACGATGGGTAAGCTGCATCTTTTGATCACTCCAAAAGGGATTTGTACTTCACGATCAATTTCACTAACAGCTCCACCAGGCAGAGTGCAGATTGTGGCTTGCGAAGGACACGAAATTCAGCACATCTTTCCCAACGGCATGACCCCAGATTTCGATCAGACAGCCGCCGATCTCCTAGAGTCTGCTGAGACACCAGCAGGCTGTCAGCAACAACTCCAGCGCTGGTGCTCAATGTGCTTCACCCCTGCCACATTCACCTGCCGCACACACCAGACATCACTATTCGACCAAGAGATCGAAGGATGCGGATTAAAGCTCTGTATCGGCTGCCAAATGCGGCTCACACAAAAGTTCGACAACGACAGTAGCCTGATGGCCGAGACATTGGATCTTGAGCCGAAGGCTAGCGCGGATGAAGACATGGATCCTGAGAACAGCATGGTGGTCAGGGCAGACGTTGGTTTCCTATGCCAGGAAGGTTTACTTATGAGAAGCCTTGGACATGAAGCGGAAGAGTCAGAGCTCTGAGTTGAGCTACTGGTTTTGGTGTGTGGATATCGGAAAAGGCGTACCGGCGCTATGGATGCGTGAGGGCTTCGGTCTTGGAGTGAAGCTTCGGCGTCATGCGGAGCCGGTGTCTTTCTCATTTATGGCTTGATTACACGATTTCATTCTCTATTCCAATATATATCGCTTTGCTCATTTTGTAGTGTTTTTTCTGTTCTGACAACTTCATTATGTTCTCACCCTATTGAAGGGAAAAATTGGACAGGTGCATTGCAGCCTACATTGGTTTTCAAATGTATCTTTACAACAAACAAATGTGATGTAGGCTTCATAAGTTGATTTCATTTATACTCTGTAGAGGTACGGGCCTAGGTTTTCCGTTGATAGGGGTGTTCCGGGCAAGTACGTGTTCGCGGGCCGCGCCAGCTATGACGTATGCCATCTGGTCTGCCTTCTTCCTTTCCCAACCTCGTCCTTTGTCAACGGGTTCAACTCGGACAACGTCACTGGCAATGTCGCCCAGCCATTGATGCGATTTCATCTCTTATGTTCACTCAGCATTACTTCCAGGCGACTCAACGAAGTTCCGATGGCAGCTCTAAAGGAAGACGCGGTACCTCTGGGGCCACCTGTCGCATGACCTCTGAACATGTCAACTCTCGAGGGCAATAACGAATTCATATATCACCTCACACTAACTCGACTAATACTCAAAGCCAGCCGCCTTCTTTTCTTCAACATCAGTCTCAAACGGAGCCTCAGCCTGCGGCGTAATCCTCGCCAAATGCCTGCGCGCGCCATCATCCCAGTCGAGCAACGCACTGTGCGCCGTAACGCGATTATCCCAAACCACAACCGTACCCGGCGCCCACTTGACGCGTG
>Ga0265798_10002387_pt1 | contig 27806 bp, 26 predicted proteins | sample P3T30metagenome_FD_192430 | JGI IMG/M metagenome (GOLD analysis project Ga0265798, IMG submission 192430) | Plant litter microbial communities from East Loma Ridge, Irvine, California - P3 T30 | ecosystem: Environmental > Terrestrial > Plant litter > Unclassified | place: USA: California...
AGGTGCTCTACCAGCTCGGCGCCCTGACCCAGCTCGGCGACCGCTGGCGCGGCGTGCTCGCCGACGCCACGACGGCCAGCAACACGGTGGCCTCGCTCACCTCCCAGGCCGCCGCGGCCCGCGACGAACGCGACCGCCTCGCCGACGAGGCCTCCGGCCGCGCGGCCGCCGCGTCGTCGGCCCAGGCCGACGCCGACGCCGCCGTGGCCTCCGCGACGACGCAGTCCGACCAGCTCTACGCCCAGCTCGCGGTGTTGAAGGACACCTCCGCCGACGTCGAGCGGCAGTTCCGGCAGGCCGCGGCCGAGAAGGCGGCCGTCGCCGAGCAGGCTCGACGCGCCCAGGCCGCGGCCGCGGCCGCCCAGGCGGCCGCTCCGGCGACCGGCCGGCCCGGGGGGTCGTCCGGGTCGCCGGGGGGCGGCAAGCCGGCACCCGCCCCCGCCCCGGCACCCGCGCCTGCACCCGCCCCAGCCCCGGCCCCGGCGCCCTCCCCCGGAGGCGGCACGACCCCTCCCCCGTCCGGTGCGGTCAACGACCCGGCGGGCGCGAAGGCCTACGCCGCGACGAAGGTCGGCACGGGCGCCGAGTACTCCTGCCTCGTGCAGCTCTGGAACAAGGAGTCGGGCTGGCGCACGACGGCGTCGAACACCTCGAGCGGCGCGTACGGCATCCCGCAGTCGCTGCCCGGCTCGAAGATGGCCTCGGCCGGGCTCGACTGGCAGACCAGCTACCGCACGCAGGTCGACTGGGGCCTCAGCTACATCCGCGGCCGCTACGGCACGATGTGCGCCGCCTGGGCGCACTCCGTCGACAAGAACTGGTACTAGGCCGGGCGCCTGCCGGCGCGGCGTCGGCACCGTGCCCGAGCGCGCCGAGCGGCGCCAGCCCGCCAGACGAGGACGGCCCCCTCCTGCAGGCAGGAGGGGGCCGTCGTCAGGACGTGCGGTCGACTAGCGACGCAGGCCGAGGCGACCGATCAGCGTGCGGTAGCGCTCGATGTCGACCTTGGACAGGTAGCCCAGGAGGCGACGGCGCTGGCCGACGAGGAGGAGCAGGCCACGACGCGAGTGGTGGTCGTGCTTGTGCTCCTTGAGGTGCTCGGTCAGGTCGAGGATGCGCTGCGTCATCACGGCGATCTGGACCTCGGGGGATCCGGTGTCGCCGGGGTGGGTCGCGTACTCTTCGATGATCGCAGTCTTGACTTCAGGTGCAAGGGCCATGTCTGGATCCCCTCTCGTTCGTTGCGCGGCGCCCGTCACAGGATGTGCAGGCTCTCTTGATCCGCGGCCGTTCTGACGGCAACCTGTCGAGGATACCAGACGGGTGCTCTGGCCAGGGGTCGGGGGCGCGCTACCAGGCGGGGCTCTGCCGGGGCGAGCGGCCCCGCGGACGCGACCGGCGCCTCCGTCGGGGCAGGACGAGGCCGACGGCGGCGGCGCCGATCGCGGCGCCGAGGGTGTTCATGACGATGTCCTGAGGGTCGGCGAAGCGCGTGGCCGAGAGGACCGTGGCCTGGTAGCTCTCGATCGCCACCGTGGCCAGGAGGCCGACGACGATGCCCACCCACCACGCACGCTTCGGCAGCAGCAGCGCGGGGAACATGCCCATCGGCACGAACATGGCGACGTTGGCCGCGGCCTCGACCCGCGCGAACGTGATCCAGTCGGTCTGCTCGTGCCGGGAGAAGACGTCGAGCGCCCGGTAGAGGAGGTCGGTGGTGCCCGGGCCGTAGACGCTCGGGCGGAGGGTCATCCACGCGACCCCGGCGAGGTAGGCGAGGGTGGCGAGGAGGAGGACGGCGCGGCGCATCCCTCCATGGTGGGGCACGGCGCCCCGACGTGAGCTGTCAGCAGGGCAGGATCCTCCCGGAGGCGGAGGCGACGCCTCCTCGGGGAGGACCTTCCCCGGGACGGCCGGGGCGGGCCTCCTAGGCTGGCGTGATGACCGTGAGCCTCGACGCCCTGCCCGACTTCTGGGCCCAGGTGAGCGCCCGTGCCGCCCCCCTGCCGCCCGAGCAGACGGCCGCTGCCGTCGCCGTCGGCGTGCTGCTCGTGCTCGTGCCGACGACGTGGCGCCTCGTGCGGCACGCCGTCACGGTCGTCCACGAGGGCGGCCACGGGCTCGCCGCGGTGCTCTCGGGACGCCGCCTGAGCGGCATCCGGCTGCACTCCGACACCTCGGGGCTCACCGTCTCCCGGGGTCCGCGCACCGGCCCCGGCATGGCGGCGACGCTGCTGGCCGGCTACACCGCTCCCGCCCTGGCGGCCCTCGGGGCCTCGTGGCTGCTCGGGTCGGGCTTCGCCGCGGGACTGCTCTGGGCCCTCGTGCTGCTGCTCGCGCTGATGCTGGTGCAGATCCGCAACTGGTTCGGCCTGTGGGTGGTGCTCGTCGGCGGGGTGCTCGTCGGCGCCGTCACCTGGCTGGCCCCCCTGGCCTGGCAGCAGGCCTTCGGGCTCGCGCTCGTCAGCGTGCTCGGCGTCGGCGCGCTGCGGGCGTCGCTCGAGCTGCAGACCAGCCGGAGGCGCGGGGCCCGTCACGGACGCCCGGCCGAGTCGGACGCCGACCAGCTCGCCCGGCTGACGCACGTGCCCGGCGTGCTCTGGGTGGGCGTCTTCGTCGCCGTCGCGGCGGCGTGCCTCGTCGGAGCGGCGCTGCTGCTCTTCCCGGGGTGGCTCGCGCCCTAGGCCGGTGCGCTCGCGAGCGCGTGCACGGGCAGGCGGGAGCCCAGCCGCTCACGGCCCGGCAGGCCGTCGAGCTCGAGCAGGACGGCGATGCCGACCACCTCGTAGCCAGCCCGCTCGAGGAGCGTGACGGTGGCCTCGGCGGTGCCGCCCGTGGCGAGCACGTCGTCGACGACGAGCACGCGGGTGCCCGCGGGGAGCTGGCTCGGGCGGAGCTCGAGGGTCGCCTCGCCGTACTCGAGGGCGTAGCTCTCGCTGAGCACCTCGCCGGGGAGCTTGCCCGCCTTGCGCACGGTCAGCACGCCGACGCCCTGCTCGATCGCGATGCCGCCCGCCAGGGCGAAGCCGCGTGCCTCGATGCCCGCCACGGCCTGGAACGACCCGTCGAAGGGCTCCGAGAGGGCGGCCGTCACGGTCGCGAACGCGTCGGCGTCGGAGAAGAGCGGCGTCACGTCGCGGAACAGGATGCCCGGCACGGGGAAGTCGGGCACGACGGCGATCATGCGGTCGACGAGGGCGGAGGCGGAGGCGTCGGTCATTCCGACAACGGTACCGGGGCGGGCGGGGTGCCCCGCGCCTCCCGGGCTCGTCGGCCGGCGTCGGAGGGCCGCGTGTGACGATCGTGTGAACGCCGGGACCGGATGTCGGGGGCCGGTGGCAGGGTCGAGCCATGACCCGCTTCATCGTGCCGCCGTACCTGCTCGACCACCTCGCCCAGGCCGAGTCGCCGCGCCTGTCGCGCGCGCCCGAGGCCGCCCGCCACGGGCTGCGGCAGCTCGACGAGGTGCGCGCGCTGCGCTCGTCCGCTCCCCCGACGCGGCAGGGCGCGGTCGCCCGCGAGGCGGCGCTCGAGAGGACGATCGCCGACGCCCGCGGCACGGAGGAGCTGCCGGGCGAGACGGTCCGCTCGGAGGGCGAGCCGCCGACCGACGACGTCGCGGTCACCGAGGCGTACGACGCGCTCGGCGCGACGCACGCGCTCTTCCTCGAGGTCTACGGCCGTTCGTCGATCGACGGCGAGGGGCTGCCCCTCGACGCGACCGTGCACTACGGGCTCGACTACGACAACGCGTTCTGGAACGGCGAGCGGATGGTCTTCGGCGACGGCGACGGGGAGGTGTTCCGCCGGTTCACCGCCTCCGTCAGCGTCGTCGGGCACGAGCTCGCGCACGGCGTGACCCAGTACACGACGGGGCTCGAGTACCAGGGGCAGTCGGGGGCGCTCAACGAGTCGGTGAGCGACGTCTTCGGGGCCCTCGTCGAGCAGCACCTGCTCGGCCAGGCCGCCGACGAGGCGAGCTGGCTGATCGGCGAGGGTCTCTTCACCGACGAGGTGCAGGGCCGCGCGCTCCGCTCGATGGCCGCGCCGGGCACCGCGTACGACGACGACGTGCTCGGCACCGACCCGCAGCCCGCCCACATGGACGACTACGTCGAGACCACCACCGACTCCGGGGGCGTGCACCTCAACTCGGGCATCCCCAACCGCGCCTTCCACCTCGTGGCCGTCGCGCTCGGCGGGAACGCGTGGGAGAGGGCGGGGCAGGTCTGGTACGACGCGATCACGAGCGGCGACGTGTCGCCGACCGCCACCTTCGCCGAGTTCGCCGCCGTCACCGTGGCGTCGGCCGAGGCGCGCTACGGCGCCGGCTCCGAGGAGGCGCGGGCCACCGCCGAGGGCTGGCGCGGCGTGGGCGTCGCGGCCGCGGCGCGGACCGGTCGCCGCTCCTCCTGAGCGGCGACCCGCGCGAGCCCGTGCGGCCGCACGGCGGACGCGCCGGAGGCCGCTGTAGCATCGCGCCCATGATCGTCACCGTCCAGCGCACCGGAGGCTTCGCGGGCCTGACGCGCACCTGGCGGGTCGACGTCGAGGCCGAGCCCGACACCGAGTCGTGGCTCGTGCTGATCGACGGGCTCCCCTGGTCGTCCGCTCCCGGCGCCGACGACGGGTCTCAGGCCGACCGCTTCGTCTGGGTGATCGTGGCCGAGACCCAGCCGGTGCGCGAGGCGACCCTGCCCGAGCAGCAGCTGACCGGCCCGTGGCGCGAGCTCGTCGAGCGGGTTCGGTCGGCGAGCTCGGCCGCGACGCCGAGCTCGGAGGCGGCGCCGCGCGACGGCGGCACGCACGAGGGCACCGGCCCGCACGACGAGGCACGCTCGCACGACCGCACCGACGCGCGCGACGACGCAGGCGCTCGATGACGTCCCGACGGCACCTCCTGCCCGTGGTCGCGAGCCTCCTCGTCGTGGTCGCGGGCGGCGTCGGCGTCGCGGTCGCGCAGGCCACGAACCCGACCCGGGTGGTCGGCGCCGAGACCGCTCCTCCCTGGCCCGTCCCCGACGTCGACGACCGCCCCGGACGGGCGGAGCTCGCCGGCCTCGAGAACGTCTGGGGCCAGGACCTCGCGATGCACGTGCACACCCACCTCTCGATCACCGTCGACGGCGAGCCGGTGACCGTGCCCGGCGACGTCGGACACGACTCCGCCACGAAGTTCGCCGCCCCGATCCACACGCACGACACCTCCGGCATCGTGCACGTCGAGTCGCCCCGCCGCGAGACGTTCGTGCTGGGCCAGCTCTTCACGGAGTGGGGAGTGCACCTCGACCAGTCGAGCGTCGGCGGACTCGGCGGCGGCGACGGCCGATCGCTCACGGTCTTCGTCGACGGCAGCCGCTACGGCGGGGACCCGGCGGGGATCCGCCTGGTCGACTTCGAGGACGTGGCGCTGGTGCTGGCGCCGACGGGCGAGGCCGTCGCGGCCCCCGCCCCCTTCGACTGGCCCGACGACTACCGCTGAGGGCCGGGACACGGCACCCTGGGGCGATGGACCAGAAGGACACGCTGCAGCACTACCTCGCGCGCCAGCGCGACGACCTGCTCGGGAAGCTCGACGGCCTCGACGAGCACGACGTCCGCCGCCCGCTCGTGCCGAGCGGCACGAACCTGCTCGGGCTCGTCAAGCACGTCGCGCTCGTGCAGCTCGGCTACCTCGGCGACGTCTTCGGCCGCCCCTCCCCTCTCTCGCCGTCGTGGACGGACGACGAGGACCCGGACGCCGACCTCTGGGCGACCGCCGACGAGAGCCGCGCCTCGGTCGTCGACCTGGCCCGGCACTCCGCCGAGCACGCCGACGCCACGGTGCGCGCCCTCGACCTCGACTCCCCGGGGCTCGTGCCCTGGTGGTCGGCGGGCCGCCAGGAGGTGACGCTGCACACGGTGCTCGTGCACCTCTGCGTCGAGACGGCCCGGCACGCCGGGCACGCCGACCTCGCCCGGGAGCTCGTCGACGGGCGGCTCGGCGCCGGGCCGGGCGACCCGAACGTGCCCGAGCGCGACGCGCGGAGCTGGCGGGTGCACCACGACCGGGTGGCCGCGGCGGCTCGCCGGGCCGCCGGCCTGCCGCCGACGGCTCCGACGCCGACGGCCGACGGGCCGACGACGGGCTAGCCGACGACGGTCAGGCGCTGCGTGGGGCGCGTCATCGCGACGTAGAGGCTCGCGGCGCCCCGGGCCGACGACGTGCGCACGCCGTCGGGGTCGACGATCACGACGGCGTCGAACTCGAGGCCCTTGGAGGTCGCCGGGCTGAGCACGGAGATCGGCTTCGTCAGCGACGCCGTGCCCGGAGCGACCTGCCCCGGGAAGAGCTCGACGAGCCGGTCGACGAGCGGGGCCACGAGGCCCTGCGGGGCGATGACGGCCAGCGTGCCCGAGTCGTCGACGGCCCGGTCGGCGGCGACCGCCTCGACGCCGGCGGCGACGACGGCCTCGCGACCCGCGCCTCCCTCGGTTCCCGCGCCGGCGGCCGGCACGGCCACCTCGCGGACGGGCCACTCGCTCGAGCGGACCGACCGGCTGGGCGTGATGCGCAGCCCGGCCTCGATCGCCAGCGCCTCGGCGTGGTCGACGATCTGGCTCGGCGTGCGGTAGTTGACGGTCAGCTCCTCGAGGCGCCAGGGCGCCGACGTGCCCGCGACCGACGACCCGCGACGGCGGCCGAGGAGGCTCTGCAGCGCGACGTCCCACGAGGAGGCCGCCGCGGGGCTCGACGCCTGCGCGATGTCGCCCACGACCGTGAACGACCGCAGGGGGCAGCGGCGGGAGAGCAGGCGCCACTGCATGGGCGAGAGCTCCTGCGCCTCGTCGACGACGACGTGCCCGAAGGCCCAGGTGCGGTCGCCCGCGGCGCGCTCGGCCGTGGTCATCGACGCGGCCCGCTCGGCGAAGCCCCCCGCGATCTGCTCGGCCGAGACCATGCCCTCGACGCCCATGTTCTCGATGGCGCGCTCGGCGTTCTCGATGTCGCGCTTGCGCTGCTGCTTGCGGGCGAGCTTGTCGGGGTCGACCCCGGCCTGGAACTCGCCGAGCAGCTCCGCCGCCTCGTCGAGCAGCGGCACGTCGGAGATCGTGAACTCCGAGCCGCGCGGCCGCTGCAGCAGGGCCCGCTGGCGCGGGCTCCAGCGCTGCGTGATGGTCGAGAGCCAGCGGGGCCTCGCGTAGAGGTCCTCCACGAGCTTCTCGGCGGACAGCGGCATCCAGGCCGTGTTGAGCAGCACCCGGACGTCGTGCGACTGCCGGATGTCCTCCCGCAGCACGGCCTCGTCGGACTCGTCCACCGTCGTGCCGTGGTCGCGCATCTGCGCGACGAGCTGCCGCGTGAGCGCCGACAGGGCGGCCTTGTTGAACGTGACCCGACCGTCGTTGTGGGGCTTGCCGCGCTCCTGCGCCTTGCGCATCGCCTCGGCGACGAGCTCGGGCTGCACCACGAGCCGCTCGCCGTTGATGTCGATGGTCGTCGCCTCGGTCGGTCGGATCTGACGCGACCGCACGGCCCGGCGGATCAGGTCGGCCATCTCGGCCGAGCCCTTCAGCGCAGCGACCTCGGGAGCGTCGTCGACCTGCGCCTCGATGCCCGGGTAGAGGCCGCCGAGGCTGGACAGGACGACGCCGCTCTCGCCGAGCGAGGGCAGCACCTGCTCGATGTAGCGGAGGAACGACCGCGACGGGCCGACGACGAGCACGCCCGAGCCGCGCAGCCGGTCGCGGTGCGAGTAGAGCAGGAAGGCCGCGCGGTGGAGGGCGACCGCGGTCTTGCCCGTGCCGGGCCCGCCCTGCACCACGAGCACGCCGTCGAGGGGCGAGCGGATGATGACGTCCTGCTCGGCCTGGATGGTCGCGACGATGTCGGTCATGCGGCCGGTGCGCTGCGCGGTGAGGGCGGCCATGAGAGCGCCCTCGCCCTGGAGCTGGACGTCGTCGCGCTCGAGCAGCTCGGGGTCGAAGACCTCGTCCTCCAGCCGGGTGACGCGGCGGCCGTCGAGGGTGAGGTGCCGCCGGGCGCGGGCGCCCATCGGGGTCGCGGCGGTGGCCTGGTAGAAGGCGCTCGCCCCCGGCACGCGCCAGTCGAGCAGGATCGGGTGGTGCTGCTCGTCGCGGAGGCCGATGCGGCCGATGTAGCGGTAGCGGCCGCCGGTGCCGGGCATGGCGACGCCGTCGCCCTGCCCCAGCTCGTCGGGCTGCTCGAGCTCGAGGCGCCCGAAGGCGAGGCGCTCGTCGACCGCGCCGAGCTGGGTGATCGTGTCTTCGTACAGGCGCGCGTAGGCGTCGCGCTCGCTGCGGCTCTGGTGGTTGCCGCCGACGGACTCGGCGCGCGTGCGCTCCAGGCGCGACCGCGCGTCGGCCTTGAGCTCGTCGAGACGGGCGTAGAGCGTGGCCACGTACGCGCGTTCGCGTTCGAGCTCGGATGATGATTCAGGCACTCGCACCCCTCGGGAAAGTCGGCGAGTCAGTCTACCTGCCGTGCGCCTCCCCCCGGCTCCACGAGCGGCTCGACCCGGGCGGCCGCGCGGCGCCGGGGACGACGAGACCGCACCGGCCCGGGCGGGTCGGTGCGGTCTCGAGGGCCCTGCGGCGAGGCAGGCGAGGAGGCGCGGCGCGGGCCTAGAACTCCTCGTGCGTCTCCGGGTCGCCGTCCCACAGGCGACCCCGCTCGAGCCCGCTGATCGCGGCGACCTCGGCGTCGGTGAGCTCGAAGTCGAAGACGTCGAGGTTCTCGCGCTGACGACCCGGATCGGCCGACTTGGGCACCGGCACGGCGCCGAGCTGGACGTGCCAGCGGAGGACGACCTGGGTGGGCGTCCTGCCGTGGGCCGCCGCGACGTCGGCGACGACCGCCTCCGTCAGGAGCTCGCTCTGCTTCGCGAGCGGGCTCCAGCTCTCGGTGACGATGCCCATGCGCTCGTGGACCGCCCGCAGCTCCGCCTGCGGGAAGTACGGGTGCAGCTCGACCTGGTTGAGCACCGGCACGACGCCGGTCTCGTCGGCCAGCCGCTGCAGGTGGGCCTCCGTGAAGTTCGAGACGCCGAGCGAGCGGACGAGCCCGTCGTCGCGGAGCTTGACGAACGCGCGGAACGAGTCGACGTACTTGTCGACGCGCGGCAGCGGCCAGTGGATCAGGTACAGGTCGACGTGGTCGAGGCCGAGGGCCGCACGGCTCTCCTCGAAGCTCGCGAGGGTCTCCTCGTAGCCGTGGTGGCGGCCGGGGAGCTTCGTCGTCACGACGAGCTCGTCGCGGGGCACGTCGACGCGACGGATCGCCTCGCCCACCGCGCCCTCGTTGCCGTAGTTCAGCGCCGTGTCGAGCAGACGGTAGCCCGACTCGATCGCGGTCGCGACCTGCGCCGCGCCCTCGTCGCCGTCCATGCCGTAGGTGCCGAGCCCCAGCGCCGGGATCGTGTGCCCGTCGGAGAGGCCGACCGACGGGGCGAGGAGGGGCGTGGTCATCAGCTGACGCCGAGCAGGTCGATCACGAAGATCAGCGTCTTGCCGGAGAGCGGGTGCCCGCCGCCCGCGGGGCCGTAGGCCAGGTGCGGCGGCACGACGAGCTGGCGGCGTCCGCCCACCTTCATGCCGGGGATGCCCTCCTGCCAGCCGCGGACGAGCGCCGCGAGGGGGAAGTTGATGGGCTCGCCGCGGCTCCACGACGCGTCGAACTCCTCGCCGGAGTCGAACTCGACGCCGACGTAGTGGACGTTGACGGTCGAGCCGGCCGTGGCCTCGTCGCCGTCGCCGACGGTGATGTCGCTGATCTCGAGCTCGGCCGGGGCCGGGGCGGTGGGGGCGTCGATCTCGGGCTTGGTCTGGGGGTCGTGAGTCATGCCTCCCATCCAATCACCCGCGCCCCGCACCCCGGTGCGCCCGGTGGGCGATGATGGGGGCTTGTCCACTCCAGACCCCGACGCCCCCAGCGCGCCCGCCGACGACGCGGCGACGCCCGCCGCCCCGCGTCGACCCCTGTTCGTCGACCTCACGCCGCTGCGCACCAGCCCCGCCTTCGCCCGGCTCTTCGTCGGCAACACGATCAGCGGCATCGGCACCCAGCTCACCGTCGTCGCCGTCGGGCTCGAGGTCTACGAGATCACGCGGTCGACCTTCGCCGTCGCCCTCGTGGGCGTCGTCTCGCTCGTGCCGATGATCCTCGCCGGCCTCTACGGCGGCATGCTGGCCGACGCCTTCGACCGCAGGAAGGTGGCCCTCGGCGCCGCCGTGCTCGCCTGGCTCTCGACCGGCGCCATCGCCCTGCACGCCTGGCTCGGCCTGCGCGAGGTCGTGCTGCTCTACGCCCTGACCTGCCTGAACGCGGTCGCCGGAACGCTCATCGCGACGTCCCGCGCCTCGATCATCCCGCGCCTCCTGCCCGCGTCGCTGCTGCCCGCGGCCTCCGCCCTCAGCGGCATCGGCACGGGGCTGATGCTGACGCTCGGCCCCGCCCTCGCCGGGCTGCTGGTCGCGGCGGTCGGGTTCCCGCTCACCTACACGGTCGACGTCGTGCTCTTCTCGTTCGCCTTCCTCGGCATCGTGACGCTCCCGCCGATCCGGCCCGAGAGCGGGGCGGACCGGCCGGGGCTGTCGTCGCTGCTCGGCGGGCTGCGGTTCCTCCGCCGCTCCCCCAACATCCGCACGACGTTCGTGCTCGACATCGTGGCGATGACCTTCGGGCAGCCGCGCGTGCTGTTCCCGGTCGTGGGGGCCGTGGTGATCGGCGGAGGCGCGGTGACGGTCGGCGTGCTCACCGCGTCGGTGGCCGTCGGCGCCCTGCTCAGCAGCGTGTTCTCGGGACGGCTCGGCCACGTGCGGCTGCAGGGCCGGGCCGTGCAGCGCTCGATCGTCGCCTACGGGGCGTTCGTGCTGGCCTTCGGCGTCGTGCTGCTGCTCACCCCGGCGCACGGCACGGGCGGCCTGACCGAGGGGATCGGCGACGCCGACCCGCTCGCCCTCGGACTCGCGGCGCTCGCGCTGGCCGGGTCGGGCGCCGCGGACAACGTCAGCTCGATCTTCCGCTCGACCATCCTGCAGGCGGCCGCGCCCGACTCGATGCGCGGGCGCCTCCAGGGCATCTTCATCGTGGTGGTCACGGGCGGGCCCCGGGTGGGCGACCTCTTCGTCGGCGTCGTCGCCGCGATCGGCGTCGCGTGGCCGCCGCTGCTGGGCGGCGCCCTCGTGATCGTCCTCATCACGATCGCCGCCCGCCTCACGCCGTCGTTCGGCCGCTACGACGCCGAGCACCCGACGCCCTAGGACCGTGGGTCCCGGGCCGTGGGCCCTGGGCCGGTCGAGCCCTCAGCCCTCGGGCGCGGCCACCGCGGACGCCCGCCGGCTCACCAGCCGGGCGGCGGGACGGGCCGGCCCCACGGGTCGCGCTGCGGAGGCGCGACTCCCTGGCCGGGGTCGTGGCCCTGCCAGTACGCCCCCTGACCGCCTCCGCCGTCGACGGACGCCTGGCCCCAGCCCGGCAGGTCGGGGCGCGGCGCGTGGCCGACGAACGCCGCCTGCGGGGCCTGGAGGGCCGCCCGGCTGCGCGAGAGCGCCTGGAGGAGCTCGCCCTCGTCGCGCTGGGCGACGGCGTCGCCTCCCCGGCTGCCCTTCACCATGCGCTGGCGGGTGAAGGCGAGCCGGGTGGCGTCCGAGACGAAGCGCTTCATGGCCGGACCGACGCCGGCCGTCGCCGCCCAGCGGCGAGCACGTCGACGGCCCGCCGAGGTGGAGAGCATCGCCACCTCGTCGGCGCTGAACCAGCCGACCGCGGCGTACTCGGCGAGGCGCGCGTGCGTCACCCGGCGCTCGTTGCGCCGCAGGAAGACCACCAGCCCCACCATCGCGAGGAAGATCGGCACCTGCACGAGCAGGTAGTAGACGAAGAAGGAGTCGCCGACGACGACGAGCGCGCCGTTCCAGAGCGCGTGCAGCAGCACGGCGGGCACGAGCCCGACGAAGAAGAAGCCGATCGCGCCGTAGGGGCCCGTGCGGCGGGCGGCGTAGCCGAGGGCGATGCCCGTGCAGGCGGTGTACATGACGTGCGCGAACGGCGACATGAGCGCCCGCACCACGAAGACGAAGACGAGGCCCTGGCTGCCGGAGAACACGTCGTCGGTGACCTGGACGGCGAAGTACTGGATGTTCTCGACGAACGCGAACCCGGCCGCGACGGTGGCGGCGTACACGATGCCGTCGACCGGGCCGTCGAAGTGCCGCCGGAAGATCCAGAGCACGAGCAGCACCCCGAACCCCTTCGCCGACTCCTCGACGATCGGGGCCTGGACGACGGCGCCGAGCACCTCCGCGCCGTCGGTCGCGCCGAGGCCGACGAACGCCTGCACGCTGCCGACCACGAGGTCGACGATCAGGGCCGTGCCCACCGACACCGCGCCTCCCCACAGGAAGGCGAAGAGCAGCGCGACCCGGGGCTCGGGCTCCCACCGGTCGACGAGCCAGATGCCGGTGAGGACGATGGCCAGCGGGATGAAGGCGAGGAGGCTCGCGGCGACGATGACCGCGGGCTGCAGGAAGAGCAGGAAGTAGACCGCCACGGCGAGCGCGAAGACGCCGATGACCGTGAAGCCGACCGCCAGGGACACGGTGCTCGCCACGCGGCGCCGCGGGGGCGCCTGCGTGAAGACCGGCTGCACGGGGTACCAGACGGGCTCGGGGTTCGGCGCCACGGGCCGGCCGGAGGCGTCGAGGGGCTGCGGCGCGGGCGGCCGCGGGTCGTTCCAGGTCATGGGCACGACCCTACGCACCCGCGCCGGGCGCGGCGCGCGACGGCGGTACCCTCGGGGGATGCCGTCGACGAGGTCCCTCCCGGAGAACCCGTCGACGACCCGCTACGTGCTGCTGCGCGTGTGGCACGACTTCCTCCGCCACCGCACCATCGACGCCGCGGCGGCGCTCACCTTCTTCTCGACCCTGGCCGTCCTGCCGACCGCCCTCGCCCTCGTGTCGGGGGTCGCTCTCTTCCAGGAGGGCGACGAGGCGGTGGAGGAGATCCTCTCCGTCGCGCGCTACGTGCTGACGCCCCAGGCGATCGACACCCTGCGCGGGCCCCTCGAGCAGATGCTGAGCCTGTCGAACCCCGGCGTCGCCTTCGGCATCGGCCTCTGGCTGACCCTCTGGTCGCTCTCGTCGTACACGACCGCCTTCGGCCGGGCCATGAACACGGCGTACGACGTCGAGGAGGGACGCCGCATCTGGACCTTCCGCGGCCACATGATGATCGTCACGCTCGTGCTCATGGTGTCGTTCGCCCTGATCGCGACGATCCTGCTGGTGACGCCGACCCTCGCCCGCGGCATCGGCGACGCGGTCGGGTTCGGCGAGCCGTTCCTCACCCTCTGGAACGTGCTCAAGTGGCCCGTGCTCGTGGCGCTCGCGGTGTTCGTCGTCGCGATGCTCTACTTCTTCACGCCGAACGTCCGCCCGCCGCGCCTGCGCTGGGTGTCGTACGGCGCCATGTTCGCCCTCGGCATCTGGGCCCTCTGCACGGTCGGCTTCGCGCTGTACGTCACCACCGTCTCGAACTACGACCGCTTCTACGGCTGGCTCGGCATCGTCGTCGTCGTGCTGCTGTACTCGTACATCAGCAACTTCGTGCTCGTCATCGGCGGCGAGCTCGACAGCGAGATCCTGCGCATGCGCCAGCTGCGTCGCGGCCTGCAGGCCGAGGAGGTCATCCCCCTGCCGATGCGCGACACGGCCCGCAACCACATCCTCGCGCGCAACTCCGCGTGGGACGTCCGGGTGGGGCGCGCGATCCGCGAGCGGGCCGTCCGCGAGAACGGCGGCGTGCTCGGGGCCGACGAGCTGCGCCACCTCCAGCTGCGCGGCGGTCGCCTGCTCGGCGAGGGCGGCATCCGGCGCTTCGCCGACCGCGAGGGCGAGGTCGAGGTGGAGACCGACTGACCCCGGGGAGGCACGGGGCCCGCTCGGCCGGCACCGCGCCTCCGTCGGGAGGTGCCCGTCGCGCGGCCCGCCGCCGCGCCTCCCCCGGTCAGCCCGCGGTCTCGTCGGCCGGGTTCCGCGCGCCCGACTCGGCGGCCACCCGGCTCACCGCGGCGACCGGGTCGGCGTCCACGTCGATGATCGGGATCGCGCTCGTGACGGCCTCGAGCCCGGAGAGCCGCGCGGGCGACAGCACCTTGCGCACCTGCTCCTCGCTCATCAGCCCGGCGGCCACGACGAGGGTCGAGATCGACGCGTTCGTCGTGAGGGCCGTGTGCGCGATGGAGGCCGCCGCGCTGTAGCCGATGTAGGGCGTGAGCGCGGTGACGCTGCCGACGTTCGTGTCGACCTGCTGGCTGAGGCGCGCCCGGTTGGCCTCGATGCCGTCGACGCAGTTCACCCGGAGGGTGCGGCACGCCGCGGTCATCCACTGGAGGCTCTGCATCACCGAGTGGGCGATGACCGGCTCGAAGGCGTTGAGCTGCAGCTGCCCGGCCTCCGCCGCCATCGTGACGGTGACGTCGGCCCCGGCGACCGAGAACGCGACCTGGTTGACGACCTCGGGGATCACGGGGTTGACCTTGCCCGGCATGATCGACGACCCGGCCTGCCGCGGGGGCAGGGTGATCTCGCCGATGCCGGCCTGAGGGCCCGACGAGAGCAGCCGCAGGTCGTTGCAGATCTTCGAGAGCTTGATGGCGCTGCGCTTGAGCGCCCCGGAGAGGGTCATGAAGACGCCCGTGTCGCTCGTCGCCTCGATGAGGTCGGGGGCGGTGACGAGGTCCATGCCGCTCAGCTCGCCCAGGTGGCGGCGCACCGCCTCGGCGTACTGCGGGTCGGCCGTGATGCCGGTGCCGATGGCCGTCGCCCCCAGGTTGATCTCGCCGAGCAGCGGCACGACGTCGCGGAGGCGCTGCACGTCCTCGCCGAGGGTGTGGGCGAAGCCCACGAACTCCTGGCCGAGGGTCATGGGCACGGCGTCCTGGAGCTGCGTGCGGCCGACCTTCAGCACGTCGTGGAACTCGGCGCCCTTCGTCGCGAAGGCGGTGGCGAGCAGGTCGAGCTCGTCGAGCAGCCGGCGGAGCGTCAGCACCATGGCGATCTTGACCGACGTCGGGTAGGTGTCGTTCGTGCTCTGGCTGCGGTTCACGTCGTCGATGGGGTGCAGGTGCTCGTACTCGCCCTTGGCGTGCCCGAGCAGCTCGAGGGCGCGGTTGGCGATCACCTCGTTGCTGTTCATGTTCGTGCTCGTGCCCGCGCCTCCCTGGATCACCCCGACGGCGAACTGGTCGTGCAGGGCGCCGTCGCGGATCTCGACGCAGGCGCGCTCGATCGCGTCGGCCTTGACCCGGTCGAGCACTCCGATCTCGACGTTGGCGCGGGCCGCGGCCTGCTTCACGAGCGCGAGGGCGACCACGAGGTCGGGGTAGACCGAGATCGGGCGCTGGCTGATCGGGAAGTTCTCGAGCGCCCGGGCGGTGTGGATGCCCCAGTACGCGTCGGCCGGCACCTCGCGGCTGCCGAGGGAGTCGCTCTCGACCCGGGTGGCCGTGCGGGCGGCCCGGCGGGCCCGGCGGCCGTCGGCGGCCAGGGCCTCGCCCGGCGTGCCGGGCGTGGAGAGGGGGGATGAGCTGTCGGTCGTCACGGTCGTCGTGCCTCCGTCGTCGTCGTGCGCCCCGCGGCCTCGTGAGCTGCGGTGGTCGGCCCTGCCGAGCCTACCGAGACGAGGAGGCGCGGGTCGTCGATCGTGCGGATGATCGACAGCTGTCGGCCGGCCGGGCATCTCGTGGGAAGCTTCTCGGGGAGGCGGTCGTTGCACTGCCTGCACGTCGCGCGCACCGACGCCCGTGCCGCCCCTCCGCTCCACCGCCGCCCGACGGGCCCCTGCCGAGAAGATCGATGACCCTCACGCACCACGACGACGCCCACCCCGACGACCCCCGGGCGGAGGACGACCGCCGCGACCACGCGGTCGGGACCCCCGCCTCCTCCGTCTCCCCCGGCACCTCCGCCGCCCCGGGCGAGCGCCGCCGCGCACGCGAGCGAGCCCGCCTGACCCGCACCCGCGACCCGCGCGTCGTGATCGCCGTGCTGGCCTTCTCGGGCATGGTCGCGGCCCTCATGCAGATGCTCGTCATCCCGATCGTGCCGTCGTTCCCCGAGCTGCTGGGCGCCGACCCCGCCGACACGACCTGGATCATCACCGCCACCCTGCTGGCGGGAGCGGTGGTCACGCCCATCGCCGGCCGCCTCGGCGACCTCTACGGCAAGCGCCGCGTCGTGCTCGTGCTCGTCGTGGTCATGGTGCTCGGCTCGGTCGTCTCCGCGACGACCTCCGAGCTGCTCCCGTTGATCGTCGGGCGTGCCCTGCAGGGCACGGCGCTCGGCATCATCCCGCTCGCCATCAGCATCCTCCGCGACACCCTGCCTGCCGAGCGCCTCGGCGGCGCCGTCGCGCTGGTGAGCGCGACGCTCGGCTTCGGCGGCGCGATCGGCCTGCCGCTCAGCGCCTGGATCAGCGTCACCTTCGACTGGCACGTGCTCTTCTGGACGGCCGCGCTGCTCGGCGTCGTCGTCTTCGCCCTCGTCTCGGCCCTGATCCCGGTCAGCACGCTGCGGACGGAGGGACGCTTCGACCTGCCCGGGGCGATCGGGCTCGCCATCGGCCTGACCGGCCTGCTCCTCGCCGTGTCGAAGGGCAACGACTGGGGCTGGCTCAGCGCGCCGACGCTCGTCGCGGGCCTCGCCGGGCTGGTCGTCCTCGTCGCCTGGGGCGCGTACCAGCTCCGCGTCGCGAGCCCCCTCGTCGACCTGCGGGTCGCCGTGCGCCCCGCCGTGCTGCTGACGAACCTCGCCTCCGTGGCCCTCGGCTTCGCCCTCTTCGGCAGCAACGTGTCGCTGCCGCAGCTGCTCGAGCTGCCCGCCGAGACCGGCGTGGGGCTCGGGCAGACCGTCATGGTCGCCTCCCTCTGCCTCGCCCCGTCGGGCGTCGTCATGATGTTCATGGCCCCCGTGGCCGCGCGGGCGACCGCCCGCTTCGGGGCCCGCGTCTGCCTCATCGTCGGCGGGATCATCATCGTCGTCAGCTACGCCGTCGCCGCCCTGGCCTTCAGCCAGGTCTGGCAGATCGTGCTCGTCTCGGTGCTGATCGGCTTCGGCATCGGGCTCGCGTACGCGGCCATGCCGACGCTCATCATGCACGCGGTGCCCGCCACCGAGACGGCGGCCGCCAACGGGCTCAACACCCTCATGCGCTCGCTCGGCACGACGAGCGCGTCGGCCGTGGTCGGCCTGCTGCTGACCGCCAACTCCGTGCCGTTCGGCGACGCCTCGGTGCCGACGGAGGCGGGCTTCCGCCTCACCTTCGTGCTCGGCGGGGCGGTGGCGCTGCTCAGCGTGCTGCTGGCCGTCGCCATCCCGCGACGCGAGCCGGAGTACGACCACGTGGCCCTGCCCACCGGGCCGGTGCGCACGCGCTGACCCGCGCCTCCTGCACGGCCGAGGGGCCCCGACGTCGGCGACGTCGGGGCCCCTCCTCGCGTCTCCCGCAGCGACGTCGGCGGCGAGGGCACCGACGCTGCGGCCCGCGCGGGCGTCAGCGCCAGCGTCAGCGCCCGCGTCAGCGGTGCAGGGCCGGCACGATGAGGTAGATGCCGTAGAGCACGCCCAGGCCGCAGAGCACGAAGCAGGCCACGCCGGCGACCGTCCGGGCCGTGCTGCGGTCGTCGACCGTCACGAGCCGGAGGCCGAGCGAGTACAGGCTGACGAGCGCGGCCGCCGAGAACAGCGAGACCAGCGCGACGACGACGAACGCGGACCAGTCGATCATCGGTCGTCCTCCTTCTTCTCCTCGGAGCGGGCGGGGGCGGCGAGCGTTCCGCTCGGCGCCACGGTGGGGACGGCCTCGTCGAGCCGCACGAACGGCGCCTCGACGCCCGCGGCCGGGGTGTCGACGCGCCCCTTCTTCTCGAGGCGGCGGGCACGACGGCGCGAGAGCACGCTCGTCGCGGCCACGTCGACCTCCATCGCGGCGCCCTGCTCGTGCGGACGCCGCCGCGAGAGCAGGAAGATGCCGCCGATCACGACGACGCCGACCAGCGCGTCGACGACGAGGCCGGCCGTGCCGAGGGTCGCGATCAGCGCGGCCACGGCGCCGACGGCGGCCGAGGCGGGCAGGGTGATGAACCAGGCGGCGACGATCTTGCCGGCCGTGCTCCACTGGATCTTGGAGCCGCGGCGGCCGAGCCCCGCGCCGATGATGGAGCCGCTCGCGACCTGCGTGGTCGAGAGGGCGAAGCCGAGGTGGCTGGAGGCCAGCACGGTGGCGGTCGTCGACGCCTCGGCGGCGAAGCCCTGCGTGGGCTTGACCTCGGTGAGGCCGCCGCCCATGGTCTGGATGATGCGCCAGCCGCCGGTGTAGGTGCCGAGCGCGATGGCGAAGGCGCAGACCACGACGACCCAGAGGGGCGGGCCCGAGCCGGCGCCGAGCGCCCCGGAGGCGATCAGGGTCAGCGTGATGACGCCCATCGTCTTCTGGGCGTCGTTCGTGCCGTGGGCGAGGGCGACGAGCGACGAGGTGAAGACCTGGCCGTACCGGAACCCGCCGCGCTCGCTCTTGTCGTCGCGCCGACGGGTGATCGTGTAGGCCAGCCGCGTCGCGGTGTAGCCGACGAGGCCGGCGATCAGGGGGGCGAGCAGCGCCGGCAGGATCACCTTCGACAGCACGACGGAGAAGTCGACCGAGCTGACGCCGGCCCCGACCACGGCCGCGCCGATGAGCCCGCCGAAGAGCGCGTGCGACGAGCTCGAGGGCAGGCCGCGGAGCCAGGTGATCATGTTCCAGACCACGGCGCCGATCAGGCCGGCGAAGATCATCTCCGGCGAGATCTGCACCCCGCCGTCGCCCTCGCGGATGATGCCGCCCGACACGGTCTTCGCGACCTCGGTGCTGAGGAACGCGCCGACCAGGTTGAGGATCGCCGCGACGGTGACCGCGACCTTGGGCTTCATCGCCCCCGTCGCGATCGGGGTCGCCATGGCGTTCGCCGTGTCGTGGAAGCCGTTGGTGAAGTCGAAGAACAGGGCCAGGGCGATGACCAGGACGACGATGAGCGTGAGATCCACCGGGGAACTCTCGCAGCATGGTGAACGGCGGTCAACTCGGAGGCGGACGGCGGGGTACAGGCAGGTGGACGGCAGGTGTCGACGCCGGGCCCGTACGCCGTCAGCCGACGCCACCGCCGACGTGCCGCGGCGAGCGCCGTCGCCTCGTCAGATGTGCGGGACGAAGGCCTGCCACGCCCTGCGGCGCTCGCCGCGCGGGTCGTGCTCGACCCGGTCGCGGGTGTCGATGATCAGCGTGCGACGGCGGAACGGGTCGTACGCGGGCCACCCCTGCACCTCGCCCGTGCGGACGAACTCGAGCCATCGGGCCCGCATGCGGGCCGCCGTCCGGAGGAAGGCCCGGCGTCCGCCGAGGGCGCTCATGGCCCAGCCGAAGGCCGACCCCATCCGGTCGTGCAGGGCCATCAGCTCGAGGCCGTGGAAGGCGTCGACCCCCGCGACGCGGAGCATGCGCGGAGCGGCGTCGAAGCGGTAGAAGTACACGGGCTGGTGCACGGCGTGCCGCTCGGCGACCTTCACGGTCGGGAACCAGAACGCGTAGTCGCCGCCGAAGTCGAGGGCGGCCCGGCGCTCGGGCAGCCCCGGGTACTGCTTCTTGATGGCCTTGCGCGACTTCTTCTCGGTCTTGGCGAAGATCGCCCGGATGCGCGGCTTCGTCGTCGCGAGGATGTCGCGGCGTCCCGTGAAGACGGAGCCCTCGCGGTCGTTGGTGCCGATGACGAGCGGCACCGGGTGCGCCCGTCCGGCCTTGAACGCGTCGAGCGGTCGCTCGGGCAGGAAGTCGCCGTCGATCACCGGGCTGAGGCTGATCGTGCCGGGCTGCTCGTCGGGGGTGCGGAGCTGCAGCGCGGCCGTCGCCCGCACGACGGACGCGACGGGCGCCTCCCGCAGCATCTGCGCCGCGTCCTCGACGGAGGTCGACTCGAGGTCGTCGTCGCGCAGCTCGTGGCTCAGCAGCTCGAGGAACTCGGCCGCCCAGCGCTGCGTGACGTCGGGCGGGTAGATCGCGTTGGTGGGCGAGCTCTGCGCGATCGCCCGGTGGAACAGCCCCCGCGCGGCGGGCACCGTCATGAGCGTCGTGACGGCGTTGCCCCCCGAGCTCTCGCCGGAGAGCGTGACCGCGTCGGGGTCGCCGCCGAAGCTCGCGACCTCGTCGCGCACCCACTCGAGGGCCGCCACCTGGTCTCGGAGGCCGAGGTTCGACTCCATCGGCCTCTCGGGCGTCGACCAGTGCGTGAAGTCGAGGTAGCCGAAGCCGCCGAGACGGTAGTTGAGGCTCACGTAGACGATGCCGCCCTCGCGCACCATCGTCTCGCCCTGCCGCGGGTGCTCGCGCGAGGAGCCGACGCTGTAGGCGCCCCCGTGCACGTAGACGAGCACGGGCAGGCGGCTGCCGGGGCCCGAGCCCTCGGGCGCGACCACGTTGAGCGTGAGGCAGTCCTCGTCGGTCGGCGTCGTGGCGTCGACGCCGACGAACTGGCCGCGGTCCTGGGGCGCGGCGGGGCCGAACCGCGTCGCGTCCCGCACGCCCCGCCAGGGCGCGGCCGGCTGCGGGGCGCGGAAGCGCCGAGCCCCGGTGGGAGGCGCGGCGAAGGGGATCCCCCGCCAGGCCAGGACGCCGCGCTCGTGCACGCCGCGCACCCGCCCGTGGGTCGTCTCGCGCACGAGGGCGGACGCCGGGGCGGCTCCGGAGGCAGGATCGAGGGGGGTCACGACACCGACCCTACGAGCAGCGGCCCCCGCGACGCCTGTCGTTCATCGGGAGTTCTCCCACGGATCTCCTGGGAGACTGGTCGCACACCCTGCACGGTCTGCACGTCTGCGTGCGGCCGTCTCGCCGACCCGCCCCGGAGGACGCTGACGATGGACCTCGCCGAGCTGCTGATCATCCTGACGGGGTCGCTCCTCGTGACGGCCTTCGCCCGGTGGCGAGGCCTGCCGGCGCCCCTGCTCACCGTCGCCGTGGCGCTGGCCGTCTCGTTCGTGCCCGGCGTGCCCGACATCGAGATCGACTCCGAGCTCATCCTCACGGTCGTGCTGCCGCCGCTGCTCTACTCGGCCTCGCTCGACGTGTCGCTGCTCAACTTCCGCGAGAGCCGGGTGCAGATCCAGCGGCTCGGCGTCGGGGCCGTCGTCGTCACGGCGTTCGTCGTCGGCGGCGTCGCGTACCTGCTCATCCCCGACATGACCCTGCCGGCGGCGATCCTCGTCGGGGCCGTCGTCGCTCCCCCGGACGCCGTGTCGGCCGCCGCGATCGGCCGCAAGCTGGGCCTCCCCCGCAAGGTGATGACCGTGCTGTCGGGCGAGAGCCTGATCAACGACGCGGCCTCGCTGACGCTGGTGAAGGTGTTCCTCGCCATCGTGGGGGGCGCCTCCCTCACCCTCTGGCAGGACCTCGGCATCTTCGGCCTCGCGATCGGGGTCGGGGTCGCCGTGGGCCTCGTGCTCGGGTTCGTCGCGCACCGGGTGCGGATGCGCATCGACGACCCCGTGATCGAGAACGTGATCGGGCTGCTGCTGCCGTTCATCGCCTACATCACGGCGGAGGAGCTCAGCGGCTCCGGCGTGCTCGCCGTCGTCGCGGCCGGCCTCTTCGTCGGGTTCAACTCGCCCCGCACCGGCTACGCCACGCGCCTCCAGGAGCGCCCGTTCTGGGCCGCGGCCGACGTGCTGCTCGAGGGCTTCGTCTTCGCCCTGATCGGCCTGCAGCTGAGGACGGTCGTGGAGGAGGTGGCCGAGAGCGACCGCGGGCTCGGCCAGAGCCTCGGCGTGGCCTTCGTCGTGCTCGCCGTGGTCGTGCTCGTGCGGCCGGCCTTCGTGTTCGCGACCTACTACGCGGCCCGCGTGCTGCGCTACCTGCTGCTCTCGCGCCTCCTGCGGGGCCTCCGGCGCGTGCCGAGGCTCCGACGCCTGCGGTACCACCCGCAGCCCCGGCTCGACTGGCGCCAGCTGACCGTCATCTCGTGGACGGGCATGCGCGGCGTGGTGACCCTCGCCGCGGTGGTGTCGATCCCGGCGGTGACGGACAGCGGCGTGCCGGTGCCGGCGCGCGACACGATGTTCCTGATCGCGTTCGTCGTGACGGTCGGCACCCTGCTGCTCCAGGGCCTGACGCTGCCGGCGGTGATCCGCTGGCTGGGCGTCCAGGACACCACGCAGCGCGACCGCGACCTCGCGGCCCAGCTCGCGCTCTTCACCACGAGCACCTCCGAGACCCTCGCGTACGTCGAGGACCGACGCCCCGCGTGGGAGCAGCTCTACGGCCGCGAGCTGACCGAGCGCGCCGTGCAGCTGACCACCGCCCGGCTCGTGCGGCAGGCCGACGCCCTCCAGCGGGGCGCCGTCGAGGACGCGGAGGACCGCGAGCCGTCGAGCGCCGAGAAGGACAGGCGGCGGGCCGTGCCCCGGGCGGTCGGGCAGATCCGCCGCGAGCTGCTGGCCAAGCGACGCGAGGTGGTGCTCCGGGAGCGAGACGCCGGCAAGCTCGACGAGGAGGTCATGCGCCAGGTGCTGCTCGGCCTCGACGCCGAGGAGCTCGCGATGGACACGAACGCCATGTCGAGCACGCGCTCGTGAGGCGTACCGTGGCGTCGTGGGCCGGGCCGGCCGAGGAGGAGGACGCGTGACGCGAGCGACGGCAGACGAGGTCGGCACGACGAAGCCGCCGGTGGGCAGGTTCCGCCGCTGGTACTCGACGCTGCACCCGTCGCTCCAGCTGATCGGGCTGCAGCTGTGGCTGCCGCTGTTCTTCATCGTCGGGTTCTGCCTCTGCTACATCGCGGCGTTCCACGCCCCGCACCCGCACGACGTGCCGATCGCGGTCGTCGGGTCGTCGTCGGCCGCCTCCTCGCTGCAGTCCGACCTCGACGCCGCCCAGCCGGGCGTCTTCGACGTGCGGTCGTACGACGACCTCGACGAGGCCGAGGAGGCGGTGCTGCGGGGGCACGTGGCGGTCGCCGTCGACCCCGCCGACTCCCGGATCTCCAAGGCGAGCGCGCACCAGTACCAGGTGTCGGCCCTCATCCCGGCGATGCTCACGCCCGTGCTCGCGTCGGAGGGCGTCACGCCGGTCGTCGCGGACCTCGCGCCGCTGCCGGCCTACGACGAGTACGGCACGGTGTCGCTCTACCTCATGCTCGCCTGGTGCATCGGCGGCTACATGGTCGCGATGTTCATCGGGCTGATGGGCGCGCCGCTCCGCCACCGCACCCGCGTGACCGTGATCGTGGTCGGCGCCGCCGTGATCTCGCTCGTCACGAACCTCCTGGCCGGCCCCGTCGTCGGGGCCGTGCAGGGGCACTTCGGCGAGCTCGCGCTGCTCGGCTGGGCCTGGATCGTCGCGATCGGGCTGGCCGTGAACGGCATCAGCTACTTCGTCGGCCGCTTCGTGGCGCTGCCCGCCATGATCGTCTTCGTCTTCCTGTCGATGCCCGCGTCGGGCGGGGCCTACCCCGCCTGGTTCATGCCGCAGCCCTTCGCGGCGCTGAACGCCGTCGTGGTCGGCAGCGGCATCACCGAGATGCTGAAGCGCGTGCTCTACGACGTCGGCCCGGGGTACGGGCGCGGCCTGACGATGATGGCCTCGTACGCCGTGGCCGGCGTCGTGCTCATGCTGGTCGGCAAGCGCTGGTGGGAGGACCGCCGCGTGCGCCGCATCGTCGAGGGCCGCACGACGATGTTCGCCGACGCCCAGAACGCCAACCGGGAGTTCCTCATGGCGGAGCGCGACGAGGTGCTCGCCCGCCACGGCCTCGTGTCGACCGACACCGGCAGCATCACGACCCTCTCCGACGAGGAGCGGGAGGCCCTCGAGCGGGAGCACGGCCACAGCCACTCCGCGACGCGCTCCCCCGCGGGCCGCCCTCGCCCCTCCGACCAGGAGGCCGCGCGGGCGCGAGCCGTCGACGTCGACAGCGACCGGGGCGACATGGTGCTCGGCGCGCCGGGCGGGCTCGAGAACGAGGAGCTGTCGACGCGGCCGGTCAGGGTCGTCCGCGCCCCGCGGTCCCCCGGCGGCACCGACCAGGGGTAGCCTCTCTCGACGTGTCGAGAACTGCCGCCCACCGCCTCCTCGTGCTCGTCGTCGTCGTGCTGCTCGTGGCCTCGGCGGCCCTGTGGGTGCTGTCGATCACGCTCGCCCCCGAGGGCCGCGACGTCGCCGGCCGCTTCGTGGGCCTGGCCGGCACGGCGCTCGTCGCCGCCGCGCTCGTCGGCACCGTCGACTTCTTCGTGCGGCACGGCGCCCCTCAGCGGAGCGGTCCCTCCGACTCGACCGTCGCGAGGTCGGCCGCGAACGAGTAGGTGCGGGCCACCCGGCCGCCGGCGAGCACGCCGGGCAGCCAGCGCGCCGCGTCGTCCCACATCTCGTCGAGGGGCAGGCTCCCGAGGTCGTGCCACGCCGGGTCGAGCTCGTCGGTCTCGACGGGGTCGCCGCGCCACCGCCGGGCGACGAAGACGGTCGACCGCTGGCTCCACGCCTCGCGGTGCGGGAACAGGTAGAGCAGCTCGCCGCGCGGCTCGAGGTCGGCGGCGTCGACGACGACGCCCGACTCCTCCTCGATCTCCCGGACCGCCGCGAGCACCGGCGTCTCGTCGCCCTCCAGCTTGCCGCCGAGGCCCACGTGGTAGCCCACGCCGAGGCCCGTCTTCTTGCGGCCGAGCAGCACCTCGGTGCGGCCCTCGACCTCCCGGAGCAGGTACGTGACGCAGACGCGGTAGACCATCCGGGCAGGCTACCCGGCGTAGGGTCGTCGTCATGCCCGAGACGCCCGACGCCCTCCGCGGCGGCGTGCCCGAGTTCCGCGGGGCGGGTCGCAGCCTCGAGGTGCTGCGCGCCGAGGCCCACGACGAGCTGGCGGCCCTGATCGAGCTCCGCTGCCGCGGCGGCGAGGACCCGTGGGACGTCATCCCGAGCCTGCCGACGGTCGACGAGCAGGTGGTCATCTCGCTCCGGGCCGACGCCCGGGGCGTCGACGGCGTGCCGTTCGGCGGCGGCGGGGGCGCCGACGACGAGCTGCGGTTCCTCCGCGGGGTGGCCCTCTGGCACCCCGAGCTCTCGCGGGCCGTGTGGTCGCTGATGGGGCGCATCGACGCGGCGTCCCGCTGAGCGCAGTCGCCGGACGACCGACCTCTGCGCCCGCCCGGGCTGTCGGTGGCGGCCCGTAGCCTGGCCGCATGTTCTGGACCGACGTCGTCACCGTCACGCTCGGCGCCTTCGTGGGCGCCGGCGCCGCCTTCGGCGCGAACCTCCTCGTGCGCTGGCTCGAGTCGCGCCGGGCCGAGGCCTCCGCGCTCAACGAGCTCGTCACCGAGATCCACTTCCGCCGCGTGCTGCACCGCATCGTGCCGACCCGCAGCCCCGACGCCGAGCGCTCCGACCCCGACTACGCCACGGCCCGGCGGTCGATCAGCGGCCTGCGGGGCGTCGTGCGGTCGGCCCGCCGGCAGACGCGGCCCCGGTCGTCGGCCCTGCCCGTGCTCAACGAGATGACCCTCGCCTGCAACGCCTTCCTCGACGACAGCGACGACCACCCCGACCTCTACCGGCTGCACCTCATGCAGCTGCACGCCCGCCTCAACGCGGCCGTCCGGCGCCTCCGCTCGCAGCGCCGGGCGATCGCCGACCTGGAGCCGGGCCAGGCGCGCCTCGGTCCGACCGTGGCCGGGCTCCGGGCCCCGACCGCGCTCGCCGAGGGCGGCCCGGGCGACACCGAGCCGAGGAGGCGCGGGTAGCGTCGCCGGCATGAGCGACGCACACGAGACCCCCGCCCCCGTCGACCCGGCCGAGGCCGCCGACCAGGAGGCGCAGTTCGAGGCCGCCCGCCTCGCCGCCGGCGAGGACGTCGACGGGACCGCCACCCTGTCCGGCACGGCGTCCGCGGCGGCGCCCGAGAAGGCCGGCACCGCCGACGCCCTGGCCGACGAGGCCCGGCAGGCGGCCGCCCCCGACCCCGCCGACGTCCACGTCGCCTCCGACGAGTACCCCGCGCGCCCGCGCCTGGGCGGCATCACCGCGAGCGACACGCAGATCTGATCCGCGCCTCCTCGGCCCCGGGGCACGCCGAGGGAGGCGCTGGCTAGGCTGGGCGGATGGCCTCGTCCTCCGCGCCCCGCGCCCCCAAGAAGCCCGTCACCCGCCGCCACCACGGCCACGAGTTCGTCGACGACTACGAGTGGCTCCGCGCCAAGGAGGACCCGGAGGTGATCGCTCACCTCGAGGCCGAGAACGCGTTCACCGCGGCCGAGACGGAGCACCTCGCGGGCCTCCGCGACACGATCTTCGAGGAGATCAAGGGCCGCGTGCAGGAGACCGACCTCGGCGTGCCCGTGCGCGAGGGCGCCTGGTGGTACTACTCGCGCACCGCCGAGGGCGCGCAGTACGGCATCCACTGCCGCGTGCCCGCCTCGGGCCCCGACGACTGGACCCCGCCCGAGGTGAGCGCCGACTCCGCGCCCGAGGGCGAGCAGGTGCTGCTCGACGGCAACGTCGAGGCCGAGGGCCACGACTTCTTCTCGCTCGGCAGCTTCGACGTCTCCGCCGACGGCTCGCTCCTGGCGTGGGCGATCGACACGAGCGGCGACGAGCGCTACGAGCTGCGGGTGCGCGACCTGGCCACGGGCGCCGACCTGCCCGACCGGGTCGCCGACACGGCGCCCGGGGCCGTCTTCGACGCCACCGGCCGCTTCGTCTTCTACCCGACCGTCGACGAGTCGTGGCGCCCCGACACGATCTGGCGGCACGAGGTCGGCGGGTCGGGCGACGACGTCAGCGTCTTCACCGAGCCCGACGACCGCTACTGGGTCGGCGTCGGCCTCACCCGGAGCCGCCAGTACCTCGTGGTCGACGTGGGCTCCAAGATCACGAGCGAGACCTGGCTGCTCGACTCCTCCGACCCGACCGGCGACTTCCGCGTCGTCTGGCCCCGGCGGGACGGCGTCGAGTACGACGTCGAGCACGCCGTCGTCGCGGGCAGCGACCGCCTGCTCGTCGTGCACAACGAGGGGGCCGAGAACTTCGAGCTGGTCGACGTGCCCGCCGACGACCCGACCTCGACGGTCGACCGCCGCGTCGTCGTCGCGCACCGCGACGACGTCCGACTCGAGTCGGTCGACGCCTTCGCCGGCCACCTCGTCGTCGAGCACCGCCGCGAGGCCCTTCCCCGCCTGTCGGTGATGCCCCTCGGCCCCGACGGCTACGGCGAGCTCGTCGAGGTCGACTTCGACGAGCCCCTCCCCGCCGCGGGCGCCGGCGGCAACCCCGAGTTCTCCCAGCCGACGGTGCGCTTCGGCTACACCTCGTTCGTCACGCCCTCGACGGTCTACGACCTCGACGTGCGCACCGGCGAGCGGCGCCTGCTGAAGCGCCAGGCCGTGCTCGGCGGCTACGACCCGGCCGACTACGAGCAGGCCCGCGAGTGGGCCACCGCCGCCGACGGCACGCGCGTGCCGATCTCGCTCGTCTGGCGCCGCGACGCCGTCGTCGAGGGCGAGCCCTCCCCCGTGCACCTGTACGGCTACGGCTCGTACGAGCACAGCATCGACCCCGGGTTCAGCGTCGCGCGGCTGTCGCTGCTCGACCGGGGCGTCGTGTTCGCGGTCGCCCACGTGCGGGGCGGCGGCGAGATGGGCCGCGCCTGGTACGAGCAGGGCAAGACCCTGACGAAGACGAACACGTTCACCGACTTCGTCGACGTCGCCCGCCACCTCGTCGCCGAGGGGCGCAC
>Ga0265798_10002388_pt1 | contig 27797 bp, 30 predicted proteins | sample P3T30metagenome_FD_192430 | JGI IMG/M metagenome (GOLD analysis project Ga0265798, IMG submission 192430) | Plant litter microbial communities from East Loma Ridge, Irvine, California - P3 T30 | ecosystem: Environmental > Terrestrial > Plant litter > Unclassified | place: USA: California...
GCGTGCTCAACTGGAACCACGAGGGCGCGCTCGACGACGCCCGCGCGGTGCTGGCCTCGCAGCCGCCGCTGACCGCCGAGCAGCTGAGCGGCGCGCTCGCTTGAGCACCGTGCGGCTGTTCCACGAGGCGCGCTCGATCCTGATCGAGAGCGTCTACTGGGACGCGCCGCGCGACGAGTGGGTCTGGGGCGACATCACCGCCGGCGCGCTGCACCGCGGCGAGCGCGAGCCGATCCTGTTCGAGCCCCCGCTCACCGCCGTCCAGCCGACGGCGGACGGCGGATACCTGGTCGTGATGCGGGCGGACGTGCTGCTGCTGGATGCGGAGGGCGCAGTCGAGCGACGGATCGCGACCCTGCCGCATCGGCACGACGGCATCCGCGGCAACGAGGGCAAGGTCGACCCTTTCGGCAACCTCGTCATCGGCAGCATGGACGTGACGCAGGAGCAGCCCGACGGAGGCCTCTTCCGCGTGACGCCGGACGGATCGCTCACGACGCTGCTCGGCGGCCTCGCCGTGGCGAACAGCCTCGAGTGGAACGACGCGGGCGACGAGGTCTACTTCTCCGACACCCCGAACGAGACCGTCTACCGGGCGCCGTACGGCCCGGAGGGCATCGCCGGCGAGCCGGAGCCGTTCATCACGGGCGAGCACTTCGACGGCATGGTGCGCGACGCGGAGGGCTGCTTCTGGCACGGCCTCTACGGGGCCGGGGCGGTGCGCCGCAGCGCGCCCGACGGCTCGCTGCTCGAGCGCATCGAGCTGCCGGTGCCCAACGTCACGAGCGTCGCGCTCGGCGGCCCGGACGGCCGCACCCTGCTGATCGGCAGCGCTCGCGAGAACCTCGCGGAGGAGCAGCTGGAGGCGCATCCGCTCTCCGGCAGCCTCTTCGCCCTGGCGGCGCCGGCAGCCGGGCGCCCCGTCAACGTCTTCGGCCGACCGGCCGCAGCAGAGAAGGAATGAACATGGATCTCGGCATCACCGGGCGCACGGCGCTCGTCACGGGCGGCGACTCCGGCATCGGCTGGCACACGGCACGGCTGCTGCTCGACGAGGGCGCCACCGTCGTGCTCTCCGACAAGGACCAGGAATCGCTCGACGAGGCCGCCGCGGCGCTCGAGGCGCCGGACGGCAAGCTGTTCGCGTTCTCGGCGGACGTGACGAGCACCGAGTCGATCGCCGCGCTCGGCGTGAAGGTGCGCGAGACGGTCGGCGCGATCGACATCTTCGTGCAGTCCTCGGGCGTCACCGGCGCCCAGGGCCTCTTCCACGAGATCGACGAGGAGGGCTGGGCGTCGACGATCGACATCGACCTCATGGGGCCGGTGCGCCTGACCCGCGAGTTCCTGCCCGATCTGCGCCAGGGCGGGTGGGGCCGCATCGTCTACCTCGTCAGCGAGGACGCCGTGCAGCCCTACGACGACGAGCTGCCGTACTGCTCGGCCAAGGCCGGCGTGCTGGCGCTCATGAAGGGCCTCTCGCGCTCCTACGCGACCGAGGGCCTGCTCGTGAACGCGGTCTCGCCCGCCTTCATCCACACCCCGATGACCGACGCGATGATGGAGAAGCGCTCCGACGAGCTCGGCGTCTCCTTCGACGAGGCCATCGAGTCGTTCCTCGACGAGGAGCGCCCCTACATGGAGCAGAAGCGCCGCGGCGAGCCCGACGAGGTCGCCAACGTCATCGCCTTCCTCTGCTCCGACGCCGCGTCGTTCGTGAACGGCTCCAACTACCGCGTGGACTCCGGGTCCGTCGCGACCATCTGACCTCCATCCCACACAACGAAGGAGACATCATGACCAGCACCATCGAGCGCCCCACCGAGGCCCCCTCGGGCTCGGGCGTCAAGAAGACCCGCCGCCAGAACGCCGAGAAGGGCTTCGTCGCCCCGAAGCGGCTCGCCGAGCACCTGCAGCTCGTGCTCGTCGACCTCATCGAGCTGCACCTGCAGGGCAAGCAGGCGCACTGGAACGTGGTCGGCAAGAACTTCCGCGACCTGCACCTGCAGCTCGACGAGATCATCGTCGTCGCCCGCGAGGCGAGCGACGACGTGGCCGAGCGGCTGCGCGCCCTGCACGCCGTGCCCGACGGGCGCAGCGACGTGGTCGCGGCGACCACGACGCTGCCCGAGTTCCCGCACGGCGAGATCGACACGAGCGAGACCGTCGACCTCATCGTGCAGCGGCTCGAGGCGACGGTCGGCACGATGCGCGAGGTGCACGACGAGGTCGACGAGGACGACCCGACGAGCGCCGACATCCTGCACGGCATCATCGAGCAGCTCGAGCAGTTCGCCTGGATGGTCGGTGCGGAGAACCGCACTGTGAGCCGTTGAATGGCTCAGTGTCGTTGACCTGCAGCGCCCCGTCCGCGCCCGCGACCGCCTCGGCGGCCGCGGGCGCGGTGCATCGAGAGGACCTCGCGTGAGCATCGCCGCAGACCCCGCCGCCGCCGATCCGGCGCCGCAGACCCGTTTCCCGCCGGCGCCGGGCGACTTCGCCGAGCTGCGGGACTACGCGGCGATCGGCGATGGGCGCACGGTCGCCCTCATCCGCTCGGACGGCCGTGTCGACTGGTTCCCGGTGCCCGAGCTCGACGCCCGTCCGCTGTTCGACGCGATCCTCGACGCTGACGACGGCGGCTTCACCGACCTCGCTCCGGAGGAGGAGTTTGAGGTCGAGCGTCGCTATGTGCCCGGCACGAACGTGCTCGAGACGACCTTCACGACCGTCTCCGGCAGCGTGCGGGTGACGGATGCGCTGGTCACCGGCGTCGCCGGCCGACTGCCCTGGACGGAGCTGGCCCGCCGCGTCGACGGGCTCGACGGCGCGGTGCGGATGCGCTGGTGCGTGCGCCCCGGCACGCGCCTCGGCCACGCCTCGCCGTGGATCGAGGAGAACGAGCACGGCGCGGTCATCCGCTCCGGCGGCGTCATGCTGAGCGTCGTGGGCCTCGACCACGGCCCCGCGCCCGACGGCGGCGAGCGGATCGAGGGCGCCTTCACGACCGCGGAGGGCTCGCGGCACCTCATCGCGCTCGTCGGCACCGACGGCGAGCCCCTGCACCTGCCGAACCCGGCGATCGTCGACGAGGGCGTGGACCGCACCATCCGCAACTGGCAGCACTGGAGCGAGGAGTTCCGCTACGAGGGGCCGTGGCAGGACCAGGTGCAGCGCAGCGCGCTCGCTCTCAAGCTGCTGATCTACAGCCCCTCCGGCGCCATCGCCGCCGCGGCGACGACCTCGCTGCCCGAGGACGCCCGCGGCGGCAAGAACTGGGATTACCGCTACGCCTGGGTGCGCGACGCGGCGTACACGATGCGCGCGCTCGTGAAGTTCGGGTTGCGCGAGGAGACCCACGCGGCCATCTCGTGGCTGCTGAAGACCATCCGCGAGCACGGACCGGAGCTGCACGTCTTCTACGGCCTCGACGGCGGCGTGCCCGCGGAGGTCGAGATGCACCACGTGGACGGTTGGCGTGGGATCGGCCCGGTCGTGACCGGCAACGGGGCGCAGCACCAGCTGCAGCTCGGCGTCTTCGGCGACCTCTTCGACATCGTGCGGCTCTACGTGAGCGCCGGCAACATGCTCGATCCCGAGACGGGCCGGCTGCTCGCCGGCATCGCCGACCGCACCTGCGATCAGTGGCGCTCGCCGGATGCGGGCATGTGGGAGCTGCCGGAGGAGCGGCACCACACGAGCTCGAAGATGGGCTGCTGGCAGGCGCTCGACGCCGCGGTGGAGCTCGCCGAGGCCGGGCACATCCCCGGCAGCGCCGATCGTTGGAAGGCCGAGCGCGAGCGCATCCACGACTGGGTCGAGGAGCACGGCTGGAACGAGGAGGTCGGTGCCTACACGATGTCGCCGGGCAGCGATGAGCTCGACGCCTCGGTGCTGCTGCACTCGGTGAGCGGCTTCGACCGCGGCGAGCGGATGAGCCGCACCATCGACGCGCTGCGCCGCGAGCTGGGCGTCGGTCCGCACCTGCTGCGCTACACCGGCGTCGGGCAGGAGGAGCCGCCCTTCGTCGCCTGCGGGTTCTGGATGGCCTCGGCGCTGGCGTGCGTCGGGCGGCAGGACGAAGCCGTGGCGCTGATGGACGAGCTCGTCGCCACGACCCCGAACGACCTCGGCATCATGGCCGAGATGATCGACCCGGTCACGGGCGCGTTCTGGGGCAACCTGCCGCAGGGGCTCTCGCACCTCGGGCTCGTGAACGCGGCGGTGACGATCCGCGAGTTGAGCGGGGCGGACGAGTAGGCGGCACGGGCCGGGGCCGAGCGCCTCGGCCCGTCATCGAGCGCGGGGAATCCGCGGCTGCGCGGTAGCGTTGCACCGTCGTCGGCACCCCCATCCGGCGCCGCCTCCGGAAGGACCCCCAGCATGCCCGCTCGCTCCCGCGCCCTCGCGGCGGTCGTCGCGCTGCCGCTGCTGCTCACGGGGTGCGTCGCCGAGGGCGGGCCCTCCGACGTCGATCCGCTGCTCGGCGACGAGGCCTGCCAGGCCAACCGCGACGCGGGCCCCATCACCTTCCTGACCTCCTTCGGCTACGCGGCCTCGGTCGGCATCCTCGACGTGCTGGCCGCCGATGAGCTCGGCTACTTCGACCAGCTCTGCCTCGACGTGACCCTCGAGCCGGGCAGCGCCAACACCCAGCTCGTGAGCGCGGGCACCGCGCAGTTCGCCGGCATCGGCGGCGCGAGCGACGTGCTCGTGGCGCGCGACAACGGCGCCGAGCTCGAGGCGGCGGCCGTCTACGGCAACCAGGGCGCCATCGAACTGCTCACGATGGCCGACAGTGGCATCGACGCGATCGGCGACTTCGCCGGCACGACGATCGGCTACAAGGAGGTCATCCCTCCGCAGTTCCAGGCCATGCTGCAGGGCAACGGGGTCGACCTCGACTCGATCGAGTGGGTCTCGGTCGGCTACGACCCGAGCATCCTGCCCGATGGCCAGGTCGACGCGCTGGCCGCCTACAAGTCGAACGAGCCGCTCGCCCTGCGCGCCGCCGGCCACGACATCGTGGAGTGGGACCCGGACGACTACGGCGTGCCGAGCACCTTCAACGCGCAGGTCGTGAACTCAGCCTTCGCCGAGGAGCACCCCGCCGCGGTCGCCGACTTCCTGCGCGCGAGCCTGCACGCCTACGACTGGATCAACGCGGACCCGGCGAACCTCGATGAGGCGCTCGGCTGGGCCGAGGCGCGCAGCGAGGCCGGCTACGACGTCGAGGTCAGCCGCGCGCGCTGGCAGCGCGAGGTGGAGCTCGTCGAGGAGTCGCTGCCCGAGGGGTGGCCGATCGGCTGGATGGACGAGGCGCAGTGGCGCCCCGAGGCCGAGGTGCTCGCGCGCTACGACCTCATCGCCGCCGAACCCGACCTCGCCGCGGCCTTCGACACGTCCTTCCTCGAGTCGGTGACCGGCTCGGGCTCGATCATCTGGCCGGAAGAGGGATGACCGACGCGATCGCGCTCCGCGGCGTCGGCCGCACCTTCCCGGGCAAGCGCCCAGTCGCCGCGCTCGACGGCATCGACCTGACGGTGCGCGCGGGGGAGTTCGTCACCCTGTTCGGCCCCTCCGGCAGCGGCAAGTCGACGCTGCTGCGCATCATCGCGGGCCTGGAACGAGCGGATGCGGGCACCGTCGAGGTGCTCGGCGGCACGCCCCGCGAGGCCGCCCTCCGCAAGGACATCGGCTGGGTGCCGCAGAACGCAGCGCTGCTGCCGTGGTCGCGCGTGCGGGCGAACGCCGGGCTCAGCGGGCTCGTCAACCGCCGGGCCGACCGCGCGCCGCACCCGCAGCGGGTGCCGCAGGACGTCGACGGCATGCTCGCAGAGGTCGGTCTCGCCGACTTCGCCGACGCCCGGCCGGGACAGCTCTCCGGCGGCATGCAGCAGCGCGCCGCCCTCGCCCGGGTCTTCGTGCAGGGCGCTCCGCTGCTGCTCATGGACGAGCCCTTCTCGGCGCTCGACGAGATCACCCGCTCGGCCGTTCGGTTGCAGCTGCTCGACCTGTGGGAGCGGCACCGCAAGACGGTCGTCTTCGTGACCCACTCGGCCGAGGAGGCCGCGCTGCTCTCCGACCGCGTGATCGTGCTCTCGCCGCGGCCCGGGCGCATCGCCGCCGAGATCGCGGTGCCGATCCCGCGCCCGCGCGCGGACTGCGCCGCCGACAGCGACGCCGTGCGCGCCGCGGAGCGCGAGATCACGGCCGCGCTCCGTGCCGGAGCGAGCGGATGAGCGCCCGTCGCCTCGCCCTCGCGATCGGCGCCCCCGCGGCGCTGCTGGTGCTGCTCGGCCTGCTGTGGTCGTGGACCGCGGCGGCGAACCCGAGCGTGCTGCCGCCCTTGGGGGCCCTGCCGGCGGAGTTCGCAGCACGCCCCGACTTCTACCTGCGCAACCTCGGGCACACCCTCGGCTCGGCGCTGAGCGGCTTCGGCATCGGCGTGGGCGCGGCGCTCGCGCTCGCGATCGCCGTCGTGCACGCGCCGGTGCTGCGCTCGGCGGTGCTGCCGGTCGCGCTGCTGCTCAACGTCACCCCGGTCGTGGCGATCGCCCCGGCGCTCGTCGTCGCCTTCGGCTTCACCCAGGTGCCCAACATCGTCGTGGCGGCGCTGACCGCCTTCTTCCCGATGCTCATCAACGCGCTCGCGGGCTTCCAGAACGTCGACCGCGGCTCGCTCGAGGTGTTCAACTCGATGGCCGCGAGCCGCACAGACGTGTTCCTACGCCTGCGCCTGCCCGGCAGCCTGCGCTACCTCTTCGCGGGCGCGCGGCTGTCGGCCAGCGCCGCCATGATCGGCGCGATCGTCTCGGAGTTCACCGGCTCGACCCGCGGCCTCGGCGCCACGATCGTGACGGCCACCACCTACCTCAACCTGCCGCAGATGTGGGTGGCGATCCTGGTCTCGGCGCTGGTCTCGCTGACGCTGCTCGGCATCATCGGGCTGGTCGAGCGCATCGTCGTGCGCTGGTAGGCGACGCGCTGCTCAGCGATGCGGACCGGTCGCGTCGCGACGTGTTCAGCCGCGCAGCCGCTCGCCGGTCTCGCGCACGATCTCGCGGGTGACCGCCGCCGCGGCTGCCCCGTCGCGGGCCGCCAGCGCCGCGGCGAGCCGCGCGTGCTGCTCGAGCGAGCGCTCGCCCTCGGCGCCGAAGACCGGCAGATCGTGCGCGTAGCGCGAGCGCAGCGCGGCGCCGAGGGTGCCGAGCAGCTGCACGAGCACGGCGCTGGCGGATGCGGTCACGATGAGCGCGTGCAGCTCGGCGTCGGCCGCGGCGAAGGCGGCGACGTCGTCCGCGGCGGCGGCCGCCCGCATCCGCTCGACCGCGTCGAGGATCGCGGCGAGCTGCTCGGGCGTCGCGTGCTCGGCGGCCAGCTCGGCCGCTGCGGGCTCGACCGCCTCGCGCAGCCGGGTGAGCTCGCGCAGCTGGGCGAGCGCATCCGCTCCCGACTCCCGCCAGGCGATCACGCGCGGGTCGAGCAGGCGCCAGGAGGCGAGCGGCTGCACGACCGTGCCGACCCGCTGGCGGGCGGCGATGAGGCCGAGCGTCTCGAGGGTGCGGAAGGCCTCGCGCACCACGGTGCGCGAGACGCCGTGCTCGGCGGCGACCGCCGCTGTGTCGAGCACCTCGCCGGGCTCGAGGGAGCCGCGCGCGATGGCGGCGCCGAGCGCCTCGACGAGCCGGGCCTGCCGACTCACGCGGGGTTCGCGGCCCGCTCGTAGGCGTGCTGCGGCAGCTGGGTGGCGAGCTTGCCGCCGCTCACGTCGACGAGGGTGCCCGTGATGTAGCCGGCCGCGTCGCCCGCGAGGAACACGAGCAGGTCGGCGATGTCGCCGGGCGACTCCCAGCGGCGCAGGGTGAGGGTGTCGAGCAGCCGGTCCTGCGCGGCCTGCGGCATCTCGGCGAAGCCGTTCATCGCGCTCGGCACCATGCCCGGTGCGTAGGCGTTCACGGTCACGCCCCACGGGCCGAGCTCGCCGGCGAGCACCTTGGTGAACTGCACGACCGCGGCCTTCGAGGCGCCGTAGGCCGCCGCGCCGACGCTCGGCACGATCGCGGCGAAGGACGCGGCGTTGATCACGCGGCCGCGGCCCGAGGCCTTGAGGTGGGGGATCGCGGCCTGCGAGAGCAGGAAGACGCCCCCGACGTTCACGTCGAAGCAGCGCTTCCACGCGGCGAGGTCGAGGTCCTCGACGAAGCCCTCCACGTTGATGCCGGCGTTGTTGATCAGCACGTCGAGCCCGCCGAAGCGCTCGACCACGGTCGCGACGGCAGCGGCGACCGACTCGGGGTCGGTCACGTCGCCGGTCACGGCGAGCACGCCCTCGGGCAGTGGCTCCGAGAAGGCGATGTCGAGGGCCGCGACGCGCGAGCCCTCCTCGACGAAGCGCTCCACCAGGGCTCGGCCGATGCCGCGGCCTCCGCCCGAGATCAGCACCACGCGGTCGGTCAGGTCGATCAGCATCGGTGCTCCTCGCTCGATTTGAAAAGTATGATTATTGTAGCTGACATGACGGAAGCGACGAAGACCGCGTGGATCACCGGAGCCGGCAGCGGTGTGGGGCGGGCGACCGCGATCGCCCTCGGCGCGCTCGGCTGGCGGGTCGTGCTCTCCGGACGGCGAGCGGATGCGCTGGCCGAGACCGCGCGCCTCGCGCGCGACGCGGGCGGCCACCCCGTCGAGCTGCCGCTGGACGTCGGAGCGGACGACCCCGCCGCCGCCGCGGCCGTCGTGGGCGGTCGCCTCGACGCCCTCGTGCTCGCGGCCGGCCTCAACCATCCGGAGCGCGCCTGGGCCGACCAGGGCATGGCCGCCTTCGAGGCCATCGTGCAGACCAACCTGCTCGGCGTGGTGCGCGTGATCGATGCGGCGCTGCCGGCGCTGCGGAGCGCATCCGGCGTCGTCGTGGTCGTCTCCTCCATCGCCGGCTGGCGGCCCTCGCCCGGCGCCGGCGTCGCCTACAGCGCGAGCAAGACCGCGCTCGCCCCCGTGGTGCGCACGATCAACGACCAGGAGGGCGCCTCGGGCGTGCGCGCCACGCACCTCTGCCCCGGCGACATCGACAGCGACTTCCTGCAGCAGCGCCCCTCGGTGCCCGACGCCGCGGCCCGCGCCGTCATGCTCTCGCCCGCCGACGTCGCCGACGCCGCGCTCTACGCCATCACCGCGCCGCCGCACGTGCGCATCGACGAGCTGGTGCTCTCGCCGCTGTCGCAGCGCTGAGCGCCGCCGCCGACCCGCGCAGCGCCGCCCCACTGCCGACCCGCGCGGCGCCGCCCGCCGACCCGAATGCAGTCGAGCTTCGGCCCCTTCCCGACCCCTCGGGAGCTTCGACCGCCCGGATCGGGCGATCGACTGCATTCGGGTCGGGGCTCTAGTGTCGAGCGAGGGGGTAGCGGATGAGCGGGATGACGGCGGAGGCGCTGATCGAGGGGCCGCGAGGTCGGCGGCTGTGCCTCGAGCTGCTACTGCACGCGGCGGAGGGCATGACGGATGAACGCGGGTGGGACGCGAGCTGGGTGGTGACCAGCGCAGGCCGGGCGTTCGAGCCCGAGGACGGCAACCGGTACGCCAGCCTCATCCTGAACTCGTTCGAAGACGCATCAGGTGGTGCGCCGGTGGAGGACCCGGCTCCTGGGACACCGCGGGACGCAGCCGCCATGCTCGCCACCATCACGCTTCCCGCCCGCCTCGGCGCAAGTGCGCTCCGAAGCGCTCTGACCGGATCGGTGGACGCGGCACGTTATTGGCAGGAGCCCGACGGCCTCGACGCGCTCGTGGAGCAGCCGGAGCTCCGCCCGCAGTTGCTGCGGGTCGCGGAGCTCGTCGCGAGCAGCCCTGCGGCCTCGTGGTGGAGCGAGCCGATCGACCGGTGGAGCCAGGTGACCTCCGCGCCCGACGAGTCCTGGGCACCCAGCCGCGAAACGGCTGCCGAGCAGCTGCAGCGTTGGGCCGAGCGCCGTTCCGCTGAGGAGCAGCTCGCGCAGCGGGAACGTTCGAGCGATCCGACGGCGAACTGGAGCGGCGACTGGTGGTCGGTGCCGCCCAACTCGCTGCACCGCACCACGCGAGCGCTGCCCGGTGGACCCTACGGGCTGGATCTCGTGGAGGACGGCTTCGGCTGGGACTCCGCCGAGGTGCGGCAGGTCTCCACAGCGGCCGGGCCGGTGATCGAGATCACGGGCCCGGAGGACTGGGCTGCGCTCTGCCGGCGCTGGCCCTTCGAGGTGGAGGCCTCGGTGCGCCACGACTGGTACCGCGTGACGGGCGAGGCGCGCGCCTGGGTGGTTCCGGACTGGTCGCGTGTCGCGCACGAAGCCGCCGGCGTGCACCTGACCGTGCTCGGTTACCTGCGCACCGCTACCCGGCTGATCGAGCTCGATGGTGGCTCAGCCTCGGTGCTGGCGGGATGGAACCCCGACGCGACGTACTGGCTGCGGGACGGCGCGCGCGAGATCTTCGACCCGGTGCGCTGGTCGCGCCCGGCGCACGGCGAGGACTGGACGGCCGAGAGCTCCTAGGCCTGCTGCACCGTGCGCAGCTGCACCGTGGCGCTCAGTGCGGGCTGGCCGCCGAGGGTGCGCTGCTGCGGCGGCTGCCGGTAGCCGAGCGGGCTGCCGTCGATGACGAGCCCGGCGGTCACCTCGAGGCAGCCGGTGAGGGCCGTGACGGTGCGGGCCAGGAGCAGGCCCTCGCGGTCGAAGAGCTCGACCACGACGGAGACGTCGTCGTGCAGGTACGCGATGATGCGGGCGGCGCGCTCGGCGTCGCCGTGGGCGAGCTCGGCCAGGGCCGGTGGATAGCGGTACATGCGCGCTCCTCGCATCCTCCGTCGGCGACGGGGACCCCGCCGCTGTGCGGGTTCGGGGTCAGCGTACGCCGCGCATCCGCTCGTCGTCACCCCTGCCGGGTGAACGTTGCGCGCGATGGCCGGAGACCGGGGGATAACCCCCGCAGCAAGAGACCGGATGCCCGCATGGGGGTGTGCGGCACCCCGTCGGTAGCGTCGTGGTCATGCGACGGCAACTCCGATTCCTCTGGGCCGCCGCCGTCGATCTCTGGATCGACGGCGTGCTGGGCACCCTCTTCCTGTTCGGCCTGCTGGGCCTGCTCGGCGCCGGCGCCTTCACGCTGCCCGCGCTCGGCTTCGGCGTGCTGCTCATCGTCGCGGCCGGCCAGGCGGCTCGGCTCACCGGCTTCGTCGAGCGGCACCGCGCCGCCGCGCTGCTCGAGGTGACGATCACGCCCGAACCGCGCCGGCTCACCCGGGTGACGAGCGGATGGGCGCCCGTCGCCCAGGCCTTCGTCGACCTGGTCGCGCCGTCGACCTGGAAGACGCTGCTGCACCACCTCTTCTCGGCGATCGCCGGCGGCCTGCTGTTCTGGCTGTTCGGCGGCGCGGTGCGTCTCGTGTCGCAGCTGGCCGGCGACGGCATGCTCGGGCTGCAGGGACCGCTGCCCGCGATCGGCGCAGGTCTGCTGGCCGTCGTCGCGCTGGGCGCCTACGTCTACGGCGTCGGCAGCCTCGACCGCATCGTCTCGCCCGCCCTGCTCGGCACGAGCCGCACGGCGGTGCTCGAGCGCCGCGTCGATCAGCTCGCCGACGCCCGGCAGGGCGCGGTCGCCTCGGCCGAGGTCGACCGCTCGCGCATCGAGCGCGACCTGCACGACGGCGTGCAGCCGGGCCTCGTGAGCGTGGCCATGACCATCGACCTGGCGCGCGGCAAGCTGGCCGCCGACCCCGAGGGCGCGAAGGCGCTGCTCGACGCGGCGCACGCGCAGGCCAAGACGAACATCACCGAGCTGCGCCGCCTCGTGCGCGGCATCCACCCCGCGGTGCTCACCGATCGCGGCCTCGACGCGGCCCTCTCGGCGGTCGCCGGGCAGAGCCCCGTGCCGACCAGCGTCAGCGTGCGGCTGCCCGGCCGGCTGCCGGCGGAGGCGGAGGCGGTGGTCTACTTCTCGGTGGCGGAGGCGCTCACCAACGTGGCCAAGCACGCGCAGGCGGGCAGCGCGTCCGTCGTCGTCGAGCCGGTCGAAGGCGGTGTGCGCGCCGTGATCCGCGACGACGGCCGTGGCGGCGCCGCGGTCGGCACCGGCGGGGGACTCACCGGCATGCGGGAACGGGTGCGCGCCGCCGGCGGCTCCCTGCACATCGACAGCTCGGTCGGCGGACCGACCATCATCACCGTGGAGGTGCCGTGCGCATCGTGATCGCCGAGGACTCCGTCCTCCTCCGAGCGGGCATCGAGCGCCTGCTGACCGACGCCGGGCACGAGGTGCTCGCCGGCGTCGACACCGCCGAGGGCCTGCTGCGCGCGGTGGCCGAGCACGAGCCCGACCTCGCCGTCGTGGACGTGCGGATGCCGCCCACCTTCACCGACGAGGGCGTGCGCGCCGCCGTGGTGCTGCGCGCGCAGCACCCCACCACCGCCGTGCTCGTGCTGAGCCAGTACGTGGAGGAGCGCTACGCCAGCGAGCTGATCGCCGAGAACAGCGGGGGCCTCGGCTACCTGCTCAAGGACCGGGTCGCCGACGTGGCCGACTTCCTCGCCGCGGTCGACACCGTCGGTGCCGGCGGCACCGCACTCGACCCCGAGGTCGTGACCCAGATCGTGGTGCGCTCGCGCCGCGGCGACGACCTCGGCAGCCTGTCGAACCGCGAGCGCGAGACGCTGCAGCTCATGGCGGAGGGCCACTCGAACAGCGCCATCGCCGCCTCGATGCACGTCACCGAGGGCGGCGTCGAGAAGCACATCTCCGCCATCTTCACCAAGCTCGGCCTGCCGATCGAGGAGCACGGCAACCGCCGCGTCCTCGCCGTGCTGCGCTACCTGCGCAGCGAGCCGCGCGCCTGAACCACGAACGGGAACCGACCATCATGACCTTCGCACCGCCCACTCCGCCCGTCACCCCGAATCGCACGCTGCGCACCGTGCTGCTCGTCGTCGGCAGCATCGCGCTCGCCCTCGTCCTCGCCTTCACCGCTCTCGGCGCCGTCCACTCGGCGGTCGCCGCGGGCGGCGGCCCCGACGACCGCGGCGACGGCACCCGTGTGCTCGAGGGCGAGGTCGACGCCGTGCGCGTCGACGCCGCCATCGCCGACCTCACCGTGCGCCTCGCCGACGTCGACGAGCCCACCGTCGAGTGGGACTCGGGCACGACCGGGCTGCGCCTGCGCACCGATCTCGCGGACGGCGAGCTCGTCGCCAGCGTGCAGGACCGCGGATGGGGCCCCTTCGGCTGGTTCGTCGATCAGCCCGGCGGCACGGCGCGCCTCGAAGTCCTGCTGCCCGAGCGCGCCGCGGGCATCGACCTCGATCTCGAGGCGACCGCGGGCGGCGTGCAGCTCGATGGCGAGTGGGGCGACGTGACGATCGAGGCGACCGTCGGCGAGGTGCGGCTGGCCGGCAGCGCGGCCAGCCTCGACCTCGCGGCGACCGCCGGGAGCACCGAGGGCTCGGGGCTCGAGATCGACGTCGTCACGATCGATGCGACGGCCGGGAACGTCGACCTCGGCTTCGCGGTCGCCCCCTCCTCCATCGAGGCGAACACGACGGCCGGCGAGCTGCGCCTCGTTCTGCCCGAGGGGGAGTACGACTTCCAGACGGAGACGGCCCTTGGCGACGTCGCGCTCGGCCTGCCGTCGACCCCCGGAGCGGAGACGGTCTACCGCCTCAGCAGCACGGTCGGCGACATCGAGATCACCGCGGCAGGCTGACCCCCGTCCACGGGGATCCGCGACCCGCCGCCCAGGGGCGTGCGGGATCGCGGTCCCCGTGTCTACGATCAGGACACCATGCGCCGCGCACGAACTCTCCGTCACGCCCTCCACGGCGCCCTGATCGGCGCCCTCCTCGCCGGCCTGGCGGTCGCCAGCCCCGCCGCCGCCGCGTCGAAGTACCCGACGTGGGAGGAGGTGGAGCAGGCCCGCGGGAACGAGGCCGCGCAGCGCGAGCAGGTCACCCAGATCGACGCGCTCATCAGCGAGCTCGACGCCGAGCTCGCCGCCGCGCAGGAGGCCGCCGTCGCCGCGCAGGAGCGCTACCAGGACGCGTACGCCCTCGCGGCCGCCGCCGAGGAGCAGCTCACCGAGCTGCAGCTCGACCTCGAATCGGCGCGCACGACCGCGCGGCAGTCGCGCGGCGAGGCCTCGAACTACATCTCCCAGCTGAGCCGCACCGGCGCGGTGGACGCCTCGATGCGCGCCATGGCGGTGCCGGAGGAGACCACCGACGTGCTCTACCAGCTCGGCGCGATGACCCGCATGGCCGACGCCTCGACCCGCGTGGTCGACCGCGCCGTGCTCGACGCCAACGCCGTCTCGAGCCTCGAGGACCAGTCGGAGGTCGTCGCGCAGGAGCTCGCCGACCGTCGTGCCGCCGCCGAGGTCGAGTTCCAGGCGGCCGAGGAGGCCAGCGCCGCGGCGCAGCAGGCCGTGGCCGCGCAGGAGGAGGCGCGCATCACGCTCGCCGCGCAGCTCGCGGTGCTCGAGCAGACGACGGCCGGTGTCGAGCAGCAGTACGAGGAGGGCGAGCGCGAACGCGCCCGTCTCGCCGCGATCGAGGCCGAGCGCCAGCGCAAGGCGGCGGCGGAGGCCGCGGCGGCGGCGGCAGCCGCGAGGCCGTCCACCGGCGGCAACGTCGGCACCCCGACCCCGAGCGGCGCCAACGGCACCTACTTCAGCCCCTCGCCGCAGGGCTGGTACCGCCCGGCCCCGGGCCCCAAGACCAGCGACTACGGCCCCCGCCGCATCATCTGCAACAGCAACGGATGCTCCGTGCCGTTCCACGCCGGGGTCGACCTCGGCGACCCCTGCGGGCGTCCGCTCAAGGCGTCCTTCGACGGCGTCGTGACGAACGTCTACTACCACAGCGGTTTCGGCAACCGCGTGGTCATGCAGAGCGGCAACGTCACGATCACCTACGGCCACATCCAGACCGGCTCCACCCAGGTGAGCGTCGGCCAGTCGGTGAGCGCCGGCCAGATCGTCGCGAATGTCGGCGACACGGGCGTCGGCACCGGCTGCCACCTCGACGTCAAGATCGACATCGACGGCGTGCAGAGCAACCCTTCGACGTTCTACGCCAGCAAGGGCGTCATCCTCTGACCCGCCCCGTGCACGACGAAGGGCCCCGCCGAATCGGCGGGGCCCTTCGCGGTTCGCGCTGAGGGTCAGCGCTGCGACTTGGCGAGCTCGGCCAGCATGGCCGGGGTGCTCGACGTGGTGAAGTCCATGTCCTCGAGGCCGTAGCCGGGGATCACGGAGTCCTCCATCGCGGCGGTGAGGCCGGCGCCGGGCTCGATGCCGACGATGCGGTTGCCGAAGAGGTCGGCGTTCTCGGCGAGCTCGGCGAGCGAGTCGATCGGCGCGTCCGCGCTGACCGCGACGGTCAGCTTGGCCTCGTCGTTCCAGGCGCCCAGCTCGACGACGTCCTCGCCGTACTGCTCGGCGTAGGAGGCGTGGGTCAGCGGCAGCCAGACGTCGAGGGTCACGTCGTAGTCACCGGTGCTGAGGCCGAGGAACACGGGGGCGGCGTCGGCGTAGGGCAGCTCGACCGTGTAGCCGGCCTCCTCGAGGATGTGCTGCCACAGGTACGACACGGCCTCGCCCTCGGGCCAGCCGTTGAAGATCGCGATCGACACGGTGCCCTCGTCCGAGCCGATGTCGCTGGCGTCGGAGAGGCCGTCGACGTACTCCTGGTTGTCGGCGACCCAGCCGTCGACGAGCTCGGGGAACTCGTCGGGCGAGGCGCCCTCGTTCTCGTTGTAGAGCACGTTCTCGAGGCTGTAGAGCAGGTCGCTCGACATCGCGAAGTCGCTGATCCACTGCGCGGCCTGGGGGTTGTCATCGGCGAAGCCGGTGCGCGAGTACGAGTAGATCGACTCGGTCTCGCCGAGCGCGCCCTCCGGGTCCTCGAGGTCCTTGACGTCGTAGGCGTCGTAGGCCCAGTGCGGACGCCAGAGCGTGACGGCGATGTACTCCTCGTCGGAGCCGCTGCCGGTGTCGGAGCCACCGGTGCTGCAACCGACGCCGGTCGCGGCGATGACGCCGGCGGCGCCGATCGCGAGGGTGGTGCGAATGCTGTTCTTCATGATTCGTTCCTTTCGTCCCGCATGCTGTGCGCGGGTGATTGGTGACGGATGGCGCAAGGGAGCGCCGGGGCGCGGACACCGTGCGGCGGCCGCGGGTCTGGGAGGGTCAGGCGCGAGCGGGCTCGGCCTCGACCGCGTCCTGCGGCGCGGGGGCCGGCACGGCGGTGTTCTTCGGGCGCACGAACAGCGACAGGAAGGCGCTGCGCTTGCCGCCGAAGCTGGCCGTGACGCGGTCGAGGAAGATCGCGAGGATGACCACGCTGATGCCGCCCTCGAAGCCGAGGCCGACGTCGATGCGGTTGATGGCCGTGAGCACCGGGTTGCCGAGGCCGCCGGCGCCGACCATCGAGGCGATGACGACCATCGAGAGCGAGAGCATGATGACCTGGTTGACGCCGGCGAGGATCGACGGCATGGCCAGCGGCAGCTGCACCTGGCGAAGGATGCGGCGGGGCGAGGCGCCGAAGGCGTAGGCCGCCTCGACGACCTCCGCGTCGACGCCGCGGATGCCCAGCTCGGTGAGCCGCACGCCGGGCGCGACGGCGAAAAGCACGGTCGCCACGATGCCGGGCACGTCGCCGATGCCGAAGAGCAGCAGCGCCGGGATCAGGTAGACGAACGGCGGCATGGTCTGCAGGAAGTCGAGCACCGGTCGCATGATGTTCGACGCCGTGCGGTTGCGCGCGGCGAGGATGCCGAGCGGCACACTGATGAGGATCGCGATGACGGCGGCCACGAGGATGAGCGCCAGGGTGTCCATCGCGTTCGTCCACTGGTTGAGCATCGCGATGACGCTGAAGCCGACCAGGCTGCCGACGCCGAAGACCCAGCCGCGGGCGACGAGGCCGAGCACGGCGAGGATCAGGATCATGACGACCGGCTCCGGCGCGTGCAGCAGCCAGGCGATGCCCTCGAAGAGGGTGCCGATGACGGTGGCGACAGCGTCGAAGAACGGGGCGGCGCCGTCGACGAGCGCGTCGACCGCGTCCTCCACGACGTCGCCGAGCGGGATGCGGGGCAGCTCGATCATGCGCGGGTCCCCTCATCGACAGTCGAGGCTCCGACGGCGTCGGCCTCCTGCAGCGTGTCGCTGATCACCGAGATGGGCACGGTGAGCGGCGGCAGCGGGATCTCGCCGGTCTGGCTGACGTTGCCGAGCGCCGCGAGCATCGTGATGCGGGGGATCACGCCGAGCAGGCGCCCCTCCGCGTCGACGACGGCGATCGGCAGGGTGTTCTCGACCGCGGGCACGAAGAGCTCCGAGAGCGAGGTCTCGGGCGCGACGGTCGTGAGGTCGTCCTTGACGATGGCGGCGAGGTCACCGGCGCCGCTGCGGGTGAGGCGCACCGCATCCGCGTCCATCACGTAGCCCTTGAGCTTGCGGGCGCGGTCGACGACGAAGACGCCGGAGGTCTGCAGGTCGCGCATGGCGCGCAGCGCGGCGCGCGGGCCGGCGGTGGCGGTGACGACGGCGCGGGCGGGCTCCATGACGCTCGAGGCGGTGAGCACCTTCGAGCGGTCGACGTCCTGCACGAACTGCGCCACGTAGTCGTTGGCGGGGTCGGTGAGGATGTCCTCGGGCGTGCCGATCTGCACGATGCGCCCGTCGCGCATGACCGCGATGCGATCGCCGAGGAACATCGCCTCGTTGAGGTCGTGCGTGATGAAGACGATGGTCTTGCCGAGCTCGGCCTGCAGCTCGAGCAGCTGCTCCTGCATCTCGCGGCGGATCAGCGGGTCGAGGGCGCTGAAGGCCTCGTCCATGAGCAGGATCGGGGTGTCGGCGCTGAGCGCGCGGGCCAGGCCGACGCGCTGCTGCATGCCGCCGCTGAGCTCGCCGGGCAGCTTCTGCTCCCAGCCCTTGAGGCCCACGACGTCGATGACGCGCTGGGCGCGGCGGATGCGCTCCTCCTTGGCGACGCCCTGCACCTCGAGGGCGTAGGCGGCGTTGTCGAGCACGGTGCGGTGCGGGAAGAGCGCGAAGTGCTGGAACACCATCGAGACGCTCTCCTGGCGCACTGAGCGCAGCACGGCCGGCTTGACGCCCGCGATCTCGGTGCCGGCGACGCGCACACTGCCGGTGGTCGGCGCGAGCAGGCCGTTGAGCATGCGGATGAGGGTCGACTTGCCCGAGCCGGAGAGGCCCATGACGACGAAGATCTCGCCGGGTGCGACGTCGAAGCTGGCGTCGATGACCGCGGCGGTGCCGAGGTTCGCGAGCTCCTGGCGGCTGGCGCCCGCTTCGGCGCGCTTGGCGACCTCCTTGGGACGCCTGCCGAAGGCCTTGCTGAGGTTCGCGACGGAGAGGATCGGATCGGATGAACGGGTGCTGCTGGTGCTGGCGGTCACGTGATTCCTGTGCCCGGGTGCGCGGGGTCGGCGCGGTCGGGCTCTCGGGTTTCGTCCGGGTCGACGGGGCATGGACGGCTCGCGCTCAAGCCCTGGCGCTGGATGCACTCGGGGCGGACACGAGGCGCTCGGGCGCGATCATCGGGATCGTCACCGGCACCCGCCGGACCATACGCCCGCGGGACTCCGACCCTCTGCAGTGGGTCTCAGGTCCGCGGTCGCGGCCTAGGCTGTTCCAGTCCGCCACATGGGGGACCGTCGACAACCGTAGCAGAGAGGTCGCTGGCAATCTCATGAGGCTTCACGTGCCGATCCAGCTGCGCTGGTCCGATCTCGACGCCTACGGGCACGTCAACAACGCCGAGATGCTGCGCCTGCTCGAGGAGGCGCGCATCGCAGCGTTCTGGGCCACGGATGATCCCGCCGCGGGCGCGACGACGGCCGTGCTCGACAGCTCACCGGGCGCCGACACGCTCTCGCTGATCGCGCGCCAGGAGGTGGAGTACCTCGCTCCCGTGCCGTACTGGCGCGCGCCGCTCGACGTGCAGCTCTGGGTGGGCCGGATGGGCGGGGCGAGCCTCGAGGTCTGCTACGAGGTGTGCTCGCCGCTCGGCGAGCAGCCGGCGATCGTCTACACCCGCGCGATGACCACGATCGTGCTCGTCGATCGGGCGAGCGACCGCCCGCGGCGCATCTCGGCCCGCGAACGCGAGGCGTGGTCGCCCTACGCCGGGGAGCCGCCGGCCTTCCGCCGGAGCCGCTGAGTCGTCACGCTATTGAGAGCCGTTATCATCTAACGAGCGCGAGGAGCGCGCGAAGGATGGGATGGATATGCAGCGGATGCGCGACGGCGCGGTGACCCTCGTGATCGGCGATCGCCCCGAGCGGCTGGAGGCTGCGGCCGACGCTCTGGTGCGTGAGCACCGCGCCCGACGCCTCAGCGCTGCCGACGCGCCCGGAGCGCTGCCGGACCTCGCCGCACGCCTCGTCGCGCCGGCGTGGGATGGGCGCCGCGTGCCGCCGGCGATCGTCGCTCTGCCGCTCTGCGAGCACTTCGTCGCCGCGGGCCGCACGTTGCAGGACGCCCTCGGCGGCGCCGCCGGCGGCGGGCGCCTGCACCTCTGCGACGTCGTCGCCGTGCTCGAGGCCGAGCCGCTCGCCGAGCAGCTGCTCGGCCGGCGCGAGCCCTTCGGCCCCGCGGCGCCCGACGACGCGCTGCCGAGCCTGCTCGCCCGCCAGATCGAGCACGCCAGCGTCGTGCTGCTCGTCGGCTGCGAGGGGGTGAGCGACGCGGTGCACCGCGACCTGATCGCCGCGATCGAGACGCTGCACCCTGCCGTCGTCTGCGCGGACGGGGGTGCCGGAGCGGCCCCGTGCACCGGTGCCGCCGAGCTGGGCCGGCTCGGCGACGGCGCCGCTTGGCGGCGCGAGCTCGCCGGTGCCGTGCCCGCGCCGGGTCGCGCGCCCGAGCGCGCCGTCGTGTTCCGCGACCCGCGGCCGTTCCACCCCGGCCGGCTGGCCGAGCTCGTCGCGCACGGGCTCGAGCCCGAGCGGGTCGGCCGCGTGCTGCGCTCGAAGGGATTCGTGTCGATCGCCTCGCGCCGCGGCGCGGTCGACGCCTGGTCGAGCGCCGGCGACGTGATGACGCTCACCCGCACGCCGCTGCGCCAGGGCGTGCGCGGCGCGCCGATCGGCCAGGAGCTCGTGCTGCTGGGGCTGGGGCTCGACGTCGACCGCATCCGCTCGGCGCTCGCGGACTGCCTGCTCACGGACGAGGAGCTGCTGGCCGGCCCCGCGATCTGGAGCGCCTACGACGACACGCTGCCGGACGTGCCGGCCGCGCGCTGAGGGCTCAGGCCCCGAACCAGCGGCGTCGTCTCGGCGCCACGGCGGGCTGCTCCGGCGTCGGACGGGCGAGGATTCGCGTGATCTGCCAGGCCGCCGCGGCGATCGGCACCGACAGGATCGCGCCGATGATGCCGCCCAGGATCGTGCCCGCCGTGAGGGCGAGCAGGATGACGAGCGGGTGCAGCTTGAGCGACTGGCCCATGACGACCGGCTGGAGGAAGTTGCCCTCGATCTGGTTGACGGCGATGACCACGACCACGACCCAGACGGCGTTGATCGGGTCGTTCGCGACGAGGGCGACGAGCGCGGCCAGGGTGCCGGCGAGCGTGGCGCCGACGATCGGGATGAAGGCGGCGATGAAGACGATGACGGCGAGCGGCAGCGCGAGCGGCACGCCCAGCACCCAGAGGCCGATGCCGATGAAGACGGAGTCGACGAGCGCGACGATCGCGGTGCCGCGGATGTAACCGCCGAAGGTGCGCACCGTGGTCTCGCCGATCTCGACGCCTCGGCGGTGGCGCTCGCCGCGCAGCGGCGTGATGAGGAAGGCCCAGATGCGGTCGCCATCCTTGAGGAAGAAGAACAGCACGACGACGAGCAGCACCGCTCCGGTGACGATCTCGCCGGCGGCCGAGATTCCGGCGACCGCGCTCGAGCCGAACTGCGCGCTGGTCAGGAAGCCGGTGACCGTGTCGACGAGCTCGTCGATCTGCCCCTGATCGACCGGGATCGGGCCGTTCTGCGCGAACTCCTGCAGCTGCTCGATGCCCTGCACCGCCGAGTCCGCCAGCGACGACCACTGGTCGCGCACCGCGAAGACGATGAGCGTGATGACGCCGCCGAAGACGACCAGGCTCGTGATGAGGGTGATCCAGGTCGCCAGCATCGGTCCGACGCTGTGCCGGCGCAGCCAGCCGATCACCGGCGAGAAGGCCGAGGCGATGATGAGCGCGATCAGCACGGGGATGACCACGAGCTTGAGCTGCACGAGGGCGAGCACGACGACGCTCGCGAGGGCCAGCACGAGCAGCACCTGCAGGCTGCGCAGCCCGGCGGTGCCGAGACGGTCGGTGAGGATGCGGCGGAGCTTCGAGTCCGCGGCGCTGTTCGAGCTGCTCATCCGCTCACCGTATCGGGCGCCCTCGCGACGTTCGGGGGCCGTCCAGCGCGTTCCCAGTGCATCCGCTCGGCGTCGCGCATCCGGGGGTATCCCAGCCGCTTGGCGTAGACAGTCGTGCATGCCGAGCAAGCCCGTGCCCGACCGCGTCCGCTGGCTGGTGGAGCTGCTCGCTCCGAGCCCCGATGCCCGGGTGCTCGAGGTCGGCGGGGGACCGGGCGTGGCCGCGCAGCTGGTCTGCGAGCGGCTCGGCGGCGGGCGCATGACGCTCCTCGACCGCTCGGCCACGGCGCTGCGGCAGTCCGGCCATCGCAACGCGAAGCACATCATGACCGGGCGCCTCGAACTCGTCGAGAGCAGCCTCGCCGACTTCGAGCCCGAGCCCGGCGGCTACGACCTCGCGTTCTCGATCAACGTCAACGTCTTCTGGGCCGCCTCCGCCGAGCGCGAGCTCGCGGTGCTGCGCGACGCGCTCGCGCCGGGCGGTCGGCTGGCCGTCGCCTACGGCACGGCGATGCCGGGCCGCGACGAGGCGGCTGTGCTCGACGCGGTCGCCGAGCGGATGGAGCGGGCCGGCTTCAGCGCCATCCACCCGGTGCGGTCGGGGGCTGGATCGGCGGTGCTGGCGGAGCGCTGAGCATCGCGGCGCGATCGGAGCGCCCGACGAGCGTGTAGACGAGCGCCCACTCCTCGGGGCGCGCCATGACCAGGCCGCGCCAGGTGGCGCCGGGCGTCGCGGGGATCTCGCGGATCTCCTCGCCGGCGCGCAGCCGGAACTTCACGAGGATGTCGATGGTGTGGTCGCCGGCGTTGATGCGGAAGTGCCGCTCGGTGACGAGATCGCCCTGCGGCGCGATGGCGCTCACGTCGAGCCCGAGCGCGCCGAGCACGGGGCGCACGCGCGAGGGCGGCGCATCCGTCACCAGGTCCCAGCCGCGCACCTCGGTGACGTGGCCGAGGGAGTAGAGCAGGCCGGAGCCGCCGACGACGCTGGGCGCGCCGACCGCGGCCAGGCGCTCCTGGATCTTCAGGACGAGGTCGAGGGGCGGGATCGCTTCCGGCTGCTGCTGCACCCGACCAGCCTACGCGCGAGACCCGCGTGGAAGCCGACCGGCCACGCCAGCGCGTCGCTCCCCGTTCACCCGCTGCTCACCATCCGGTCGCTCCCGGCTGGAAGGCTCGGCCCGCTCCCGGACGGGGCGGATGACGGGGACCATGACGATAGAGCAGCGCAGCGCCGCGGGGTGGCGGGGGCGCACCGTGCGCTGCGAGCGCGGCGAGGCGACCAGCCGGGAGGCGCAGGTCTTCGGCATCGCCGGCCGCGAGCCCGTGCTGCACGTGCTGCGGGTGCTCGAGGTCGGCGGCGTGCCCGCCCTCGTCTCGCGGGCCACCTACCCGGGCTGGCTCGCGGCCGCCATCGAGCCGCTGCCGCACGACGTGAGCTCGATCATGGCCTCGCTCGAGGAGGGCCTCGAGCTGATCGTCGAGCACAGCGTGCAGCGCGTCGGCGCGGCCGCGGCGAGCGGCGAGGACGCGCGGCTGCTCGGCGTGCGCCGGTCGAGCCCGGTGCTGCGGGTCGTGCGCTCGGTGCGCGACCAGCGCGGCACGGCCGTCGAGCTGGCCGACGATCGCTACCGGCCCGAGCACGCGCCGGAACGACTCGTCAGCGCCTAGCGAGCGGGCACCCGCACCATGCCCTCCTGGGCGACCGTGGCGAGCAGCCGTCCCGCGCGGTCGAAGATGCGGCCCAGCGAGAGGCCGCGGCCGGAGCTCGCGGAGGGGGAGTCCTGCGTGTACAGCACCCATTCATCCGCTCGCCCGTCGCGGTGCCACCACATGGCGTGGTCGAGGCTGGCCATCTTGATGCCGGGCGTGCCCCAGGGCACCCCGTGCCGGCGCAGGATCGGCTCGAGGATGGCGTAGTCGCTCGCGTAGGCCAGTGCCGCTCGGTGCACGATCGGGTCGTCGGGCAGCGTGCCGATCGCCCGCAGCCAGACCGCCTGCTGCGCCGTGCGCTCGCCGTCGGCGGTGAAGTAGATCGGCTGCTCCACGTGGCGCAGGTCGAAGGCGCGCGAGGTGGCCCAGTGCTTGGCCACCGGGTGGTCGACGCCGTGCAGGGCCTCCGCAGCGCTCGGCAGCGACTCCGGCTCGGGTAGGCCCTCGGGCATGGCGTCCTGGTGCTCGAGGCCCGGCTGCTCGTCCTGGAAGGACGCGATCATCGACAGGATCGGCACCCCCTCCTGGTACGCCTGCGTGCGGCGGGTCGAGAAGGAGCGGCCGTCGTGGATGCGGTCCACACCGAAGGTGACGGGCAGGTTCGCGTCGCCCGGGCGCAGGAAGTAGCCGTGCATCGAGTGCGCGACCCGGCCCTCCGGCGCGGTGCGCGACGCGGCGACGAGCGACTGCGCGAGCACCTGGCCGCCGAAGACACGACCCTGCGGCATCCACTCGCTCGGGCCGGTCGAGATGTCCTCGCTCGTGCGGGCCCCGGTCTCGACGAGATCGAGCGAGGTGAGGAAGCTGGCGAGCGGATCGGACATGGTCGGGCTCCCGGGGTGCGTTCGGCGGCGTGCGACGGTTAGTTTAGAGGTCGCATGAATCGCTCGATCATCCTCCCCGACGCCCTCTCCCTCGCCGACCTGCAGGTGTTCCTGCGCCGCGCCGGGAGGGTGGAGGACGGCTCCGTGCGCCTCATCGCCACCGGCTCGGTGCTCGCCGTCTACGTCGCGGTGTTCACGCCCAGCGGCCTGCTCGACCGCAGCCCGACCGTGCTGGGCCTGCGCACCCTCGCGCTCGAGGAGGAGGCGGAGCTCGACGTGGTCGTGCCGATGCGCTCGCTGCTCGAGCGCTTCGCCCGCCTCGAGGAGCGCAGCGAGGACGTCGCGGGCCCCGTGACCGTGACCCTGCCCATCGAGGTGCAGACCCTCGCCTGGGCGGCCATCTCGCCGCCGCGCGGCGGCTGGATCGAGTTCGACGCCGTGCCCGCCGAGCTGCTCGAGACGGTGGCGAAGGCCGGCATCGACGAGGTCAAGGACACGCTCGGCGGCAACACCGGCGAGCAGATCGTGCAGCGGGTCCGCGCCGAGGTCTGGGGCCGCAGCATCGAGGACCACGAGCACGTGCCGGCCGCCGCCGCCTTCGCCGCGTTCACGCTCGGCTTCCTCGGCACCGCCGACCTCGCGGCCGTCTACGAGACCGGCCCGTGGACCCGGGTGAGCACCATCCGCGGCCACGTGCTCGTCAAGCGGCCGAACTGGTCGCTCGCGGGCTGAGCCGCCGCTACTCCTCGAAGGTGTTCACCATCGCGTGGGCGGCCCGCTCGAGGTAGTCCCAGAGCTCGGCCTCGTGCAGCGGCGCGAGCCGCAGCTCGTCGACCGCCGGGCGCATGCAGCGCAGCCAGCGGTCGCGCGCCTCGGGGTTCACGCGGAACGGCATGTGCCGCATCCGCAGTCGTGGGTGGCCGCGCTCCTGGCTGTAGGTCGTCGGCCCGCCCCAGTACTGCTCGAGGAAGCCGGTGAGGCGCTGGATCGCGCCCTCCAGGTCGTCCTCCGGGTACATCGGCCAGAGCACGTCGTCGGCGCGCACCTCCTCGTAGAAGCGGCGCACCAGCTTCTCGAAGGTGGGCCTGCCGCCCACCTGGCTCCAGAAGGTGCTCTGCACGCTGTCGCCGCCCTCGCCCATCCGCAGGGTCAGATCGGCCATCAGCTCGCACCGCCCTTCGGCTTGCGCGGCGCGCGCGGCGCCTTGTTGGTCACCGGCACGGGCTTGGTGCGCGGGGGCTGGGCGCCGCGCACGGAGGCGGCCCCCTCGAATCCGCTCAGCACGATGCTGCCGAGCTGCGGCAGCTTGATGCCCGCCTCGTCGAGCGCGGCCTTGAGGCGCACGCGCAGCTCGCGGGCCACATCGTCCTTCGTCGAGGTGCGGGTCTTCGCGACGAGGCGGATGACCATGGCCTCCGCCGAGATCGACTCGAGCCCCCAGAGCTCCGGGGTCTCGAGGATGCGCGCCGCCCACTTCGGGTCGGCGGCGAGCGTCTTCGCGGTGGCGAGGATGAGCCCCTGCACCTCCTGCACATCGGTGTCGTAGGGCACGGCGAGGTCGATGATGACGCGGGCCCAGCCCTGCGACATGTTGCCGACCCGCAGGATCTCGCCGTTGCGCACGAACCACAGGGTGCCGTTGACGTCGCGCACCTTGGTGATGCGGATGCCGACCTCCTCGACCACGCCGGTGGCGGGCCCGAGGTCGACGACGTCGCCGACGCCGAGCTGGTCCTCGAAGACCATGAAGAGGCCCTGCAGGATGTCCTTGATGATGTTCTGCGCGCCGAAGCCAAGCGCGGCGGTGGCGACGGCGGCGGAGCCGACGATGGCGCCGAGTTCCACGTTGAAGCGGCTCAGCACCGCGAGCACGGCGACGACCACGATGATCCAGGTGACGACGTTGCCGAGCACGGTGCCGATGGTGCGCGTGCGCTGCACGACCCGCACCGCCGCGAGCGGCGAGTTGACGATGGCCTGGGTGTCGGAGGTGCCCTGGCCCTTCTTCACCCCGGAGACGATCTGCGCGACCGTGCGGCGGATGACGAACTGCAGCGCCCAGCGGACGATGACGGCGATGATCACGACGATGAGCGCCTGGAGGATCGGCCAGTCCTTCAGGAAGGCGGCTATTCCTTCCCAGAATTCGTTCCATTGCTGCATGGATCGAAGTCTAGGGAGCGCTCGTTATGAGTCCCCTGCCCGCGCGCTCATCCGCTGCCGACCGATCACGCTGAGCAGCGCGAGCTTGTCGGCGTCGGCGGTGCCCGGCGTCGCGGTGAACACCAGCAGCATCTGCGCCCGGTCGAGGTCGTGCAGCACCTGGCACTGCACGGCGATGACGCCGAGCTCCGGGTGCTGGATGCGCTTGTCGGTGGAGTGCTTCGACCGCACCTCGTGCTCGGCCCAGAGCGCACCGAACTCGGGGGAGCGCTGCAGCAGCTCGTCGGCGATGCGGGCCGCGCGCGAGGCCCGACCGCTCACGCCGACCGCGGCACGGAGGTCGGCGACGAAGTCGCGCGCCCGCTGCGGGTGGTCCTCGGACGGGTAGACCTCGCGACTGGCCGGGTCGGTGAACCAGCGGTGGACCGTCGAGCGGTCGAGGCCCTCGCGCTCGCTCGCGTCGCCGAACATGGCGATCGCGCCCGGTGTCTGGGCCAGCACCTCCGCGGTGCTCGTGATCACCTGCGCCGGGGTGTCCTGCAGCCGGTCGAGCACGCGCAGCAGCGCCGGGCTGACGAGGTCGCCGCGGCCCTCGGCCGCCGGCGCATGATGGCCGGCGAGGCGGAAGAGGTGGTCGCGCTCGGCATGCGTTAGCCGCAGGCCGCGGGCGATCGCGGCGAGCATCTGCTCGCTCGGCTGCGGGCCGCGACGCTGCTCGAGGCGCCCGACGTAGTCGGCGCTCATGCCGCAGAGCACCGCGACCTCCTCGCGACGCAGGCCGCCCGTGCGGCGGCGCGGGCCGCGCGGCAGGCCGACGTCCTCGGGCTGCAGCGCCTCGCGGCGGGTGCGCAGGAAGTCGGCCAGTTGCTCGCGGTCCATGCTCACAGCATCCTCCTCGTCGTCGACGGCAGCCAGGGAGCGCCGGTACGCGGAAGGGCGCCGACCGATCGGTCGACGCCCTTCCTGCGTGCCTCGGCGGGATCAGCCCCGGCGGTCGCGCTCCTGCGCGAGCAGCGCGCGCTCCACGCCGGCCAGCGACTCGATCACGATGCGGCGCAGCGCCGCGGGCGCCTCCGCGTTCGCGGCGAGCCAGGCCTCGGTGCGCTCGCGCAGCGCTTCGGAGGCCAGCGGCGCAGGGTACAGACCCGAGATCACCGTGTCGGCGATGTGGTAGCTGCGCTCGGCCCAGATCGTGGCGACGCTGTCGAAGTAGCGCTCCACCGTCGCCTCGAGCGGCGCAGGATCGATCACGTGCTGGAAGCCCAGCGCCGTGTTGCGCACGATCGTGTTCGGCGCCGTGTCGACGTCGACGAGCGACGCGAAGGCCTCGAGCTTGGCCTCGGCCGTCGGGATCGCCGCGCGCAGGCGGGCAGCCGCCTGAGCGCCCGTCGCCGTGTTGTCGGCCTCGAGGGCCGCGACGATCTCGGCCTCGCCGGCCCGGCCGAGCAGCACGAGGCCCTCGAGCAGCTCCCAGCGCAGGTCGGTGTCGATCTCCAGCCCGTCGAGGGCGCGCGAGCCGTCGAGCAGCGCGGCCAGCACGTCGCCGTGCGCCTCGGTCGTGACGACCTGGGCGAAGGTCTTCAGGAACTGGAACTGCGCGTCGGAGCCGGCCTGCGCCTGCGCCGCCAGCGACCAGAGGCCGTCGGCCACCTCGGTGACCGTCTCGAGTCGGCGCG
>Ga0265798_10002389_pt1 | contig 27790 bp, 40 predicted proteins | sample P3T30metagenome_FD_192430 | JGI IMG/M metagenome (GOLD analysis project Ga0265798, IMG submission 192430) | Plant litter microbial communities from East Loma Ridge, Irvine, California - P3 T30 | ecosystem: Environmental > Terrestrial > Plant litter > Unclassified | place: USA: California...
GACGAGTCTTGTCTGGTGACTTCCAGGTCGTCTGCCCCTGGCTGCTTCGAGATCTCATCAACCTCGGTCTTTGGGATGACGATATGAAGAACCTCATTATCGCTTCCGGTGGATCTATCCAAAACATCCCCACAATCCCCGCCGAGCTCAAGGCAATCTACAAGACTGTCTGGGAAATCTCTCAAAAGGCCGTCATTGATCTCTCTGCCGACCGAGGAGCGTTCATTGATCAGAGTAAGTCACCACTCCTGGCAATTCAACTCTGCTGATGGACAGGTCAATCGCTCAACATCCACTTGACTAACCCATCATTCTCCCAGTTGACATCGATGCACTTCTACGGATGGAAGCGAGGACTCAAGACTGGTATCTACTACCTCCGAACTCGACCCTCTGCCAACGCTATCCAGTTCACTATTGACGCTGGTACCTCGAAGCGTGAGTTTGCCCTCTTTATTCTAAGATTTGTGCTGACTATTCCAGAGGTCAAAGACAATGCTGCTGCCGCCAAGATTGCCAATGCCCCAGTCGCACCCGCTGCTCCTTCCGCTGAATCACTTGTGGCTCCCCTCAAGCAAGTCTCTATCGCCACCACCGCTTCTGCCGCTCCCGTCCCATCACCCAGTGTCTCGATCTCAAAATCTGCCGCTACCGCCAGCCGTCCCGAGTCTCCCGGACCATCGGAAGAGGAGGAGATCTCGTATGAAGAAGCCAAGCGACGCGCGGATGAAAGGGCCGAAGCGGCATTACAGTGCAGTATCGATAACAAGGACGCTTGTATGATGTGCTCCGGATAGATACATTTCCCTCTTCCGGTTCTGTTTCTCGTTCGTTAGATGGTAGTGGTAGTTGTGTTGTAGCTTGTTTCTTGGTGCTCTCATGCATGTATCTCGTTCTGAAAAATCGCTTGTTGGCGGCTAAACCCGGTCCGTGTCTGATGACGTCGGAAGCGTGGAATTGATGATTGATTGCGTTTATTGCTTGTTTCTCCTTACTAGTACCATACACATTCACCCCGGCCGTCATTTGTAGCCAGGCAGCGATAGAAGCGGATAGAGGACTGATATACTTCGAGACCACCCCCCACGCAGCTCCAAGACTCATCAGGAGAGGGTAATCGCCAACATTCGACCGGATTCTACCCCCACTTTGTCGCCGTTCATCTTTCGTCCCGAGACGAGACGTTCACACCGTCGTCGAGTGAGCAGTCGGAATGCCTGAATCACCTGGAAGAGCCTTCTGGCTCTGCCATGAGGTATGCCCCTCTCCTATGATCCTGGTCGCGGCTGACAAATCTAGTGCGGTGCCCAGATGAGGCCAATACGAGTGAGTCCGATGGTAATCCAACCATTTTCTCTGCTAATGTATTAGATCGATGGAGTCCGACAGTGTGCATCATGCAATAGCGAATTTATAGAGATAGTAAGCTACCACACATCTCCCAACTGAGCTAACGGCTAGCTCGATCCAGAAGTAAACCCCGATCCAGCTTATGAATTGCCTCCAGCGCCTCCGGTACGACCTTCAACATCACCGACGATACCTGGTAATCGCCCTCACTCTCCTCCAACCAATGCCGCGCCTTCAATCACGGATGTACTAAGTGGAATGTTCACTGGTGTTTTCGGTGGAGGGGGTGAAGAACAACCGCATCCGCATGCCAATCAACAGGATCAACAGGCAGATGCCGATAATACACCTTTTGGAAGGACCTTTCAGTTCAACATAGGGGGAGGATCTGGTAGTGTTACTTTCGGGACTATTGGAGGTGGTGGTGGTGGAGGGTTTCAACCATTTGGACAAGGTCCCGGGCAGGGTGGAAGGGGCGGTAGAACATTAGGTGGAGGTGGCTTCGGACCGTTTGGACCTGTCCCAGAGCAAGGCGGAGACCAAGGAGGAGGACTTGATGCGTGAGCTGTTGTCACTCGTGGTGAAATGCAAGCTGATAAGGAAGGTTCTTTCCTGGATTCCCACCTGCCCCACCTGGACATGGTCAACAAGGACAGGGACGTGGTCGAACCACAGGAGGCCCGCAGGGTCCTGCAGTTGTGATGCAAGGCGGCGATCTCGTGTGTCTCGCCATTGTACTTGGTCGCTGACGAAGCCAGTTTCGAGTCCTCATGAATGTCCTTGGGGATGAAGGGATCCCAGGAGTCGCCAATGTGGGAGATTATGCGACTTCAGAACGTGAGTGTCATCATTCTCATCACCTGGTATTGACGGATACAGAGGGCTTTGCACAGATCCTGGAACAGTTGATGCAAGCTGCCGGTCCTCAGGGTCCGTTACCTGCTACCGATGCTGTCATAGAGGGACTGCCTCGAGTCAAGTTAGATGAGGATGCCATAGGTGAGCAGACAGATGTAGTCAAGCTAATCGTCAGAGAAGAGTCCATTCAAGGATTGCCCTGTGTGCAAAGATGACTTTGTCCCGGGAGATGAGATTATGCGTGTTCCATGCCAGTAAGTTCTGCCATTCCCTGGCATAGGGGAGATGCTGAAGATCAGGCACATCTTCCATGTCGATTGTCTTCAGCCATGGTTAAAGACCAATGGGTCATGTCCTGTTTGGTCAGTCTATTACAGTCAGCGTTATGCAGTACACTGACACCTTCAGTCGCTTCTCATTAGTACCAGACGAGGGCAATCAAGCAAGACCAAACTCCACCCAGACTCCAGCTCAGCAGAACACCGACACGGGACCCACACCGACATCCGATTCACCCGTCACCGGTCCTTCAGGAATCACAAACATCCTACACCGCCTATGGGGTCAAAGCGGATCCCCGAGTCAGCCAAGTAGTCCTACGACCGAGAATCCTCCTCCGACTCCGCCAACTGGGCAAGCTGGATCAAGTGGCACGAGAATCTACGAGCCACCTGCGACTCCTCCACCCGGGTCGACGGCAGAAAGTGACGAGCTGTACTATACCCCTCCCACATCCCTCCCTCCTGGAGACGAGCAGCCAACGTCAGATCAAGTGGAGGTCGGAATGTCAGAGGCAGACCGACATGCTCGAGCAAGAGACCGGACGAATCGAGACTTTCGCTTGTCCCCCAGATCGCTCGTTGAGAGGGGATTTAATCCCTCACCTCAGGAACTCCGAGATGACGAGATGAGGCGTAGTGAAGAGCAAGAGCGCTATGCGGCACAAGCACGAGCACGGAATGAACAGCGACTAAGGAATGAAGCTAGGGGCCTCTACGGGACCGTAGGAGGTCCAGAAACCCGAGCGTCGGGTCAGGTGGAGCCGGAAGAGAGATTACCCACTTCTATACCTGAGGATTATAGAGAGAGACACCGACAGAAGGAACTTGAAGAGAGTAGGCAAAGAGAGGCCAGGCAGAGCCAACAGCGAGATAGCGATCCGTAGTATGTTCTCAGCTTATATCCCAACAAGAAGGAAAGCTGATGGTAGTCTCGATGATCTCGATTAGCCTGCTAAGAGAAGGAAAGTGAGCGAGAGGTGTTTTGTAGACGGTTGTACAATTGCATGTTCAGTAGCCAGTATCATCATGCATGTGATGCCCCACACTTGTTTCCCCATATGAGTCCGATCAATGATGCAACAACGTCATGACTTCCAGAATGGGATTGTCATTCTCCAAGAGGTAAAAATCGGTTGGGGCATCTTGCCAGTTTCAGACATTTTGGTCACTTGCATACTGAAATTCAAGGTCATTCCCAAAGCGGAGTACCTACAAAGCTAATGCAACGGGATTACTAAGAAATGCATAATCGGCGTTATCTACCAGCCGTTCAAGGATTGAAAGGTCGGCAAAAGGGGCATCACTTTTTCGCCTCAGCCGCCCGCCTCATCTTCTCGGGCAAGGGCAAGACTTCTCCCGTCTCTGAAACTACCCCTACTGGATCCATCTCTTTCACTACAGCCTGATTCTCTGGGTTATTTCGCATAAGATTCCGAATGGTGAATAGGGCATGTTCACGCAGGTCTGTCATTTAGTTTGGACCGGTGATAGTGACATACAAGGATTAAGTTCATCCACTTCCGTCATGCTTAATACCAATTGAATACCCCCATGCGATCTGACTTGATCACCGACGTTTGTGTTTTCGTATGATAGGACACCCAGAAGTCGGATAAGGGATACCTTGATACCACCTAGGGAACGCTCGGTTGGAGCATCGTTACTAACTGGATTTGCGGGTGATGGGCGGAGTCGAGGCATAAAGGCATTCAGTGCTTTCAATAATTCTGATATCAGGTTTGCCAATGTTGTCAACTCACCAATTAGCGGTCCAACAATGCCTCCCTCGGCTTGCATCTCGGTGACGATCATTTCTTCCTCGCCAAGCGGTTCATGACGATCACGTCGACCTTGACATGCTAAGCCTATACTTCCTAGACCCTCGAGCACGAGGACCAAAGCCTCTAGGACCTTGGGCAATCGGGCATCATCAATGCCACTTGAGAAACTGCCATTCGCATATACCTGGAGTCGTTTGAATAGGGGAAGCAGGAAATGGTTCTCTGCAGTATTGGGATGACTGTCGGATAGGTGCGAATCGATGACTTTTAGTAACGAAGTTTGAGCAGGGGTGATGGGTTCTGATGATGTTGTCGGCGGATTCAGCGAGTTGACCAGACTACCTTGTAGACCTGAGGTGATGAAGGATGTGAAGATAGAACATCTATAATCAGCTACGACTAGCTTGTGGGACATACGCTAATTCGAATCGACCATCTCCAGCTTCTAGCCATTCGTCCATCCTTGACAGTAGGCGCGATAACCATTGTAATCCGACCCCATCCACCAGACGTTCCCTACACGTCAGCCGGCCCCTTCTACGAGACTTACTGCCTATCCGTTGAAGCCCTGGTAATGTTATTGAGTAAATGGAGTATCGCGATATTGGTTGGAGGATCTCTCGAGTCGAGAAGTCGTGAAATCACATCATCCTCCCTCTGCCCGCTCAGGTAGAGGGCTAGTAACTGGTTCGTATGCGTGTCGGTATCACTTGGAGAGATCAGATTGGAGAGGAGCTGAGTCATCATTGCCTGCAGGCGAAAGACTGGAATTAGCGACATTTCGAGGGCGACTTACATCTTGGATCCTCTATACGGGTAAAAGTAGTGATATGAAAGATCACTTTGCGTATCGTTGGCTCGTGCTCCCTTCTTCGTCAGCTACTCTACCCAAGAGTATCCTAAACTCACATGGCCTTCTCTTGGTGACTGCCAAGGCCGGCGATGAGGTTCCGCTCGAGCTTGGCCAGGATCGTCGCCAGGTCTATGATGGTATCCTCGGCGAGCTTGCTGCTTGTCGTTGGATCCAGCTCCCCTTCTATTCTGACCCAGTATCCACCAATTCGACTCCATACGTCATCTCCATCGATAGTGTCGAGTGCATACACTGCATTCTCCCTGGAATCAGCTTCTTGATACATTCGAGACATACCTCTGATCCAGATTCCGAGCTATCTTCTTGGCCAGAGCATCGACATCGGTCGCAAAGCTCGTCGCGGCACCATCCGATGCTAGCTGAGCTTCGAGGGACCCAAACAGAACTTCCTTGAGGTCGCTCAATAGCATTCTATGTAAAGTGACAAAAGTCAGGACCCAAACCCAGAATTACCAACAACTTGACCCGAAATATCCGGGTTGACTGTTATTCACTCTTGTCACTTGTCCCACATTCAACACCTGTACACAACATCAGGCAGAATGGCAATGCCACCACCAAGGTCACCTTCGACCTCGCGGATCCTCAATTTCGATCGGGACAAGCAGCGTGCATCATCGCCTGGTCTACCTTCTCCTTCTCTGAAACACCCAACTGTTGTTCTGGGGGTATGTGCCATGGACGTCAAGGCTAGAAGTAAGGCCATGCGGGAAATCCTTACTCGGTTGGTAGATATTGAAAAGGGTGGAGTGGACGTCAAGATCTTTGGAGATGTGGTCATTCTAGAGGAAGGTATGTATCGACATTCAACAATAGCTAATGATAGATATCTCTCACTGGCCTCCTGTTGATGTCCTCATCTCGTTCTTCTCGACCGACTTCCCTCTACCCAAGGCATTGGCATACACCCAAATCCCGACGCGACCACCTCCTATGTCGATCAATTCGCTAGCTATGCAGTCACTATTATGGGATAGACGACTCGTCCTAGCTATCCTTGATCACGTGGGTGTGCCTACACCTAAACGTGCCGAGATCTCTCGGGATGGTGGCCCAAGAGTCCCACGACCACTACGAAAGCGAGTTCGCAGGGAGCTTGGACTAGTCTTGCCGGGCCACAAAGCAAAAGATGAGGAGGAATGGGGAGAGGTGGTAATTCCAGAGAGGTGGAGGGGGAAGCAAAAGAGTTATGTAGTGCCCAAGGATCGGGATGTTATTTTGAGAGCGGACGGGGATGCTATCATTGTCAATGGCGTCGTCGTTGAGAAGCCCTTCGTGGAGAAGCCGGTAGATGGAGAAGACCATAACGTTTACATCTACCATCGGGGTGGAGGAGGTAGAAGACTATTTAGAAAGGTTAGTCACCGTTTGGAGATCCGCTAATGTTAGGTCGGGAACAAGTCGAGCGAGTACGACCCGGATCTCTATCACCCTAGGACTGTTGGTTCGTTCATCTATGAAGAGTTTATCAATGTCGACAATGGTAGGTCACAAATCACGGCGCAGTACACGGCACCGGGCTGACAGACAGCGGAGGACATCAAAGTTTACACGGTCGGACCCGACTTTGCTCATGCTGAAACCCGTAAATCACCCGTCGTAGACGGCCTAGTCCGTCGAAATGCCGATGGAAAAGAAACACGGTTCATCACCAAGCTCTCCGAGGACGAAGTAGGATACTGTCGAGATGTGGTCGAAGCATTCGGTCAGCGGGTATGCGGTTTCGATTTACTTCGATGTGATGGTGCCAGTCAAGTTATTGATGTCAATGGATGGAGTTTCGTCAAAGGAAACCAGGCATACTATGGTTAGTCCACGTATCTCGATAGCGCTGATGAGCAGATAAAGCCGCCGAAATCCTTTCTGCCGTATGCCAAAAGGCGAGAGAGAAAAAGATTCAAAATATGCCTATTGGGATCAACCCCTCGATAGAGCAGAGTGCATCCGCCTCGACGACCAGTACACTACGCGCGACCGTCACTGTACTCCGACACGCTGATCGGACACCCAAGATGAAGCTCAAATTCAGCTTCCCAGCCCATGAAGCCTGGACTCAACCTTTCCTCCGTCTCCTCCGCGGTCATCGAGAAGAGATCATTCTACGAGATCCACGTCAACTTGCCTACATCCTGTCCGCAGCCGAAGAAGCAGAACAAGTTCCCGGCCTCACTCCCGAGATCTTGACCAAGTTGGCTCAGCTTAAAGAAGCGCTCGGCAAGAAAATGTCACTTGCAGGAACTAAAGCTCAGCTTAAACCCAGTTTCGGTAAAAAGGATAAAGAGAAGGATAAAGATAAAGAGGGCAAGAAGGAAAAGAAGGAGAAGAAAGAGAAACTTGGTTCAGACGATGAAGATGATTTGACCGAGACGGAACGAAGTGCAAAAGTCAAGGACTGGCTCAAGCGTGGTACATCTGACGTATCGGCTCCTACGACTGTCTTGATCAATGGAGAAGCAAGCCAGCATCAGAGCGATGACGGTACGCCTAGTCGACCTCGGACGCCGGAACGAGCTCCTACGGTTCTGCCTAGTGGAGACGATGAGGGGAATATTCCGGAGGGATTGGAGAAGATGCAGCTGGTTGTCAAGTGGGGTGGTGAGAGTACTCACTCGTCGAGATATCAATCTCGGGATCTTGGAGATGCGTTCAAAAAGGTGCGTTCTTCTCTCCGTCATCGGGACATAGCTGATTATCCAGGACATCATGATCATGAGTACGTCGATCACCGGTTTACAGCTGACGGCCAGACAAGGATGTCTTGAACAATGTCAAGATTTACACTTCCTCAGAACGGCGGGTTATCGTAAGTCTCGTCTCGAAGCTGGCTGACATCAGAACACAGCCGAAATCTTTGCTGCATCTCTTCTAGGCGTCGCAGGTGGTTCTTCGACCTCATCCACTACATCCATTTCTGGTTCTCGAAACCCGGAACCATGCCCTCTCATCAGTCACCTCATTCAGCGTCGAGATCTACTAGACGACAACAACGCAGGCAAGGAGAAAATGACTGAAGCGAAAAAGAAGCTCAAGATCCTCCTCAGACCTGGAGAGAGTGAAAAGAGACCTGATCTTGCTTGGCCCAAATCGTTCAAAAAGGAACCCGTTGAAGTCGTTGCGGTATGTGGAACTATACTAGCATGTCTGACGGATAGGATGTAATTCAGCAATTGACCGAACTTCGCGGTATCATGAGGAGAAACTATGAAAATGGCAATGTGGAGAAGATCCCTCATCAGCGGTGGTGTAGTGGAGATAGTCCTTGGTTGTTCAAGGAACGATGGGAAAAGATCTTCGAAGATTGGGTAGGGGTCAAACAGGAAAAGTTTGACCCATCAAGAGTCTCTGAGCTCTATGATAGTGTACGTTGCTCCCAACTGGAATCTGCTAATGATAGATCAAATACGATAGTCTGCATAATCGGATGTTTTTGTTCGCCATCTTTGATCCAGAGGGCAAAGGGCAATCTAGCAAACCCGGGGCAGAACACCAAGATCGGCGTAAGTTGATCGTCTCACGTCCGGCCAAGACTAACATACAGGTCTGCACGATCTCTTCGACAGGGCCAAGGCGCTATTCGACCTAGTCGCTCCGCAGGAGTATGGTTTCGACCAAGAAGCCAAAGAGGAGATTGGTGTCTTGACAAGTCTCCCACTATTGCGAAAAGTATGGCGAGATCTTGACGAAGCCAAGACGACTGGGAAATCGCTTGCATGCTTCTACTTTACGTACGTTCGGCGCATGTACAAGAGCTGATGAGCAGTAAAGAATCACACATCACGACGTATCTGCACCTACTTCTAGCTTCTGGGTTACCATTCACAAACATCCGGATCCCCGAGCTCGATTACTGCTCGCATTGTACTATCGAGCTATGGGAAAAGACAACCAGTAAAGGCGCCAAAGACTTTTCGATTCGACTGTCGATCAGTGAAGGTGCTCATAGTCCTGCTGTATTGGACAGTAGTGTCGATGCGCGACATAGTTTGACTGTTCAACCTCGGAAAAAGTTGACTTCACACGTTGATTTCGATCTTGCTTATCAATGCTTCTCCAAGCATTTTAGCAAGGATCTCAACTTTTCTACCACCCCTCTTGAGGTGAGTGAACTCTACGATGTCGATGGCGAAGCTGACGAGACAGGGAGACGAGGTGTATTTGAAGAAAGCGATTCATGACGAGTCGGTACTTCCACTCTCGCTTACAAGGCCAGGAGAGGAAACGCCTAGGGTCATGAGTAGTGCAAGTAGTGATAGGAGTCATGCTGGCGGTAGCGAGTCTGGATGGTAGGAAAGTTTGTTATATGTATGCTAGTCTGAAAGTAAGAAATGACTCGGGCATAGTGTATGGCCGTGGTTGATGCGGTGCTTGGCATCTAGCCGAGGGCGACATCATCGGGATTTCCCCTTCTAGTTCCGATAAACAGATCTCTCTGACTGTCTGTATACAATCACCCCATCAATTATCCATACTTGCATCCCAGCGACACCGTCCGTCAAACCAGGTCATCTCGACAGTTTAGCCCTTGCTTGACAACGTGCGACAAAGCGCGACATCCCTACCCCACACCACAAATTGATACGTCATCCACCAAAGGCACACACGTCGCTTCTTCCATACCATTACGGATAACCTTGGCCACCTATTCCTGGACATCACTACTACCTACCAATCACCAAAACACAATGGGACTACTCTCTGGCGGTATGGAGTCTCTATCGCTCTCTGGCAAAGCAGGCAGACGGTCATCGGATGCAAGTGGACGTGGAGAAAGGCCGGAAGGAAATGAGAACGACACGAGTGAACTAGACAAGGAGGAGGGAAACATCTTGGGATCTATCATCTCTCAGCGTGAGTCTAGTCATGTGGGCCGAAGATATATTGGCTGATGTGGTAGTACGCCCTGGGATGGATTTGAGTAAAATCGCGCTACCAACGTTTGTCCTTGAACCTCGGTCATTGTTGGAGAGAATTACCGACTTCTTCTCGCATCCAGATCTTATCTTTGGGTATGTCTTTCAGGATATCTGGGTTGGTAAGAGACTAATGGATGCAGAGCTGGCGCGATTGAGGACGAGAAGGAGAGATTTCTCAAGGTTGCAACCTATTACCTGAGTGGATGGCACATTAAGCCAAAGGGGTGAGTTTTTTGTCTGTACAAACGTGGTCAAACTGATGATGCAGAGTCAAGAAGCCGTATGTCGATATCTCAGGTGTACACTGACAGCAGATACAACCCCGTCCTCGGTGAATTCTTCAGATGTACATACAACTATCCAGATGGCTCAGAGGGTCTCTACATCGCCGAGCAAGTCTCGCACCATCCTGTACGTCTAGTGTTAACCCGCAGACGCTGACGATAGCCTGTCTCAGCATTCTTCTATATCTCACCGGCCAACGGCATATTGATCACTGGTGAATTGAAGCCTAAATCCAAATTCTTGGGCAACAGTGCGGCGACCATCATGGAAGGAGAGGACAGGATTCGGCTTCTAGACCGGCCAGAGGATGGAGAATATGTCATTACCGTACGTCCATTCGCTACATGTGTTGGGACTGGAACTGATGAGCAGATGCCAAATACCTACGCCCGAGGTATTTTATTCGGGAAAATGATTCTCGAGCTAGGAGATGTGTCTAGTATCCGCAACGATGAGCTAGACTACCACTGTGATGTCGACTTTAGGACAAAGGTGAGTTTGCAGCATCCGACAGTGCTAACGATAGGGATGGATCTCTGGCGGATACAACGCTATACACGGATCAGTGAAGGGTCCTGACAACTACAATGCTGGAGAGATCTCGGGTCACTGGCACGATGTCATCGAATACATTGACAAGAAAAAGGGCAAGAGCGTCATGTTTGATGCCAAGACCGCAAAGAATGCTCCCAAGTCGGTCCTACCCGAAGATCAGCAGGAGGAGAACGAGTCGAGAAGGTATGTCGTTTGATTCTGGTCTATGCTGATGAAAAGGCTCTGGGCACACCTCACCGAAGCCATCAAGAGAGATGATATGCATGGAGCTACGGCTGCTAAGTCGGCAGTTGAAGACAAGCAGAGGGAGAAGGCAAGACAGAGGGAAGCTGCCGGAAAGGGAATCCCCGAGCCTCGTTTCTTCCGCAATGTCGCAGGTGACAGGTGGATGCCAAAGCTTGATCTCGATGGGTAAGTCTACAGTGTCTGTGCAATACTTATAATCAGTCTACCTCAGGACCGGACCGAAATGTTGAACCATGTCAAGAAATGGATTTTCGCCGACAAGGCTCAAATGACCCCGACTACATCTCAATCTCCATCATCATCTAAACCTCCCGCATCAGCCACATCGACCGCATCCGCCGCCTCGACGGGCTCGCATGGACCACTACCACCTCGTAAGTCCACAGGAAACTAAGTCATGCTGGGGCTAACTTAAAGCTTCGGTCCCCACAGCACCTGGTCCACCTGCGCCTGGTCCAAAGGCTACCCACCCTATATAACACCCCTCTGTTTTCGGTTGGATACACGTGTATGATTGTTGAAAGTAGAAGGTAGCGTCCTGTATGCTCAGTATGCATGGTATAGAAGCATTACTACGGTGCATTTGATTCCGTCTCCGAGTTATCCGAACTAACTCGCCACTTAGATTCAATCGATTTCTAATCACCCTATATCATACAGTCTAGTCATTCTATCCTCAATCACATAGGTAGCAATGTCACTCCTACCTCAGTCATTAAGAAGTACATGTTGCTATGCTTCGAGGCTTCAACCTATAGCATCATCGTCACGGCTAGGTTACTACGCAGCTTTCCGATCCTCCACCTCTATCCGATCTGCCCACGCTATCCCACGACCAGATACGGCATCAGGTTTCGAAGGTGTTCCAGCACCCGCATATAACGGAACCATCGCGGATGTAAAGGGAAAGCAGAAAGAGGTTGAGCCTCCTGCGAAGGCTAGCGCACCCCGTCGAAAGATCCAATCGAAGAAAGCAGCGATTTCAATGGTTAGTTGATTCGACTTGTCTACCAATTTCACAGCTAACCAGCAGACGCCGGCAGCATTAGATCGACTAAGGGCGCTGGTCGCTTCCCCGACCGAACCCAAGCTATTACGTATAGGAGTCAAAACAAGAGGATGTGCTGGAATGGCATATCATCTAGATTATGTCCCACCGCCAGGAGGTCGATTCGACGAAGTGGTAGAGCAGGATGGGGTCAGGGTGTTGATTGATTCAAAGGCGCTATTTAGTATCATTGGAAGTGTGATGGATTGGCGAGATAATAGGCTGAGTGCGGGTTTCGTCTTTGACAAGTGAGTCTTTTTGGGACTTCTCGATGATGCGTAGCTGATGGAGCAGTCCTAACGTCGTTGATGAGTGTGGTTGCGGAGAGTCCTGTAAGTCGTCTTCATTGGCAGTGCAGGCTACGTGCTCATCGTCAGTCAACATCCAGTGATTTCATACCGCCTGTTTCCACAGCATCAACCATACCCCTAAACAAGACAAAGACTTTCTCGCAACTCCATGCTATGCATCATTCTCGAGATTACCACGGTAGAATCCATCAACGTTGTCTTACTGGTCACATCAAGATGCTCAACAAGGCTTGATGTTGCACTGCGCTCCCTCGAACCCGATACAGTTATCGGTCCTTCGGTCTCGACGACACCTTTACTTCGTTGCTCCAATCTGTTGATTATATTTGATTTCATCACTCATCATACAATAATTCAATTTTGGCTTCTGATTCTCATCAATCTAGGTACAGTATATGATGGACCAACTAGATATCTGGAATGAGGTTGATGACCCGCTCGCAATCGTTCCTTGGACCACAAGCCGGTGCTGCGCCATCGGAGAAAATACGATCCGCTTCATTGCCGAACTACTCTGGTCAGCTCTGCAGTCAGAACTACAGCAGGACAAAACGTACTCCTTCGACACCACCACCGAGACTGGAGATCGCTTTCCCTTGAGCCCCAACAACATCTAACCCAGTGTTCTGTAGTGGCGCATCTTTCCCATCGGACCCTGTAAGATCACCAACTAATGTTCCAGCTCCTGCGGCGGTGCTACCGACGGCCTCGAAGGTGGGCTTGAATGGATCGTTCTCTTTAATAGTATCCACTAACTTGTCTTTGATAGGAGGGGTGATCGAGCCATCACGAGCATGATACTCCTTGACGCCGACAGAATTCGAGAGCTCTTCGTGGGTGTGCTCGCCAGTCTTACGGACACTCGACGCGAGGTCAGGCAGCGACTCATCGTCAAGGGCGTTTGCCTGGAGATGAGCTACTTGGCCCGTATATGCACGAAGTTTACTTACTGCAGCATTTGACAGAATTTCCGATTGACGGCCAAGATGATCGGTGACATCGTCAACAGAATGTACCCCAATTCGGTTGGCGACGGCTAGAGCGGTCAACCACCAACGACTCTCGACATAGATAGACACTTACCGCAGTAAGGATCTTTGGGATCGCAGTCGATGTATTGAATGTTATCGGGAACATCGACCTGAGCGACCGCTCCGTCAACGATGGACGTGTCGATGGGTTGAGCCATGGACGAGTGAGTCATCCATGTTGCGACAGCGATAAAGATGGTTGAGGTTCGCATTGTTGGATAGTTGTTTTTAAGCGGTTTGTTCTTGAACGAAAGTACGCGAAGCCAAGTGTGTGAGGGCCTCCTGGCAGCAAATGACCAAGATTATATATGCCTGAATGAAAGCCAGATGACTATAGCCGATACCACTAGCTCCATCTGCACTGACCCTGCTCCACCACTGCATTTGGCGCTCCCTCAGCGTATACTTTAGATTCGATTACCATGATTAATTCGCTTCGGCGCTGCGTTAGCGGACGCTCCCGTTTGCTCGGCATGATTACTGATTATCGTGAACGTGGCTGATCGGTTTCGGCGCTCCACATGGGAGCGCTCCCCTCCCCACAGCAGTCGTATCAGACACAACACGAATATTTCGCTTCAGCGCTCCACTAAAGGACGTTCCTGTCCCACAGGTACACGAGATTACCATAACTGGTTAATCCCTATTTGAAGTAGGTGAATTAGACTTGATTACCATCATTAATGTCGATCATAAAGATTGTAAGTCAGATTGGAGTGGATTAGTGCCGATCGCATTGCAGGCCGCCAGCGCGGTCAGACACTATCAAATTAGGCACTGGCGACAAATCTACCAGGAATGGGGCTTGGTTTACAGATTGCGGAATATCAGTTTCCCGGAACGCGCGCTGAGCCACCTATGTCATGACCGGCCGCGTCGCACCAGGACATCCGGGAGTGATCGGTTCGGGTGCCTCAGCTACCTTAGGTCAGGGAGACGCCTGTGTGCTTACCATAGCCATCTGTAGGGTGTCTACATGCTCCAACATCACCGGCCCCTCTTGTATGTTGAATCATCCTCTCGCGGGAAAATCCCCCGCATTGCTGTGGAGCGCTGCTTCCCTGATTGCATCTTTTGGACAGCTGGCGTATGGTGTACATGGCTTTCGCCGAAAGTTCCCCCTCCTGGGGATCTCGAATCATACTCGCAGAGCGCTAAGAAGGGGATCAGTGGTTATCGCTCCTCCCTGTCCTGGCCCGGGGGCCGCCGCCCTAATGCAAATCCTGGTTCCCAGATCCTCTTCGCATGTGATTGAGCTATGGGGGTGACTTGACGACAGTCTTCTGGTCCGCTTCGCTAGACCCTCAATCCAGCTTACAGTAAATACATACCAGGGACCGCACGAGGTTGATCCTACCGAATGTAATTCTTGATATCTGGGAATAAGCCTCACCTACCGATTGAAAGTCCTCAAATACCCATCACGACAGGGGGTTCCGACGCTTTCAGTGATATCCACATTGCAGCTGCAGGAAACCTCTGGATGCGCGGACAGAGGTATCATGATCGACGTGTTGAAGAAAAACAATCTACGAGGCGATATCCTGCCCTGCTTCCAACAGGATTACGTGGTAAGATTATGACGAGGTGAGACGTATCGGACAAAGGTTTTTACAGTTCAGGTTTGGCCGACTCGTCATGCCGCGTTTGTATTGGCAAGCACGCTAGCTTCTATGCCGTACTCGACAGTGAATATGGGTCCGAAATCCCTGTCGGGTAACGGACTATGCTAATATATCAGTCATGTCAGTCATCTCCTCGCTTCCCATTGGCTGGTTCTGTAAAACGTCATGACCATCATCATTTAGGTTGGTGACATGTTCTACATGTTCCATGCCAAGCTTCCGAAGAATTTCGATCACCGTTTACCAAAGAACGTTATTCAGGACTTTGTGACGCGGGGTGCCTCAGGGAGAAGGGCACAGAAAAGGAAGAAATGACGCCTACCAACGCTAAGTCAAGCTAAACACACTAACAGCAAAATGACATGAGCGTATCAAGTCTCTGGGTTTGTACTTGCATGCTGACATCAGAAAGTAGACGACTCTACTTAGGCTAAGTTAACAGGGTCTGGGGATTTTGAGCTGCAGCCAACAGGGGTCGAAGAGCAAGGCCGCTCGACAGGGCTTGTAGGCAATGATCGACTTAGCTTCAAATGCCCGTCAAATTCTTTGCGGCTCTGTTCCGAAACATGGGAATCACCGGTGTGCGGGAATCAGGGACTAACCTACCAAACATTCGTGCTTCTACACCACTGTGACGCCTGTGACGCCAAAAAATGACTTTGACGTACGGACGGAGGTAGCTGACATATAAGGCGAGGCGATCGGGCGTGTAGACTGATTCTTCCATACACTGACTGTACCACCATGCTACTCAAAAACTTTCTACTTGGTGCTACGTTAGTGACTTCCGCCGTCGCTCATCCATGGATGGCTCGGGATGATGACGCACCTGCTCTAGAGAAGAAAGGGTGCCCATTCGGTTTCGACAAGGTAGAGAAGCGAGACGGCGAATCGCACGAAGAGCTCGTCAAGAGACAGCTCCTGGGTATCGGAAGCAAAGACGGTTTGCTCGGTCTCGGACTTGAAGAGACTCTTCAGAACGCTTTGGGCGGTGTCGGTGGTCTACTCGAAGGTCTGCTCGGTTCCATCGCTGAGCTCGGCAACGGCGAGACCAAGGTTCCCGACGCAAATCACCCTTACCAGGCCCCTGGTCCTACCGACCAGCGAGGTCCTTGCCCGGGTCTAAACGCCTTGGCCAATCACGGATGTAAGTTTTTCCGAATTGGAGACAATTATGATCACTAACTACTAGACATCTCCAGGAGCGGTATTGTCACCGCTGGCGAGGTGATTCAAGCTACTGCCGAGGGCTTCAATATGGGTACCGATCTATCAACTCTGCTTATCTTCATCGCTACTGCCTTCGGCGGCAACATCGAATCCTTAACTTTTTCCATTGGTGGCGAGGATGACCGAACATACTCTTCTGCCGGTATTGGGTCGAGGGAGGCGGGTCGACAACTCGGTCTAGACGGTCACAGTCGATGCGAAGGAGATATCAGTGCCCTGAGGAAAGATTTTTTCACTAACGGGGGCGGTAGGTGCCATACCTCAAGCTCGAGAGTACGGTCTGACATGTAGACAATCACAATGCCAACCCTGATCGATTCAAGCGATACATCGAGCTCGCCAAGCAGAACGGTGGTGAGTTTAACCTTGCCGCCTCGAACCAGTTCTACGGCCAGAACGCCCAAGAATCCATCAACAACAATGACAAGCTCTTTTTCAACTCTTACACCATTGTCGTCATCCTCGGAGAATACCCATTCATCCCGGCATTTTTTGGAAACGGTACCGAAGGTGCCGGTGGTGTAGCCAACTACGAGTCCATTTCTTCTTTGTTGGGTATGCAGACCAACGCCGATGGCACCATCTGCTATGTCCCCGAACGATTCCCCGAGAACTGGTACCGCCGAGCCACTCCTTACGGAGTTGCTCAGCTCGTTGCTGGTCTAGGGCCCACTTATCTCACTGGTCCCGAGCTCGCTCTTCCAAACCCCCTCGGAGCATTGCAGAACCTAGGTCAAGCTCCCGAGATCGGTTGTGCCATCTACCAAGGCCTTACCAGTGGTATCCCCGCTGCACTTTTGGGCGAGACCAACGACAAGCTCTCCCAGACTATTACTTTCATCCAGAACCAGCTTCTACCCCAGCTTCCTGTAAGTCCTCTCCTACTCAGTACCCATATGCCAAAGACTGACAAGTAGAACGTCTACGGCTGCAGCCCGTCGTCGCCTAGTTTGCAGGAGAATGGGACTGGAGGAGGACAGTATGTTGCTGCCGGAGTTGGCAGTCAGAGATACAGTCAGATCTGCGCGTAAGAATCTGACGAGGGCGAGAGCCGATATAAGATCAGTGTAGCCATTATGATGAAGAAACAATTGGAATGAAGTAGTAGATATGACGAAGTGGCCAATATGAATGAAGTAAGACTTTGCTATTCCGCATTTCCGACAGATCGCATCAGTGGCATCGCAGTCTTTGCCGATTTGAGGCGAGCGCAGATTCACGTCAGTATAGTACCTAGATCTGAGCGGAAAAACAGACATCAGCAGTGGCAAAGACTATACCACAACAAGATCATCAAATCGAATAGAGTCAGGTCCACACGACACGGCCTGTGAGTATCTGCTCGACGTACAAATCTATAGTGCATACCGGAATCTAATGAGCGTCTCCTACTATCATACTCAGAACCACAGGTCCGAGCATGCCAACAATGAGCAAAGCAGTTCGCTGATACTTTCCCAGCTCAACCGTCTCCTCATGCGGGGCGTGTCCGCTCGAATGTGACCCTTGTGCGTGTGCGTCATTGGATAAAGGTTGAATGACAGTCGCGACATATAAGAAGGATCCGCCCTACAGATTAGCTTTGCTACACCGTAGTAATGCGAGCTTACCGAGAAGAGAAGGGCGATACCGGTCCACCAGCCTAGACTGTCGATTTCGCCTGCGTTATGCTGGCCGCTTACTCCGAAAAGCTTCACTAGGAAGAAGGTGATGACTGCTCCGAGCGGTGCGGCAAATGAGAAAATGAGGAGTCGACGCCTGATCTGGGGTGGGGTAAGGTTGAGGGACATGAGGGTGGTGGTGAGACCAAGAGCAGTCGGACCTGCACGTCAGCTGAGGTCAAGCAGAGTCATCAACTCACCCTTGTGGACCAAGACGGCGAGAAACACAACAAGTCCCAGACTGCCATTCCCACTGAGACTACTTGCTCCTAGTGCAATTCCATCCGCGGCACCGTGAATGACCAGACCAAGGGTAGCATTCAGACCATGAGCGAAACTACTCGCCTGCCTCTCACTTTCCATTCCATCCTCCATGTGCATCCTCTTCTTCTGAACGATTGGAGTAGACGAATTGACGTGCACCGGGTACGGTCTACGTTCTTGAGAATGGACCGAACCGGATGGGGAGTCGTCTAGCGAAGGCCGATCTGGGGAGGAAAGGGGAGACGATGGAGGAGTCTCTGGTGGATGAGGCATCAATGATTCGATCCTGCCATCAGCATATGATTCCATGGTAGATCAAGACCAGCTCACAGAAGCATTAAAGCGAAACCGGCAAGTAACGCCAGTCCGATCGCACGTGTGGTCGACTCGTCGTGATGCTCATCATCCGTTTCTGGTAGGGCACCATACACAGTCGATACTCCCCTTAATATCAGCCGTAGTTGCTCGAACAGTACGGTCAGCTTACTCGGGTATGATGATCGTCAAAGCTGCCCCCACCAGTAATCCCATTCCTAATGTAGACACAGCTTTAATTCGAGATCCTGCCTGTCAGCACCGACACTGATACTGACCTAATTCGTATATACCTTTTGTAGAGGACTTGAACATCAATGGTAAACTACCCACCGCGAAACTCGCAACGAACATACAGACGCATTGCGCCAGGAGGATGAGCAGAGACATGCCGAGTCAATAGTTGTGTGATGCAGGCTCCGCCGTAGTGTGTCGGGTGGTATCTTTTCGCGATACAATCGACGAGTACGATGCAAGATGTTCCAGGGAGTTTACAGACGAAGAGATGTTCTGAGATAGTCCAAGCTGCGAAGATGGGAAAGTAGACCCTGCCGGTCGTTTTCGATGCAAGGCGAGAAGCGTGTTCGGATTTGATCGAGCACGAAGATATGGTATATCGAGTCTTAGACCTCTGTTACGTCTGCTTGGCCCGCTTCCTGATAATTGCGGACTAACGTATATGGACAAGGTGAGTGAAAGACTTGAACTACTCAGGCTTATGTGTGTCATCAATATTCCTAATGATTTTCCAGTCTACGAAGTCAGGCACGGTGTATTCGGTAACTTGGAGTAACGTGAACGGGGTATGGGCAATACTCGCTATACCACCTGTCCTCAGACTCAGCAGTTAAAATAGCAATCAAGCCCTTGCTCGGCTTGTGATCTACATTGCAAAACACACAAGTCACTTCCGCATTGCAGGAGCAGCTCCCACACTGTCAGCCACCATGCCGTCAACACCCTTCAGTACCGAGTCGTATTTCCAAACGCAAAAGCCGCCGGCAGGTCTCGACGAGCGCATAGACCGAGTCAAGGGTTTTGTGGACAAATGGAAGAGTGTTGAGAGCAAGCGAGTGGTTCTGATAACGGTGAGTTGACCGTACTGAACGTTAACATCGAAAAGCTGACTCAGCAGAGTGGGGGAACAACAGTCCCACTGGAAGCAAACACGTTCGTCCTATATCCCAGCCAAGCGCGATGACTGACCTGATAGCGTGCGGTTCCTTGACAACTTCTCGGCAGGTACAAGAGGAGCGACTTCGGCCGAGTACTTTCTGTCTCAAGGTTACGCAGTCATCTTTCTTCACCGGATACACTCCCTCCGACCGTTCTCTCGGCACTACTCCCACTCCTTAAACCCTTTCCTGGACTTACTTACCGTCTCGTCCGACTCTGAGATTCGAATACGATCAGCAGAAGTCGATAAATTGAGACCGGTGCTGGAGGCTCATAATCGATCACAAACCGAGGGAACGCTGTTGAGTGTCGACTTTCAGACTATCAATGAATACCTTTGGTTATTAAAGGGCGTGACGGGGGCTATGTCGCCTCTGGGCAGGAGGGGGATGTTTTATCTAGCTGCAGCAGTCTCGGACTTCTTCCTCCCAGAAGATCGCACGGTATGTACACTGCCACCATTGTCCAACGAGATCTGACAAGTTCAGGCAGAACATAAAATCCAGTCTGGCCATGGAACATTAAGCCTCGATATGGATCAAGTCCCCAAAGTCCTTAAACCACTGGTACAAGAATGGACTCCAGAGGGATATATAGTTTCTTTCAAGGTAAGCCCAGCTACTTGGAGCACACTGACAAATAGCTCGAAACGGAACAATCCCTGTTAATACCCAAAGCAAGAGCAGCATTGTCCCGTTATGGTCACCAAATTGTAATTGGGAATGACCTTCATCGACGAAAGTTCGAGGTGGTGTTTGTGGAACCTACGAATCCAGTGCGCAGAGCATCAGAGCCTGTGATTGGAGATGGAGGACCCTCCACACCACCACTGGAGAGCAAGAAACTGGGTGATGAAGAATTCAAGGAAACTTGGTTAAGGCTAGATGAGGCTAGTGAGAGGTCTACAGGGCAGGGCGAGCTCGAGATAGAGTCACTCATAGTGGAAAGGTTGGTAGTCAGACATACCACCTGGTTGGAGGCGGGAAAGGCATGATTGAGAAATAAAGCATCTACTGTAGCATCTATGCATATGGCTTCTATCTACTCGTCCTCGTAATTGCCCAATACTTCGGCTGATACGTCAGATTTGAGCTGCAAGAAAAGTATGAAACTCACCATCGTCATCAAGTGGGACCTGCCTGTACGGCGATCGCCTCGTAAACATGTCGTCCAAGAACGGGACTCGTCTGGTAACCCACGACCAACCTTCCTGGGTCGCCGCAACGAGGAAGACAGGGACAGACGCCAATACCGATAAAGCACTCGCAGCAGCTCCATCTCCGCTGAAAGCTCGGTGCTCTCCAAGTTGAATTGCACTACCATTAGCTTCATTCTCCTAATGCAAGGTAGGCGTACCCTGGTCGACCAGCGTTATGATACCACCAGTACCCAGCCAGACCCGCCAAAGCGAATGGTAGAATGGCGATTGATCCCCAGAACAGTCCGCTTAAACCACCTCCACCGACCAGTCCCGGGCAGGGATGGGCTTTACCCCTGTCAGGTCTCTCTCCTCCTTCGCAGGATGAATATGGGATCTTGCGGTAAGCGGTACGTTCGTACCACGTCGATGTGAAACCATCGCATTGCTCTTCGATTGTATCGATGGAGAGCGTGGTGGCGCCAGGTACGAGCTCGCATTTCCCAGATTCACCTCGGAAATGATTGAATTCACTGCATATTAGCATATCGCTCGAGAGTAGGGCATACCATTCGAAATCGGATGGGGAACATGTACAGTTCCTGACGATAGTTTTCGGCTGTTCAACCAATTCACCAACAAAACAGTTCTTATCCCTGATCCTTCTGTGATACAAGGTCTGCCTTCCAAACAAACAAGTTTCATCTCTTCCTTCAGCAGGTGACCAAAGTTCAAAGTCATCATGATTAGGATCTTTGATATCCAAGACACATTTCTCCTGGGTAATAGCTGAAAAGTCGAGGTGAATGAGTACTGTCTTGTCGGTCATGCCAGGCCTGACACCCAGCAGGACGAATCGACGACTGGTATCCTGAGGCACAGTCTGAATGGATCGTACTCGGAGAGTCTGGCCGAATGAATACTCTTTCCAGGAAAGTCCTTCGTCGGTGGAGTAAATGACGTGGTCGGTGGCTTCTTCGTCATTGACGAGAACTAGGACCGATCCGGAATCACCAAACTCCCACATGTGGGCATCTTTGTGGATCTCTTCCCATGTGAAACCACCATCACGGGTAAGGAAGATGTCGGAATCGGTATATGGTGCAAGCTGCTCTCCCACGTTTCCGACGGCCAGCATCAACTGCAGGTCAGCTGCTGCAACATAAGCGGCCAGGTACAACTTACACCAATGGCAGATGGACTACTGTAGGTAGCTTTGGGATCCCGGCGCTCGGTGTACCCGTGGATCTGTAGTCCGCAAGACTATGCGTTAGCTGGATAGCCAATAAATGCGATAGAGGCGAACGTACAGTAGAGCTACAATCGTATGCCTGACCAAGGGAATCTTTGGCGGGCGGATTCAAGGGTTTCCAGCTACCTCCATCGTTATGTGTGATCCTGGTTTGAAGCTTCTTTCTACCAGAGATCTCCGCCTCGGCGGGATTTGACTAGACATCAGCACAATCGTGGCTATGTGTGATATTGAGCTTACGACGACATTGATCACTGCGATCCCATCTAATCCGATCATCTTTTCGAAGTCAACGTAGGCAGTAGAGTCTCTGTTGACATGCTCAACAGCTAGGTTAAAGTATGTACCGTTCGAGTTCGACCTAGATCGTTAGTGATGCTTTACAAGGCAATGGTAGCTGGCGTACTTGAAGATACTACCCCATTCTCTGCCATTGGCGACACTCATCGTAACATGTAGGAAGACAGCGTCGGTGTTGCTCTCGAGAACGCTGACAATCAGCTCTGTTCTCCATCACAAAACATAGACTTACGTGTAAGCCTTGTTGCCAATCTTCATATTGGGAGGGAATTGTGCTTCAGAGAAATGGTACCCGTCCAAAGATACCTGCAGTGCTAAAGTACCCGCTTTCTCATTCAACTACTCATCAGCTCCTTCTATACCAGTACACTCACCTGTCCGACCAGTAGATACTCCGAGAAACTGGCAAACCCAACGACAGCATCAAAGATCTTGATCTTTTTCGAATAATAGTTCGCGCCAGCGATGAGCTCCAAGGGATTATAATCGCCCGATCTCTGCGACCCTTGTTTGTTCTTGTACGATTCACAAATGATCTCCCTCTCATCAATCTTCAATCTAGCGTCCCTGGCCCAAGCGCAAGTTCGAACGTATTCATCGATCTTCTTCCACCTTTTCCCGTGATCAGTCGAGTAGTATGCGACGGCCCTGCATGTGCTTGACAAGGTGGAGGCACAGTCAATGGATCCAGTGTAGATCAGCCAGTCCGGTTTTGTGGGATGGAAATCGAGAATGGATATGCCGAGGTTATTGGGTTCGGTTTCGGGATAGATTGAATTCCAGGATTTACCAGTATCGGTGGTATGGTAGATCCGCTTCTTGTCGGTAATGAGGTATGCTCGTTCGCCCGAGAATTGGTGCATTACGATTCCGAGGAAGGTTTCTTGGGGATAAAGCTGTTTCCAAGAGAAGCCCTCGTTGGAGGACTGCCAAACAGTGCCGTCGGCAAGTTGGACAAGGATGGTACCGGAATCCTTGAAGTAGTTGTGCGAAGAAATCAGAGACTGGAAGTCATGCTAACTGTTAGCTGACGAGTCGAAAAGATGGTAAGTACTCACCACAACATGCGAGACTTTGCCGTCTTGAGGACGGGCTATTGTCAGTTACCTTACAAAACTCGAGCCTGAGAAGCTCACCATTTTTGCAATCCTTCATGACCTTCTCATCAAGCTTCACGCCCTGCACACATCCGTTTCCTGGGATCTTCCTATACCCAGAAGAGCCGAGGTACTGGTCATTATCCTTCTGGCACGTACCAGCCGGTACAGGTTCAGGGCCAACTGGTACACATTCACCATCTTGTCGAACAAAGTTGAAATCACTAGAATGTCAGCTACTCTCATAGTACTGACGTACCATTCATAATCTTCCGCTACGCAATCACAACTTTCCTCGTGTTCCTCTGGATCCTCGAATTTGTGGCCTACATAGCAAACTGCGTCGAGCTTTCTGCGACGGTACCATTGCTATTCATCAGATGCAGCACTCAGAACACGGAAGGCGAGTAGCTCACCTTGCGACCCATGAGACATTCATGTCCCTCTGAGCTTCTTGCGTTCCACCTCTCGAAATCGTCATCGGTACATTGACGAGTTTGCAATGGTGCGAAGTCAAGGAAGATCATGGCGTGTCTCCCTTCTGATCCAGAATCCTTTCGGGAGGCTGTACCGAGGAGTAGAAATCTGTTATCAGCTCCGCTATCGACAAGTGGAAAGGAGCTGACTTTTGCGAGGTGGAATCCGGGATGGTCGTAAGCAGTAGGGATCGGACAGTGAGGCCGAGCTCCAACTTGTTCCTTCGATGTCAATGGTCTCGTCTCTGGCGAATTAATTGCACTCACCAAGTCTTGCCGCCATCGTACGAATAGTGTACGTGATCGGTAACATCCTCATCATCGGCAATGACGAGGATACTACCTTGATCTCCAAATTCGTAGGTATGAGCACCCTCCTGAACCATAGTCCAAGTAAGTCCAGCATCGGTCGATAGAAATGTGTCGCATTCCTCTGACTTGTCAGCTCAAGGTCATTAGAGATGCTTACCGTATGGGGCTAGAGTTTCGCCGACTGATCCAACGGCCATCACATAGCCTGGAGCTGTTGATGAGAAGACTCGACCGTAGTTGTGAGGTGTAGTGACGGCGTGGACATGGAGCGAGCATGACGACTGACTCTTAGCTCCTACCATTTTCGCCTCAGATGTTGACTCACCAAATCACCGTTACAGCTAAAGTCGTCTCCATTCATCTTTTTTGCAGGAGGCTTCATCGGTCTCCAGCTTGAACCTGCCAATCAGCTGGTGATTCCGCGGGTGACATACCATCATCATAAGTGATGACCGTCTTCAACTTCTTGTCCTCGTTCCAGCCGACTACCTCTTCCCGGTTGGCGACCACATTGGCGATCCCAACACCTTCCAGCCCGACAAGGGTCTCGTAGTCGACAATGCCGTACTCGTTTCGGTTGGTATCTGCTAGTGCTTCCACGAAATATGTTCCTTCTGCAGAGGAGACAAAGAGGGTTCCGATATTTGCTGATGGGGATGTCAGGATATCGACTGCCACAGAGTGGGTACTGGATTCAACGACGGTATACGCGCTAGAATTAGCTGAATTCGGATCCGGAAGCTTACTTCTCGCGCAGATCCCTGTCAATCAGCAACACTCCTGCGACACACATGATCACTTACGGCATAGCAGAGTGGGGAAACTGGGTCTGTCTCCAATCCTTCCCGTTTGTCGACACGTAGAGGTGCCTATCATCAGCGACACCTGAAACGTGCGACTTACATCGGATCTCCAGTTGATGCTCTCTTTGCCTCGCCCTCTTCCACTTTCATAGCTACCACCATGAATTTGCTCACAACCCCGAGTCCCATGACTCCCTTTGCCCTCTTTCCGATCCCCATATCGATAAATCGCTTCGTTGCAAACCAATCGTCCGACGAGTAGAGTCGACTCTCCTTGTAGCTATGTCCTCCCGGTTTTTGATTCTCGTCGAAAGCCACGCAAAAGACTGTATTTTCAGGAGCATCGCTAAAGTCTTTGGTAGACCTGGCGAAAAGACAAGAACTCGTCTGTGTGAGCAGCAACTTGGTCTCGGATCGGAAAGCGTCTGTCGTATAGAAAGTCTCATCCCAGCATGTTTTCCTCGATCCCCATCCTCCTTCATCACATGCCAATCCTTGGAACAAGATCCATCCGTCTTTTTCTGCGTGAAAATTTAGCGTGTCGCCCGATAAACTTGCTTCGCGGGGCGTGGTGAATGATTGCCAGGAATCACCTCGGTTGTAGGTGACCCAGTGTGTTGTGGATCTGCCGATGACGAAGGCCATATCCTTGCTGTGTGGATGGGGGATTAGGCGGATCGCTTCTTCAGGTCCCGATACAGGTGACCAGGTCTTGCCTTCGTCAGGCGAGCGAAGCACCTTCAACGTGACTGGATCTTGCATAAGAACGACCTGCCTGATCAGCTATGATCCCCTTATCATAGTTTCAAAGTGGACCTACAGGTGTATCATCAAAGTAGAATAATCGGCTAGGTAAATTAGCGAGCCTCGTAATGGTAACCTCTGGGTCAGCACTTAGAGCAGCTAGCGGCCCAAGCGCTGCGGCCAGAAGAGCTGAAAGCAGACGCATTGTGTTGATCTATCGCTTGAAGGGAGAGTGGTATCCGCTTTGTCGTCAATGTAGTTCGGAATTCGCTTTGTCCAGATCGTTCATGAAAAGAGCGTCGAAATCGGGGGGCGAAGCGCGATGAGCTCGATTGGAGGGAATTTTCAGTCTCTCAATTGTTGTCTATTCGTGAAGCTGTATGGGCGATGCTCGACCGCGATGCGACTAACGTATAGAGAGTGATCAGGTGAGCTGAGAAACGATAGCGCAGCGTAACCTTAAAGTGGGTGACCTCCACGCGTAGCATCAATTACGTAAGATGCAGTCTTCCACCGACGTTCAGTGAAATTTCAGGCAACTTTCAGTCAAGATTCGTCAATTGCATCTTCACCTTCCGACACAACATCAGGTGAGTATTCTCTCCACGTCCTCCCTTCACACCACATTTGCCCCCTTCTAGGATGCTATACAAACTTATCTACATTGTCAGACCATATTTTGGTGATAAATACAATCGTACCTGATCTCTTCCGCTCCCCTCACTTCTAATTTCGTGAGAGGACAAGTGCTGACCAAAAGTCTTGATTGATCTGATTGGACATATAGGTACGCTTTATCACATGTACATAGTCTTCGTAGCTGAATGTATTTCTTTTAGTCAATTATGAATTTCTACAAGAATGCTGCTTTGGCACTGGATCACCTTGATAGACATCAGGGGTCTGTCAAAGGGTCACTGAGTGCTGCTGGGATTAATGCTACCCCTGGAGAGTCAAAGAGACTGCTTGCATGTTAGTCAATACCAGCTTGATTGAGTGGTGACGCTGATGAAGTAGTGGTGATTGAGACGCTAAAATGTGAATATAGTCCATACAAGCGGGGAGCAACACTGATGTCGTAGACCGATCCGTCCTCACTCAGCTACTCGAAAAGGTATCCGTCCAACAGATCGAGAAACTCACATTCCCTCGAAGAACTCCCCCTCGTCAACCATCGTCCAACTCCCTGTTGCAGGTTCTGACCCACGACCTCTTATTCTCCGCCAAACGACGAATTGAGGCTTCCGACAAATGGCCTCCTAAAGAAGCTGTCATTCGACATCAAACCCGACTCAGGTCCGAGCTAGTCAGGATCCAGTTGAAGGAGGGCAAATCACGCAAAGAGGATTTGGGCAAATCGGCGGCTGAAGGAGAAGGAGCGAGATATGTTCGATATAACCCGAACATCGATGCTTCCAGGTCCGACGACTTTTCGCTGGCGGCATTATACCGACACTTGAAGACCAAGCATGGCTTCGAAAAGGTCGAGACGCCAGTGTTCCCGGTACCGGATAAAGTCTTCTTTATGGATGAGCATTTGGAGGATTTACTGGTATTTCCCTCGACCACAAGTTGGTGGACTGGCGATCTGTGGTACGAGTCCGGAGCGGTCATCTTGCAGGACAAAGCGAGTTGCTTCCCCGCGAAGGTATTAATGGAAGGTTGGGAATCAAGTGAGGGTGATTGTCTCGATGCTACGTATGTCGCTATCCCCCTTCTTGTTGAGACACTGATGATTAGAGCCGCACCGGGAAACAAGACGAGCTACATCTCCGCATTGATGGGCAATGCTGGAAAGGTTCACGCCTTCGAGAGGTCAGAAGGACGATACAAGACTCTTGAAAAGATGCTTGGCCGAGCAGGT
>Ga0265798_10002392_pt1 | contig 27775 bp, 19 predicted proteins | sample P3T30metagenome_FD_192430 | JGI IMG/M metagenome (GOLD analysis project Ga0265798, IMG submission 192430) | Plant litter microbial communities from East Loma Ridge, Irvine, California - P3 T30 | ecosystem: Environmental > Terrestrial > Plant litter > Unclassified | place: USA: California...
CGAAAAAGCTGATACTTGATGGAGCTGCTGCCGGAATTAATAACGAAAATGTTCACTGCGTGGAGTTAGGAAATAAAAGCCAGTAAGTAGGCCTGCTTGGCCAGGCGCAACTTAGCTGCGTAAGGCGCGCCTTGTGGCACCAGGCTCAGCTCTGCTGGCTCTGGATAGCGGTAATCACCACAGTATTAAATACATCGTCGACGGTGCAGCCCCGGCTCAGGTCATTCACGGGCTTATTGAGGCCTTGCAGTACGGGGCCGATGGCCAGGGCGCCGGTTTCGCGCTGCACGGCCTTGTAGGTGTTGTTGCCGGTGTTGAGGTCGGGGAAGATGAGCACGCTGGCCTGGCCGGCCACCTCCGAGTCGGGCAGCTTTTGGCGACCTACCAGCGGGTCCACGGCCGCATCGTACTGGATAGGGCCGTCTACCTTGAGGTCGGGGCGCTTCTGGCGTACTAGCTCGGTGGCTAGCCGTACTTTCTCCACGTCGGCGCCCGCGCCGGAAGTGCCCGACGAGTACGAGAGCATGGCCACCCGGGGCTCGATGCCAAAGGCCCGGCTGCTCTCGGCCGAGGAGATGGCGATTTCGGCCAGCTGCTCGGCGGTGGGGTTGGGGTTCACGGCGCAGTCGCCGAACACGGCCACGCGGTCGGGCAGGCACATGAAAAACACCGACGACACCACCGACACGCCGGGCTTGGTCTTAATAAACTGCAAGGCCGGCCGGATGGTGTGCTGCGTAGTGTGCACCGCCCCCGACACCATGCCGTCGGCGTGGCCCTTGTACACCATCATCGAGCCAAAATACGACACGTCGCGCAGCAGGTCGCGGGCCATGTCGTGGTTCACGCCCTTGTCTTTGCGCAGCTCGTAAAACGTCTCCACGTAGTCGGCGTAGTAGTCCGATTTTACGGGGTCGATAATGCGCAGGTGGTCGGCCGGCAGGCTCAGGCCCAGGCGCTTGGCTGAGGCAGCTACCTCGCCGGGGTCGCCAAGGATGGTGAGGTCCACGATGTCCTGGTGCAGCAGCAGCGCGGCGGCCCGCAGGATGCGGTCGTCGTTGCCCTCGGGCAGCACAATGTGGCGGCGCGAACGCCTGGCCCATTGCAGCAGCCGGTACTGAAACATGTGCGGCGTAAGGCCCTCGGGCTGGAAGCTGACCAGCTTTTCTTCCAGCGCCCGCACCTCCACGTAGCGCTCGAACGTGCTGATGGCTAGCTGGATTTTCTTCGGGTTATCGGGCGTAATGCGCGACTTGATGGCCCCCACGCGGGTCGTGGTTTCAAAGGTGCCGGTGGGCACGGCCAGGATGGGCACCACGCTGGGCAGGCCCTCCAGCAGCCGCACGATGGGCGCGTCGGGCTCGGAGCCGGCCGTGAGCACGATGCCCGCCACGCGGGGGTAGCTGGCCGATAAATTAGCCTGCAAGGCGCACACGATAATGTCGCCCCGGTCGCCGGGCGTCACTATCAACACGTTTTCCTTGAGGTAGTTAAGAAAATTGGGCACCTGCATGGCCCCGATAACGTAGTTATCGACCTGGTTGCCCAGGCCAGCTTCGCCGAAGAGCAGCTTGCCGCCTAGCCCGGCCTGAATCTCGCGCATGGTGGGGTGCAGCAGCTGCGGGTCGTCGGGGATGACGGCCAGCAGCACCTCGGCCGGCAGCTGGCTGCGGAGCAGCGCGCGCACGTCCTCGACCTGGGCCGGGGCAATGCGGTTGGCCACCACCAGCAGCACCGGCACCTCGCGGGTTTCGAAGCTGCGCAGCGTGGTCAGCACCGAGCTGATGACCTGGGCCGTGCTCTTGCCCTCACCCGAGATGACCAGGATAACCGGCACGCCCAGGTTTTTGGCAATCGACACGTTGGCGTCGAACTCGAAGGCGATGCCCGCGCCCACGAAGTCGCTGCCCTCCACCACCGTAAAATCGTAGGTTTCCTCGCAGTGCTTGAATTTGCGGATAACCGTGTCAATCAGCTCGCCCTGGGCGCCGGTTTCGAGCAGGCGCAGGGCCTCGGGGCGCGTGTAGGCGTAGGTATCGGCCGGGGCGAGCGGCAGCTTAAAATGACTGCTGATGGTGGCCAGGTGCGGGTCGGGCTGCTGCGCCGGGTCGTGGTCGATGATGGGCTTGAAATACCCAACCCGGCGCGCCTGCCCCAGCAGCATATTTACCAACCCTAACAAAACGAGCGACTTGCCGCTGTAGGGCTCGGCAGTAGCAATAAAAACAGCTTTGGTCATAGCACGTCTTAACGTAGGGGCCGGGGCCAGCGTTGGGCCGCTTGGCCCGGCCGCGGCCCGGCGGGTACTGCTCTGGTGCGGGGGCCAGCCGGCCGCGCCAAAAGTGGGCTAGCCGCCGCAGGCGGGGCCATGCGCGTGGTCAGGGCCAGCGCCGATTTTGCGCTGGCTACTCGCCAGCCGGGCTCTTTTCGTTGGTTTAGGCGCGCAGCTTTATTGCCCCAGCTACTTCCCTTGCGCCGCTGGCGGCCCCACAAAGCAGCGGGCTAAACCCGCGAATTGTTGCCTTGGCAAGCCTTACATTTGACTTCGTGCCCGGCGCATCTATACTTGCTACACGCTCATAACCGACTCGTAGCAAGGCCCTGACGCCCGCACGTACGTGCTGGTTTTTTACTATGACGCCCCCCGCTTCGCTTGCCTGCGTTATCGTTGACGACAACGAAATCAACCGCTTTACGCTGGAGCGCGCCGTGCAGCGCCACGACCAGCTCACGCTGGCCGCCTCCTTCCCCGATGCGGTAGCGGCCCTGGCTTACCTGCACGCGGGCGGCCCGGTTGATGTGTTGCTGCTCGATATTGAGATGCCCCACATCAGCGGCCTGGAGCTCATAAAGCTGCTGCCCACGCCCAAGCCCGCCGTAATTCTGGTGACCACGCACACCTCGTTTGCGGTAGATGCCTTTGAGCTGCGCGTGCTCGATTACCTGGTGAAGCCGGTGAACTACGCCCGCTTTTGCCAGGCTATTGCGCGGGTTACGGAGGGCCAGCCGGCCGTGCCGGCCACGTCTACGCTACCCGAGCCCGCCGCCCCTAGCCAGGCCGCGCTGCACAACTTATCGAGCACGGGCACCGATTTATTTATAAAAACCAACGGCAAGCTGGTACGCGTTAATTTTGAGGACGTCCTGTTTGTGGAGGCCCTCTCGACCTACGTGCTCCTCGTCACCGACAAGCAGAAGCACATCGTGGGCGGCACGTTGAAGAGCATGGCGGAGCGGCTGCCCTTCCGGCATTTTTTGCGCGTGCACCGCTCCTACATCGTCAATCTTCACCGGGTAGATGCGCTGGAAGACAGCACCTTGAAGCTGGGCCAGCACGAAGTGCCGGTGAGCCGGTCCTACCAGGAAGAATTGCTCCAGCGCTTACAACCCCTGTAGCCTAGGCCGGAGCGGGCAAGGCCTGGGGCAGCGCGTCGAGCACGCACGTCACTTGCTGCACCAGGTGCTGCACGGCCGTGCGGCGGCCCTGGCTAGCCTTGGCGCCGGGGCGGGGCGGGGCCAGCAGCAGCTGCAAGGGCCGCGCAATATCCGCCACCCCAAACTGCACCAGGTTGGGCTTGATGTGGTGCACCAGCTTGGCTACCTGCGCCCACTGGCCGGCGGCGGCAGCGGCCTGCACCTGCTGTAGCACGGGCGGTATGTGCTGCAAAAACGAGCGCACCACGCGCTCCACGAAGGCGGCTTCGCCATCGGCTAGCTCCTGCACCTGCGCTAGGTCGTAGAGGGGTGGCGCCGGGGCTTGCACCAGGGCCACGAGCTTGCGGTAAAACTCTTCTTCTTTGAACGGCTTAGTCAGGCAGTCGTTGATGCCGGCCTGCAGGTAGCGGTCCAGGTCTGTGCGAAACGCGTTGGCCGTGAGGGCCAGCACGGGCACCTGCGCCCGGGCGGGCTCGGGGTGCTGGCGAATTTGGGCCGTAGCCTCCACGCCGCTCATGCCCGGCATTTGGATATCCATCAGCACGGCATCGTAGGTGCGGGCACCGTGCAGCATGAGTGCCGTGTGGCCGTCCTCGGCCTCGTCCACTACCACGCCCCAGCTGTGCAGCAGCAGGCGCACCACTTCGCGGTTGATGCCATTGTCTTCTACCACCAGCATGCGGCGGTGGCGCAGCAGCCCGGTATCAGCTAGTGCCGGGGCAGGTGCGGGCGCGAGGCCGGCGGCCAGGGGCAGCGTGATGCTGAACTCAAACGTGCTGCCGCGGCCCAGCTGGCTCTGCGCCTTCAAAGTGCCGCCCATTTGCTCGACCAGCGCCCGGGCAATGCCCAGCCCCAGGCCCGTGCCGCCAAAGCGCCGCGCCGTGTCAGTATTGCCCTGCACAAAGTCCTCAAAGATGAGGTCGAGCTTATCGGCCGCAATGCCCATGCCCGTATCCGTAATGCGGAAAGCGGCCGTGAGGTGCGTTTGCGTTTGGCCAAGGAGGTAGCCGCCAACCGAGATACTACCGGGCGCCGGAGTAAACTTTATGGCGTTCGACACCAGATTGATTATCACCTGATTGAGGCGGTACGCGTCGCCTATCACCCGGGGCAGGGGCTCGGGCTGCACCAGCAGCGTGGTGTGAAACGCCAGGCCCTTTTCGGTGGCCTGCACGGCCAGCGGTTGCAGCGGCCCTTGCAGCGAGGCGAGTAAATCGAACGCAACCTGCTCCATCTCCAGCCGGGCGGCGCTGATTTTGGTGAGGTCCAGCACCTCGTTGAGCACGGCCAGCAGGTGCTCGCCCGACGACTCGATGATGCCCAGCAACTCGCGCTGCCCCTGGTCGAGGCTGGTTTTGGTGAGCTGGCGGGCCATGCCCAGCACCCCGTTCATGGGCGTGCGGATTTCGTGGCTAAGGTTGGCCAAAAAGCTTTCCTTGGCCCGGGCCGAGGCCTCGGCTTTGTCCTTGCCGCGCCGCAGCTCGGCCTCGGCCTGCGCGCGCGCCGTGAGGTCGAGGGCGCAGAGCAGCACGTACGGGGCCTGCCCGGCCTGGTCGATGCGGTGGGCCAGGTAGTGCCAGTGCCGGGGCTGACCATCGCGGGGCAGCACGGGCAAGGGCCCGGCGGCCACGGTGGCGGGGGCGGCAAACTGGGCCAGGTAGGCGGGCAGCTCGGCGGCGGGGCGGGGCAGCAGCTGGCCCAGCCGGCAGCCAGGCAGGTGCTGGGCCGACCATTGCAGCGCTTGCGCAAACGCCTGATTACAAGTCAGCAGCACGCCGTGCAAATCGTGCGTGGCTACGGCAACCGGCAAGGCATCGAGGAGCCCGGCTAGCTGGTGCTCGGCGGCGGCGGCCCGGGCAGTGGCGGCGTGCAGGGCGTGCTCTAGCTCCGCAATACGTAGCTGGGCGGCGGTGGCGGCAGTAGGTGAAGATGCAGCGTCGGGCACGGCAGAAGGGCAAAAACCGAGGGGGGCTGGCGTCGCTGCCAGCAGGTAGCCGCCCCGGTTCACTCGCTGTAAAAATAAGCCGGCTCACAGCAAAAAAACGGCCGTTCGCCAGAAAGCCCGGCAGGGCTCAAAATACCGCCCTAACCTTGCATAGCCAACGGCAAGCACCTACGGGCCAGCTTCGTCGCCACCACCTTTTTGGCGTTTTCGCTTCTTCTCCTTCTCTCCCTTTTTTTACTTATGGCTTACTCTACTGACTCCGCAGCCGGCAAAACTGTGCAAGAAATCATCAATTCGCTACCCAGCCTGATGGCCGTAGCCGTGGTAGATATCGCTTCGGGCATGGCCCTGGCATCCCACTCCAACGTCCCCAGCCTCAACCCCGAAACCGCCGCCGCCTACAACACCGAAGTGGTAAAACAGAAGATGAAGGCGATGTCGGCCCTGAAGCTGACCAACGAGAAGATTGAGGATATTCTGATGACGCTTAGCAGCCAGATGCACCTCATCAAGCTCACGGACGACGGCAAGAAGTTTATCTACCTCGTGGCTAGTACCCGCGACACAAACCTGGCCATCGCCCGCGACGTGGTGCGGCAAAGCGCCATGCAGCTCAACTAATACGCAGCCCCTACCTTGGTGCGCGGTGGGGCCTGCCGAAGCGGTTATTACATGCAAATGCAAGCAGCTTCGCAACAAACCGGCAGTTATTTCATTTTTGCAGCTAAACGCCTGCAAAACAACAGATTGCTGAGTAGCGTAGCAAAGGGGATAAGCTATCCCCTTTCACTAACCCCTTTCGCCTGTTTTGAGAGGCGAATAAGATTGCCGGCTATCGGCAGTCTTACAGCACTACTCACATATACATTATACTTTTAAGTACTTAGCCGCCTCAGCCCGCTGCAAACAGCTTGGTGAGGCGGCTTTTAGTTTTACTTGGCTTAAGGCTGTAGCTTCGGCTAGGCTCCGCAGGGGCGGCTGGCTACTACCAGGGACCGGGCCTGCTAGTCATTGGCCGGTCACTAGCTCAGGAGCGAGCGCTACCAGCTAAAGCGGTTACTGCTACCAAGGCGCTACTCCACCAGTTTACCGCGCAGCTTGGCCTTCTCCTTGTCCGGCAAGGGCTGGCTAGCCTCAGGCTTGTCGGCAAAAAAGGCTGTCAGCGCTTCGTCCAGTACCTCGTGAATGGCTTTGCGCCCCCAGTATTCATACTGGCGCAGCTGCGTGTACACGGCCGGAGTCAGCTGGTTGGTGAAGACAATGCGCCGCGGGGCGGGTACCGCCACCACCGGTGCAGGGGCACCGGCCGGAGTCCTTTCCCCAGCAGTTGGCGAGCCATACACGAGTTGGTCGAGCGGGTCGGCCGGCCCGGGCTTGCTCATGTTGCTAACCATATTCAGTTTGCCACTTTTCTTTTGCATGCTCAGTAGTAATGGGTTAGGATACTAGTAAAAGGCTGGCAAAGCGGCGGGCCGCTCCGGCTGGCTTCTTGGCAATACTAGGTTGCAAGTATTTACTGTATTGCTCGTGTTGCTAATAAATATGCTTCACTAATCACCAGCCCCAGCAGCGTAGGTTGTGCCCAGCCACATCACAGGGCAAGGATGGTGCTTATTTCCTTAGTCAACTCCCGGTAATCGCTGGCTCCGTTGGAGGCCGCCGCCCAGGCGTGGATGCTTTGGCCCATACTTTGCGATTCGGGCAGCGCCACGTTTTCGCGAATGGTCGTGCGCATTACTAAGGGCGCGAGCTGAGGGTCTTCCTCAATGCTGGCTACTACCTGGTGGTGCAGCGCCCGACGGTACGAGCGTGCATACTCAGTAAAAAAAATGCCGCTGACTCGCAGCGTCGGCGCGAAGCTTTTGCGCAGGCGCGCCACCATTGCCATGAGGGCCGCCATGCCCTCATTAGCAAAAAACTCCGGCTTGAGCGGGATAAAAACGTGCTGGCTGGCAACCAGCGCCGCTACTGTGAGCGGCCCCAGGTTGGGTGGGGTGTCGATGACGACTACCTGCACGGGCAGGGTAAATTCTTCCCCGAGCATCTCCCGCAACGCAAATACATAGTCGGGCTGGCTGCCCAGCACTTTTTCCTGGCGCGCCAAGTCACTCGTCGCCCGCAACAGCCAGAAGCCCGGCAGCGGCGACTCAATGGCTTCGGCCAAGGCTAAGCGGCCTTCCAAAATGCCCCCTAGCCCGCCAGTTGGGGCACCGGCGGCCGCAGGAAAGGTTTTGGAGGCGTTGGCCTGCGGGTCGGCATCAATTAGCAACACGCGCAGCCCTTGCTCGTGCAGGGTATGCGCCACGGCCAAAGCGGAGGTCGTCTTACCGACTCCTCCTTTGTTATTGGCAAACGTAATGATGTGCATAGAGAAGGTTGGCTAGGCAGTAAAAGTACGGGCTGCAAGTTATGCAATACTAGCAATACCGTACGCATAGTAAATAACAGCAAGATATTTTCAGACTTGGTAGTGACTCATGTTAGCGAGTGATACATTCTGTACCAATCTAATTTTAATTCTAACAAAACCTTGAAATCAAGAATGTTACTAAGCAGGGCGAATTTTTTAATACAATTTTAGCAATACTTGCAATACAATAAATACCATATTGCTCATAATTTTTAGCCGGTAACCTAAACCGTATTATTACCGCTTGCAATACTAGCAATATGTGCAATAAGTAAAGAGTATTCCCGGTGGCAATTGAAGTTATTGCTTGCCCATTCTTTCTGTTTAAAACGGAGCACAGCAGCACTATCGCCTGAGCCAAATGAGCAGGCTTTGTTATTCGCCTGCTAGCTTAGGCCGGGTAGTGGCCCGCAGTGCTTGATGCCTGCGCAGCTACGCCGAATGCAAGGGCCAGACGCAGCATTTTTATGCGCATTGCTGATACTGCATATTCACCCGGCGCCACTCATGCGCTGGAGCAATTCAGGGCGGCCGGCTACGCTGGGTCCGAACGTATCTGCCTCAGGCCACGGCAGGTACCTGGCCTGCACAGCCGTAGTTCCATTACAGCCCAGGCCCCACTTGCTAACGCAATACCACGGACCAATCCTACACGGCAGGGCGGTGGCTACAACAGCGAGTAGCCAACAGTTGGCTAGGCTTAGGACTGCCCCGTTAGCGGCAGTTTAGCTGGGCGCCGCACCATGTGGACCGTGGCGCGGGAGTTCCTAGCCAGCCAACTATTGCGAATGGTATCATCCTCGCTACGAGTGCCGGGCCATGCAGAAGCGGAGGCTGGCCAACAAGTAAAAAGCGTCGAAAGGGGGGCGCTACTACCTATTACAAAAACCACGACAGCCCTTAGCCAATACCGTGTTTCTACGTGGTTTTTGTAATAGCCCGGTTCATTCAGAAAAGCCATTTAAGGGGTATTTGTCCCTTAAAATGAGGGGCAAACGTGGTTTTTGTAATAGCGGCCCGACTATGGCTAAACTCAAGTTGAATTTTCTGAATTAAGCCATTGAATTTCAAAGCGTTATTTTCAAATTCTAAGCCTATCCCTAAGCACTTGGCTGATGTTGGGAACTGCTGAGTACCAGCGCGCTAAAAAAGGGGGCAAAATCTCCAAACTCAGGCAAGACCATCTATTACAAAAACCACGACGACCGCGCGCCGCAAATGACCTAGCCTGACTCGCCGGAGGTCGATAGCGAGCCAAAAAACCTGGTCAAAAGAGCAAAAAAAAAAAATTCCACCTATTTAAACCTGGTTTTTAATTATTTATAACCTACTTTAAAAGGTTTACGGGTCTCGTAACCCCTTGTCCGATAGTCGATTACATAGCCCATCTATTACAAAAACCACGAACATCTATTACAAAAACCACGAAGACCTATTACAAAAACCACGAACATCTATTACAAAAACCACGAAGGTCCTATTACAAAAACCACGAAGACCTATTACAAAAACCACGAACATCTATTACAAAAGCACGAAGCCTATTACAAAAACCACGTTGGGGCCTTTGGGGCGGGTGGATTTGCTATTACAAAAGCACGAAAAACGACGCCCGGGCGGGGCCGCAAGCAGCGTCGCCAGCTATTACAGCTTGCCGAAGTTGTAATAGCAAAAAACGCGTCGCATCTTTGAAGCACTTCCCAGCTTTTGCCTGCATGCAGCCAACCCTGTTCGATACCCCACCTCCACCAGAGCCTACCAGCAAAGTGGTGGTGCAGCACAATGCCCTGGTGAACGCCCGGTTTGACATGAGCACGGTGGAGATGCGGCTGTTCATGGCCATGCTCTCGCGCATTGGCCGCGACGATAGTGAGTTTCGGGAAATGAGTATTCCGCTCACCGAGGTGGTGGCCTTGTCGGGCCGCCGGCCTAGCAGCAAAGACTACCAGCAGGTGGCCGGTATGTGCGACCAACTGGTGAGCCGCATCCTGCACATTGAGCGGCCTAGCCGCAGCCGCCGCGACCGCCGGGGCCCGGCCACGCCCGACTTTGACAAGCTGCCCCTGATGGCTTATGCCAAGTACCGGGGCGAAGAGGGGGCACTGCGGGTGCGCTTCAACGACGAGGTGATGCCCTACCTGCTGCAATTGCACCAGAATTTTACCAAAGCTCAGGTGGTGCAGCTGCTCAAGCTCAAGAGCCCGCATTCGTACCGCGTTTACTGGCTGCTGAAGGAGTACGCCGCCTTTGGCGCCCGCACGATGGGCGTGGAGGAGCTCAAGAGTCTGCTGGCGCTGCAAGGGCAGTACAAGCAGTTTCCGCTCTTCCGGCTGCGGGTGCTCGACCGGGCCCAGCAGGAGCTGAGCCAGACCGACCTGCCCTTCGAGTACGAGCTGCTGCGCGAGGGCAAGGCGGTGTCGCACATTCGCTTTCGCTTCCAGCCCCTACTGCTGCTGCCCGAGCCGGCGGCAGCGCCCCTGGAAGCTGCCTGGATGCAGGCTCTGCAAGAAGTGAGCATGGCCCCCAGCAGCCTAGCCACCATCCAGGGCTTGGTAGAGCAGGGCGCCGTGCCGCCCGACTACGTGCTGTTTGTGGTGAAGACGCAGCAGGCCCGCTACCTGGCGGGCAAGGTGAAGAGCGTGGCGGGGGCCGTGTTTGCCGCCATCACCAAGCGGCACCTGGTGGCCGAGTACGAGGCGCAGCAGGCGCCCCGCCCCCGCCCCGCCAAGCTGGCCAAGCAGCGCGAAAAGCTGCTGGCCGAAATCGAGGATGCCCGCAAAAGCCTGGCTTTTGTGCTCACCGGCGGGGCCTACACCCCAGCGGCCAGGCCGGCTGCGGAGGCCCAGGTTCGGGGCGTCATTGCCCAGCTGGAAGCGCAGCTGGCCAAGCTGGGCTGATGCTGGCGGCCCGCCAGCGGGCTACCTTGGACCGGGCCTGCCCGGCCCTGGCTCACCGGTACCCAAACCGGTAGGCCAGGCCCATGCTGCCACCCCCCGCCAGGTAGGCGCCGGAGCCAGGGTTGCGGCGGCCCGCCAGCCAGCTCGTTTGCACATCCTTGTTGAGCAAAAATTCGGTAGTAGCCTGCAGCCGGCGGCGGCGCCCAAAGGTGTAGCTGGCGTCGAAGCCCAGCGTGGCGTGCAGGCCAAAAGCCCGGCGCCGAAAGCCAAAGGCTTCCTGGCTGGTAAGCGCATGATTGACGATGGCAAATTCCCGAAACCACACTGACGACCACACGGGCACCAGGCCACCTACCGCAGCGAGCTGCACCCGGTGCCGGAAGGCCACGGCGAGCGCGTAGCGGCCTAGCACGGGCAGCGCTAGCCCGTGCTCCGCCAGGGTGTGGTTGGGCACGGCAAACGTGCCGGCGGCGGAAGTGAAGACCGTCCCCACGGGTTCCGCGTTGAAGGTTTGGCCGTATTGCAACCCGAGCTGCACGGCAATGCGCGGCGCCAGGTAGTAGCCCACGTACACGTACGGGACCGGCCCCGCCGCCACGTACTGCGCGTAGTGGCCGTAGCCATCCCGGTAGGTAGTCGGGTAAGCCGTAGTTTGCGTTTCGGTGGGTGTAGTCTTGACAACCGGGGCCGGGTAGGGATTTTGCGCCGAGTAGCGCACGTGGTAGAAGTAGCCGCCCAGTGCCGCCCCGGCGTAGAGGCGCGGCGCCCGCGCCCAGGCCTCGTTGCGGGGTGCTAGCTCGTGGCTATACCTCGGTGGCTGGGCCCCCACCACGAAACCGACCCGTAGGCTGCTTCCCAGGCCCACCACGGGCTTGCCAGCCACCAGCAGGGTAGCTACCCCAATGGCGGCATCAGCGAAGCCGTAGCGGCCTAAACGGCGTTGCCAGCCATAGAGCAGGGCCATATCGGCCACAAGTGCCCGGCGGCGGTCGTTCTGATAGAAGAAAAAAGGGGTTTCGTGGGCGTCGGGACCCAGGCCGCTCCCCAGCGCGACCGCCACGTAATTGGCCCAAAAATCGACCCCGCTGTGCCCTTGCCGCTGGCGGCGCTCGCGGTTGTAGTAGTAGCGCCAGGCTACTTGGGCCCGCCCGCTTAGGCGCGGGCCGCTGCTGGGCCCAAGGGTGGGGCGGTAGTGCGTCAGGGCTGGGCTCACTTCGGCCAGCACCGACCAGGCTGGGTTGCGCAGCTTGTGCTCAACGGCCAAGTGCAGGCCATAGCGGGAGTAGTAGCTGTCGGGGCCGAAGGCGGTGGTAGTGGGCAAAAAGTTGTTGAGGCCCAGCTTCCACAGGCTGCGCGGCTGGCGTGGTGCGGCCAAAGGTGGCGGTAGTACCTCGCCGACGCGCCGGCGCGTCGTGTCGGGGGCAGTTTGGGCGGTAGCACCCCCTGCGGAGCTCGCTAGCAGCCCCGCGCACAGCAAAAGCTGCCAACTACGGAAAGAAGACGAAGTAGCCATAGAAAGCCTGAAAAGTGGGAAAAAGACTATAGCTGCCAGCGCAGCGGGTGGCTGCTCGCACCGCACTAGGTGCGCAGTTGCAAGCGGCTTGGTATGCGGGGTGGCACTAGCCAGGCCTTCGCTAGCCACCGCGTAGGCTAGTGGTGCAGCAAGCTCGGCGTGCACGGCCGGTAATTCGCGTGGGCTACTCGGTGCTGCTAGCCAGCGCTTTGCGCCTAACCGTGGCTGTGAGTTTGCCCGGCCGGTTACGGGCCGTACTTGGCTGCGGCCGGGGTAGTCTGAAAAACATAGTTGGGCAGGGCAGCCGCGTAATTCGCTCAGCTATCCTGCCCAACCAACGGGGGTAAATACGTACTCGAAAGACGGCGTTTCTGCCGTGCCTAGTGCCTGTGTGCTAGTTCTTCACCAGCTTCTGGTGGTAGGTGTGGCTGCCATCGCTGGCTGCCACCGAGTAGATGCCGGGCGCCAGGGTGCCTACTTCCAGCTGGCCGTGGCCCCGGTACAGGTTGCCGCTTACCTCAGCGCCCCGCATATCGTATACCCGCACCGTGGTTACTTCGGCCCCATTGGGCAGGGTAACCGTGGCAGTCGTTTGGGCGGGGTTGGGGTATAAGCCCAGCACGACTCCTTTCGAGGCGGCGGCAGCCGCCGTGGGGCTGGCGGCGGCCGGCTCTGGCGCGCCCATGCGGTTGGCCGTGCGGTACTGGATGTACCAGACTTGGTTGTCGGTGCCCACGTAGGGCCACTGGTTGGGGATGCGCTTGGCTTGCAAGGGCAGGTTGCCGCCGCCACCCATCTCCAGGCACTGCCCGGTGTGGTAGTTGATGAGAATGCAGGGCAGGCCCGTGCGCGCTTCGGCTAGGGTGAGCAGGCGGCGGCTATTGGCATCTACCAAGGCCCACTGCTGGTTAGGCCCGCCCCAGTTGCTCCACAGGTTGGCCTGCCGGCCCTGGTTGTAGAGGTACTGCAAATCTGACCCCCCGATTTCGAGGGCATACTGGTGCACCCGGTTGACGATGCGGTAGTAGCCCGGCGCGCTCCCGGGCATAAACGTCCACTCTTGGCCCGCCACGCCTGCGTCGGGGTTTTGCACCACCCGGAAGTCAGGCACAAGCCCGTACCTGTCCGTATCGCCGCCGGTGCCGCCTTCCAGTAAGTAGCCGCTACGCACATTCTTGATAGAATACACGCCCAAGTCCAGGTTAGAAGTCGGGTTAGCCGTCACCTCCACCACGTCCCACACCTGGTAAGGCCCCGTAGAATTGCCCTGAGCATTAATGCTTTGGTAGTCCTGAATGGTAGCCGCAAACTCTGTGCTGTAGTAGGGTGCCTGCGTGTAGATGGGGTCGGCGGTGAGCCAGACATTGGGCGCCACGGCCACAATCTCGTACGAGATGGCCGATACACCCGGCAGCTTACGGAACTGCCACACTTGGTTGGTGTTCGTTTGCACCCCGTTGACTACCCCCGAGCGGTCGCTCTGCATGGCGTTGGGGCCAGGATACCCCCAGGACGTAAGCACTTTGCCGCTGCTGCGGTTGATAATTTCGTAAACGCCCGTGCCGTTGGCGCGGCTCGGGGCAAACTTCCACTGCTGACTCGCACTTCCCGAGTAGTCACGCATGAAAGTACCGTACATAGTCTGGTAGTGACCATAATAGTCCACGTCGAGCACCTTGCCGGTGGCGTGGTTAACGATTTTGTACACTTTATTGAGCGAAGTGAACTGCGCGAAGCTCAAGCGCGGCGCCAGCAGCAACACAAGCCAGCAAAACAGCAGGGAACAAAGCCTGCCAGCGTAAGGGATTTTCATAAGAATCGTGGAAAAGGGAAAAAAGAAAAGGGGCTGCGCGGCCGGGCGGCTCCTTGCCTACCGGGCGCCCCACGCCGGGGGCCGCCGGCAAGTGAGGCGCTGGCCCGCCGCTAGGGTGAGCCGGCCGTGGCAGTACCCCGGCCGGCTCACTTATGCTGGGCAAGGCTAGCCAGGTACTAGCCGCTGCCAGCTTGGCAAGTGGGAGTAGGCCCAGCTACTAGCAGCCGCCGAAGATGCAGTTGTTATTGGCTACCTTAATAATACCATTGACAAAGCCAGCGGCCCCCGCCAGGAAGTAGGCCGCCGTAGTGCACGAGGCGGGCGGCGGTGTGCCGCAGGCGGCTTTCTGGAATTTCGGGCCATCCGTGAACGCCCCGATTACCGTGTACACAGCCACGCTCACCACTATGTGTACCGCCTTTTTCAGGAACGACCAGAAGCCGCGCTGGGCCACCGTCCCGCTCATGTCGCCAATCTTACCGGCCTTGCGCAGTGCGCGAAACTCCTTGAACGTCAAGTCGACTTTGCCTGTCTGCTCTTCTGCTTTGGTTCCGCGCGAATAAACGCCTCCTTCGCAGCGGTAAGCGGAGCTGAATAGCTGAAACGTGTGGGCTAGCTGGGGCCGGGTTGCGTTGGTGAGCATGGCAATCTCATCCTGGGCGGTTGCGCTGAGTGCATCACCCGGCTGCACGGGAATAGTCAGCTCAAACTGCTCCTGAACGATGGCTTTCACGTCTTCCTCGTTCTGTACATCGGCCCCGTGCAGCGAAGCGTAGTACACGTAATAGTTATACTCGTCCATCTGGGCTTTCACCCCGTCCGAGAAGCTGTTTACGCGGTCGGCGTAAGGCGTGCCGGATACGTGGCCGTTGCCATCAATCGAGGGGCTGGGCGTAGCCGCCGCAGTGGCCTGCAAAGACGCAAACTCAGCATCAGAAACCTGCGACCCATTGGTATAATAGGCATTATTGCGGGCTTCCTGATACAACACCGTATTTATCCCGTTGGGGTCAACGCTGCACGTTTGGGGGTTGAAGCCAATGGGATTATGCGGGTACGGGTAGGGCTGGATGGCATCCTGGCTGTTGGCCCGCCCAGTAGCAGGCTTAGGGTCAGAATAGTCTCTGCTACAGAACGTAGTGGTCAGCAGCACCAGTGATAAGCCCAGTGATAGGAAAGGAATTTTCATGGGAAAGGGAAAAGGGAACGGTAGGAAAATAAGAAATTGTGCGCGCCGCCTCATAAGCAGCAAAAAGTAAGGTGCAGGGGGAGGTAGCCCGTAATGACCAGGAGGGTTTTTATAAATTTTCCGTTATTGCCAGCGCACAGCGCGCCAGCACAATTGCACTGGCAATTGCTAGGAAAGAAGGAAGGGCAGGAGAATGGGCGGCCCCGGGCGTTGTGCGGGTGCGGGGCACCCCACGAGCGGGCATTTTCTTAGCGATGGACTACCAAAGCATTTTCGCCAGTGGCGACTCAGCTCATTACCATGCGCTTGGCGGCGCCACGATGGGAAGTTTGTGGGGTTTCCAGCCCGCAGGTAGCGCCGGGCTAGCTGCAAAGCTTGGCTTGTCGGGCTAAATACGCGCTATCTAAAAGGAGCGGGAGTCGTGGGTAACCGGTAAAATAGCAGGGTAGGTAGCGTACCAGGCAGCTATACAAACTGTCAATTGCAGGGCCAAGCAGTGGGGCCGCTGAAAGACGACACGAAGAGGTAGGGGCGATGAACCTTTAAAAAGGAAAAAGGCGCTCAACGCAAAGGAGCTACCAGTCACTATTCAAGTGGCCAACTCGCAGTGCGCCAGCCGGCCCCTTAGTGGCGTGGGCCTTAGAAGCCCCCAAAAACGGTACTTACCGTCGTTTGCACGGTGAGGTCGCTGGTGCTCATGGGGCTGCCGCTAGCGTGCGGCTTGGTGTAGCGGGTGATGACGGTTTTGGTGAGTTTGAGCTTGGCGGTGGTGGCGAGATTTTTCATTTTTTTGCAGAAAAGGAGGAGAGTGGATGGTAAGCGAGCGGTAAGGGTTTCGCTTGCTGTTTGATACAAACCTATCGCTGCCGGCTCCTGGATGCCTAGTATTTTACACTAACCCGCCTTTGGTAAGTACCAATTGGCGCTTTTGCCCCCTCGCCCGGTGGCAGCGCGGCACCCTGGCTAGGGCGCTACGCCGCTGTTTTGCCCTACTTTCGCGCTATGCAGCCTAGCCACCAAATTTCGCCGAAAAATCACATTTTTGCGGCGCTAAGTTCAATGGGTGCGTAAGCTGCCTTCCGCACCAGTTCAATTAGGTAGGTATGTATTATTTGAAAAGTGTTAATATATAATATAAGTATATTTATAATAATATATAATAAACAAAAAATAAAAACTGGTATTAATGTGCGCTAGGGTAGTGCAGCACTTGTACTAAGCCCATGACTTCTGGTCCTACGAGCCAGCCAAAAAATGTGTTAAGCGATTACTCCCGCAGTTAGCACTGGCCTAGGGCTTGTCGGGTATCCATTGGCCTTGCTGCTAGCAATGCGCCCGGCCTGAACTTGGCGTGGCAAACAGCCTCGGCTCACGGCTGAAACTATACTAAGTCAAGTAGCCGCAGCCGCAGGCAATGGATAGGTGCGGGCAGGAGCCCGCAACCTGAGCCACGAGCAACAGGTAGTGACGCAACATACTTTTCACGGAGATTACCTGCTAGACATTGCAGATGAAGTATTGATAAATAATATGTTATGAATAATAACTAAGCTACTGGCAATCAGCTCTCTGCCCGCCACAGTGGCTAAGCGGTGCTTCGGCCGGCACTTTACTGGCGGCGGCGCCTACACTTATGTGATAGGAAAGGCCCGCGTTCAGCCATTTACTTTAGCTGAACGTGGGCCTTTCCTGGTTTACTTTCTATTTGACTGGTCAAATCAAACTTGCTTTTTCAGCCGTAGGCTGACAGTGCTGTCAAATCGCATACATCAGTTGCAAAATGTTATTGATAAGCGAGTTATCGTAGCAAAAAAAAGTGGTTTTCTGCACCGGCTAGCTGTGTGCACTCCCGCTAGGCGAGGGATAAGACTTGAGGCGCTTACTGCTTGGTAGCCAAAGGCTTAAAGCTGATAGCCGCGCCTCCGCCCGGCGCGAGCCGGAGCCTAAGCGTTGACTTGCTGGTGACTACCTGCCGGGTAATCTGGTAGCTGGTGGGGTTTTGCTGATAGTCGGCGTCTTTGCCGTCGGCGTAGATAGTTGCTTCGTAGCGCTGCCCTGGCGTGAGAAAATCCAACTTGACTGGCTGCTGGCGGGCATTTTCATCGGTGATGCTGCCCAGGTACCACTCCTGCCGGCCTTTGGCCTTGCGGGCGGTGGTGAGGTAGTCGCCGGGCTCGGCGGCCAGGATGCGGGTATCGTCCCAATCTACCGGCACCTCTTCAATAAACTGAAAGGCGTCGAGGTGCTCGTTGTAGTTTTCGGGCAGGTCGGCGGCCATTTGCAGCGGCGAGTACAGGGTCACGTACAGGGCGAGTTGCTTGGCCAGGGTGGTGCGTACCTGGCGCTTGCCGGTGGGCTCAAAGTTTTTGAGCTTAAAAATGCCGGGTGTGTAGTCCATGGGGCCGCCCATAAAGCGGGTAAAGGGCATGATGGTTTCGTGCTCGGGCGGGCTGCCAATGCTGAAGGCATTATACTCGTTGCCCCGGCCGGCCTCGCCGGCTAGCCAGTTGGGGTAGGTACGGTGCAGGCCGGTGGGGCGCACCGCCTCGTGCATATCGACCATGACGTGGTGCTGGGCGGCCATTTCGGCCACGCGCACGTAGTGGTTGCTCATCCACTGGCCGTCGTGGTGCTCGCCTCGCGGGATGATGCGGCCCACGTAGCCGGTTTTCACCGCCGGGTAGCCGTAGCGGTTCATAAAGGCATACGCCGAGTCGAAGTGCTGCTCGTAGTTGGTAGCCGCGCCGCTGGTTTCGTTGTGCATGATGAGCTGCACGCCTTTGCCTTTGGCATAAGCACTTAGCTCCGCAACGTGGAAGTCGGGGTAAGGCGTCACGAAGTCAAATACGTTCTCCTTCCAGTTGCCAAACCAGTCTTCCCAGCCCACGTTCCAGCCCTCCACCAGCACGCCGCCGAGGTGGTGCTGGGCCGCAAAGTCGATGTAGCGCTTCACGTTGGCGGTGGTGGCGCCGTGGCGGCCAGTGGGGATGAGGTGGCCCCTGGCGTCGAGCGTGTCGAGGCTGTTGGCGTATTTCCAGTCGGTTTTGCCCGTCTGCATCTCCCACCACACGCCTACAAATTTCATGGGCTTTATCCAGCCCGTATCGGCGATTTTGCTGGGCTCGTTGAGGTTGAGAATCAGCTTAGAGGCCAAGATGTCGGGCGCTTTATCGCTCACGATGAGCGTGCGCCAGGGCGTGCGGGCTGGTGCGTGCATAAAGGCCTTGCTGCCCACCGCATCGGGCACGAGCCGGGCCGTGAGGCGGTGGCTGGCCCGGTCTACGTGTAGCTGCATGGCTGGGTAATCGACTTGCGCCGCCTCGTGAATGTTGAGGTACAGCCCGTTATCGGCCTTGAGCATAAGGGGCGTGGCCACAGCCTGCGCATCGGGCGCGTTGCGCACGGCAATCTCGCCCGAGCCGCTGACTTGGGCCGTGTTATCCACTGCGCTCAGCCGCGACTTGGTATAGAGGTACTCGTTGGTGTCGTAGTCGCCGGGAATCCAGAACGCCTGGTGGTCGGCGGGCAGGGCAAACTCGGTGAGCTCGTCCAGCACCACGAAGTTGCCGAGCGCCTGCTGGCGCGGTAGCTCATAGCGGAAGCCTACCCCATCGGCAAAGACGCGAAACACCACGTCGAGCCGGCGGCCGGGGCTAGCGGCCTGGCGCAGGTGCACCGTAAGCTGCTGGTAGTGGTTGCGGATATCTTTGACCTCGCCCAGCACTGGCTGCCAGGTTTCGTCCACGTCGGTTACCTCACTGCCGGTCAGCACCAGCGGCCCGTCGAAGCCTTTTCCATCCTGAAAAACTAAGCCTAGCCGCGAGGCGTTGACCACGGGCTTCGGGCCATACGCTACGGTGTAGGTCGGCTGGTTGCCCGCGAGCGCAAACGTCAGCTTCACCTTGCCCATGCGGGCTGCCAGCGGCCCGCCCGACTGAGCAGAAGCCTGAAAGCCAGTCAATAATATTAAAAACAGGTACTTTTTCATCGAGTAATTAAGCAGAAGTAAGCGCCGCCGTGCGGCTTAGTTGTGGCCCGCGGCCCCCGGCTGCTTGCGCAACACTACGTACTGGTAGGGCTGCAGGGTGAGGCCGCCGCTAGCAGTAGGGGCCGGCCCAGACAGGGCATTTTGCCAGGTCTGGCGGGCCAGGGCGGCGGGAAGTTGGTAGGTAGCGGGGCGGTCGCGCAGGTTAGTTAGCACCAGTAGCTGCTCGGCGCCCAGCGTTTTGGTGAAGGCGCACACGTCGTCGGTGCTGTAGGTGGCGAGTTGGCCGTTGCGCAGGGCCGCGCTGGCATTGCGCAGCCGGATGAGCTGCTTGTACTCGCGCGTCACGGCCGGGTTGGGCGTCCAGTCGATGGGTTTGCGCGGGCCCATGAAGGGCACCCGGTTGGCGTAGCCCACCTCCTGGCCGTTGTAAATCATCGGCACCGCCTTCATATAAGCAGCCACCACAAAGACGGCCATCGCCCCCCGCTCGCCCTTAAACATCGCCTGCGGCGGGCCTTCCGAGCTGTTGATATCATGGTTGGAGGTGTAGCGCACCATGCGGGCCGTGGGTGGCGCATCGCGGTACGCAGCCGCGTTGAGCGAGTCGAGCAGCTTCACGCTGCGGCCTTTGCCCATAATCTCCTGCCGCATCACCTGGATAAACGGGAAGTCGTAAGCCAGCTGAAAGCCCGCTTGGAAGTAGTACTTCTTCTTGTCGCCCTCGGCCAAAAACAGCAGCTTATGGCCAGGAATGGTGCGCAGGTTGGCCAGCGCCTCGGTAAAAAATGCCTGGGTAGGCCCGTCGGCATAGTCGAAGCGGTAACCGTCGATATTGGCCGCGTACACCCAGTAGCGCAGGGCGCTCCTCATGGCGGCCCGCAGCTGCGGGTTTTGAAAATCAAGCTGGGCAATGTCTTTCCAGGCCGGAACGGGGTTCACGACATTGCCGCTGGCATCGTGCACGTACCAATCGGGGTGTGCCTTTAGCCAGGGGTGGTCCCAACTGGTGTGGTTGCCCACCCAGTCGAGCAGCACGGCCAGGCCGCGGGCGTGGGCCGCATCGACCAGCGTGCGCAGGTCGGCGAGGGTGCCAAGCTCCGGGTTTACCGCCGTGTAGTCGCGCACGGCGAAGGGCGAGTCTACGGCGCGCTCCTTGCCGATGGGGTAGATAGGCATCAGGTACAGCACATTTACGCCAAGCGCTTTTATAGAATCGAGCCGGGCCAGCACCCCCTTAAAATTACCGGCCGGGCTAAAGCCCCGCATGTTGACCTGGTAGATAGTCGCATTCTGGCCGTCGGGCACGCCGGCAAAGGGCTTGCCGTAGGGTGCTGGGTCGCGCACGCTAGCGGGCAATTGGGGCTGGCGCTGCTGGGCGGCGCCTATGCGCCCTAGTAGCGCCAGCAACGAGAGAAGCGCGATTTTTTTCATGAGGTAAGCAGAGCGTACAGGCTAGCTGGTACTCCTTTTATTAAATAAATGATATTCGTGGCCGGGCTACTTCTCAACGCGCTACAGTCCAGTAGCCCTATGTTGCTCTTGCTCACCCGGCCACTGGCAGTACCAGCGGTAATCAGCAAGTGGTCGTACATAATGTCCTTGAGGGCTGTGAATGGGCAAGTAGGAGCGATGCCGACTTTGGAAATTGCAGCGGGCGCTGCCCAGGTGGGGCCGGCCGAATGGCGTGCAAGCGCGGCTACTAAAAGCGCCCCAGGCAAGGGTGGTAGTAGTGGAAATACCGGTATGGCTGGGAAATGGGGGATAAGGATGCGTTCCCGGCCCGGTAAGTGCGCAGGCGATGCCAGCAACCTCAGGCTGGTGAGTAGCGGGGTTTATGACAAAGGAAAAGCTCTCCCTTTTCAACCCCAACTTGTCAAACTATTATCAAGAAAATTTAACTAGGAATACTTTGTAAGATAATGAATGGTAGAGTTTTATTTTATAATCTGAATTGTGAAAATCAAGATGTATTCTACTTGGCGATAGTAGTGGAGGAAGCCGTGCGAAGGATAGTAGGTGAACAAAGCCCGACTTGCCAGGCTGCTGCGGTAGCCGCTGATTGAGTGAGTAGCGGGCACTGGCTAAACCCAGTTATTGGGGTGGATGACGCGCCTGCCGAAAGCTCACGCAGGAGCCAGTAGTGCTGCTTACTAGTACATGGGACGGCTAATGCGCCATTGATTTTTGGCCCCTCACCCGAGGTTTTCGCTCCTCGGTGCATCCCACTAGCCGTGGCGTTCTGGCCCCGGTAGCGCGCACAAGCGCATTCAAACGGCTGGGTACGCACGTTGGGTGGGCCTAGGATACCTGACTTAAGTTGGGCGTGCCAACCTGACAACAAGGTCATTTTCAAAGTATATAATAATCAAAAAAGTGCAAAAATCACAACACCTGGATGGCGCGCACCTGGCCCTCAAACTCCTCAGTAGGATACCGAGATTTCTTCTTTGTGCGGGCCTTGTAGGTGTACACCGTGCTGATGGTGTAGCCCAATATTTTGCTGATGCGCTCGCTGTCGTCGATGCCTAGCCGGATGAGCGCGAAAAGGCGTAGCTCGGCAGTTAGCAGTTGGCCTTCTGGCAGCTTTAGCTATTCCTGGGGTTTGAGCAACGCGTTGAAATCGGCAACGAATTGGGGAAACAGCTTCAGGAATACGCTGTCGAAGCCTTTAAATAAGTCGTTGCGCTCGCGCTTGATACTCCGAGGTACTATTGAAGTAGTAGCCAATGTACTCGTCTTTGATAACGTTGGCCTCGTTCAGTTTGTGGTTAGCGGTCGCTAGCCGCTGGTTTAGCCGGCTTAGGTTCGTGTTGTTTTCCTGCAACGCCTGGTTGATGGCCGAAATGGTTACTTCGGCCCGCTGCAACCGCCGTAGCTGGCGAAAAATCACGGCTGCAAAGGCAATGACCAGCACGGCCAGCAAGGTGGTGGCAACGGCGTAGATGCCCAGCGTTTTCCGCTGCTGCTCAATAATGGAGAAAACACTGCTCACCTGCACTTGCCGTAGCCGGGCATTGTAGAAAGCAGCGTCTTGGCGGTCGTTCTGGATGAATGTGTAGGCGTGCTTTAGGTCGCCCTGCCGGTAGCAGAGGTCGGAGAGCTTGTAAAGCGCCAGCGTCTCGGTTGTGGCCGACGGCACATCGGCAATGGCGGCCCGCGTGAGTAGCTCAAACGCCTCAGTGGGGTAGCCAGACAACTCCGCTACGTAGGCTACCGTGCTGGCGTTGACCGCCAATTGGTGTAGCAACAACTTACATAGTAATATATTTTACTACAAATGTATTTTATATTTAAAGTAATTCTTTTTTAGGTAGCGAAAGCCTTGTACTGCAAGTGATTGATACGAGCCTAGCCGGCAGTAAGCCAGCGCCATGTTGCTGTAGGCTACCGCTTTGGCTGTGTAGGCCAGGTGGTAATAATCACTGGAATTAAAATCAGCTAAGTCGCTGTAAGCGCAGGTTTCGTAAAATATAGCCCCGCCCGGCTGGTAGAGTCCAGTAGTGTGGGCCTGATGCTTTCCAAACTTTCAAAGGCCTCCTTAAACATGCCGGAAGACACTTGGATAAAGGCCAGATTGAGCTTGGATGCCTCCACTTTTTTCGGGCTTTTGATTTTGGTAGCTAACTGCAGCAGGCGATGAGCGTAGGTGAAGGCCGAATCATACTTAAAGGACTTGTATTCCTGGTAGATGCGGAGTCCAATTGCAAATTTTTGCTTATCGACTGGCTTATGCGCGTTGAATTGCCTGGTTAGGGCCGCAATTTGGTCGGTGCGCTGCTTGAAGTAGGTGGGTTTGTGGGCCAGCGCTTGGGTCAGTTCGTTTAGCAGTTCGTTCTTACTGGTTGGATTGGCGTGCAGAGTGGTGGCAACTAATAGAAACCATAGGCGCAGGAAAATTCTCACCTAATTGATAGCTAGCTAAATAGTGCATTGTTGCTCAACGCTTGTTACGCCAAAGATAGAATCTCTAGGGCCGGACTGGCGGTTGTTTGGCCATCATGCTGACCAAGCAATCGAGTCGAGTGGGTATCCGCATCTTTTCAGAGCTTGGCAGGTATCTACTTAAGTAGCAGTTACTACCTAAGTGGTCAGCACCAATACATCAAGCGGCGACCCTCTTTCATATAAGGCGGCTAACTACCACCAGCCAATACTTACCGCTGATAATTAACAATTATCAGCGGTAAGTATTGGCTGGTGGTAGTTTAGAATTTCGATGTTTTGAAAAGTGCTTTTATACTTGGCCTTCGGGCTCGTGGTACTTACGCCTTGCGTGATTAGGCGCAAGCATCAAATGCTTAAGCATAAATAAGTATAAAGTTTGAACATATTTTATACTTATTTATGCGTGTGTGGGCTTCAACTCTTGTAGTTGGGTGGCCCGCCGTTTTTGTGGTGGCTTACTGAGAGTTACCAGTTAGCCCGCCGCAAGCCATCGGCCTGGACTACCCGGATATTAGTACCACTTAATTCGATGAGGCCAGCTTGGCGAAACTCACTAAGCGTGCGGCTCAGCGATTCGGGGGCGGTGCCAACTACGGCGGCCAAGTCCTCGCGGGAAAGTTGAATGAGCGGCTCGGCCGGCGTGTGCAGGCGCAGTAGGGCATTGGCCACGCGGCGGCGCAGAGAATAGTACGCCAACTCGACCAGCTGCTGCTCGCGCGCACGCTCGCGGCCCGCCAGCAGCTGTATAAACTGCTGGCTAACTTCGACATTGTGCAGCAGCAGGTCAGTAAACTCCTCGGCTGGGATGTAGCGCAACGTTGAATCCTCGACGGCCACGGCCGAATCGTGGTAGGGTGCGCGTTCCAACAACGCCTGGTAGCCAAAAAACTCGCCCGCTTGGTAAAAACCCGTTATCAACTCCTTGCCGGCGGCCGTGGTTTTGGCCGTTTTCACCCGCCCGGCCTCCACAAAATAGAGGCGCGTTGCCTCATCGCCCTCCGCGTAAATGCGCTGGCGCCGGGGCACGGCGTGGGGCCGGCGGTCGGTGGTGAGCCCGGTGAGGCCGCCCACGCGCTGGGCATCGGCCAAAAAATCGGGCAAGCGGCCCTGCGTGAGGTCATGGGCCGGCCGCAGGTGCTCAAAGCGGCTTAGGCGGCTAGCCACGGCGTGCAGCAGCTCGCTGCTATCGAAAGGCTTGGTGAGGTAGTCGTCGGCGCCTAGCTCCATGCCCCGGCGCAGGTCGGTGCGCTCGGTTTTGGCGGTGAGGAAGATAAATGGGACGCCGGCCAGCTGCGGGTGCTGGTTGAAAATCTGGAGCACGCCGTAGCCATCGAGCACCGGCATCATGATGTCGCAGATAACGAGGTCGGGCCGGGCAGCGAGGGCTTTTTCGATACCGACTTTGCCATCTTCGGCCGTTAGTACCTCGTAGCCTGCCAGGGTTAGTAGCTCGGCCGTATTTTCACGAATAACCTCGTGGTCCTCAATTAGTAGGAGCGTTTTCATGCGGAATAGTCACGGTAACAGTAGTGCCCTGGCCTAAGGTGCTGGCCAGGCCAATACTGCCGCCCAGTAAGTCCAGGTAGCGCGCAATAATGTAGAGGCCCAGCCCCGTGCCGGGTATATTGGTGACGTTGCGCGCCCGAAAAAACCGCTCGAACAGGTGCGCCTGGTCTTCCGCAGAGATGCCCACTCCCTGGTCTTGCACTACCAGGGTGAGCTGGCCAGGCCGGCACTTGGCGGCGATAGTTACTACCGCATTTTCGCCCGAGTACTTGAGCGCGTTGGAAAGCAGGTTGACCACGATTTTGCGCAGCAGCGAGGCATCGAGCCACAATGGCGCGGGGCAGTCGATGGCCGGCTCAATAGTTTGGCCGGCTTTGCGCAAGCCTTGGACATCGGCGATGGTATCGCGCAGCAGGGTACCGAGGTCGAGGTACGCGGGGTGGGCTTCGATGCGGCCTTCTTCGATACGGCCCACGGAGAGAAATTCTTCCAGAATATCGTTCAACTGATTGACCGACTGCCGAATGCGACCGAGGTGGCGCAGCCGCTTGTCTTGCTGCTCGGCGGCTGGGTATTGCTCGATGAGCGACGCCGAGGTGAGCACGGCCGTGAGCGGGGTGCGAAACTCGTGCGAGGCCATGCTCACAAAGCGCGACTTCAACTCGCCCAGCTCTTGCTCGGCGGCCAGCGCCTGGGCCAGCTCGGCCTGGCGCTGCTCCAGCTGCTCCAGGGTGGCTAGCAGGGCTTGGGTGCGGTCGGCCACCTTTTGCTCCAAGGCGGCGTTGAGGCGCTCCACGCGCTGGCGCTCGGCGATGAGCGCCTGGTCGGCAGTTTTTTTGGAAGTGATGTCGAGCACGTAGGCTACGGCATACAGCTCATTATCGAGGTAGAAATAGCTGAGGCTCACCTCTACCGGAAATACGGAGCCATCGTGGCGCAAGCCTTCGAGGTCGCCCCGGTGGGCGCTCATGGCGCGCACCTGCGGGTGGGCGTTGAATGATGCGCGCAGCTGCTCGTGGTGGCGGCCGGCGGCCTGGGGCACCAGCGCGTCGATGCCCAGCGTTAGTAAGGCGCTTGCTGGGTAGCCAAACTGCTGATGCGCCATCTGATTGGCTGAGATAATGGTACCGGCCCGGTTGCAAACGATGATGCCGATGGTGGCATTGGTAACCACCGCTTCGAAGCGGCGCACACTCTGGGCCAGCTCGCGCTCGGCCTGGTGCAGGCGGCTTTGCTCGCGCACGCGCAGCAGGAAAAACGGCGCGCCTTCTACCTCAAAATACGTGAGCTCGATGCGCGCCTGGAAGACTTCGCCGCTGGCTTTTTGCACTTCGGTTTCGACGGCCTGGCGGCCGAGGTGGCGGGCTTCTTCGCGCAGGCTAGCCCAGTGGGCGGCGGCCAGCGCCGGCGTGTGCGGCACGGGGCCGGGTGCCGCCAGCAGGGCCGCTTCCGACGCGTAGCCCAGCAGTTGCACCCCGGCCGGGTTTACCTGCGTGAGGTGGCCTTGCGTGGCATCGTACACGCCCACCAGTTCGGGGGCCTGGTGCAGCAGCACATCGGTGAGGGCGCGGGCAAAGGGGTCGTGGGGCATACAAAAAGGCTTGGCTGGCGGCCAGCCTGCACACTATCAAAGGTCGGGCAAATTTGCGGGTGCGCCTCATAACAACTAGCAAGCGCCGGCTTGCGCGTGCGCCGGGCCACGGCTTAGGCGCGGCCCGCATTTTATAGCCGACTTGCCGCTGGCCTACCCAAAACCTGCCGGGCACCAACGCGAGCCAACGTTTTTACTGGCTGCCTGCTTAAGCGCATAGCAAGGCCCTCACGCGCCCGGCGCGGATTTGGCTAGCCCGCCAGCTCGGCGCATTGCCGGGCTATTTCCAGCTCTTCGTTCGTTGGAATAACCAGGATTTTGGCGCGTGAGCCAGCCTGGCTCAGGTCGCGCAGGCCGGGGGTACGCACTTGGTTCTGGGCTTCGTCGAGCGAGAGGCCGAAAAACTCCATATCCTGGCACACTAGGGTACGAACCAGCGCGTCGTTTTCGCCCACGCCGGCCGTGAAAACGATGGCATCCAGCCCGTTGAGCGTCGCCGCGTAAGCCCCGATGTACTGCCGGATGCGGTAGGCATAGAGGTCGTAGGCTAGCCGGGCGCGGGCATCGCCCGCCGCCAGGGCCCGGCCGATATCACGCATGTCGTTGGCCCCGGTGAGGCCCAGCATGCCGCTTTCCTTGTTGAGCAGGTTCGTAACCTGGTCCACGGTGTAGCCCAGCGGCCCCAGCAGGTGCAGCAGCACCGAGGGGTCGAGGTCGCCGGTGCGGGTGCCCATCACCAGGCCGGCTAGCGGGCTGAACCCCATACTGGTATCCAGTGACTGGCCGCCGCGCACGGCGGCCATGCTGCACCCATTGCCCAGGTGGATGGTCACGAGCCGCGCCGCTGGCTGCTGCAAGTAGCTGGCAGCCTGCGCAGCTACGTACTGGTGGCTGGTGCCGTGAAAGCCGTACCGGCGAATGCGCTGCTCGCTGTACAGCGCCGTGGGCAAGGCGTAGCGAAAGGCATACTCGGGCAGCGTCTGGTGGAAAGCGGTGTCAAAAACGGCCACTTGCCGCGCCTGCGGAAACACGCGTTCGGCCACTTCAATACCCAGGTAGTTGGCCGGGTTGTGCAACGGCGCCAACCCGAATAGCCGCTTAATTTCCGCTTTCACCGCCGCATCAATCGGGGTAGCTGCGGCAAAGCTTTCGCCGCCGTGCACCACGCGGTGGCCCACTACGTCGATTTCGGCGGGGTCTTGAATAACGCCGCCCGGCTGGGCCGTTAGCAGGCGCACTACTTCGTGCAGGCCGGCTTCGTGGTCGGGCAAGGATAGGGTGTGGCGCAGCTCGGTCGGCGGGGCCGCAGCGTTCTGGCTAGCAAATACCTTGTGCGTAATAGTTGCCTGCTCAGAACCCACGCGCTCGACTAGCCCGCTGCACACCGGCACCTCGGCCGGCCAGCGAAAAAGCTGATACTTGATGGAGCTGCTGCCGGAATTAATAACGAAAATGTTCACTGCGTGGAGTTAGGAAATAAAAGCCAGTAAGTAGGCCTGCTTGGCCAGGCGCAACTTAGCTGCGTAAGGCACGCCTTGTGGCA
>Ga0265798_10002393_pt1 | contig 27772 bp, 29 predicted proteins | sample P3T30metagenome_FD_192430 | JGI IMG/M metagenome (GOLD analysis project Ga0265798, IMG submission 192430) | Plant litter microbial communities from East Loma Ridge, Irvine, California - P3 T30 | ecosystem: Environmental > Terrestrial > Plant litter > Unclassified | place: USA: California...
GCTGCGCGAGCTGGTCAGCGTGGGCGGGGTCCAAGTAAAAATCCAACCTGGTCGCGCCGTTAGCGGCTCGGTTCTGCCGGCTCTGCCGGCTACGCTCGGTAGGTGGTAACTGCTCCCCCGATCCGACCGGCCGGCCTGGCCGGCGCTTCTGTTCGTCCATCTTGTACGTCCGTGGTCTGTGCGAAAACTTAGATAACTGTACTGCTTCTAGTGACCGGCCACAAGAAATATTCGCTTGTTTGACATAAAATTCGTTCAGCGCAGCGCGGAGCACGCTTATATTTCCGTAGCGGGATGCAAAATTGCACTGCCAGACCTCGTGCACTAACGATACTCTTCCAAAAGACGGAAAAAAGTTAAACCTTTAGAAACTTTTGTGAGAAAATAACTTCTCAATTGAAAGGTTTTATGGTTAATGTCGATCCTAAGTCAAAATCAGCCATCGCAACCGAACTCAAGCGTATTGAGGAAGATTGTATTCATTCAGGAAAAGCTCACTTCAACGCCGGTGATCGATGGGGGCGCTATCACTACTGGCTAGGCGTACCATCGGTAATTCTGAGTGCTTTGGCTGGAGCAGCCTTCTTCAAAGACTATGGCAATGTTGCTGGAATCATGTCTGCAGTAGTGGCTGTGCTAACGTCGCTAATAACATTTCTTAAGCCATCGGAGCGCTCTTCTGCGCATAAGAGCAGTGGTGACCAGTACCTAACGCTACGCAATGACGTGCGGGTGTTTCGGGAGATCCGACTTGCGTACGCTTGCGACGGACAGGCAGCAATTGCGGGAATGGATGAATTTACAAAGCGCCGTAACGAACTTAACCAAGCAAGCATGCAGTTCTCGCGCCAGGATTTTGAGCTAGCGCGTAATGGCATTAATGAAGGCGAAGCCATTCACCGCGCAGATAACAAGGATTACCCCTAATGTCCGTTATTACTTATCTCGATAAGCAGGCGAGTAATGCCGTATTGTCAAGCGATGAGCAAAGCTCGATTAATACATCAATCAGTACTCTCAAAGGAAGACTCAATTCATATTTTGCAAATAGCATAAGCGAGCAATTTCGTTTTGGATCATCTACCCGAGGTACTATCTTACCTCGTTTAATGGATGAGCACTCTGACATTGACTATATGGTAGTTTTTTCGGAAGGCGGTTATACGCCACAAACCTACCTTGATCGTCTCAAGCGATTCGCTGAGACTTACTATTCCAGTTCAGACATTAAGCAATCTTCGCCGACTATAATTCTTGTATTAAACCATATTCGTTTTGACTTAGTTCCCGCTCTTAAAGAAATATATTTTACTAGTTATCAGATTCCCAATGGAGCAGGAGCTTGGCAGAATACCAACCCTAACGATTTTAATGATAGTCTTGTTGCTAAGAATAATGCAGAATTATGGAAGATTAAACCTGCGATTCGTCTGTTGAAATATTGGAACGCACAAAATGGATACATTTACGACTCATTTAGTCTAGAGCGATGGGTAATTACGCTATCTTTTTATACCGCTATCAACCTCCGGGACTACCTTTTTACTATTTTTGACAACCTCACTTTGAATTACGATCAGGCCCAGTGGCGAAAAGACAAGCTAGCACGTGCTAAGGCGATCATTGCTGAGGTACGAAGGTTAGAAAGTGAAAATATGCCTTACAGTGCCGAGTCTGAAATTAAGAAACTAATTCCTGAATTTTAAAGGCCAGCTTACAAAGAATTTTAGTGTTATTATAGAATTTGTAAAAACATTGCATTACGTAAAATTTAGCCAAGGAAGCTAATCTTATATTTAATTGGTCTTGTCTAAATTTTATGAACCAATATATACTTTAAAAATACAATTCAAGGATCGTCAATGAAGGTGTTCATGAGCTGGTCAGGTGATCGTAGCCGAGAGGTTGCAAAACTTCTAGACTACTGGGTAAAATGTGTTGTCCAAGCTTCTCGTCCTTGGATTTCTACAAGCGGAATTGATAGCGGCTCGATCTGGTTTAACCAGATCAATAGCGAGCTGCAGGACACTACATTTGGTATTATTTGTCTAACGAAAGAAAATAAAGAAGCACCATGGATTCTATTTGAATCCGGCGCTTTAGCAAAAGGGCTTGCGAGTAGTCGCGTCTGTACGTTCTTAATTGATCTCGAAACGAAGGATATTCGTGACCCTCTTGCACAGTTCAACCACACGCTGCCGAACAGCGAAAGCATGTGGAAGTTAATTACAACACTGAACGCGAGTCTTCCTGAATCAAGCCGCTTAGACGTAGTGATACTTAAAGGTGTATTTGAGACCTACTGGCCTCAGTTCGAACAAAAATTCTTAATTATCCTTAAAGAATATCCAGAGACAACGATAGTTGAGCCACGTAAGCAAGAAGATATCCTTACCGAAATTCTTGAGAGCACACGTGGACTGGAACGTCGAATGCGTGCAGTAGAAAATGGAACTAGGAACATCGAACATTTCATACCGAATAATATAATTTCGGTTAACCCATATGTTAATGCAGTTAAGAAAAAGGTACAGGATAATCATTTATTCGACGAAGCCTCAAAGCTAGCGCGCGGCTATTTAGATCATGGGGCAACATACGAACAAGCGTTGGACGCTGTACGAAATCAATTCTTAATGACGCCAAGACTTCAAAAAGAGCTTGAAGAATACATCCTAACAAATGGATCTCACCAAGGTGAAAACCAAAAGGAGTGATTTCTGAACAAATGTCATAAATATTTTAGAGTTTCATATTTTAATTTTAGTATGCGTTAATTGCTAGTTGCACTGTTTTCAGCGAATAAATGGAACTGGCAATTATGCCGGCTTAATTTAGAAAATTTCTCGTTCAAAAAAAACGGCGATTTCCATTTCTAATAACCAATTGCACTACTTTACCATTTTCAGATGTAACCCAAACACAGTCACTGTCATTAGCATTCTTTCTCAGCAATCCCAAATCTTTTTTTGTCCTTTTATAGGTCTTTGAATATCCTATATCTCTTCCTACAAATCGATTAAAAGCAGATGGTTTGCAAAGTTCTTCAATAGCAGCAATGACCCCATACTTCTCTAAAGCCGAACGTTGGCCTCGTCCAAGATAATCGAGCTTAGTAAGTGCCGAAGCCAATTGTCCATTTAAATATGTCAGAGCATCTGAACATGAGTTTACTGTATGATGCTTCCACAATGGCTCATGATGATGAATCCTGTTACGGATATCAACCATTTCAGTAAACGCAGAATATAGTGCCCCAACTGCACCCATGCTTGGAGGTGCGCCAGGAAAAACAGCTACTGTATGGTTAGGCCACAACTTTGTTTTGTGATTGACGTCCCAAAAGCGTTTCACTAAGAAATTAACCCAAAACCCAAAAGTCATCTCTGCAAGTACTCGTTGCCATGCTGGTCTGTATGTAGGGGGAGCTCCATTTGGAAAGTCGCGCTTGGTAATTTTTTTTATTGCGTCGGAAATAAGTCGTTCACCTGTACTTTTTTGATTTAGTGCGATTTTTCCACTTGCTCGCAATGCATTAGCATCTGTTATAACCCATTGTTGAAACCAATCATTGCCGTAATGAGAGGAAAGTTCATGGTTGAGAACATTTCGAAAGCCGACCTCAAGTGCATGAATTACTGGCGAAAAAGCTGTAGAGACCGCCATACTCCACATGTATGCTCCGTAAGCCTCTGCTGCGTTAGTAGTACCGAGATGCTGAGGATAGGAACTAAGACGGGCGGCGGATGTAATTAGTTGCAATTCATTCAACTCTGGTGTTGTGAACATAAAAATGCCTCAAGAGAATATTTCAGTCTAGCATCGACTAAGACCCATAAAAAGTAGTTGACTAAATTTTTTTGAAGTGTTATAGTTTTTCCCGTACACGGTGCTAGGTCACTGACTCAAACCTACACTGTAATGAATGAAGGGGCCTATGGCCCCTTCGCCTTTTGTGCGTAGTGTTTGTTCATGGATTTTTGTTGTAGATGTCTATTTCGAAAGTCTTGTAAAGCGTCGCGTGCAACATTTTACAAGATGGTCGAGTGGCTGAAGGCGCCCGCCTGATAAGCAGGTAAACGGCGGAAGCCGTTTCGCGGGTTCGAATCCCGTCCCTTCCTAAAGGGTCCTCCATATGCTTCTTGTAAAAGAGGTATATGCAGGGCCCTTTAAGGATGGTTTTTACTGTTGATAAAATACGTTATCAACAGTAGGATCGAAGTTCACCGGGTACAGATCAGGAGCACACATGTCAGATGATTTGCACGTTGTCGACCAGCTGGCGCCGACCGCGCTGGCGCCACGCGCGTTAACGAGTGCAGCCTTCCACCAGCTGGCCGACGTGCCACCGGCGTTGACTTGGTTCGCCAATATCGATAACCCGCAGACGCGCCGCGCCTACCAGAACGATGTCGAGGAATTCATGCAGTACGCCGGCATTACGGACCCGCTGGCGTTCCGCGCCGTGACCCGGGCACACGTGCTGGCCTGGCGCCGTGATCTAGAGCTGCGCGCCTTGGCCGGCGCTACTATTCGCCGCAAGCTTGCGGCCCTGTCGTCGCTGTTTGAATCGCTGTGCGAAGCCAACGCCATCCAGGGCAACCCGGTTGATGGGGTCAAGCGGCCAAAGAACGAAAGCACAGAAGGTAAAACTCCGGCGATCGCTGACTATCAAGCGCGCGCCCTGTTGGCAGCCCCCGACGCATCAACGCTGCGCGGCATGCGCGATCGCGCCATCTTGGCCACGTTGCTTTATCACGGCTTACGCCGCGCTGAGCTGTGCGCCCTGCACTTGGTCGACTTGCACGAGCGCCGTGGCGTGCGCAGCCTGCGCGTGCACGGCAAGGGCGGAAAGATCCGTTACGTGCCGCTGCACCCGGCCGCGGCTGGCACGATCGCGCTCTACCTGGAAGCGGCCGGCCATGGCGCCGAAAAGGCAGCGCCCCTGTTCCAGCCCATCAGCAACAATACCCGCGGCGCCGGCCGCGCAATCACACCAGGCGGCGTGTACCAGATGCTGGCCAAGTATGCCGCAGGCATTGGTATCGAAGTCGATGGCTTCGGTCCTCACGCCCTGCGCGCTACGGCCGCGACCAACGCGCTCGAACACAACGCCGACATCGCCAAAGTCCAGCAGTGGTTGGGACACGCCAACATCTCGACCACACGCGTCTACGATCGGCGTGACCTGCGCGCCGAAGACAGTCCAACTTTCAAGGTCGCTTATTAAAGACGCGTCGCTGTCTTTTCCTCGCCCACGCCAAGCGAGTTCCGGCGTCCGTAGGACGCTGGGGTTTCAAAGGGGACTCCCCTTTGGCACGGATACGAAGGAAAAACCCGCAGGGTTTTGTATTCATATCTGTCGTGCCTATATTGAACTTGCATATGGTTGTTTTATGGTTGAGAACGGTTGTTGTTGGTTGAGAATGGTTGTTTTTCGGTTGAGCACGGTTGTTTTTCGGTTGAGGATGGTTGTTTTTCGGTTGAGACTGGTTGCTTAATGGTTGTACACGATGGCATATAGTTGCATGAGGGATATGATAAAATTTTACTATCTGTTAGGAATCTATTTTGTCAACATCTGTTGCACTTGAGGGCATTGAGGTTTCTTCCGCGGCTGAAGCTCAGCAGCAACGATGGTTCGTGGGGAAATTAGCATGGAAGAATGCATCGCCGGCATAAAGCAAGCTCACCAGGATGAATAGCATCATGTCCATTCCTGATGATGAGTTATGTCGCTGGTTGAATGTAGCGATTCGCGTTTGAATGAGCCATGCTCGCATTCGACGCGTTTCCCGGCTCAGACTAAGTGCAAATTACGGGCGGCTCGTGCTCGCACTATCTATAAATATTCTTGCAATCCATGGTGCCGGTTTGCATTCGATGGCAACGTGCTCGCGCTGAATACAAATGAAACTACGCCACCTTTAACAGGCCGCTTACGACCCGAAGCAGCCGCTCCAGTATTGAAGTTCAGGCTGATGTACTCCTCGCTGCGAACCACACCTGCCATGTGACTTAGGAGCTGCTGGACCAGAGTACCGACGTCAATATGTTTCTGAGTCTACGAGAAGCCGGTCGAAGTTGACCTTCGTTGTCTACCCAAAAACGAGGACTCTTTTCTTGTGGCAAGCGAGCGTTTGCTTCAACATGTGGACAGAATTTCCATCTCGTAACCCGAAAGCTCATTTTGTCATCCAATGTTCCAGCCCTGCGCACTAGAAACCCAACGATCTTGCTCACCGCACTTTTAACCGGATCAGTTATTTTTAACGTATTCGTAGTGAGCCGTTCCGACTTCGAGTTGCACTCCATAGGAGCTGAGGACACGTCAAATGCCACTGGCATGCACGACAGTCGCAGGAATTTAATCCCCGCTGCGATCCGACAACAGGATGCTCTACGACTGCAACAGATTGCTGACCTTAAAAAAGATATTTCATTGCACTTGAGCACTGTTGCGAGATTGCGTCGCGAGCACGCGCTCATTCTCAAGAGAAATATACAGATTGAACGACGGTTGGCTTTAATTCGCCAGCAATTGGCGACATCCCAGGAGAAGCTTGCCATAACGACAGAAGCGGCGCGTCGTGTAGGCAACAGCACTACCGTTCGAGTGAGAAGTTCCATCAAGCGGCAATTTGCCACCGCGCCTAGTAAACTCGTGCCGTTTCTGGGTAATGGCGTAGCGATAGGTAGCTTTGGTTACGACGTCTATGAGCTATGCGCAAGCATGAGCGACCTGGCGAACTTGAACCGCGCGATCGGTGAGCCGGCCGAAAATGACGACGTGATCGCTACTATGTGCCGCACTGGGACAACAGGTTTCTGAACGGTACTACTAGGCTCGATCGAGCGGCTGCTAATAGCAGTTGTTGCGACGGCACACGGCCGCTGTCGACCCGAAGCGGTCCTTCAGGCCTGTGCTGAACAACAGGTTGTCTGACGGCCGAAGGCAAACATTTAGCGCCGGGACTTCGAAATTAAGGACCCGTTAAACAATTCTTTATCTCAACCAAAATGTCCCGCTACGCCCATCACAACGAACGCGATTAACGTGCACAGCAGTCCCAAGCGCAGGCGCCTGTTCTTAACGCTGATCGCTGCAGTGCTGAACAAAATGATTGCGAAGCCAAAGATAGCTGGAGAAAGATTCATGTGGGAGGTGTAAACGTCAGTGTCAATCGAGTTCGCCTAAGGTCCGCTCTTGGCCGAACCCTGCCTGTCGGCGCAGCATAGCGGGTTGTCAAGCTAGAAAATTCACGGACTGTCACGAACGACCGGACCCGACCCAAGCGACCCAAAACTACCGTTCACAACTACTCGTAAAATTTCCCAAGAGAACTTGCTGTACTTGCAAGAAATATTCGGCTACATTATCGCACCTCCAACAAAGCAACAGTCAACATGACGTTCCGCTTGCCCGTTTCGGACACCCGTCATGTCCTTTGATATCGCTTCAATACTTGTTGCCATGACGCTCACTATGGTGACCATGGCATTAGCGCTGTTTGCCGTCATGGATGGGGCTGACAGGGCAGCCAGGTTCGCGCAAGTCAGCGCAGGATTACAAGCTTGCGGATGGTTGCTATTGCTTGCATCAGGGTCAGCTGCGCCGCTGAGCACTACCGACGTCATACTGTCGACCCTTTCGATGGCATGCATTTCCGGTAGCTTCGCCTGTAGTGCTGCTGCGTTCGAGCTGTGGGCCGGTCGCGAGGCCATAGACAAAACCCCTTCAGTTCTGGGGATATTCTTGACAGTCGGCTATGCAGTCGGTTTTGCCGACTATGCCTTCCGGGTAGGTTGGGCTAACGGACTGCTCGCCCTGCAGATGGCATTCATCGTTGTCACCTTGTTGAAAAAGCCGCATGCCATCAGTGCGCGCTGGCGATGGCTCCCAATCGTTGGACTCACTGTCCAGGGCTTAGTCACCGCTTGCCGCGCGGTTCTCGGAGCGTTTTATCCTGCTGATTTTCCAGCTTTTCTGACACCTCATCCAATCAACGTCGTTTTCGCGTTCGCTGGCAACTGCACGGTCGTGTTGCTCATGATAGGAATGCTGCTGGCATATCGCGAGCAGGCAGCACAGGCACTTGAGCGGCTGGCGACGACTGATGGTCTAACTGGCGTTCTCAACAGGCGAGCGTGGCTTGCATTGGCGAACGCACAGCTCGCAAGTACCGATGTCGACGACCGACGACTCAGCGTTTTGATCATGGATATTGACTACTTCAAGCAAATCAACGATACGCGCGGACATGATGCCGGCGACCGCGCGCTTCAATTATTTGCTAGGCTGATGCAGGAAGCCAGCCTTTCCGGTGACCTGGTCTGCCGGTACGGAGGGGAAGAGTTCTGTGTGCTAATGGCAGGAGAGCAAAATGCCGTGACGAACTTCGATCAACGACTGCGCTCTAGTTTGGCTGGTACGGTGTTTGAGGCGCTCGGGCACCAGATTACGTACAGCGCCGGCTTGGTAACGCGCAATTCGGCCGACAAGCAAATTTCCGAGTTGCTATTACGTGCAGACCAAGCCCTCTACCATGCCAAAACTACCGGAAGAAATCGCACAATCGACGCTGTGGATCTGCGTAGTTTGACTGAAGTGGCGACTTAGACAGCAGTCGTCCTACGCCTCTGCCTAAATTGATCAGTCAACTGGGATTCGCGATGTGACGAGCACAAGTCGAATGAACCGCCGAGACTGGCTGCGCGGCCCTTCATCAGAACATTAGCAACACCGTCACGGTATCGCGGTAGTCTCCCGGCGTCGGGGCACGTTGGCTCGGCACGATACCGTACATCATGACATTCTGCGCACTACCCGTGCCGACGCCGCTGTAAACAATTGTGCCGGCGGTGCCGTCGCCCCAGGCTAGGCCGTCAGGCGTGGCCGATATCCGGTAGCCGAGTGTTTCCCCGGTAACGCTGTTCTTCATCGTACGCGCGCCCGGATTGCCGGAGACGCCCCCGTTCAGGGCGATCTGGTACGAACTGTTGGCAGTGCACGCCACGGTCAGTGGGGCGTTGATGCGTTGGTCGGTAATCGGGCTGCCGCTGGCGAAGGTCAGGTTGTTAGTGCTGATTAGGCAATTATTGACTGCCGTGGCGCGCGCTTGAAAAGAGAACGCTGAGCTGGAACCGGCCGTACAGGGCACGCTGCCAAAGCCGTATTGCACGGTGCCATGACCGGCGAAACTGGCGGCATAGACCGTGTCGGCATTGCCGACCGTTGGAACCCCTATCAGACTCGATGCCTGAATCCTGCCGTACACGGTAGTGCTTCCGGCAACTCCGCCCAACCCCAGTAAGCCCAGGAGTGTCGCGGTGATGGGCTTGGCGCCGATGGTGCTACCAGCGCTGCCCCAAATTTTGGCCCCCGTGTACGAGTTATCGGTATAGAGGTTGTAGGACAGACGATTGTTACCATTGAGCAGGTAGCGTGGGGAGCCGGTGCCGCCGCCCGGGCCCACGCCCAAATTGACGCATACGTTAGCTGCGGGTAACAATAGTGGATTGGTCCCAAGCGTCCAGTAACACGTCACGGTCAGCGTACCGCTTGCCGTAACATCGCTGCCCGCAATCGGGCTGACCACGCCAAAATCAACGTCGGTCATCGTGGCCACGCAGTTATCGGCACGCGCCGCAGAGGCAGCAAGCAACCAGAGCGTGACGGTCGTTAGGATCACGCAACACAGGCGTCGCACGGTCGATTGGCGAATTGCAATCATTCAGTCATTCCCCTGGCACAAACTGGCAATCAGCGGTCAGATCGTAGGCAGTTCGTCTATCACCGAGGTTGCTCCAAACTCATTCACGCCCCTCGTTGCCGCTACTGACGAGCACTCGATTCTGAGCGCCTAAGCTTTCGACGAACAGAACGCCATTTTAAACGACCGCATGATGAAAGACCGCCGTTGGCCGAACCCGGCCGTTCGGCCCAGCATAGCAGGTTGCCGAGCTGGAAAATTCACAGACAGTCACGATAGGCCGCTGTCGACCCGAAGCGGACCTAGTCTTGGATCTTAGGCATGTATCAGTACTGCACGTTTTCCTGATAGGGTTCATCCCGCAGATCTGGCCCGTCACTCAATTTCGATAAGTCTCCCGACGTAGGGTTTAGTCGCCAAACTGAAGCATTGGCCGACCATGGATCGACAAGGAAACGGACGTTATCGTTCCCCTCTAGTCTCATGGCCGACACATGGACTACGGGATCCCGGAGGTAGGTATTCACGCCCGTGCGAGGCACGAACACCAACACACCTTCGCCCGCCCGTCGCGAACCAGGACTCGTCTGGGGCGATGACTCCACATGTCGGATCTCCATGGTGATCACCGACTACCGTGGACTTTTCCGTGACACGACAGTAGATGAATACGGTTTCATACTCGTGTGTCAAAACATAATTTTTCGACTCATCTAACACCCTGTGCGCCATCCCCATGCCCCAAAATTCTAAACTGTATTCACAATTAATCTTGGCTCAACGAACGTCCGCTATTGGCCGAAAGCAGTCTGTCGGAAACACGGTTGGCGGCACTGCTACTGCCGCCACTCCTTCCCGCTCTACGTGAAAACAATTACCCCTCAAACTTCGATATCGCCAAGGCGATGAAGGCGGGCCGGCTGAGCCCGCCCAGCTCGGCTCGCTTGCGGTCCATCGCTTCAATGACCTGGTCGGGAAGCGTCAAGCTGATAGCGGTCTTGCGGCTGCGGCTTTGGCCCTTGGCCGGTTCTTGGGCGACTGCTGCCGACGCCACTGGCACTTGGACTGGCGATGATGCACGTGCATCTGGCGCAGCGCTGATGAATTGCTCAATGGCAGCTTCATTTCCCTGTTGGACGGGTATAGACGGCTTGGCAATGATGCGGCTATTTTTACTCATCTTGATATCTCTTTAAAATTAAGTTAATCCCATCTTGATATTAAGTAAATATCAAGATGATGTAAATTAAGCTGTAGTAATGAACTCCAAGAGCGCGGTGATTTCGCGTCGTAGCACCGGATCGGCGCCCTTAAATTCACTGACGTGCTGTCCAGCCGCGCTCGCATGGGCTAAGGACTTGCGATCGCCGATCGACACAGGTGAGATCTGGTAGCCATAGCGGCCAATATCCTCGATTGCCTGCTTGTTGTCCGCGTCCTGGTTGGCCGGGTCAGCCTTGTTCAGGAAGGCCAGGACTTTGAAGTCACGCATGGCCTGCACCTCGCGCACCAGGGCGGCCATGTTCTCGAAAGCCCACACATCGAAAGTCCGCGGTGCGAATGGGATCACCAGGACATCGGCCACTGATAACGCGGCGCGCAGCGCGCCGGAATCCTTCGCCCCTACATCGATCACGACGTCATCGTACATATCAGCCTGCAGCTTGACCTGCTGTCGCAGGGTTTGCCCTTCCGATAGTTCACAAGCAGCGATGCCTGGCAACCCACTGTTGACCCGTACGGTAAGAGCCAATAGCATGGATGTCTGATCCCCATCTCCATCAACCGCCCAAACTCGACGGCCCTTGAGTGAAAGGCCAGTTACCAACTGCACAGCTGTAGTCGATTTTCCAATTCCGCCTTTTTTGTTCGCTACTACATAAATCGCCATGAGTCCTCCGGTGAGTTAAAACGATATCGTCATGATTGTATGTAAATATCGAGTTGATATCAACTAAATAGCAAGCTGATGTATTAACGCGGCGCTGGCCGCTGCTCCAGTAACCCACCAGGTGCGGGCCTGACGACCGCTCACAGCCTCAAGCAGGAGGTCGACCAGGTGCGGTGCCGGCACGACGCTGGCCGCTGCCGGTGCTGCAGCTACAACTAGCCAGCTGGGCCACTTCGTTGTTGCGATAGAGGGCCATAGAGGCGTTTTTTGATGCCGGATGAAGCCTGATCAGGGGATGCTGACAAAAACTCAACCTAGGGCTTCCTATCGCGTCTCAAGCCTTATCCTATGTTGTCTCGTCCCAGCATCTTGCTCCTGGATGCAACCTGACACCTTTTATTCGTCCACGCGGCCGACGCCATCCATATCCTAGAAGACCATTCACCCGTCGCATATCAGTTGCACATCATCACGCCATGTAGCGGACCGCCGGTTTGCCGGCGGTGAGGCGGTAGGAGCCGGCCCGGTAGGGCTTGGCCGCTTGCGGCCAACTCCGTAGCCCGCCGAAAGCATGGCGTGATTCAGTGAGGGTTGCGGTTCGTGGTTTTGTCTACGCGCTACGCGCGTCCTAGCCCGCTTGCGGGCTGTCAACAGTCAGGAGGGGAGCCGGCTTGACCGGGGAACCTCGCGCAGCGGGGTGCCCGGCCGCAGGCCGCTTTGCTGCGTTTCTGAGAAAGGTTGAAGTTGAATTTTCGCACATGTGGTTTCTTGTTTTTTGTTTCTCTGTTTCATTGTTTACAAAGATTCGGACATTTTCCGGGCTGGCTCGGACATTTTCCGGGCGAGCCGGACATTTTCCGGGTCTTATCCACATTCGGACAGTTGACAAGCAATGTCCGTAAAGGTCATACTCGGACACTGTTATTTGAAAGTCCGGATAACCCGGACTATGTCCGAAAAAGGGAGCAAGGTGAAGCTACAGCACGTTCATAAACTCGACGCCGAACAGCCGATGGTGGAGCTGCAGGTGAACATGAGCAATGCCCTAACGCGCAGTGCTCATGGCCTTTCCTTGGCAGAGAAACGCATCGTGGCCGCGTGTATTGCCAAAACAGATCAAATGCCGAACATGACCCATGTACGCGAGCGCGGCGCCTGGTCAGTCCGACTTTCGGCTGCTGACTATGCCGATACCTTCAACGTCGACATGAACACGGCCTACGAACAGCTTCAAGATGCCTCGGAGAACCTGTTCAATCGTTATATCCGTACCACGCGCAAGACACGCAAAGGCATTGAGGAATACAAGTTCCGGTGGATCGGCAGTGCGCGGTATCACAAGGGCGAAGGCTGGGTCGAGCTGGACTGGTGGCATGAAGTGGTTCCGCACTTGTTCGGTCTGCGCCGCGAGTTCACCAGCTACAAGCTCAAGCAGGCGTCTGCCCTTCGCTCCTCCTATTCCTGGCGGCTTTTCGAAGTCTTCCAGTCGTGGCAGGACACTGGCAAGTATCAGCCGACTATCGAAGATTTTTGCACCGCCATGGATGTCCCCGAGAGCTACAAAAAGGATTTCAAGTCGATCCGCACCAGGGTAATCGAACCAGCAGTAGACGAATTAATCCAGAAAAACAACATGTTCATCAAATGGGATACGGTACGCGCCGGCCGCAAGGTCATCGGCCTGGAGTTCAAGTTCAGCGGTAACCCACAGCAGCGGCTGGCAGTCGATCCAGAGTAAGCACCAGTATCTCTATTCGGACATTTTCCGGGTTAATGTGGCTGTAATTGATTGCAAGTTGATGTATTAAAGACATCAAATTGATATCATGCTGATTCTATGTTGATTCTATGTTGATATCGTTTATCGAATCTCTCACATGCCGGTATTCGGACATTTTCCGGGCTATAAGGCTTAATTAGTTTCTGCTGTTTAACCATTCGGCTGCTATTTCTTCAGCATCGCTATAGGCCTGGGCTCGGAGATAAGCGACATAGGCGTTGGCCGCCGTGCCCGCTCTGCATTGTTTAATCCGTTCCACCAGGCGATGCCTGCCACTTCCTCGAACACCACAGGGAATACACTTCCCCCACTTCCTCGCCCTCGTCCAGCAGCCGTACCTGCCAGCCGCCGCCCAAAGCGGCCGGACGTGGATTGATCTTGTAGGTGTACGCCATGACTATTCGTCCTCGGCGTCAATTTCGGGCAAGCGCGGGCCGAAGGCCAGCTCGGCAACCATATGCGCGCGCTGGCGGTTCAGCTCGAGCGCATGCTCAGGGATGCAGCGGCCCAGCTCAAAATCAATTTGCTTGATGCCTTCTTCGATTACATACCGGTGTTCTTCGGTCAGTTCAGTACCGGGGCCGTTGTCCTGGTCGTAGTGCGCTGTCATGTTGCGTTCCTTTCAAGGATGGTGGATTGTTCGCGGTACCACTTCGTGAAGTCGACCTCGGCGTGGCGCAGGCCCATGACCTGGATCTCGACCAAGGCTGTCTCGAGCTTGGCGAAGGCCTTCGGGTTCTGGCGCGCGGACCGCACCACGAACTCATGGCGGCCGCGCAGCACGATGGCCCAGCGCCGGCCATCGAAGCATTCGATGACGGCCCTCGTGACTGCGTTGGTGGCCACCAATGTCTTGGCCGTGTCGATAGTGACGCTTTCCATCCTTGTGTAATCTTCAAAAGTTCAAAGTGTTTAACACTTTATGGCAGAGTGTTTTGCGGGTGCCAGCGTGGTGTAGGGGTCGAGTTGACATAAAAACCGTTTGATCCTGACGATGGTACAAAAATATTAACGAAGAGCACAATGCGCCGTGGGGAATCACTGTTGAAGTTCAAAATGTGACATGATTACGGTTCTACATCACGCTGGAGATTTAAATGGATTTGTCGAAGCTGAACTTGGCTGAATTGAAGGACCTACAAGCGCAAGTGGGTGTTGAGATGAAGAACCGCGAGAAGTCAGACATGGAAAAGGCGCGAGCCGACATTAATGCAATTGCGCAGAGCTTGGGCTTGTCGCTGAAAGATTTGCTCGGTACTAGCAAGTCGAAAGGTAAGGCTCCCAAGCTGACTGGCAAGGTTGCTGTGCAATACCGAAATCCGCAGGATGCAACGCAAGAGTGGACCGGCCGCGGTCGTCAGCCGGGTTGGGTGAAAGAACTTCTGGCTTCTGGGAAGAACTTGATGAGTGCTAAGGTCTCCAGCTAACTTAACTGAAGAGTCGCAGCCGCCTGGTAAAGTTCGCTAACAAGCCAAGCGGACATTAGCCTGGCTGCGCGCTCACTCCTACTCAAATATCAATTGATCAGCGTTTCCCTAGGGGGTTTGAGGTGTAGCGGAACAGAAAACCGGTTAAGCCTCCGGCTCTATTTTCAGGTATTGATACAGTATCTCGCGACTGATGCCGAACTCGCGCGCAAACATAGCTTTTGCCTCGCCAGCTGCGCGGCGGCGCAGCTCAACCACCTGGTCATCCGTCAGCGCTTTTTTGCGGCCACTATAGGTGCCGTGCTGTCTGGCCAAAGCGATACCTTCCCGCTGTCGCTCGCCTATCAAGGCCCGTTTGAATTCCGCAAACGCGCCCATAACCGAAAGCAGCAAATTTGCCTGGCGAGTCCTCGCCAGTAAAGCTCAGGCATTTTTTGACGAATTCGATTCGTATCCCACGCTTGGTCAAAGTCTGCACCAATCGGCGCAGATGGTCCAAATTGCGCGCCAGGCGATCCATGCTGAGCACTACGACTGTGTCGCCTTAACGCGCAAATGATAGCAACGCGTCGAGCTACGGCCGCTGCGTGCCCTTACCCGAAGCTTTATCGGTAAACAGCTTGTCTACCTAGATCTGATCGAGCTGACGTTCGGGATTCTGGTCGAAGCTGCTGACCCTGACATAACCGATACGCTGACCTCGCAAGATGCGTCTCTCTACTCTCTGATGTGTCAGGAAAGACTCGATGACCGTCCAGGTCAGCTGTCAAGAAATCCTCGTAGCTACCCTACTCTGACGCGTCGTATGCTTTTGACCGGACATCAGATTAGGGTATAGTATATCTTGACGAATGTTTATGTTTTTCAATAAAAACTGCTTTTAAGAACTTCAAATTCTCGTGGAAGCGAAATTTATACCGAATGATCAGTAAAGTGTTTATTTATCGACTCCTCGACCGACTGCCTGTTCGTAGGACTCTCCACGTCTAAATCTCTCTGCAATTGCTTTTTCAAGTTTATCAATTTCTGGCTGGAGGTGATTCCACCGTACCTGTTCTGCATCCATTTCGCTTGATGATAGAGATTGTGTCATTGGCACGCTATTAGAAAGCTCTTTTCGTGCTGTCTCCCAAAACAGCAGGGCCGGACTTATAGGATGGACGACTGTCATCGGTAACCCGTATGTTTTTGCAAGCGAGATTAATGTGGCTAGACCGAAACCGCGTCGTCTAAACACAGAATCAACTTCTATTTCGAAAAGATATATCCGGTCGATTAAAGGCGAAATTGCATACTTAACTTTCCCAATGGCGTTATCCTTCGAATCTTGAATTGTTGCTGTTATATCTGGATTAGGGGACGCAAAGTTTAGTGGTCCATACATAGTTTTTACTATCGTTAACTTTATCTCTGGAAATAAACGCGGTGAATCTCTTTTCGCAATTTTAAGAAAATTCATAATTTTTTTCATAACTTTAAATTTTAATAGGGTCCATGATGTTTATCATTCAGATTTGGCTAAGCCATGGATTTAACCATAGCCTGGCGAGTGTGAATTTCCGAATAGATGCAAGGCTTTGGAAATTGCTGCGACTACCGCAGGCATGAAGTAGAGATATTCACCGCTTCTCGCTGGGTTACACTGAGCGCGACGAGCTTCCGCTATCGGCCAAAAGCGGCCGGTAGCCGCATGCATTAATCCCGACCGCGTAACCTGAGTTATTTTTCGATCTGCTGGTTAGAGCAGTGCACCCTTGGCAGCCCATGCTGCCATTTCGCCATCAGCGATCGTCAAGGACACACGCCAGCGATCGCTTCGGCGCAAAATGTAGACATGCTCCCACTCGGCAATTAGCTGATCGTTTGCACCTTGCATTCGATATGCCATGCGGGCTTGCGCAACATTGGGGAAAAGTTCCATTGCGGAAAGCAAGTTCCCGACTGGTCGAAGGACTCCTTGGTTGCGGTAGAAATCTAATAGCGTGACGCAATGGTCGCGAAAGGCCTGCCGCTCCATGATGAAGTTGCGGGTGGGTGAAGGAAACAACCCAACCGTATCCCAAAGTTCGCTGAGCGCGTCGGCGTCGTTGCGCGCAAAAGCATCAACGTAGCTGCTAAAAAACTCAGCAATTTCCTCATCAAAATTCATAATTTGTCCTGAATAATAGTCGTATGTAATTGGTCAAGCCACTGCGGCTTCAACAAGGTGGACATTCACCTTAGCGAGCTGTGCTTTAACAATATCGTTGAAGGCCATTGTTGGATTGGCTTCTGCCAGCATCCCGATTTTCATTTAGAACTCAGCCTGGGCATTAATGGAACGGCACATAACTGTGCTGGCCCGGCGAATCTCCTCATGCAGCTCACCATCTATCTTCACAATACCCATCACGTCTTCCATAGCAAATAAATATACGAAGTGTATATTAATCGCATGTCTCTGTCACCAGAGATTTAGACAGGTGGCTAATGCCGCTGCTTCCTTTTTTGGTAGAGATTTCCTAGTACGCCTGGTCGACGAAGAAGGCTGTCCGAATCTTTTCCCGCGTAATCGGGTGACTGCTTTGGGTCGTTTCCGGCCGTTCGCGGCCAGTGTTCAGTTTTCAACGTGGCAACCTGCTATGTTGCCTCGACCAACCGGATTCAGTCAGAAGCGGGTCGAATCGCCGCGTGTTACACCAATGCACTAAGATTAGCATATGGAAAATCGAATTGATCGACTCACCGCAGTCCACGTAGACTTGGCCGTGAACGTATCTGTTGCGTTCCGCTTAGCCGCCGCGGTGGATGCTTCACATGAGTTGGGCATCTCTCCGCAGATCGTGCAACGAGTCTTAATCGATGGCAGGCCGCGGCAGTGTAACTTCTCGTAGGCCAGACTTGCCTCTGCATAGCGAACCGCGTATTTAGCGCATCGGCGCAACAACCAATGGCCCAGGATTACATTCTTCATCATTATCGGTGCCCGACTGCTCTGCTAGCGAACCGCAGCCCATAGCGTGGTTTGACTATAGTTAAAACGACGCTGCACAAATGTTAAACTGGCAAATGCCAATTAGACAGGTGTAGTGCTCATGCAAAAAAATCATTCGCACCATCGAATTCTTGTTGTTGATGACAACCGAGATGCAGCAGAACTCCTTCAGATGGTTCTCCAGTTTAAGGACTATGACGTCCGTATTGCATTTGACGGCATCTCTGGCCTAGCTCTTGCTGCGGATTTTCATCCACACGTGACGTGCTCAGACCTTAATATGCCGGGTTTAACTGGATTTGAGCTCGCGTCAGAGCTCAGGAACAGCAATCACAGCGGTACTACGCATTTGATTGCAATGACAGGCTTAGACACCAATGAAAATTACCTAAGGGCAATTAATTCCGGATTTGACAGGTTTTTTTCTAAGCCCTTCAGTATTGAAGAGTTCACTGATTACTTAGAATCGGTTTTTTCGGAAATTGAGAGGCTGTGAAGCCCTCCGAAATCCAATCTGGCTATGTCTGAGCTGACTTTGCTTAGCACGCTCCTCGTGTCCAAGCTGGATCGCCTCGATCGTGATGCCCAGGACATTGGCGCCACGATCAAGGCGCTGGCCGCGCGCCGCATCGAGGTTGTCGTGCTGCAGCTCGGCAAGCTGGACTTGACCAGCGCCACTGGCAAGTTGATGCTGACCATGCTGGCCGCAGTCGCAGAAATGGAGGGTGACCTGCTGGTCGAGCGCACACAGTCCGGCCTGGCCAGGGCGAAGGCAGAAAACAAGACCTTGGGCCGCCCGATCAGCACAACCGACGAACAGCGTGCGGCGATGGCGCGGCAACACCAAGCAGGCGAATCGATCAGCGCACTAGCGCGCACCTTCGGCATTTCCCGAGTCGGCGTCATGCGCATCGTGAATCCGGCCATCGCTATCTAGTAAAGGAAGGCGACATGCGTACTTACAAAATTCACGCCCGGCCTCTCAACTCGGGTGGCGGATGGACCTCAAGCTGTACAAAGACAATCAGGAAGCCGGCAACGGCGCCTACCCGGTTCGGCGAGAAGATCCGCATGTCGGCATGGAATGGTGGAATGCACTCCCCGAGACACAGTGCGCGCACTGGCTTATGATGGCTTCGTCGGCTGTGCCGACCGCGGCGCGCCATGCCTATCTGCTTGTGGAGGCCTACAACGAAGCAATGAGAGAGGTGAGTCCTGGTCGTCCTGAACCTCCGCAGCGGCCACGCGTCAAAGCCTTCGATGATAATACGACTTATCATCGAAGGGTTTGACGCGTCGCGCTAGAGATCGGCCGCCGAGCATCAATCCGTTAAAAAGCCACATGTGCAGTGGCTCTCAGAAAACGCAACTCTGATAGTGCCAGTTTCCGGCGAGGCGATCATGAGTTCTAGCCAATAAAAATAATCTATTTAACATAATTCAGGTTGCACGCATTCAGTAGCAGGCAAATATTTTGTAGTTGGTCGCGAAAATACCAATTACTGACGAAAATTGCTAAAAAGAAAATATATGGAATGCGCAACTGGCGAGCTTGGCTAAGGTATGACTTTCCAAAATCGATGCACGTTTTGGAAATTTCTGCTGCGACCGGCCATGTGGCGGTGGCACTAATTCTTGCTGAATTAGCCTAGTGAGGATATTAGCGGTTAACCTTGTATAGTGCTCAACGAGAAAATATCCACCGGCGCCTCATTTACTTCCTGTGCCTATTTATTTTAGGAAATATTCCCATTTATCAATTAATTAACGCTGTTCATGATCAGCTCTCATCTCGATTACATTAATTCGCCGGCATTTGTTAGGCATTGATAATAAACGCTTGACAATTCTTCCTGGTATCCCATTTGCTAACAATGCGGCATAGGCTTGGGGGAGTCCTGCATTTTTTAATATAATAATTGCGCAGTCAATCGCCATTGCAGTTTGAAAATCTTTCCGCCGATAAAAAATAGGTGACTTCATTGCTCGACTCCCGAAAAAAAACCGAGGTTGCCATTTCTAATCTCTGATGTCAATTGTAATAATTAATTATATCCAGCATTGCATAAGCCGGCATTAATGGAAAAAATTTTATTGGAATAAAACCAATTTTTATCGTTTAAAATTTATTATGAGTTGGATTTTCTGCGTAATTGACGAGGGCCTTCTGCTAGTATCCGAGCCGCTACTTCATCTGGAACTCTTTCATCGCGTAGTAAGGCGTGCGCCCAAGTTCTTCCAAGTTTCCTTTCTATCTTTAGAGCAGCTTCGATAATGGCGTCGTGTAAATGATTGCGCCTTCGGCATACAGTAAATGGCGTTACCGAACTACTGTCCGGCACCAGCGTAATTACCATATCGCTGGCGCGCCGCCCGTCGCCGAGGATTCTCTCTGCGATATCGTCTGATATATTTTCGCGCGTGAGGTATGCGAGTGCCTCGTCGATTCCGAGCATGTCTTTGTAAACCAGCGCTACTTCAACATGCTGGGAAATCAGGGTGCTGCGACGTATCCGAATAACCATACCGACTCCAAAACAAATGTGTTAGCTTGCTCTTTGGCCGCCTCCCTCATTGCTGTGATTTTTTAGCAATAGGCAATGCGCTCGTGCCTGGTGCTATAGGTGAAGGCAAGAGACTGCTGACCACGGTGCTGAGCTGTTCCATTGCAATCGGTTTGCCTAGATGAGCCGAAAATCCAGCTGCCATGATTTCGACGACATCGCTTTTTCGCGTCATGGAGCTAAAGGCAATCGCCGGCAGCCTTGCAACACGGGCATCGGCGCGTACTTGCTGTATCAGAGCAATTGTGTCCTTGCTTGACGGCGACACATCCGCAATGAGAAGATCAACACTTTCCTGTCCCAAGATTCGCAAACATTCCTCCGCGCTAGCGGCTGGGAAAACCGTCGCCCCGCTCGCTTCGAGCAAGGACGCGAATAGATCAAGCATGTCGGGCATGGCGTCAACAATGGCGACGCGCAGTCCAACCAGGGTGTCGACAAAGCTGTGCCCGATCTCATGCTGGGACGGCAGCGCGCTGTCATGAACGGGCAGCCATACGCTGAAACGCGCGCCTTTCCCGATACCGTCAGAAAAAGCCTCCACGCGTCCGCCATGCATTCCCACGATCTCGCGCACTAGCGCTAACCCAATACCCAGGCCACCCTGAATGCGGGTGGCCGCTGAGGTGCTTTGGCCGTACATGTCGAACACATTAGGTAGAAAATGCGGTTCGATGCCGTGGCCGCTATCGATGACGTCCACGCGCACCGCCTTGTCTTCACGCTCGATACACACCTGGATTTGGCCGCCGCGCGGAGTGAACTTGACGGCATTGCTGAGCAAATTCATGAGTACTTGTTCAATGCGCACCCTGTCGCCCAACACGGCGGCACGGTCGCTGTTGTCCTGCAGCGAGATGGCGAATTCAGCTGCCGATGGGCTAGCGCGCTCGATCTCGACGATATCCCTGACCACTTGGCCGATTTCCACCGGAGCCAAGGCGAGCGACAGCTTGCCGGTACGCGCACGCGACATGTCCATCAGGTCGTCGATGATTTTTGCCTGACTTCGTACAGCATTGCGGATACCAGCCGATGTACGCGCGAACAGGTCGGACTGGCTGATCCCGGGCATGCGCGCGAGAAGTTCGACATTGATGTTTATCATGTTCAGCGGATTGCGCAGTTCATGCGACATTACGGATAGGAACTCGTCTTTCAGCTCGGCCGCCTGCTGCGCATCCGATTGCCCCGCCTGGGCTTTGTCTATTACCTTCTCGAGCTCATTTTCGTGACGTAAACGTGCAGTGGCGTCGCGAGCGATCTTGGCATAACCATAGAAGCGGCCGTCGAACAGCGGGGTGGTCACCCCGCTACAGTACAACCGTGAGCCGTCCTTACGCACATGCCAGCGCTCGTCCTCGGCACGGCCGTCGGAACGGGCGCGCCGCAGTTCTTCGCCCGGCACGCCCGCCGCCACGTCTTCTGGCACAAACAACCGTTCAGCCGTCTCTCCCATTATTTCCTGCGCGACCCAACCGAACAGGTATTCGGCGCCCTTGTTCCAGCTTGTAATGCAGCCGTGTTCGTCGAGCGTGATGATAGCGTAGTCGCTGGCGCATTCGGCCACCAGGCGCATGCGTGCCTCGCTGGCGCGCGCCTGCCCTTCGGCCTGGCGCCGCAGAGTGATGTCGAAGAAAGTCATCACTGCACCTTCGATCCGGTCTTCGTTGGTGCGGTAGGGAAGCAGTCGCACGATATAACATCGTCCATCGACACTGCGCACCTCGCGCTCGACCATACGTAGGGTTTCAAAGCTTGCGTTGACATCCTCTGGCAATTCGTCATAGTCAAGCTTATGCGTAAGGTCAAGCAGCGAGCGCCCCACGTCGGATCCAATGATCGAAAATAGGTCGGCAGCACGCGGCGTGAAGCGCTTGATACGCATGCCCTTGTCGACAAAGATGGTGGCGATGTCAGTTGAAGCGATTAGATTGTTCAGGTCATCGTTAGCTTTGCCGGTTTCCTCGACCTTAACTTTCAGTTCGTAGTTTACGGTAATTAGTTCTTCATTGACCGACTGCAACTCTTCCTTACTGGTTTCCAGTTCTTCGGTGGCAGAACGCAATTCTTCGTTAATTGCCTGTAGCTCTTCGTTCGAGGCACGCAATTCTTCTGTCGAGATCTCGGCATTTTCGATGGTTTCTTGAAGCTGTTCGCGTTTGCGCTGCAGTTCGGCCTCAAGCTGGGCTAACACAACGTCGTGGCTTCCGCTAAAGCCGGGCGCACTTACTTGTTCAGTCGGCTGATCATGGCGTCTGAACATTACGAGCATGTAATCGCTTTCGGCCTCATCGTCGCGGAAAGGCATCACCGTTATTGCTACCAGACTGCGTTCGCCGAGCGCAGGTACATCGACTGGGCGGCAGTCAACATTAGTATCAGCCTGCGTCGCCTGAAACATTCCGGATCGTAATTCAAGCCGCAATTCGGGCAGGATCAAAGTGAGCAGGCTGCGCGAGGGTTCCCCGCCGCTCATGCGAAGGTATTGGCCAACCTCCTCTGCCATGTGCACTATATTGCCTTCTCGATCGATCACGGCAGAAGGTGATGCGAACCGTGCCAACGCGCGTTGGTGCATTTCGGCATAAGAAAACAGGCGCTTGAGTGGTAGCTTGGTACGTTGCACATCGGGAATCCGGGCGCGGAAGGTTGTACCAGCCAAGCTTTGGTACTGCAGTTGCGGCAACCCGGAGCGCGCGCGGTAGATCCGATTTTTCTTGTCAATCGGAATGAAATAATCGGCCACCGCGTCGGCCGATTCAGAACTGCCTAGAAAGAGGAAACCGCCCGGCTTGAGCGCGAAATGGAACATCTGCAGCACGCGTAATTGCACGTCACGGTTCAGATATATCAGCAGGTTGCGGCAGCTAACCAAGTCAAGCCGGGAAAACGGCGGGTCGCGTAGCAAGTTATGTGAGGCGAACAGCACTCGGTCACGTACCGCCTTCCGGATGCGGTAGCGGTCATCTTCCTTGGTGAAATACTGGCGCAGCCTTCCTGGTGCAACATCGGTGATAATGGAGCCAGGAAAGATGCCGGCGCGCGCCGTGTCGATCGCATGCTCGTCAATGTCTGAGGCAAAGACCTGGAACACCGGAGCCGAGTCGTTTAGTGCCGCCTGCTCGGTCATTAGCATCGCCAGCGAATAGGCTTCCTCTCCGCTAGAACAAGCCGCCACCCAAGCCCGCACTTCATCGCCCGAACCCTTGTCTTTGAACAACTCAGGAACCACGTCGCGTTCGAGTGCCTCGAAGGCATCGCGGTCGCGGAAGAAATTGGTCACGCCAATCAGCATATCGTCGAGCAATGCCTTGTGCTCGCCGGCGTCCGTTTTTAGAAGCTCGCTGTATTCGGGTAAAGAGTGCACGCTGCGCACTTGAAGGCGGCGTTCGATGCGGCGCAGCACGGTAGCGCGCTTGTAGTGACGGAAATCGTGCCCTGTGTTGTTGAACAGCTGGCTGATGATCTCGTGCAGGGCTTCTTCGGCATTGGCTGCATCGCTCATATCTGGCAAGTGCGCGATCGGTGCCTCTCCGTCGCCAGGGGGCGGCAGCTCAATGTTCCTGGCATTTTTCCAAAGGTCGATCAGCTTTTGCGGGATATCAACCACTGGCAAGACAAAATCGGCCGCTCTCGTGCGGATTGCTGCTTCCGGCATGCCATCATATTCAGCGTCGTCCGGCGCCTGGACCAGAGTGACGCCGCCCAGCTCCTTGATGCGTGATAGCCCGACCGCACCATCGCTGCCAGTGCCGGACAAGACAATGGCCAAGGCACGCTCGCGATGCACCTCTGCCAACGTACGGAAGAACAGGTCGATTGCGACATGCTTGCCACGAGGCCGCTCGAGCTCATCAACGACAAGCATCCCGTCAAACATCGACAGTTGCAGATTCGGGGCGATCACGTATATGTGACGCGGTTCTATCTTGACCTTTGACGTGACTTGGATAACTGACATCCGTGTGGAGCGCTGCAGGATCGACGCAGCCGAACTCGGGTGAGTAGGAGATAGGTGCAGTACCACGACAAACGCAATGTCGTGTGAGGCGGGCATATGCTCGAATAGACTTAGCAGAGCAGCCATGCCTCCTGCAGAGGCGCCAATACCGACTACTGGGAAGTCGAGCTTACTTGGCAAAATGCCCTGCTCAGTCGGTGGTGTACTTGATACATTAGCAGGGTCGATCATGCAGAGTGATTCTAGATGTAAGAGTTCCTAGTTTACAGCAGCGAATATTACCGGGTCAAATCCGATTCATACATTTCACCACATTTTATGATCGGATAAAAATCTAAAAATTTTACATTTATTTTTTTTTAGAAATATAAATTTCTTATAAAATATTTAATTTTTGTATTATTCTAAACCAGCTATCAGTTATTATTTTTACACTTATTCGCATACTTACTCGCACGGGGGAGATGTCGGTTATGCAGAGGCTGACATTGTCAGATAAACGATTTCTGCTGATCATTAATCAAACGTAAAGCCTCTATTCCCGAGCGGAATAGACTGGTCGCTTAGACACGAGGTGGCAGCCGGGGGAACTCCTTCGCGCACGGTTCACTTTCCAGCTACGAGCGGATGGCTTGCAATACGTCGCCCTAGGGGCCGGATAGGGTGTCTAGGATGCGCTGCAGCTGATCGATGTACGTGCCAACGCGCGGAACCGCTTCACCTCCCACAGCAGTGCGCGCACGTCGGCGCGACCAGGGTTTGCTCTTGCATGGTGCCATGTTAGCGCGGACGAGCAGCAGTTTGAATCACATGTGCGGATCGCTGTTCATTCCAGCGTATCAGCCGATCATGCACCCTGCCTAATTTTGGCCAGGCGCGGAATCAGCGGCTCGCCCCTGCCATACTTGAGCGCATGGAACAACGAACCGACCGCCTCACTGCTACCTATGTTGACTTGGCAGTCAACGTTGCCATCGCGTTTGGAGTAGAGGCCGGCGTGCGTGTACTACAGCACAAAACGCCTTTGCTCGTGGTGCAGCGCGTACTAATCGACGGCGGGCCACGCCGCACCTCGTCATAGATTCAAGCACCTCAACACATGGCGCCCCATGGCTTGAACCAACACGCTAAGATTGACGGATGGAAAATCGAATCGATCGACTGGCCGCAGCTCACGTAGATTTGACTGTCGCAGTTTCTGTTGCATTTGGCTTAGCAGCGGGTATTGAATCTGGACACCAACTGGGCGTATGTTCGCACGTTGCGCAGCGTGTGTTGATAGAGGGTGGACCACGGCGGACCGTTATTGCGGCGGTCACCCAAGATGATCGCGCCTAGCATGCCTTTCAACTATCTCAAGTACATACTCGCACATGCTAATAAAAAGCTGTACCTCGCCTGGGTTCATCGTCCCTTTTAAAAAATCCTCTTATATAGCCAAGTCAGCCTTGTTCGGTGGCCCAAGAGCATTGTTAAAACGGAATACAAGATGCTCTCGGATTTGCAGGGACGAGAAGTCAATACGCGGCTTAAGTCGACGTTCATTCATATGGACGTTTAGTTCTGCCCTTGCTCCAGTTCTTCAGCACCTGAAACGCACGCAACATGAAATGTGTAAAAGATCATTATATAAAAAACAACAATATAAGTACTGTGCGCACAAACAGTCATTACCCCTATATTGGGGGCCTCAATTTCTTTGAGGGTCAGCAAGCTGGTGCACACATTGATGGCCTTGCTTGGGAAATTTTTCGCACGTCGTCTTTTTACAGAACGGAATATCCCCTCATACGCGCCTGCGCGTTACCTGTCGACTTCCGTGCGTACTCACGCGTGCATGCCATTCTGCGTACTGGTTTTCCGTCGAGCCATGTAAGTATGTTGGTCGCTTTGCTGCCTCGTCTAACAGCAGGACGCTCTAAAGTGCGTCCTCCGCACGTTTCCGGGCGCCGCTGCTTCACTGGTTTCTAGCTAGTTGATCGGATCGCGCTGCACCTTGAGAGTTGCGAGTGGCACTCAAGTCGAAGCGATTTACTATTGATAAAATACGTTATCAACAGTAAGATCGAAGTTCAGCAAGTACAGACCAAGAACACACATGTCAGACGATTTGCAGGTTGCCGACCAGCTCGTGCCGGCCGTTCTACTGCCGCGCACGCTGACGGCCGCCGCCTTCTACCAACTAGCCGACGTGCCACCGGCGCTGACGTGGTTCGCCAACATCGACAATCCGCAGACGCGCCGTGCCTACCAGAACGATGTCGAGGAATTCATGCAGTACGCCGGCATTACGGACCCGCTGGTGTTCCGCACCGTGACCCGGGCACACGTGCTGGCCTGGCGCCGTGATCTAGAGCTGCGTGCCTTGGCCAGCGCCACTATTCGCCGCAAGCTTGCGGCCCTGTCGTCGCTGTTTGAATCGCTGTGCGAAGCCAACGCCATCCAGGGCAACCCGGTCGATGGGGTCAAGCGGCCAAAGAACGAAAGCACAGAAGGTAAAACGCCGGCGATCGCTGACTACCAAGCGCGCGCCCTGTTGGCAGCCCCCGACGCATCAACGCTGCGCGGCATGCGCGATCGCGCCATCTTGGCCACGTTGCTTTATCACGGCTTACGCCGCGCTGAGCTGTGCGCGCTGCACTTGGTCGACCTGCAGGAGCGCCGTGGCGTGCGCAGCCTGCGCGTGCACGGCAAAGGCGGAAAGATCCGTTACGTGCCGCTGCACCCGGCCGCGGCTGGCACGATCGCGCTCTACCTGGAAGCGGCCGGCCATGGCGCCGAAAAGGCAGCGCCCCTGTTCCAGCCCATCAGCAACAATACCCGCGGCGCCGGCCGCGCAATCACACCAGGCGGCGTGTACCAGATGCTGGCCAAGTATGCCGCAGGCATTGGTATCGAAGTCGATGGCTTCGGTCCTCACGCCCTGCGCGCTACGGCCGCGACCAACGCGCTCGAACACAACGCCGACATCGCCAAAGTCCAGCAGTGGTTGGGACACGCCAACATCTCGACCACACGCGTCTACGATCGGCGTGACCTGCGCGCCGAAGACAGTCCAACTTTCAAGGTCGCTTATTAAAGACGCGTCGCTGTCTTTTCCTCGCCCACGCCAAGCGAGTTCCGGCGTCCGTAGGACGCTGGGGTTTCAAAGGGGACTCCCCTTTGGCACGGATACGAAGGAAAAACCCGCAGGGTTTTGTATTCATATCTGTCGTGCCTATATTGAACTTGCATATGGTTGTTTTATGGTTGAGAACGGTTGTTGTTGGTTGAGAATGGTTGTTTTTCGGTTGAGCACGGTTGTTTTTCGGTTGAGGATGGTTGTTTTTCGGTTGAGACTGGTTGCTTAATGGTTGTACACGATGGCATATAGTTGCATGAGGGATATGATAAAATTTTACTATCTGTTAGGAATCTATTTTGTCAACATCTGTTGCACTTGAGGGCATTGAGGTTTCT
>Ga0265798_10002394_pt1 | contig 27762 bp, 25 predicted proteins | sample P3T30metagenome_FD_192430 | JGI IMG/M metagenome (GOLD analysis project Ga0265798, IMG submission 192430) | Plant litter microbial communities from East Loma Ridge, Irvine, California - P3 T30 | ecosystem: Environmental > Terrestrial > Plant litter > Unclassified | place: USA: California...
CTGCCCGGACGCACGTTCAAGCTCGGCGGTCACTTCAGCGCCGAGTCGTACTCGCGTCGATTCGATGCCGAACAGCGCAGCAGTATTGGAGACCGCTACTACCTGATCCTGTCTGCCGACCATGAGGTCTCGAATAATTATCAGGCTGGCCCAAGCGCTCCTTCGCACTTCGAAAACCGCTTTACCTGTATCCGCCGGGACATCCGCTGGCGCCCTGGCCGCGACTACAACAGCGAGCCTGTCATCTATACCGGCCTGCATACCGCCATTGTCGTTGGCCCGGCGGGAGCCGATATTTACACGGATGGCTACGGACGCATCAAGCTGCAACATCACTGGGACCGGCTGGGCAATTATGACGAAAAAAGCTCGCCATGGATCCGGGTGTTGAATCCGGCGGCCGGCAACGAGTTCGGGCAGATCCGCCTGCCGCGCGTCGGCGAGGAGGTGGCTGTCGTCTACCCGAACGGGAACATCGACCACCCGCTCGTCCTTGGCGCGCTCTACAACAGGGCACAGATGCCGCCCTGGGCACTGCCGCAGCAGCAGGCGCTTGCCGGCCTGCGCAGCCGGGAACTGGGCGGCGGAGCGCGCGGCAATCACCTGGTCCTCGACGACACCAGGGAAATGATCCAGGCACAGCTGAAGAGCGACCACCAGTGCAGTCAGTTGTCGCTCGGCCATATCACCCGCATCGAGGACACTGCAGGCCGCAAGGATGCACGTGGAGAGGGCTGGGAACTGCGCACCGATGGGCACGGTGTAGCGCGTGCAGCAAAGGGGTTGTTGATTACGACCGAAGCGCGGCAGTCCGCGCGCGGGCCGATAAAAGACATGGAGGAGACGGCAAAGCGGCTGGATGCTGCGCGCAAGCTGCACGATGACCAGGCAGCAGCCGCACTGCAGGGCCTGGCACAGGAAAGCGGACAGCAGCACGACGTCGCCGATATGCTAAAGGCACAGAATGATGCGGTGCAGGGTAGGGGTGACCAATTTCCTGAGCTTTCAGAGCCTCACCTCGTCTTGGCGAGTCCGGCCGGTATCGAAACGACTTCAGCACAATCAACCCATATCGCGAGCGGCGAACATACAGCGCTGACGACCGGACGCAATCTCTCGATCGCAACCGGCGACAGCCTGTTCGCGAGCATCAGGCAAACCTTTCGCCTGTTCGTCCACAAGGCAGGCATGAAGCTGATTGCAGCATCCGGCAAGATTACTGTGCAGGCACATGATGACGATATCCAGGTCATCGCCAACAAGGTCTTGTCCCTGATCAGCCAAACCGACTGGATCGACCTGAAGGGAAAAAAAGGTGTGCGGCTGCATGGTCCGGAGTGCATCGTCGAAATCACCGACCGCATGCAGGTCTTTGCGCCCAAGCCGGCGCTATTTCACGGCAACCTGGAAACCCTCGCTCCCCAGAACGGGCCGCAACCATCGGCGGAGCACAAGATCACCATTAGGGAACCAAAGACGCCGGAAGATCCGAAGCAGTTGCTCTTCATGCTGCAAACCCATGCCGGAAGCGGGCGTCCGTTAGCCAATGTCCCTTATTTGCTATTCAAGGGCGAGACCAAAGTCAGGGATGGCATCACCGATGACATGGGCATGATCGCGGTCGAGCATAAGGCTGGACCGGCCGACTACCGTGTTGAACTTCCAAACGGTGAGGTCTACGCGCTTGCAGCGGTTCCGCAACCCGCACCTCCTCAAGCACCGAATCACCGCGAACAGACTTTATCGAACATGGGTGCGCGGGCGATTGAAGGCTCGACCGACAGTCGCGTGCACGTCTGACAATCGCTTAACCGATCCCTGAAGGAGGCCCCATGCCTGATCCGATAAAACGTGCCGAAAACGTCCATATCGACGAGCTGAGTGGCAAGGCTACCAGTACGGTGCAGTGGTTCCTGGAAAACCGCAGCAAGACGCATCCCGTTACCCATAACAACGAACTCGAGGTTTTCGTTTGTGGAGAGAAGGCTTTTGTGGACATCGCAGAGAACATCAAAGCGGCCAAGGGCTCGATCGACATTTGTTGCTGGGGGTTCGATCCGGGCATGGAACTGGTGCGTGACGGAACGGCCTGGCCACGCGGGGATACGTATGGCGACCTGTTGATTGCCGCGGGCAAGCGAAAGGTCAAGATTCGGCTGCTGGTGTGGTATAGCAAGATCGGCAGCCCAGCGGCCTTGAACATGCCGGGGCATTCGCATGGAACACATCCATGGCGCTATGTTAGCGGCAGTAACGAGGCAGAAAAGATTGGAGCCAAGCGAAGCGCGTCGTTGATTCTGGAGCATGAGAAGACGCCCAAGGTGACGCTACTGGCAGCAGGGACGCCAAACCGCGGAACGGGGGCCGTGCATGCCGTCACGCCGGAATTGCTCTCGGCAATGGCGCGCGAGGAGTATTGCCACAGCTGGTACAAGGCGGCCTTCGCCGGACTGCTTAACGGTATAAGCATTCAGACCCGTGCTGGTGTCCCGGCGTTCATCGAGAAAAGTCTCGCCAGCGAAAAATACAAGCCCGGCGGACTCGGCGAACTGGAGGCCGAGCGGGAGGGCATGGTCCGCGTCGGCACCCACCACCAGAAAACGCTGCTCATCGACTACGGCTACATGGGCGGCGCCAAGGCGGTCGGCTATATAAAAGGATTGAACTCGGTGACGGATTATTGGGACACCGAAGAGCATCTGATCGAGAATCCAAAGCGCGAATGCGGTGGCACGCGCGAAGCCGGCGAAGCCGTGCAGGTGGGCCAGGATAAAAAGGCAGACGCCGGCTTCAAAACATTCAAACCCTATCGGGACTACGCTTGCCGCATTTCCGGCGGCGCCCTCGCCGGCGTGCATGCGAACTTCGTGCGTGCCTGGGGCCGGGCCGGCGGTGACACACTTGCTGATGACCTGGAGACGATCCCGCCGAAGTTGAAACGCAAGGGGATACCGGGCGCGCACTCATCGATCCAGATCATCCGCACCCAGCCGGAAGAACAGGACAAGACTGCCAAGGAAATGTATTTCCTGGCCACCGACACGGCGGCCAACGCGACCGGTTACCTCTATATCGAGAACCAGTACTTCCAGTATCAGGAATGGGCGGAGCGCCTGATCCAGGCGCGCAAGAACGTCATGGCCCGCTGGAAGGCCGCGGGACCGGCGACCGGCAAGACCAAGGGCGACATGCCGCTGCTGCACGTGTTTATCGTCATGCCTGTGGCCGAACGCGGACAGATGGTTCCACGCACCTACGACACCCTTGCCGTCCTCGGCCAGCAGGCTGGCATGACCGGGCAGTCGGATTTGATCGACAAGGAAAACAAACAGGTTCACACCGGCCTGAGTCGCGACGACATGGGACGGCCGACCGGTGCGGTCTATGTGAAACCGACGGTCGTGGAATACGCCAACGGCATCGACAAGCCGAGCATTGCTGCATTGGAGAGCAAGTATGGCCTGAAGGTAGCCGTGGCCATGTTGCAGACATCGGGCATGGATGGACGTCGCATGCGCTACCGCGAAATCTATATCCACTCGAAACTGCTGCTGGTCGACGATTCCTTTTTCAGCCTGGGCAGCGCGAACCTGAACCAGCGCAGCATGGCGGTCGATAGCGAGATTAACCTCGCGACGAACGATGCCAGGCGGGCGACGGATTTGCGGCGAAAGATCTGGGGGAAGCTGAGTGGAGGTACGGTCGATGGGAAGAATGGTTCGCCTGCGGAGGTAGCGGAAGCATTTCACAAATGGAAAGAGACTATGGATATCAATTTGGGAAAAAAGCGTGTTTCCAAGCCCATGACCGGCTTTCTACTCCCACTCGAAGACAACCGTAGCGCCACACTACGATTGGGCTGACGATGAAGCCGCCGTTAGTTCGTAAGTTATTTACCGTTCTGCTGGCAGCCCTATCCGTATTTTGCATTTACAAGGGATTCAACGTGGCATACGACCAATACAAAACGATTCAGGACCTCCCCCGAAACGAAGAGCTACCACTCTTCGAGCCTCACCGACCAAGCTTTACCTGCGAGATCGAAGCCAGGAAGGTGCCGCCGGTCGATGCACAAGCCGATGCCTGGTTCCGCGAAGCGCAGGCGCTGGACGATCCCGACATCTGGGAAGAAGACCGCAACTATAAGAAGATTGTCCAGCTGACACGCCAGGCGGCGGAGCGGCGGCATTGGAAAGCTATGCTCAACTTGGCCACCTTGTACCTTGAAAAACGCGATCTACCGCACGGGGAAATGGAAGCGCTCGCGTTGGTAGAGCAGGCGATGCGGCTCGGTATTCCGGCCGCCTATGACCGCATGGGAACCTATTACATGAACAGCATCGGTGTGTCGGGTGACGCGACCAAGGCTTTCGCCTTCTGGCAGAAGGCAGCGGAGATGGGCAATCCGCAGGCGATGGCTCACCTTGGCGTCAAGATGTCTGCAACCTGGGATAGTCCGAACGAGGGATTTTGGGCAAACATTCCGGTAGCGACCAAGATGCTGGAGTGTGCGCTTGCTCAAGGTCATGGCCCTGCAGCCTATACCTTGGCTTTTCTTCAATCATGGCCGCGCAAAGCTGACGGGACACTTGGAGAATCCAAAACGGCTGCAACACGATCACGTGCGATGCATACTTTGCATAATGGGGTGAAGTTCGGCTGCTCCGATTGTGCTAGAAGCCTATCAATAGACTTTGGTGACCCACTCGACCTGGCTGACATGATCGTTCCACATCTCGATAAAGCCCGATCCGAGCGCTATGCCGTACTCCACAACGCTCTCAATCTCAATCCTCTTCTCCTTTTTCCCAACCTGGACAAAGTGCTGCCATTACCACCCGCAGCGTTGCCACCCTGGGATGGCGACAAGAAGACGCTTATCGATGCCGCAAAGGGCGTAATCCCTCAAGCAGTGGATCGTAAAGCGAGCACCGCCTCGCAGCGGCAAGGACGGCTATATCTCGACGCCGCGTATGACTTGCACCCGAGCGAAGACACCACCACCGAGGAGAAAGCGCCTTTCGCGGGATACTGGCAAGCGACCGCGCCGGCCGAGTTGGAGCAAGTGCAAGCCTGGCTCGCCGCTATCCCGCCCGGCCTCTACCATCCGGGAGAAGCATTCGACATTCCGCGTTATCCGCATGAAATGGGGCGCAGAGCGATTCCAGGACTGGTGTGGCAGCGCTTTCTCACGGTCCACCACAACCACGGCGCGGTCGAGCCGCTGGCTGCTGTTGGCATGGCACGCGAAGTCGTACGCGCAGAATGGCATCGGTCCTGTGACGCGCGCACGCCTTGCCCGACCACCGGCACCTGGCAACCATGGATTCCACTTAAACACCCGCTGCGGCACATCGTCAACCAGCCATGGCGCCAGGCGTGGGTAACGGTGGGTCAGGCGTTCCCGGATCTGCACGATGATCACCATCTTCAACTCGGTCCAGACGATTTGAAGTGGAACCTGCTGGATAGTGCGGAGCCAAGACTGGCTTAACGGTAAACGCGCTTGCATTCGCCCGATTCCTGGATATCCTTCGGACACGACAAGGAACAGTCATGAAGCACATGGGCCGCGGTGTCATCCGCCTCAATGACAAAACTGATCACGGTGGCCAGGTGATCTCCGTTTCATCCGGCACCATTGTGATGGGTACTGAAGCAGCGCTTGCCGACGATGTAACCTTCTGCCCCAAGTGCAAAGGGAAGTTTTCAATCAAGCCGGACGGGGTCGGTGCCAAACACAAGGGTAAGCCCTACGCCTACGACAACGATCTCACCGCTTGCGGTGCGAAGTTGATTTCTTCAATATGACCAACCTTGGAAATTCGTTCTCAGCCTGAGCTACCCTAATCACGCCAACGCTTTTTGGCTGGCCTGCTCGTCACGCCATTTTCGCGGCGCTGATGCAAGTGGACGCGTACCTCATTGGTATCGTAATCAAGACCTTCGTTCACCATCTCAGCCTTGGCTTCACGTGCCTCAGCCATCAATCGAGACCGCTGTTCGGCCATCTGGACGGCTTGCCGGATTGCATCGACCATGAACATGCGTGGAGGGACACTCAGTTGATGGGTGGCGTTTACAACTCGCCGCTTGCGATAGTGCCCTGTCCTGATCAGGCGAGGTGAATCGAAATCCCCTGCGCCCGATACGGCGCCAGTAGGTCCTCCGCCACATTGGCCATCGTTACCAGCCCCGACAGCTCCTCCAGCGGAATCACCTGATACGGCGACGCCGTCGCCAGCTTTTCGGGCGACGCCAGCACGACGGTCTCCGCCGCCGCCGCGCTCAGCGCCCGCTTAACGCCCGCCTCCTCGAAGTCCCCGGTCGTCAGCCCTGCTTCCGGATGCACGCTGCACACGCCCATGAAGTAGACGTCGGCCCGCACCTGCCGGATGGCCTCCACCGTCGCCGACCCCACGCCCACCACCGAGTGCTTGAACAGGCGTCCGCCCAGCATGATCACCTCGACCGAGGGATGCATCACCAGGTCGACCGCCACCGAGGGACTGTGCGTGATCACGGTCGCGCGCAAGTCCGCAGGCAGGTGCCGTACCAGCTGGGCCGAAGTCGTGCCGCCATCGAGGAACACGACCTGCCCCGGCTGGATCATCCGCGCGGCGGCACGGCCGATGGCGCTCTTGTCGTCGACCGCGATCCGCTGGCGCGCGGCGAAGTCGCCCATCGCCGGCGAAGCGGGAAGGGCGCCGCCGTGCACGCGCTGCAGCAGGCCTTCGCCGGCCAGTTCGCGCAGGTCACGCCGGATCGTGTCTTCGGAGATGTCGAGCTGGGCGGCGACGGTCTTGGCAACGATCTTGCCCTCCTGCCTGAGCAGGTCGAGTAACAGCAGCTTGCGTTGTGAGGTCAGCATTGTTGCACGATTTATCTTGATATTGCACGATTTTGCACGTTAGTATAAAAAAACGCAAACGACAAGGAGCCTATCGTGCAAGATCCGGTGGAATATCATGTTCGCATCCGCAACGAGCAATTGCTGGCCGATGACTGGCACGTGCTGAAGAAAACCACCTTCGACTATCGCCGGCGCGACGGCAGCTGGCAGACGCTGACCCGCGAAACCTATGACCGCGGTAACGGCGCCGTCGCCCTGCTGTATAACCGCGCGCGCCGCACGGTGCTGCTGACGCGCCAGTTCCGCTTCCCCGCCTACGTCAACGGCCACGACGGCTTCCTGATCGAGGCCGCCGCCGGCCTGCTCGACAAGGCCAGTCCCGAGCAGCGCATCCGCGCCGAGCTGGAAGAAGAAACCGGGCGCCGTGTCGCGCACCTGGAGCAGGTGTTCGACGTCTTCATGAGCCCCGGTTCGGTCACCGAGCGGCTGCATTTCTTCATCGGCGAATACGACGCCGCGTCACAGGTGGGCGCGGGCGGTGGCATCGAAGCGGAAGGAGAAGACATCGAGGTGCTGGAGCTCGATGCCGATGAAGCGCTGGCCATGGTCCAACGCGGCGAGATCATGGACGGCAAGACCATCATGCTTCTGCAGTACCTGCACTTGCACGTACTGAAGCCGCGCAGCATGATGATCCTGGTCGCAGGCCCCTACCGCTCGGGCACCGGCGACGATCCGGCGCGCATCGCGCAGAACGTGGCGGCAATGGAAGCCTGCGCGCTGCCGCTGTACGAACGTGGCCATCTACCGGTGCTCGGCGAGTGGCTGGCGCTGCCGCTCGTGCACGCCGCCGGCTCGCAAGCGCCGGGCGACAGTATCTACGACGCCATCTTCCACCCGCACTGCGAGCGCCTGCTGGCGCATTGCGACGCGGTGCTGCGCATCGGCGGCGCATCGGCGGGAGCGGACCGGATGGTCGCGGCAGCCGAAGCGCGCGGGCTGTTCGTCTACCGCGACCTGGCCGACATTCCGTGGGCTGCTGCGCCCTGCTCGAAGGCCGGCGCCTGATCGAAAAAAAGCCGGCCGCCAGCAGCGATTCGCTATCCGTGCTACACTGCATGCAGTCGACAAGGTTCTGGTGACTTTGACGACCGCCCCGACAGGCCCGCCATGCGAGACGTGTAACGCCGCAAGCGACGATGCCGCAAGGGGTTGTCAATCGAGATACGTTGGTCGAGTTACACAATGGAGCACCACGCAGATAGCGTGGGTATCCGGAGCGCCGCACCCTGCAGATAGCATGGGCTGGCGCACGATTCAATCTTCGGCGATACATTGAACGAAGCCCGCAGCAAGCGGGCTTTTTTTCCTTTTTCTTTCCTGCGCAGCCGCGGTCTGGCATGCGCTGCATCCCGACCCACCCGCCACGATGGCGGTTTTTTCACCCCATTTCCGGTCCAGTCCCTGCGGGCACTGTCTGACCGCAGCAATGTTCATGGCGGCGTTGTATGCCGGCTCGCAGCTCTATCAAGGAAACCATCATGGCAAAAGAAGAACTCATCGAAATGCAAGGCCTCGTGACCGACGTGCTGCCCGAAATGCGTTTTCGCGTCGACCTCGAGAACGGTCACCAGCTGATCGCCTACACCTCGGGCCGGATGAAGAAAAACCACATCCGTATCCTGGCGGGCGACAAGGTGACGCTGGAGATGTCGCCGTACGACCTGAACAAGGCGCGCATCGTCTTCCGTCACATCGAGCAGCGCGGTACGCCTGCGCCGCGTCCAACCGGCTTCCAGCGCCGCCGCTGATCCGTTGATCGGCTAGCGCACCCGCGCCGGGCCAGCCAGGCCCGCGCGCAGGTGGTCCAGCTTGGCCGCATAGCGCTCGCGGGCGCCGATACGCGTACTCGTGTCGCGCGCGAGCGCCAGTTCCTTCACCGCAGTCTCCATCTCCCCCAAGCCCAGATACGCCACGCCGAGCCAGAAATGGAACTCGTCGTTGTAAGGCGCACGCGCCACCTCGCGCGCGAACAGCGTCCTGGCGCGCCGCATGTCCCCCGCCTTGTAGGCTGTCATCGCCTGGTTGAACCAGTGGTAGGGCGGCGCCGGATGCAGGCGGTCGATGCGGCGCAGCAGCGCCTGCGCTTCGTCGGGCTTGCCGTTGTTGCCCAGCGCTTGCGCCAGGTTCTGCATCACCACCAGGCTGTCCGGATCGCGCGCCAGCGCCGCGCGGTACACGCGTTCGGCCAGCAGCGGCCGGCTGCTCCGCGCATACGCCACCGCCAGGGTGTTGTAGGCCGCCAGCGACGACGGCTGCTTCACGATTGCCGCGCGCGCCCACCAGTAGGCGTCCGCCACGCGGCCCGCCACCAGTTCTTCCACCGCGCGGTTGTTCATGTAGAGGGCGATGATGTCGTCTTCGGTCAGTGTGGTGCTGGGCAGGCGCGCCGCATCCCGAGGGGCCAGGAAGTCGATCACCAGCGGCTCGCTGTCGGTGCTGACGGTGAAAATGCCGGCGGGCCGCGGCGCCAGCGCGATATTCACGTGCGAGCTGACCAGGTACAGCGAGCCGTTGCGGTTCCAGGTTTCCTCGGCTTCGACGCTGGCGTAGCGCACGTCCATGCCGAGGGCGCGGGCAAACGCCGCCGTCATGATCACCAGCGACAGGCAGTTGCCGGAACGCGCAGTATAGGTCTGGGCCGCGGTGCGGGTGACGGTGGCGTCGTAGTCGAGTTGCAGGTCGCTCTTGCTGTACAGGGCCGCGACCAGGCCGCGCGCGGCGCCTTTTTCGCGCAGGCTGGCCTTGAAGGTGGAACTGTCGAGATGGGCGCGCATCGGCGCGCTCAGGGTGAACAGGTTGGCGGCGTCGGGCGGCGTGGCGGTGGCGGGGAAGGCGGCGTCGTCGAACAGCGCCGCCAGTTGGGGCGAGGGGCTCGATGGCGCGCTGGCGCAGCCGCCCAGCAGGGCGTTCAACAGCGCAAACAGCAGCAGGTACCAGCGTTTCATCGCGCGTCTCCGGTGCCAGGAACACGGATCGAGTATCCGCCTGGACCGGGATGCTGTAAAGACGCTTATTGGTCGTCGTGCAGCGCTTCTTCGAGTTCGTCGAGCAGTTCCGCCGTTTCGTCGTCGTCGAGCGAGAGGTAGGCGCAGGCGCGTTCGCCGCCCTTGTCCCATTCCACCGAGCCGGCGTGGCCCTGGTAGCGGCGGATCGCACGGTCGGCCAGCAGCGACAGCGCCACCAGCGAGCGGATCGCATCATCCGTGCTCTCGTCTTCCAGCACCGGGTAGTCGTGGTGGTGCAGGATGGCCCAGGCCACCTCCGACGACAAGCCCCAGTTGCGCGCCAGCAGGGAGCCGACCTGCGCGTGGCTGGTGCTGTGGCGTTCCTGCTCGATGTCGGTGAACGCGCGTACGGGTTCGGCGCCGGCATCCTGCAGCGTGGCTTCGTAGCCGGGGAAGCGCTCGATCAGCAGCGGCACGCCGGTGTCGCAGAACAGACCGAAGGTGTGGGCGATGTCGGGCGCGCCGATGCGCAGGCGGCGCGACAGGAACATCATCGCGTACGAGCGCTTGGTCGACACGTCCCAGAAGCTGGCCAGGGCCGGGTTGTTGGTCGGGATGGATTGGCGCGCCAGCAGCCCGGTCATCAGCGCCGCCACCTGGTTGATGCCGAGGAAGAGGATGGCCTGCTCGATCGACTTGGCGCGGCGGCCGCCGAATAGCGAGGAGTTGGCCAGTTTCAGCAGGGCGCCGGCCATGCCGACGTCGCGCGCCACGATGCGGCCGATGGCTTCCGGCGACGGATCGCTGGAAGCCAGCTCGGCCTGCAGGTCGGCCAGCAGGCTGGGACGGGGAGGAATGCGGATCGACCTGATCAGCGCATCCACGGGGTCGGCTGCGGGGCCGGCCGGGGCGGACGCCGCAGCGGGCGCAGCGCGCACCGGCATTGCTTTAGCTGCAACTGTGCTCATGAGAAGGTGATGCTTTCTGGAAATGCCGCAAGCTTGTCACTATAACCGAGGATGAGTTTCATTGCAGCAACAGGCGGCTGAATGTGGAAAAACAAACAGAGCGGTGTTGCAATCATGCCTAGAATCGGCGCATGGACTCTCCATTGAACCCCGCCGCGCAGCTTGCCGGAATCGACTTCATGGCGCCGGCCGAGCTGGTGGCGCGCCAGCTGATCGGCGTCACCGTGCTGGTCAACGGCGTGGGCGGGCGCATTGTCGAAACCGAGGCCTACGATCGCGAAGACCCGGCCTCGCATGCCTATTCCGGCCCCACGCCGCGCAACCTGGCCATGTTCGGCCCGCCCGCGCACGCCTATGTCTACCGTTCCTACGGCATCCACTGGTGCCTGAATTTCGTCTGCCGCGAAGAAGGGCATGGCGCCGGGGTGCTGATCCGCGCGATCGAGCCGCTGGAGGGGCTCGACGTCATGCGTGCGCGGCGCGATGCCGAAGAGGTGGGGATGTTGTGCTCGGGGCCCGGCAAGCTGTGCCAGGCCCTGGAGGTAACGCGCGATTTCAACGGGGTGTCGCTGGCGGCGCCGCCTTTCGAACTGCAGGCCGCGCCGCCGGGGCTGGAAGTGATCGCTGGCCCGCGCATCGGCATCTCCAAGGCGATGGACGTGCCCTGGCGCTTCGGGCTGGCCGGCTCGCGCTTCGTCAGCCGCCCGTTCCGCTGAGGCGGGCGGAACGCTCGCGGGCAGGCGTGGCGTGGGGCAGGGCGCGCGGGGCGCCGGCGCGCATCGGGCTGGCGGCTGCGCGCCGTTCCAGCGGGTCGTGGAAGCCGCCCGGTCCCTGGTCCAATCCTGCGCCGTCGTCGTCGGCCAGCGGCGCGATGCCCTCGATCTTGAAGATCGACACCGCGCGCGCCAGGTTCACGGTCTGCTCGTGCAGGCTTTCCGCCGCCGCCGCGGCTTCCTCGACCAGCGCCGCGTTCTGCTGGGTCATGTCATCCATCTGCCCCACCGCGCGGTTGACTTCCGCGATGCCGTCGGCCTGCTCGGTGCTGGCGATGCTGATACGGCCGATGATGTCGTTCACCTGCTGCACCGAGGCGACGATGTGGCCCATGCTGCTGCCGGCTTCGCCCACCGAGGCGCTGCCGCCGTCGATGATCGCCACCGAATCGGCAATCAGCGCCTTGATTTCCTTGGCCGCCGCCGCCGAGCGCTGGGCCAGGGTCCGTACTTCCGACGCCACCACCGCAAAGCCGCGCCCCTGTTCGCCGGCGCGCGCCGCTTCCACCGCCGCGTTCAGGGCCAGGATATTCGTCTGGAACGAGATGCCGTCGATGACGCCGATGATCTCGACGATCTTGCGCGAGCTGGTCTTGATCGATTCCATGGTGCTCACCGCGCGGCCGACGGCCTGGCCGCCGTGCGCCGCCAGGCGCGCCGCTTCGGCCGCGAGATCGGTGGCCAGGCGCGCGTTGTTGGCGTTGTCCTTCACGGCCACCGTCAGGGTCTCCATGGCGCTGGCGGTCTGCTCGAGCGAGCCGGCCTGCATCTCGGTGCGGGTCGACAGGTCCAGGTTGCCGGTCGCGATTTCCTTCGAGGCGGTATCGATCGAACGCACCGAAATCAGCACCGAATGCAGGGTCGTGTTCAGGTTGGCGATGGTGTGGTCGAGCGCGCGCGAAGTATCCGCGATCTCGTCGCGCCCGGTGCTGCCCCCGCCGGCCGACAGGCGGCCTTCGGCCAGTTCGCCCACCACGTCGGAAATCTTGCGGATGTCGGCCAGCATGGCGCGCCGCACCAGCATCGTCACCGCCAGCGACAGGGTGATCGACAGCAGCACCAGCACCGCCATCGTCACGCCCAGGGCCTGGAACTCGGCGCCGGCGGCGGCATAGGCGCGTTCGCTGAGCGTGGTTTCCAGCGCGGCCAGCTGGGCCAGCTGGGTATTCAAAACACCGAATTCCTTTTCCGCCTTCTGCATCGAGTTGGTCGCGATCGACTGGTCGACCTGGGCCATCTCGATGGTTTCCGCGACCGCCTTGCGGTAGGCCGCCAGCGCGGCGATCGAGGCGTCGATCAGCTTGCGTTCCTCGGGATCGGCAACCTTGGCCAGGGCCCCCAGCCCGGCGCCGATGCCGGCGTGCTTCTTGTGGATGTCGGCGATGAGCGCGTCGAGCCGGTTCTTGGCGAAGCTGCCGCTGACCCAGGCCAGCAGCTGGTAGATGTTCGCGTGCGCGTACTTGGCGTCGCCGGCGACGTCGGCCGCATCCTGCAGGCGCGCCGCCCGCACCTGCACCATGTTTTCCAGCGAAGCGTGCTGGCGCACCATGCCGTACCAGGCGGCGCCGGAGAGCAGCGTCAGCAGCACCAGCACCAGTCCCGGCGCCAGCAGCAGCTTCGGCCCGATCCGCAGTTTCTTCAACATGCTCCACCTCCAAGGCAAAATAAAAGGGCGGCCGCGGCCGCCCGTTGGCGCTGCTGCTTACTTCTTGTAGATGCCCGCTTCCAGCACCACGTCGTCCACGCGCAGGATGTAGGTGGTCTTCGGCTCGATCTTGCCCGAGGTCGGGTTTTTGTATTGGTAGTCGACCCAGCCCTTGCCCTTGGCGGCGGCCAGCTCGATGATCTCGCGGCGGTATTTCTTGCCGTTGGCATCGGGCACGTCGGTGAGGTCCTTGCCGACGATCGAGGGGTTGTAGGGGTGGGCCAGCACGATGCCGGTCTTGATGTCGCGCATGTCGACATACAGTTCACCCTGGACGAAATCCGGGTCCTTGGCGTTGATCTTCTTCATCATCTCGGCCTTGCCCTTGGACTTCATCAGGGCGGCGCCGCGTTCGGCCATGGCGATGGCGTCTTTTTCGGTCGGTTCGTTGGCCAGCGCGCGGGCACTGGCGAAGGCCAGGCAGAGACTGAGGGCGGTGGCGGTGGCGAGCAGCTTCATGGTGCATGTCCTTTCAGTGGCTTGCGATAGGTAAAACTTTCTTAAGTGCATTAAGGAATGTACGCGGCACTTCCTACAGGCAATTTGCGAATGCGCAAAGGGTGAAGGCCGGTGTCGCATTGGTGGTATTTGTCTTGCCGCATGGAATATGTTCTTAGCGGAAACTTTTCGCGGCTGCCGTTGATTACAGGCAATTCAAGCTGCATGCGGGATTTCTAAGATGTGTCTCCGCCGTTAACTTCTTTTTCGAGAATTGGCGGTCGTTCCCAGCCATCTTTCCTTTCCAGGAGCATGCCGTGACCACCGAATCGACGCCCGAGAACGCCAAGCCAAAGTTCAAGCCCTATACGCGCCAGACCATCGCCCTCGCGCGCCAGTGGCAATGGATGCCCCCCGAACTGCAGGAAGCGGTCCAGGTGGTCTCGCACGTGCTGCCGTTTCGCGTGAACGAATATGTGCTCGACCAGCTGATCGACTGGGACAAAATACCCGACGACCCGATCTTCCGCCTGACCTTCCCGCACCGCGACATGCTGCCCGCGAAAGAGTACGAACAGCTGCGCGACCTGGTGCTGTACAAGAAGGACAACGACGCCATCGCGAAGCTGGTACACCAGATCCGCATGCGCATGAACCCGCACCCGGCCGGCCAGATGACCCACAACGTCCCGCGCGTGAACGATGCGCCTTTAAAGGGCCTGCAGCACAAGTACAAGGAAACGGTGCTGTTCTTTCCGAGCTCGGGCCAGACCTGCCACGCCTACTGCACCTTCTGCTTCCGCTGGCCGCAATTCGTCGGCATGGACGACATGAAGTTCGACGCCCGCGAATCCACCGAATTGGTGTCCTATTTGGCGACCCACCCCGACGTCACCGACGTGTTGATCACCGGCGGCGACCCGATGATCATGAATACGCGCTCGCTGGCCGAGTTCCTGGAGCCGCTGCTGGCGCCGGAACTGGCCCACATCCAGAACATCCGCATCGGCACCAAGTCGGTGGCGTATTGGCCGCAGCGCTATGTGTCGGACAAGGACTCGGACGACTTGATGCGCCTGTTCGAGCGCGTGGTCAAGGCCGGCAAGAACCTGGCCATCATGGGCCACTACAACCATGCGGTCGAGCTGCGCCATCCGATTGCCCAGCAAGCGGTAAAGCGCATCGTCGGCACCGGCGCCACGCTGCGCATGCAGGGGCCGCTGATCCGCCACATCAACGAAGACCCGAAAAGCTGGGCCGAACTCTGGACCACCGGCGTGCGCCTGGGCGCCATCCCCTACTACATGTTCGTCGAGCGCGACACCGGCCCGCGCGACTACTTTTCGCTGCCGCTGGCGCGCGCGCACGAGATCTTCCAGGCCGCGTATTCGATGGTCTCGGGCCTGTCGCGCACGGTGCGCGGGCCGTCGATGAGCGCCTTTCCGGGCAAGGTCGTGATCGACGGCGTGGTGACGATCAACGGCGAAAAGCTGTTCGCCCTGCAGTTCCTGCAGGCGCGTAATCCGGAGTGGGTGCGCAAACCTTTCTTTGCCAAGTACGACCCCGACGCCACCTGGCTCGATCACCTGAAGCCCGCGTTCGGCCGCAAGAAGTTCTTTTTTGAAGAGGAAGCCGGCGACGCTTGCCATCCGCCGGCCGGGCGCGTGATCCCGATCGTGGCGGCGCGCACGCACGACGGCCGCGCCAGCGACAGCCAGCCCAGCGCGGCCTGATCCTCTCTGCCATGGGAGACACCCAGAATCCGCCACGCCTGTCCGGCGTGGCGGTTTTTTTCACCGTGTTCCTGCCGTTCGCGCTCGGACACTATCTATCCTCGCTGCTGCGCAACGTGAACGCGGTGCTGGCGCCGGACCTGCTCCAGACCCTGGCGCTCACGCCCGGCCAACTGGGTTTGCTCACCAGCGCCTTTTTCTTTGCCTTTGCGCTGGTCCAGCTGCCGGTCGGGATCGCACTCGACCGCCATGGTCCGCGCAAGGTGCAGCTGGCGCTGATGCTGTTGGCGGCCCTGGGCGCGCTGCTGTTCGCGTATGGGCAGAGCTTTGGCCAGCTGGTGCTGGCGCGCGCCATCCTCGGCTGTGGCCTGGGCGGCTGCTTCATGTCGGCGGTGAAGGCCTTGTCGACCTGGATCGCGCCGCACAAGCTGCCCTCGGTGCACGGCTACCTGATCGCGGTCGGCGGGCTGGGGGCGGCGTCGTCCACCATGCCGGTGCGCCTGGCGCTGGAGTACACCGACTGGCGCGGCCTGTTCCTGGCGCTGGCGGCGCTGGTGGCGATCAGCGGCGCGGCGATCTGGCTGCTGGCCCCGGCGAGCGGCAAGCCGCCAGCTGTGCGCATGCCGGTGCTGGCCTCGCTGCGCCAGGTCTACCGCACCCCCAGCTTTCGCCGCACCATTTCGCTGGTGCTGGTGCCGCATGCGGTCTTCTTCGGCATCCAGGGCCTGTGGATCGGGCGCTGGCTGTCCGACGCGGCGCGCTTCCCGGACGACGCGGTGGCCTACCTGCTTTATTTGAGCATGGCGGCGGTGATCTTCGGTGCAATCGCGGTGGGCATGATCACCGAGTGGGCGGGCAAGCGCGGCGTCGCGCCGATCGGGGTGGCCGGCATCGGCGTCGGCCTGTTCGTGCTGGTGCAGGCGGCCTTCGTGGTTGGGTACGCACCGAGCTTCCAGCTGCTGTCGGTGCTGTTCACGCTGGTGGGCACCATCACCGGGATCGAGTACGCGATCGTCGCCCAGAGCATGCCGCGTAATTTGACGGGACGGGCGGCGACCTGCCTGAACCTGCTGATCTTCGTCGGCGCCTTTTTGGTGCAGGCGGGCTTCGGGCTGGTGGTGGGGCTGTGGACGCCGGACGCGGGCGGGCATTATCCGGCGCTGGCTTACCGGGTGGCGTTCGGGGTGCTGGTCCTGCTGCAGTTGCCGGGGCTGGTGGGGTGGCTGCGGCGCGCGCGTGCGCGGCCGGCGCCGGCGGCCGGGGAGGCGCCGCGGCCGGCGTGATGGATCGCCGGGAGGGGTTCCGGTATCGGGCGCGAAGGCGTTGCCGGTTTTGCTAACATCGGCCATCGCCCTTGCACCCGACAGCAGGAGAACCCATGCGCCATCCTTCCTTCAGCATCCTCGCCGCGCTGCTGCTCCTTGCCGGTTGCGGCGACAAGTCCACCCTGCCGGCGGGCGCCGGCATCGGTCCCGCGCCGCAGCTGCCGGCGCCCAGGACCAGCCTGGTTCCCACCGTCGACATCGCGCCCGCCAGGGGCTGGCCGGAAGAGGGCAAGCCGCAGGCGGCGCCAGGGCTGGCGGTAAACGCCCTGGCCCGTGGCCTGGACCATCCGCGCTGGCTGTACGTGCTGCCGAACGGCGACGTGCTGGTGGCGGAATCGAACAAGCCGCGGACGCCGGACACGCAGACCTCGGGCCTGCGCGCCTGGGTGATGGGCAAGGTCATGGCCAGGGCAGGGGCCGGCGTGCCGAGCGCCGACCGCATCACGCTGCTGCGCGACGCGGACGGCGACGGTGTCGCCGAAACCCGCAGCGTCTTCCTGCAGAACCTGCATTCTCCCTTCGGCATGGCGCTGGTGGGCGACCAGCTGTACGTGGCGAACGCCGACGCCATCGTGCGCTTCCCCTACAAGGCAGGCGCGACCGCGATCAGCGAACCCGCGTACACGCTGGCGCCGCTGCCGGCCGGCCTGAACCACCACTGGACCAAGAACATCGTCGCCAGCCGCGACGGCGGCAAGCTGTACGCCACGGTCGGCTCGAACAGCAACGCCGGCGAACATGGTCTCGACATCGAAGTGAACCGTGCCGCCATCCTCGAGGTCGACATCCGCAGCGGCGCGATGCGTGTGTTCGCATCCGGCCTGCGCAACCCGAACGGCATGGCCTGGGAACCGCGCACCGGCGCCTTGTGGACGGTGGTGAACGAGCGCGACGAGATCGGCAGCGACCTGGTGCCGGATTACCTGACCTCGGTGAGGGAGGGCGGCTTCTATGGCTGGCCGTACAGCTATTACGGCCAGCACGTCGACGCCCGCGTGAAGCCGCCGCGTCCCGAGAGGGTGGCGCAAGCGATCGTGCCCGATTACGCACTGGGCGCGCACGTGGCGGCGCTGGGGCTGGCCTTTGCCGAGGGCGCGCAATTGGGGGCGAAGTATGCCAGCGGGGCCTTCATCGGCCAGCACGGGTCGTGGAACCGCAAGCCGCTGTCAGGGTACAACGTCGTGTACGTGCCATTTGCGAACGGCAAACCGAATGGGATGCCGGTCGAAGTGCTGGGCGGCTTCCTCAGCAAGGATGGCGATGCCTACGGGCGGCCGGTAGGCGTGGCGGTTGATCGACGCGGCGCGCTGCTGGTGGCGGACGATGTGGGGAATGTGGTGTGGCGGGTGGGGCCAGACGCGCATGAAAGTGACGCGAGATCGCAGCCGTAGGGTCGGCACGTCATTGATGCCCCCGGCATCAATGACCCCACCGTACGGTCGCGGCTGTCGGCTTCGATTACTTGCAGCCCTCCACCAGCCACATCGGCACCGACGTCCACACGATCCCCACGAAGGACACCAGCGCCGACCCAGCCGCCGCCCAATCGAGCAGCGGCGTACCTTCATCCGCATGCCGCAAGGTCCCGCGCCACTTCCACACCAGCCACCCGCACACGGCCAGCGCCGCCACCGTCATCGCCACCAGCGGCCAGCGCTGCGGATACCCCGGCGCATACCCGAGCGGGCTGCACTGCGCCGCCACGAACACATAGCAGGCGGCGAAGTGCGCCGCCCACACCAGCAGCGGCAGGGTGCCGCGCATCAGCTTCCTGAAAAATCGTTCGCGCATCGTCAATCCATCAGCATCGGCACGCCATGCACCACGACCGCCGCGACGATCCCCTGCAGCACGGTGTAGTAGATGATCAGCGCCGTGTTATCCAGCGTCGCCCGGTTGTGTTCCCCGACCCGCCCGCACCAGCCGCGCACGGCCAAATACAGGCCGGCCAGGATCACCAGCACCACGTGCAGGCCCTGGTAGGTCAGCATCGCCGCGATGGTCGCGCTCCAGGCCAGGCGGCGCGGCGCCAGGCCGGCCAGCTGGTAGCCATAAAAGTCCGCGCCAAAGGCCGCCACCACCGCGATTACCGCCGCCACTGCCAGCCAGGGCAGGCGCCGCTTGCCGGCGGCGCGCGTAGCCGCGAAGGTCAAGCCCGCGCCGGCCAGCAGCAGCCCGCCCGACAGCAGCTGCCACACCGGCTCCGGCAGCCCGGCCGATGGCGGCGGGCAGACGATCAGCCGCATCGAAATGTGGATGTAGGCGAACACCAGCGAAGCAAAAATGATCGCGTCGACGATCAGCATGATGATGGTCGCCCACCACGAGTGCGAACGGATGCCTTTTGCACCGACCGGCAGCACCAGCGTGTCCGAGACGAGGGCTTCCTTCACCGGCGGCTTGGCGTCGGATTCCCACAGCCAGGCCATGGTGCAGCCCACCGCCACCAGGCCGCAGGTCCAGGCCAGCCACATCAGCTTGACCGTCAGCAGCAGGAAGAAGCCGGCGGTGCCGGCGGCGGCGATCAGGGGCAGCCAGCTGTCGCCGGGCAGGATCATCAGGTAAGTCGGGCGCGCGCCGACCGGGCTGGTGGCGATGGTCTCGCGCTTGCCGGTGACGGTGCCGGGCAGGTAGTGCTGGCCCGCTTCCACCTGTTCCGACAAGCCCGGCTGCTCCCACAGTGGATCGACTGACGTGATCAGCGGAATGCTGCGCGTGGCGTAGTCTTCCGACGGCAGCCATTCCAGCGTCGAGGCGTTCCACGGATTGCCCGGCGGCTTGGACGGGCGGCGCTGGGTGCGGACCAGGTCCACCGTGAACACGACCACGCCCAGCGCGAACACAAAGGCGCCGACCGTGGACACCATGTTCAGCACCTGCCACTCCATCTCGGCCGGATAGGTGTACACGCGGCGCGGCATGCCCAGCAGGCCCGTGATGTGCATCGGGAAGAAGGCGAGATTGAAGCCGCCGAACATCAGCCAGAACGACCAGCGCGCCACGCGCTCGGACAAGCACTGGCCCTTGACCAGCGGGATCCAGTAGTACAGGCCGGCGAACACCGGGAACACCATCCCGCCGATCAGCACGTAGTGGAAGTGGGCGACGATGAAGTAGGTGTCGTGCACCTGCCAGTCGAAGGGCAGCAGGGCCACCATCACGCCGGTGAGGCCGCCGAGGACGAAGATGAACATGAAGCCGCCCAGGAACAGGGCCGGCGCGTTCATCTGCACCTTGCCCTTCCACAGCGTGGCGATCCAGGCGAACACCTGGATCGCGGTCGGCACCGCCACCGCCATGCTGGCGGCCGAGACGAAGCTCATCGTCATGATGCCCAGGCCCGCCGTGAACATGTGGTGGGCCCACAGGGCGAAGCTGAAGAAGCAGACCACGACCAGCGCCACGATGATGGCGCGGCGGCCGACCAGGGCGGTGCCGGCAATCGTCGGGATCATGGTCGAGACCATGCCGGCGGCCGGCAGGAAGATGATGTAGACCTCGGGGTGGCCGAAGAACCAGAACAGGTGCTGCCACAGCACCGGGTCGCCGCCGCGCGTGGCGTCGAAGAAGGGCCACTCGAAGGCGCGTTCGAGTTCGAGCAGGGCGGTGCCCGCGATCACGGCCGGGAAGGCGAACACGATCATGATGCCGACCACCAGCATGGCCCAGGCATACACCGGCATGCGCGCCAGCGTCATGCCCGGCGCGCGCGTGAACAGGATGCCGACGATCAGTTCGATGGCGCCTGCAATCGCCGAGATCTCGATGAAGCCGATCCCGAGCAGCCAGAAGTCGGCGTTCAGCCCCGGCGAATACTGCTTGCCCGTGAGCGGCGGGTACATGAACCAGCCGCCGTCCGGCGCCAGGCCGGCGAACAGGGTGCAGAAGAAGGCCAGGCCGCCGATGGCATACGCCCAGTAAGCATAGGCAGACAAACGGGGGAAAGGTAAATCGCGCGCACCCAGCATGTTCGGCAGCAGGTAGACGGCCAGCGCTTCGACGATCGGAATCGCGAACAGGAACATCATCACGCTGCCGTGCATGGTGAAGACCTGGTTGTAGGTCGAGGGCGAGAGCAGGTCGTTGTCGGGCACGGCCAGCTGGGCGCGCATCAACAGGCCCAGCACCCCGGCCAGCAGGAAGAACAGCAGCGCGGTGCCGATGTAGAGCAGGCCGATGTTCGTGTTGTTGACGCTGGTGAGGAAGCGCAGGCCGCCCGGCGTGACCCAGGTCTTTTCCAGGCGCGGGAATTCCTGCGCCGGGCGCGGGAGTGAGCTCGGCAGGGAAGCCGGCGGGGCTGCAGATGCGGATGCTGCGGTATCGCTCATTTCAGGTGTTCCAGGTAGGCCGCGAGGGCGTGCAGGGTTTCGCCATCGAGGTCGGCGGCGGCCGGCATGCGCGCGCCGGGCTTGATCGCCTGCGGGTCGGCGACCCAGCCGGCCAGGGCGCCGCGGTGGTTGCGCAGGGTGCCGGCGGCGATGTGCAGGCGGCTGCCGATGTGGGTCAGGTCGGGGCCGAGCCGGGACGGTTCGCCGCCGACGGCGTCGGTGACGCCGCGCACCGTGTGGCAGGCCTGGCAGCGCTGGGCCAGGAAGGCGGCGCGGCCGCGTTCGAGCAGCTGTTCATCCGGTGCGCCGGCCGTGGCGGCGGCGGGGCGGGCTTCGTTCGCCAGCCAGCGGTCGAAGTCCGCCGGCGTCATCGCCACCACGTGCAGGGCCATGCGCGCATGCTGCTCGCCGCAGTATTCGGCGCACTGGCCGCGGTACACGCCGGGCTTGTCGGCCTGGATGGTGAGCCCGGTCACCCGGCCGGGCACGGTGTCGATCTTGCCGTTCAGGGCCGGGATCCACAGGCTGTGGATCACGTCGCTGGAGGTGAGACCAAGGTAGACCGGGCGTCCGGCCGGGATGCGGATCTCGTTGGCGCTGGCGATCTCGCGGCCGCTGGCCGGGTCGTGGTAGCGCACTTCCCACCACCACATCTTGGCGGTCACGCCCACTGTAAAGGCGCCCTTCGAGGTTTGCGGCGTGAGCTCGGTGCTGCGCCAGGTGCTCCACACCAGCAGGATACTCAGCACCGCCACCGGAAAGGCGAAGCCGGCGCCGACGATCCAGCGCCGCGGATTCACCGGTTCCGGACGGCGGCGCGCGGCGATCACCAGCAGCGCCATCACGCCGGCAAAGATCACGGCGCCGCCGATGAACAGCACCCACGCGAAGTCGGCGATGATGGCGGCGTCGGGGCCGGCCGGGTGCAGGACCGATTGCGAGGTCGCGCTCGATGCGACAGTCATTGGAGCATTCATTGCCGTGCTCATTCCAGCGAATACAGGTAGGCCGCCATGTGGCGCGCTTCCTCGGGCGAGACGCCCACGTCCGGCATCAGGGTGCCGGGCTTCACGGCTTGCGGATTGTCGAGCCAGCGGACCAGGTTGTCGGGGAGGTTAGGGATGCCGCCGGCGATGTAGCTCTTGTGGCCAAAAGCTGCCAGCGAGGGGCCGGCGTTGCCCTGCGCACCCGGCACCTCCGGGATCTGGTGGCAGGCCGCGCACTGGTATTGCGCGATCAGGTGCTGGCCCTGTTTCGGATCGCCGCCGGCGACTGCCGGCGCGGCCGGCTTGTCTTTGCCGCAGCCGGCCAGCACGCCTGCACACAGCAGCGCACCGAGCAGCCTGGGCCAACATCGGGAGGTCGGGGAATGAGGAAGAAGGAGCATGCGCACAATTCGAAATAACGAAAAACCGGGGTCTCTTTATAATACAAGAATAGCAATATCCTATTTTCAACTGTGTGCGCCCCCTGAAACGGAGCCGATCCCTCGCCGATGCCTTCCAACCGCCACCGCCTGATCCTGAAAACCATCGCCGCCACGCTTGCCGTTACCGGGCTGGCCGGCGCCGCCATCGGCGGGATCGTGCTGCGCGCCGGCTGGTACGATATCACCGCCATCAGTTCGCACTGGCAGCCGGTGTACACCGTGCTGGAATCGGGCATGCATTACTCGGTGCGCCATTACGCGCGCGACGTCGAGGTGCCGAAGCTCGGCGACCCGCAGCAGCTCAAGCGCGGTGCGGCCCTGTATGCCGCCAACTGCGCCCAGTGCCACGGCGGCCCAGGCTTCGCCCAGTCGCCGATCGGGCAAAGCATGCAGCCGGTGCCCGGCCCCCTGATCGACGCCGGCAAGCGCTGGGGCCAGCGCGAGCTGTACTGGATCACGCGCAAGGGCATCAAGATGAGCGGCATGCCCGCCTGGGAATACCACATGAGCGAAGCCGATACGTGGGCGGTGGTGGCCTTCATGGGCGTGCTGCCGACTTTGTCGGCGCGCGACTATGGCGCGGCCACCAACACCGCGGTGAACACGGCGACGCCGGTCACCGCGCCGATGGCGGAGGATGCGCCATGAGCCGCCGCCTTTTCCTGTCTCCGCTGCTGCCGGTTTTGCTGCCGCTTTTGTTGCCGCTGCTGCTGGCCGGCTGCGGCAACACCGACCAGGCGCCGGCCGGCCTGCAGGGCGACCCTGCGCGCGGGCGCATCGCGCTGGCCCAGCATGCCTGCCGCGCCTGCCACATGATCCCTGGCGTGACCGGCTCCGAGGTCTACGTCGGCCGCACGCTCGACGACCTGGGCGACCGCCAGTACATCGGCGGCAGGCTGCCGAACACGCAAGCCAACCTGGTGCGCTGGATTCGCGCGCCGCAGGCCATCGACCCCGGCACCGCGATGCCGGCCATGGGCGTGAGCGAGCGCGACGCCCTCGACATGAGCGCCTACCTGCTGACCCTGAAGAAGTAAGCTTGGTATGATGCGGCCTTGATCCGCCCACGGTGGCGCGGACGCACGACACAGGACAAGACAATGAGATTGGTGCGCTATGGCCGCCCGGGCAAGGAAAAACCAGGCATGTTCGACGAGGAAGGGCGCCTGCGCGACCTGTCCGGCGTGATCGAGGACATCGATGCGAGCGTATTGAACGACAAGGCGCTGCGCAAGCTGGCCAAGGTCGACTGGAAGACCCTGCCGCTGGTACGCGGCAACCCGCGCCTGGGCGTGCCGGTGGCGCGCGTGGGCAAGTTCATCGGCGTGGGCATGAACTACGCCGACCACGCGGCGGAGACCGGCGCCGCGGTGCCGGCCGAACCCGTGTTCTTCACCAAGGCGGTTAGCTGCCTGAATGGCCCGGACGACGCGATCCAGCTGCCGAAAGGCTCGAAGAAAACCGACTGGGAGGTCGAGCTGGGCGTGATCATCGGCACCCGCGCGCAGTACGTGAGCGAAGAAGAGGCGCTGAAGTTCGTCGCCGGCTACTGCGTGGTGAACGACGTCACCGAACGCGCCTACCAGTTCGAGATGGGATCGCAGTGGGATAAAGGTAAGGGCTGCGATACCTTCGGGCCGGTCGGCCCGTTTTTGGTCACGCGCGACGAGGTGTACGACGTGCAGGACCTCGATCTCTACCTGGAACTGAACGGCAAGCGCATGCAGACCGGGAACACGTCGACCATGGTGTTCACGGTGGCGCAGCTGGTGAGCTACATCTCGCGCTTCATGACGCTGGAACCGGGCGACATCATCACCACCGGCACCCCGCCGGGCGTGGGCATGGGCCGCACGCCGCAGCGCTTCCTCAAAAAAGGCGATACGCTGCGCCTGGGGATTGCGGGGCTGGGCGAGCAGCAGGCGGAAGTGGTGGCGTTTCCGAAGTAATCGAATTGTAGGGCGGACGGCAGAGTCGTCCGCCCTACCTCACTCCGGTTGCGTCTACGCCACCAGCGCCGCATCCAGCGCCTCCGCCAGCCGCGCCACGATTTCCGACAAATCCGACGCGCTGACAATGAACGGCGGCGCCAGCAGGATGTGGTCCCCGCGCTGGCCATCGACGGTCCCGCCCATCGGATACACCATCAATCCGCGCGCCATCGCCGCGCTCTTGATCGCCGCATGCAGCCGCCGCTGCGGCGCGAACGGCTCCTTGGTCTCGCGGTCCCGCACCAGCTCGATCCCGATGAACAGCCCGCGCCCGCGGATATCGCCCACGTGCGGATGCTGCCCGAACACGTCGCCCAGCATGCGCTTGAGCGTGGCGCCGCGCCGCTGCACCTGCTGCAGCAAGCCATCGCGCTCGATCGCCTCCTGCACCGCCAGCGCCGCCGCCGCCGCCACCGGGTGGCCGATATACGTGTGCCCATGCAGGAAGCTGCCGCTGCCGCGCCGCAGCCGCTCGACGATGGCACCTTGCGCCAGCACCGCGCCGATCGGCTGGTAACCCGCACCCAGGCCCTTGGCCACCGCGATGATGTCCGGCGCCACGCCGTCCTGCTCGATCGCGAACATGGTGCCGGTGCGCCCCATCCCGCACATCACCTCGTCCGCGATGAACAGGATGCCGTGGCGGTCGCAGATGGCGCGCACGCCCTGGAAGTAGCCCGGCGTCGGTGGAATCGCGCCGCCGGTGGCGCCGACCACCGGCTCGGCGACAAAGGCGATCACCTTGCCGGGCCCCGCTTGCATGATTGCGGTCTCCAGTTCGTCGAGCAGGGCGGCGGTGTAGTCGCTCTGCGACTGGCGCGCGCCGCGGTCGCGGTATTCGTAGCAGGGCGCCACGCGCGGCACGTCCATCAGCAGCGGCGCGAAGGGCTTGCGGCGCCACTCGTTGCCGCCGACGGCCAGCGCGCCCAGGGTGTTCCCGTGGTAGCTCTGGCGCCGCGCGATGAAGACGCTGCGCTGGGGCTCGCCGCCTTCGACGAAGTACTGGCGCGCCAGCTTCAATGCCGTCTCCATCGCTTCCGAACCGCCCGAGACCAGGTACACGGCGTCGAGGCCGGCCGGCGCCTTCGATACCAGCTTGGCCGCCAGTTCCTCGGCCGGCTCGGTGGTGAAGAAGGCGGTGTGGGCGTAGGCGCAGGCGTCGATCTGGCGATGCATGGCCGCGATCACGTGCGGGTGGCCATGGCCGAGCGAGGACACGGCCGCGCCGCCGCTGGCGTCGATATAGGTCTTGCCGCTGCTGTCGCGCACGGTCACGCCGCTGGCCGCCACTGCCAGCGGCGGCGTCTGGCGCAAGCTGCGGTGCATGATATGGCTCATCGCTACCCCCTCCGAGGAAAGATTGACGTTTGACAATAAGGGCCGCGCCAACGGTTTCCTTTGATCTTTGCGGGAAGCTGTGCGAATATTTTTCTCAATAAACATTTTTGCTACGCCAGCCATGAGTGACCGCCTGCGCCCGATCCCGCCCGACCAGCTGACCGAAGCGCAGCGCCGCGCCGCCCAGGCCGTGGTCGAAGGCCCGCGCGGCGCGCTGTACGGCCCCTTCGTGCCGCTGCTGCGCAGCCCCGAGCTGCTGGAAAACGCCCAGCGCATGGGCGAATACCTGCGCTACCGCAGCGCCATCGGCGTGCGCCTGTCGGAGCTGGCGATTTTGGTCACCGCGCGCCAGTGGAACCAGCAGGTCGAGTGGGCGATCCACGCGCCGATCGCGGCGCAGGTGGGCGTGCCGCCGGAGGTGATCAATGCGATTGCGCACCGGCGCCGGCCCGAAGGCATGCTGGTCGACGAATCGGTGGTGCACGACTTCTGCCTCGAACTGCACCAGAACAAGGGCGTCTCCGACCACACCTATGGCGAAGCGCTGGCGCTGTTCGGCGAGCAGGGCGTGGTGGATCTGATGGGGCTGACCGGCTACTACACCTTCCTGGCGATGGTGATGAACACCGCGCAGACCGAGGTGCCGGTGTCGAGCGCGGCGCAGTTGCCTGAGTAGGGTGGGCACAAATGCCCACCCTACAGCCGTCTTACGCTAGCGCGGCTTTGACGCGGCGGCGCATGCGGGTGGCGCCAAACGCGGCGCCGATCGCCAGCAGGGCCAGGCTGCCCGGCTCGGGCATGCGGGTCGGGACGATGTAGTCCAGGCCATCGACCGGGCCGTTCGACAGCCACTCGGCGTATGCGGGATCGACCGCGCCGGCAATCGCGGTGCCGCTGACGATGCTGCGGTAGGTCGGCTTGATGTCCCACCAGTCTTCGGCGTACGAGACCGGCTCGGTGCGCAGCGAGCCGTAGGCGGCGATGCCGCCGTTTTCGCCGTAGCGGAAGCCCAGGTGCAGGTAGCCGATCCAGGCGTCGGTCTTGTCCTGCTCGAGCCGGAAGCTGGTCGGGCCGCCGTGGTAGAAGTTCAGCTGGGCCCTGGTGATGTTGTCCATGTAATCGCTGGGCTGGAAGAAGGCGCTCGGGTTGCTGCCGCCTTCCGCGGACAGCCAGTAGTAGACGATGGCGTTGTCGTCGGTGTCCTGCACGAAGAAGCCGTCGAGCGTGCCGCCGTCGCTGAAGCGCACGTCCGACAGCGTGTACTGGATGATGCCGGCCGAAGCGGTCGAACAGAGCAGGGCGGTGGCGAGCCCTGCGATGCATTTCCTGATCATGGTTGTCCCCGAAACTGGTTATTCGAATGTGCCCGCGTCGCAATAAGCAAACGCCATACCAGGCCGGGAAAACCCTTGCGTATCAAGTCCTTGAAAAACAGCGGCTAAATTGGATGCCGGGCTTGTCAGTTTCTCCGACATCCAGGCTGCATATTCAGCGCACCAGCTGCTTCAGGCCAGCGCTTCCTTCGCCGCTTCTTCCGGCGTGAGGCCGTCGTAGAACAAGTCCGTAAACCACTCGACCTGCTCCTCGATATGGTCCTGCGCCTGCTTCTGTGTCGCCCCGCCGGCCACGAGAAAACCCTCCACCTCGATGCACCAGTTAATCAAGGCCAGCGTTTCTTCGTCCAGCTCTTCTTTCTTTGCCATTTCCGGGCCTCCAAATGAAAAACGGGAGCCAAGGCTCCCGATAATTAAGGCCTTACGCCAATACTTTTTTCAGCCAGGCCGAGATGTCCTGGACTTCCTCGAAACACAGCGAGTGCTGCATCGCATACTCGTGCCACTCGACCTGGTAGCCGAGGCCCTTGACGACATCG
>Ga0265798_10002396_pt1 | contig 27749 bp, 26 predicted proteins | sample P3T30metagenome_FD_192430 | JGI IMG/M metagenome (GOLD analysis project Ga0265798, IMG submission 192430) | Plant litter microbial communities from East Loma Ridge, Irvine, California - P3 T30 | ecosystem: Environmental > Terrestrial > Plant litter > Unclassified | place: USA: California...
CAGGGTCAGCTTGCTCGAGCCCGAGGAGGTGACCAGCTCGTTGCGCATCGACTGGATCAGGTGGCGCACGGTGGAATCGCCGGTCAGCCCTCCCCCACTGGTCGTGCCGTCGGCCCCGGTGCTGACCTTGGTCAGGGTGTTGAGTTGGGTCATCAGCGCGTTGTAGGCATCGACGAAGCCAGTGGTGGCTTTCTTCAGGGTGTCAGTGTTGGTGCTGACCGAGATGGTCGTCTTGGCGGCCCCTGCTTCCAACAGTTTGATTGACACGCCGCTGATGGCCGCGGCGACCGTATTGGTCGACGACTCCATCTCGATGCCGTCGATCTTGTACGTCGCATTGGTGGGCTCGTTCACAGTGGTGGAGGCAGTCAGCTTGTCGAGGCCGCTGCCCGCATCGGCGGTCATGGAAATCTCGGTACCCTTCCCGGTGGTCGACGAACTCAGGACCAGGCGCGAGCCACTGGCGTCGGTCAGGATGTTGGCACTGATACCGCGACCGACCAGCTGGGTGTTGATGAGATCGCGGGTCTGCGCCAACGTCGCACCCGCCGGAATGCTGATCTTGCTGTCTTTGAATGACTGAGTGATCGTCAAGGTCTGGGCGGAAGACGTAGCATTGACCACGGCTGCGCTCTTGTCGGCGTAGACGCCGGAAGAAATCTTCGAGGAAGTCGCCAGGGTCGTTACTTCAAGCGAGTACGTACCGTCGGAGGCGGAATCGGTCACGGTCACCGAAGCCGCCTTGTCGTTGGACGAGGCACCGGTCAAGCCGCTGAACGCCGAGGCCTTGTTCATTGCCGCGACGGCGGCCCGATAGGTTTCCAGCGAGCTCTTGACGGTGCCAACGGCGGTCAAGGTGGTGGTGGTGGTCAGCGTCTGGGTATCGATCTGCTTTTGCTTGGGCGCTTTCTCGGCATTCACCAGGGCCTTGACGATGGCATCGGTATCGATACCCGTGCCCACGCCGCTGGACTTGATCGCGCCGCTGGTGCTTGAGGTGGTGGTGCTTGAAGTACTGGCAGTCGTGGTGGCGGCGGTGGTGCCGGTAGTGGAGGAAACAGTAGCCATCGGTATCTCCTAGAATCGAGTCAGGCGTGTTTTTGACGGATACCGCCCCAAGCACACCCAGCTACATTTTTCGTGCCAGCTCAGATGGTCGCGTCGAGCAGACCGCTGCGACCGTCTGCCAGGCTCTGCGCCAACTTGAGCGCGGCCTCGGTTGGCAACTGACGAATGATTTCACCGCTGTCCGTAGCGATGACCTTGACCACGACGGCATGCGTCGAGTCGTCGATGGAGAATTCCAGGTTGCGCTGTGCGGTATTCACATGCGCCTGGAGGTCCTTCACCGCTTGTTCCAATTCGGCCCGCTCGGGAGTCACCGACTCGACCGCGGGTTCATCCTGCTTGACCTGCCGGGCAGGCAGGGAGGCGGCGCTCGCTGGCGCTGACGTGGCGGCAAGAGGCAATCTTGCAGTAACGCTCATGTCCATGTTCGATCACCCCGAAAATCAAAAAACGGAAGGGCGCGTGGGCACCCTTCCGTCAGTCAGCCAGGGGCCGTATTACTGAAGCAGCTTCAGTACGGACGATGGCAGCTGGTTGGCCTGGGACAGGATCGCGGTGGATGCCTGCTGCAGGGTTTGCTGCTTGGTCAGCTCGGCGGTTTCCGAAGCGAAGTCGGCGTCCTGGATACGGCTACGAGCGGCCGAGGAGTTCTCGGAGATGCTCTGCAGGTTCGACACAGTGCTGTCGAAACGGTTTTGCACCGCACCCAGGTCGGCGCGCTGGGCGTCGATGTTGGAGATGGCCTTGTCCAGTGCAGCGATTGCGTTCTGGGCGTTGAACGCGGTGGTGATGTCGGTTTCGCTGACCGAGGTGAGCTCGGAGGCCTTGCTGGACGAAGCACCGGCAGTACCAGTGGCGAACAGGCCGGTAACACCTACACCAGCGACCGAGTAGCCTTTGGACGAATCAAGCGAGACAGCACCGGTGGCGATGAAGGTGTCTGCAACGCCTACCGCAGTGCCTGGAGTACCGCTAGCGTCTTTGGTAGCTACCGTCACGTTCGCAGCAGCGGCGGCGGCACCGGTGACGGTGGTATCAACGCCGAACACGATATTTTCACCGGTGTCGGATTTGACCGACAGCGTGCCTGCCTTGCTGTCGTAGTTGACACTGATACCCAGTTTCGCCGCGTTCGAGTTCAACTGATCGGCAAGCGAGGCGGTATCGGTCACGCCAACCATGCTGACGGTTTCGCTGCTGCCGACCTTCATAGTGAAGGTTGCCGGAGCGGCTGCGGCACCTGCGCCTACGACGAAAGATGCCTCGGTGCTTGCCTTGGCGGTCAGACCGGGCACTGAACCGTTAAGCTGGCTGGCGATAGTCTTGGCTGACGCTTTGGCGTCGATGGTCACATCTTTGGTCTCACCCCCGCCTGTAACCTTGACTGCACCACCTGCAACCCCGGCAGCCGACACGGCTACACCGATACTCTTGACCTGCTGCGAACCGATAGCGTTGGCAGACACATCGCCCAACGTCACGTTGATGGTTTCGTTGGCATTGGCGCCGATCTGGAAGGCGGTGGAACCGAACGAGCCGTCGACCAGGTTGCGACCACCAAAGGTGGTGGTGTTGGCGATACGGGTCAGCTCGGAAGTCAGCTGGGTGTACTCGGACTGCAGCGAAGTCCGGTCATCGCCGCTGTTCGAACCGTTCGCCGACTGCAGGGCCAGTTCACGCATACGCTGCAGAATGTTGGTGGATTCCTGCATCGCGCCTTCAGCGGTCTGGGCGATGGAGATACCGTCGTTGGCGTTCTTCACTGCAACCGACAGGCCGTTGATCTGGCTGGTCAGACGGTTGGAGATCTGCAGGCCGGCGGCGTCGTCCTTGGCGCTGTTGATTTTCAGGCCCGAGGAAAGACGGGTCATCGAGGTGCTCAGCGCATCGGAAGCCTTGTTCAGGTTTTTCTGAACGGTCAAGGAAGCGGTGTTGGTGTTTACGGATAAGGCCATGACAAATTCCTCGGGGTTGTTAGCTGTGGCTTCCGGCCCTGGCGAGCGCCGGGTGTGGCCTAGAGAACCTTCGTAGTAGTTATCGTCGGTTCAGCGCTTTGCTTGAGGGCGATTGCAATGTTTTTTCGCCTTCAAGCCGCTGTAGCCGGAAAAAGCAAGCGTTGGCTTGATCTCTCTTGATAACTGTTTCGTCCGAGGAAGGGGGAACTTGAGGGGAATGGACAGCGATAGCGCGAATTTCTGGCGTCAACGGATCAACGGTAGCAGTGGCCCGAATCGCGCCACGGTTGCCGCCGTGTGCATGCAAGAGCGCGGCGAGCCCGGACGCGGCTTGCGCCGCTGCTACAGGGGATTGCGGTATCTGTAGCAGCGGCGCAAGCCGCGTCTGGGGGCAACGCGGTGGATCAGGGGCGGTAGATGAGCGCCGAGCCCCAGGACAGGCCGACACCGAAGCCGCTCAGGGCAACGCGCTTCCAGGCGGAGTCGAGAATGTGCTTTTCCAGCAGTAGCGGGATACTGCTGGACACCGTGTTGCCGGTTTCGACCATGTCCTTGATGAACTTCTCCGGCTCTTCCTCGAAACGCCGGGCCACGGCATCGACGATCGCCGCACTGCCCTGGTGGATGCAGTAGGCGTCGACGTCGGCGCTGGTCAGGCCCGACTCATCGAGCAATTCGTGCAGATGCGCCGGGACCTTCAGCAGAGCGAAGTTGAACACCTGCCGACCGTTCATGAAAAACACCCCATCGGTGACCTTCAGGTGCGGGGCGCCGGAACCATCGGTACCGAACTTGGCCTTGCCCAGCTGCCAGGGCGCGTCCTCACCCATCCAGGTGGCGGTGGCAGCGTCGCCGAACAGCATGGTGGTGTTGCGATCCTCGGGGTCGACGATCTTGGAGTACGGGTCGGCGGTGATCAGCAGGCCGTTCTTCAAGCCAGCCGCTTCCATGAAGCCCTTGAGCGCATAGATGCCGTACACATAGCCCGAGCAACCCAGGCTGATGTCGAACGCCGCAACGTTGGTCGACAGGCCGAGCTTGTCCTGAACGATAGCTGCGGTGTGTGGCAGGCCCTCCTCGTCCCCGTTCTGGGTGACGACGATCAAGGCGTCGATGGACTCGCGGGACAGCTGCGGATTGCTGGCGAACAAGGCGTTGGCCGCTTCCACGCAGAGGTCGGAGGTTTCCTGGTCGTCGGACTTGCGCGGCAGGAAGGCCGAACCGATCTTGCCGATGATGAAATCTTCATCCTTGGCGAATTTGGCACCTTGGGCGTAGTTGTCCAGGCCTTCGGCAGGCACGTAACTCGCGATGCTTTTTATGCCAATCATTGTGGCTTCCCAATACAAAGGTAGCTGGAGGCCATTACGCGGAGCGTTTGCGCAATGCCATCGAAAAGGGTGTCAGGCGGCGTCGGCCCAGGTAAGACGGCGCCACTGCTGCCAGAAACGAAGCAGCTGCAGGCCGCTGATTCAGCGGCCCGGCAATACATAAGTGTGAAGATGCACGATTCGACCCATTGGTCACACAGGTATTGTGCCATAGGCGGTAGGAAATGGCGCGCGGCGGGGTCGTGCGAGACGGGGCCTGCGCCCCGCCGATCAGAGTTTGTTGAACAGACTCAGCTGGGAGATCTTCGCGAAGGCCAGCTGCGAAGCCTGCAGCATGGTCTGTTGCAGACTCAAGGTCACCGATGCGGTGGCGAAGTCGGTGTCGGAAATCGCCGACTGCGTGCTCTTGTTGGCCAACGCCAGGCTGACGTTCTCGTCGTTCTGGATAGCCAGCGAGTTGAGCCGCGCACCGATCTGCCCACGGGAAATGTCGATGTTCTCGTTGGCGCTGGCCAGGTTGCCCAACGCCGAGTCGGTGGCGTTCTTCAATGCCAGCGCGGATCTGGCCTCGGTCACCGGTATCTCCAGGGCGGACTTGAGCTGATGCAGCGTATCCAGCACGTTCTGGGTCTTGTGGCTGTTCGCGTTGACACTGAAGCTGTCGCCCGCGCCGGCCTGGCCCGAAACAGTGAAGGTCACCCCCGCCGCCGTGATCGAACTGCCAGCGGCACCGACAACCACTGCTCCCTTGCCAATGGCTTGGCTGGAATCGGTCAGTGGTTGGGCATAGACCTCGTACTCGCTGTCGCTGGTGAACTTGATCACCGCCCCGCCAGCCGGGAAAGCTGCGGAGTAGCGATCGGTATCGGTCACGTTCGCGCTGGTCAGCTGCGCCGTGGAGGTGTTGGCCGCGTTGCGCGTCGAACTGATGCTGTCTGGCTTGCTCCCCAGGCTGAACGTGCGCCCTGCCATGTCGGCATCGGCAACGGTGCCCAGCGCGCTCTGCTTGGCCGCCACGTCGATGTCGAACTCCACACCGTACAGGCTGATAGTGGTACCACCGTCGGCCTTCGGGTCAAAGGTGCCGTTGCCAGTGACCTGCGAGGTCACATCCTGGTTCTTGCTGTTGGTGAGGGTGAACTGGGTGCTGCTGGTGAACGTCAGCTTGTACGGCTGGCCGTCGGTGAACGCCTTGTTGTAGGTGGTCAGCGATTCGAGGCGGCCGTCGGACACGGTCACCAGGCCGTCGTCGACCACCGGTGCGGTCATGGTGGTTTGCGTACGGCTGGTGTTCACCGCTGTTTCCAGGATGCCGTAGCCAGTGTCGTTGGTCGCCAGTTGCAGGGTATCGGACACCTGCAGGCTGAGCTGGGTCTGGTCGCCCTGGTAGGTATAGCTGCCGTCGCTGTTCTGCACATAAGGCGGCGTGCTGGTCTTGGATCCGGAGAACATGTACTGGCCGTTGGCGTCCTTGGTGTTGAGCAGGCCAAGGACGTTTTTCTCGATCTCGCCGATTTCGCTGGCAATCGAGGTACGGTCGGCATCGCTCAGGCCACCGTTACCGGCCTGAATCGTCAATTCCTGGGCCCGCTGCAAGGCCGTAGTGATGCTGTCGAGCACACTCTCTTCCTGGGTCAGCGAGTTGGTAACGCTGGTCATGTTGCCGCTGTACTGGGTCAGCAAGGTGCTCTGCTGCTGCAGTTGCAACAGTTTGGCGGCACCGACCGGATCGTCACCGGCACTCTGGATGCGATTGCCCGAGCTGATCTGCGCCTGGGTCTTGGCGGTGTCCGAGAAATTCTTGGAATAGCCGGTCGCGCTGGTCTCGAAGTACTGAGAAGTGGAAATTCGCATGGTCGACTATTCCTTAGAGGGCGTTGATCAGGACGCTGAATGTTTCCTGCGCAGCCTTGATGATCTGCGAGGACGCCGTGTAGTACTGCTGGAACTTCACCAGGGAGGCGGCTTCGTCGTCCAGATTGACACCCGATACCGAGTCGCGGTTGGTCTTGGCCTGGGTCAGCACGGCACCGGTGGCCTTGGTGTCGACGGTGGCCTGGCTGGCCTTGGCACCAACCCGCTCCACAAGCGATGCGTAGGCACTGGTGAAGCTCATGCCGGGATTGCCCGCCGTGGCGCCAACCGTGGCCTTGGTCTGCAACGCCAGCAATTGCGTGGCATTGCGGTTGTCGGACTTGCCATCGGCGTTGAACGACACGGTGTAGCTGTCGTTGACCGCAGGCGTGCCGCCCACGGTGGTGTCGAAACTGAAGGTCAACTGCTTGCCGTCGGCGCCGTTGACGGGCTTGCCGTCGGCACCCACCACCGGCACGGTCAGGCTCAGGTTGTTGCTCTGGCCAGGCACGATGGTACCGCTGCCGATACTGGTGCCTGACGCGTTGAACAGGCTGTAGCTCTGCGCACCGTCGGTGGTCTTGCCGAACACCAGCTTGACCGGCGACGAGGTTTCGATGCCGCTCTGCAACTGGCTCAGGGCCGTGCCACTGTAGATGTCCAGCTTGCTGCCCAGCACCGGCTGGGTGAAGGTGCCGGTGCCCGAGTTGCCGACGGTCGCCGTGCCGGTGAGCGGCGCGGCAAAAGCCAGCTTGTTCGAATCGGTGAGTGTGGTGGTGATAGCGCTCGCGCCGCTGCGCGTCGGTGTGACGACGAAGCTGTCGCCGCTGGCAACCTTGCCGTTCAGGCCCAGGGTGACACCGTCGATCACGGGTGCAGGATTGCTGCCCAGGTCGAAGCTGCCCATCGAGGTGCCGTCCGAACGGGTCACACTGTAGGCGGTGGTGCTGCTGAACTTGACGTTGTAGTCGTAGATGCTCAGCTTGCTGGAGTCGGCAACGGTAACGCTCAGGTTGCCCGAACCTGCGCTGTTGGTGGACGCCGCCAGGCTGCGGTTGGCCGTGGCGGTGGCGCTGTTGATGCTGGCGAATACCGACGAACCGAAGTCACCGTTGAGGTCGATACCCTTGCCCAACTGGCCGTTCAAGGTGTCGCTCACGACAATGGCGGTGCGCCCCAGCTCGTTGATTGCCGGGTTCAGCGCATCGCTGCGAAAGCGCAGCAGGCCGCCGATCTCGCCGCCGGTGGTGACCGAAGTCACGTCGGTGCTGTAGCCCTGATACTGGATGGTCAGGCCATACTGGCTCTTGTCGGCCACACCGGGTGTGGCCACCAGCGAATTGGCCGAGCTGCCGGTCACCAGCGACTGCCCCGAGCCCAGGTAGACGTCGTAGTTGCCGTCACGCTGCTGCACGCTGACACCGACCAGCTCGTTGAGCTGGCGAACGTTTTCGTTGCGCGCATCGAGCAGGCTGTTGGGCGTGGAACCGGTGCCCGACATCTCGGTGATCTGCCGGTTGAGTTCGGCGATGTTGCCGCTCAGCTTGTTGACCTGGCCGGTCAGGGTGGTCAACGACGCATTGATGCTGTCGTTCTGCTGGCTGAACTGCGACGAAATCGAATTGAAGCGATTGCTCAGGGTTTGCGCCTGGGTCAGCAGCAGTTGCCGCGACGAGGTATCGCTCGGGTTCGCCGCTGCGGTCTGCACGGCGGAAAAGAAGCTGCTGAGCACGGCGCTGATACCCGTGCTGCCATCGGACAGCAGTTTGTCGATGCTGTTGATCTGAGTGCTGTACGCGCTCGCGTCGTTGCTCAACGCAGTGCTGGTCTGCAGTTGGGTATCCATATAGCTGCTGTAGATACGGCGCACGTCGGAGATCGTGGTGCCGGTGCCCAGATAGCCCACGCCGATGTTCTGCAAGCCACTGGCAGTGTTAACCACCGACTGCCGGGAATAGCCCGCAGTCGCGACGTTGGCGATGTTGTTACCGGTGGTCGCCAGGGATGCCTGGCTGGACGCCAGACCGGACAGCCCAATGGAGATCAGATTCGACATGGGTTCAAACCTTATAGATTCGTGGTAGCGCTGGTGCTGCTGCGAGCGTAGGTCTCATAGCCTTGCATCTGCTTGGCGATCGAAGAGATCTTGCTGGCGTAGTTCGGGTCGGTGGCGTAGCCGGCCTTCTGCAGTTCCTTGACGAATTGTTCGGGGTTGTCCGCGGACTTGACCACGCCCTGGTAGCGATCGTTGTTCTGCAACAGGCTGACCAGGTCGTGGAAGCTGTCTTCGTACGAGGTGTATGAGCGGAAATCGGCGGTTTCCTTGACCATCTGGCCGTCGCGGAATTCGCTGGTGATCGCGCGGGCGTTCTCGCCTTTCCAGTTGCCGGTGGCCTTGATGCCGAACAGGTTGTGGCTGCTGCTGCCGTCGTCGGCACGCATGATCGATTTGCCCCAGCCGGTTTCCAGCGCCGCCTGGGCGACCAGCACCTTGGGGTCGACACCGATGCGCGCAGCGGCTTTTTCGGCCATCGGCAGCATGGTCGCGATGAACTCGTCGGACGAGGCGAACGCGCGCTTGGCCGGGGCCAGGGGCGGCTGGGCGACGCTCTTCGCCAGGCTGCTGCCCTCGACCGCAGCGCCGCTGCGCACGGTCTTGGCAAGGCTGTTGAGCGGTGCATCGGCCGCAACGTTGATGAGGTTCTTGCTGCCGCTGGCTGCCCCTGCTTCGGTGGCCGCCGACGGCACGATGCCGGCCACTAGACGGTCGGCAAGCTTGCTGGGCAACGACAGCCGACGCTGGTTGAGCAAGGCCATGTCGTTGTGACCAACGCTGCCGGCGGCCTTGGCATCGGCCGAGGCGTCGCGAGTGGCACCCAGCGGCTTGTTCAAGCTGTTGTCGGCATGGGCGAACGGGTTCGCGCCGGCACGGGCCACGCCCTTGGTCTTGGACAACTGGCGCATGAGCACGTCCTGCAGGCCGATACCGCCACCTTCCTTGGAGAGGGTCACGGACAGCTGCTGGTCGTACATCGACTGGTACTGCTTGGTGGTTTCGGTGTTCAGCGGGTTGTCCTTGGCCAACACGTCATTTGCCGAACGCATGGACTTGAGCATTTCACCGAGGAACAGCGACTCGAATTCCTGGGCCACCTTGCGCAGGTTGGCCTCGCTGTCGCGATCCCCGACTTTCAACGAGCTCAGGCGATTGAGGTCTGTGTAAGCCCCTGAATCCCGTGTTCCCGATACTCCGCCATTCGGCATTTCCATCAGCTGTTACCTCAAATCACGATCAGGTCGGCCTGCAACGCGCCGGCCTGTTTCAGGGCTTCGAGAATGGCCATCAAGTCACCGGGCGCAGCCCCCACCTGGTTGACCGCGCGGACGATCTCGTCGAGCGTGGTGCCAGGGCCAAACTTGAACATCGGTTTGGCTTCCTGCTGGGCGCTGACCCGCGAACGTGGCACCACCGCCGTTTCGCCACCGGACAAAGGCCCTGGCTGGCTGACGATCGGGTCTTCGGTAATGGTCACCGTCAGGCTGCCGTGGGTCACTGCCGCAGGCGATACCTTGACGTTCTGGCCAATCACGATGGTGCCGGTGCGCGAATTGATGATCACCTTGGCCACCGCCTGCCCTACGTCGACATCGAGGTTCTCGAGGATCGACAGGTAGTCCACGCGCTGGCTGGGGTCGACCGGAGCAGTGACGCGCACCGAGCCCCCGTCAATAGCCTGTGCAACTCCCGGGCCAAGAAGCTCGTTGATCTTGTCGACGATGTGCTTGGCGGTCGTGAAGTCCGAGCGGTTGAGGTTCAGCGTCAGGCTGTTGCCCTGATTGAAGCCACTGGGCACGGCACGCTCGACGCTGGCACCGCCAGGAATCCGTCCTGCCGACGGCACATTGACGGTGATTTTCGACCCGTCGCGGCCTTCGGCGTCAAAACCACCGACGACCAGGTTGCCTTGGGCGATGGCATAGACGTTGCCATCGATACCCTTGAGCGGGGTCATCAACAGGCTGCCACCGCGCAGGCTTTTCGAGTTGCCGATGGACGACACGGTGATATCGACCACCTGTCCCGGCTTGGCGAACGCCGGCAGGTCGGCATGGATCGACACGGCGGCGACGTTCTTGAGCTGCACGTTGCCCGAGCCCGGCGGCACCTTGATGCCGAACTGGGAGAGCATGTTGTTGAAGGTCTGCAGGGTGAATGGCGTCTGCGTGGTCTGGTCGCCGGTGCCATTGAGGCCCACGACCAGGCCATAGCCGATCAGCTGGTTGGTGCGCACGCCGGAAATGCTGGCGATGTCCTTGAGGCGCTCGGCCTGAACGCCGAACGCGGCGGACAACAGCAGGGCAGCGGCGATCAGGTGTTTGAAGTTGAGCATGGACGGGCGCACTCAGAAAGGAAACAGTGGACTGGCAAAGAACCGGTCGAACCAACCCGGCTGACTGGCCTCGGCAAACGAACCGGTGCCCGAATAGGTGATGCGCGCATCGGCTACCCGCGTCGAGGACACGGTGTTGTCGGTGGCGATGTCATCGGCGCGGACCAGACCGGAAATGCGCACCAGCTCTTCGCCGGTGTTGAGCGTCATCCACTTCTCGCCGCGAACCGAGATGATGCCGTTGGGCAGCACGTCGGCCACCGTGACCGTGACCGAACCGGTCAGGCTGTTGTTCTGCGCTGCCGCCGCGGTGCCGTTGGTGGCGCGAGTGCCGCTGTAGCCTGCATTGAGGCTCAGGTCGCCACTGCCCAGCGGGTTGTTGGTGTTCACACCCGCTCCGAACAGCGAGGTCAGGCCCAGGCTGTTGTTGCTGTCCTTGCCGACCTTGGAGTTGGCGCTCTTGCTGGCACTGGTCCGCTCGTTGAGGGTGATGGTGATGATATCGCCCACGCGGAACGCCTTGCGGTCGCTGTACAGGTTCTGCTCGAAGCCGGCCTGGTAGATCGAGCCGTTGTTGGCGGCGGCAGGCATCGGAGTGCGCGGCAGCACCGGGGCGTAGTACGGGTCGTTGGGCTTGGCCGGCGGCGCGACGCAACCGGTCAGCAAGGCCATTCCACTCAGGGCAAGAACAATCGAGACACGACGCATGACACAGACCTCACGGTGTAGCCGGCGCACGCGGCGCCCAGGTAGCTTGGGGATTACGGATGGACCCGGATTACAGGTTCTGGGTCAGGTTCTGCAGCATCTGGTCGGCAGTGGAGATGACCTTGGAGTTCATCTCGTAGGCACGCTGGGTGGTGATCATGTTGACCAGCTCTTCCACAGTGCTCACGTTGGAGTTTTCCAGAGTGTTCTGCAGTACCGTACCGGCGCCGTTCAGGCCGGGCGTTGCCACTTGCGGCGCGCCGCTGGAGGCGGTTTCCAGGAACAGGTTGCCACCGATGGCCTGCAGGCCGGCCGGGTTGATGAAGTCGGCGGTCTGCAGGTTGCCGATCACCTGCGAAGCGGCGTTGCCGGCGGTGGTGATGGACACGGTGCCGTCGGTGCCTACGGTGAAAGTCTGCGCTTCGTTGGGAACGACGATGGCAGGTTCCAGCGCCAGGCCCTGGGCGGTGACGATCTGGCCGTCGGAGTTCAGGTGGAAGGTACCGTCACGCGTGTAGGAAACGGTGCCGTCAGGCTGCATCACCTGAAAGAAGCCGCGACCGTTGATGGCCATGTCGAGCGGCTGGTCGGTGGTCTGCAGGCTGCCGGCGGTGAAGTTCTTCTGGGTGCCGACAATGCGCACACCGGTACCGACCTGCAGGCCCGACGGCAGTTCGCTGTCCTGGGTCGACTGGGCACCGGGCTGACGTTTGATCTGGTAGAGCAGGTCCTGGAATTCGGCGCGATCGCGCTTGAAACCCGTGGTCGACACGTTCGCCAGGTTGTTGGAAATCGTGGTCAGGTTGGTGTCCTGAGCCTGGAGGCCGGTCTTGCTGACCCATAGTGCTGGAAGCATGTGTCTTCTCCTGGAGCGCCTGGTTTACGGCGCGATCGCTACGCTGGAATTAGATTTGCAAGACCCGGGCCATGGCCTCGTCGCCTTCTTTGGCGGTGCTCATCATCTTGATGTGCAGTTCGAACTGCTTGGAGAGCGCCAGCACGGAGGTCATTTCCTCGACCGCATTGACGTTGCTCGCTTCCAGGAAGCCGGACTCGACGCGGACCGCAGCGTCGGCAGGTGCCGGTTGGCCGCTGGAGGTGTGGATCAGACCGTCCAGGCCCTTGGTCAGGGTTTTCACGTCCGGATTGACCAGCTTGATGCGGTCGACCTGGGCCATGACGTTGGGAGCCTGTCCCAGACCACGAATACTGATGGTGCCGTCCATGCCGATTTCGATTTTCTCGTCGGGCGGCACGGCGATCGGGCCGCCGTTGCCCATGACCGGCAAACCATTGCCGGCGCGCAGCACACCGAGCGCGTCGACGTTCATGCTGGCGGTGCGGACGTAGGCTTCGCCGCCGTCGGGTGTCTGTACGGCGATGAAGCCGTTGCCGCCCACCGCGACGTCCAGATCCCGGCCGGTTTCCTGCAGCGCGCCGCCACTGAAATCGGTGGCCGGACGTTCGGTCAGGGCATAGGCCCGCGAAGGAAAGGTGTCGCCGAACACCGGCATGGAACGCGCCTGTTCCAGGTCACGCTTGAAGCCGGTGGTGGAAATGTTGGCCAGGTTGTTGGCATGCGCCTTCTGCGCCAGCGCGTTCTGGCTGGCACCGGTCATTGCCACATAGAGCATCTTGTCCACAGTTGTCTCCCTCGACGGGCGAATGCCGTCTACTGCTGTACTGAGAGAGGTAGAGCAATATGCGGGCCAACTTTGCCAATACGGCTACAGCCCCTCTAGGACGGGGGTTGCAGCGGTGCGGCCGAAGCGGACTGAAAGCTTGACGCCGAAAAGTCGGCGCCGGATTGCCGCTAGCGGCAACGGGAGAATGGATTTACGTCGCGACATCAGGGCGAGGCTCGACGGCGCCGTCTTCAACGACGGCAGCCGGCGTTGCTGAACGGCCCGGCGAAGCGACGGTAATGCGGGCCAGGGTCGACCTGACTGCACAGGTAGCGGCCGCTCGCCAGGCTCTGGTAGGTGTACCAGGGCGCGGGCGCCGCCACGGCCATCGCGCAGGTCGCGGCGATGACCAGGGCTGCACACAGACACCGGATCACTGCCCTGCCCTCATCAGGTCATCTGGATGATGGTCTGCATCACGGTGCTTTCGGTGGAAATGGTCTTGGCATTCGCCTGGTAGTTGCTCTGCGCCTTGATCAGGTTCACCAGCTCGGCCGTCAGGTCGACGTTGGAGTCTTCCAGCGCCTGGGACTGCAGGTTGCCCATGACACCGGTATCGGGCGTACCGATCACGGCGGTACCGGAAGCGAACGACTCCTTCCAGTTGGTGCCGCCATTGGGCGCCAGGCCTTGCATGTTGGCGAAGCTGGCCATGGCCACCTGACCGATGACCTTGTTCTGGCCGTTGGTGAAGTTGGCGAACATGTTGCCCGTGCCGTCCACCGACAGACCGGTCAGCTCACCTGTGGCGTAGCCGTCCTGGGTCTTGGCCGAGGTGGCCGATGCCGAGTTGTATTGCGTGGTCGCCAGCATGTCCAACGCCACGCCACCGGCATTGGCCGTCGCACCGTTGGGTGTCCAGGTTCCATCGGCGCCACGGGTGGAAGGCACCCAGCCGGCGAGGTTGAAGCTCTTGTCGGCGTTGATGCCCAGGCCACCAGGCACGTTACCCTGAGCGGGCACGATGAGGCTGCCGTCGGACTTGAAGCTCAAGGTATTGACCAACGGCGTGGTGGCCGTCGGATCGGACGGATTGCGACCGTCGATGGTGGTGTGCATGGTCCAGCTGTTGGCCGTGGCATCCTTGACGAAGTACTGGTTCATCTGGTGGGCGTTGCCCAGGCTGTCGTACACATCGGTGTTGAAGGTGTAGTTGTAGCTTTTGACGTTGCTCGGGTCGAACGGGGTAATGGTCGCCTGCGGCGCGCTGGAGTTGAGGTTGACCGTTTCGGCGATTTTCGAGGTCGCCTTGGGCTGCAGGTTCGCGGAGTCGATTTTCAGGTTGGTCAAGACGCCCGTCTGCACTACGCCGTCCTGGGCGTTGTAGCCCTGCAGGTTGTTGCCGCTCACGTCGACGACGTTGCCGTCCTTGTCGCTGTAGAAGGCACCGGCACGGGTGTAGAGCTTCTGGCCACCATCGTTGAGCACGAAGAAGCCATTGCCGTTGATCGCCAGGTCGAGGCTCTGCCCGGTCGAGGCGATGTTGCCCTGGGTGAACTGCTGCGACACGGCTGCGGTGGTCACACCGCTGCCCACACTGGTCTTGCCGGCCGTGGCGCGAATGGACGCAGCGTACTGGTCGGCGAATTCCGCGCGCGAGGATTTAAAGCCGGTGGTCGCGACGTTGGCAATGTTGTTGCCGGTGACGTTGAGCGCCTTGTTGGCTGCCGAAAGACCGCTGAGGCCGATATTGAAAGTCATGCTGTACTCCTGCGCCGGACGAAGCGGCTCAAATTCCGATGGTTTGGACTTTCGACAGCGCAACGCTACCCAGTCCAGCGAGGTTGAGGGTCAGTTCACCGCCGTTGGTGCCCATGGTGACGCTGTTCACCGTGGCTGGAAGGTAGGTGCTCATGGCCGTGGCGGTACCGTCGACGGTGGCTGCAGCCTTGAAGGTGTAGGTGCCGGCAGCGGCAACCGCGCCGTTGCTGTCCTTGCCATCCCAGGTGAAGGCGGCGTTGCCGGCGGACTGGCTGCCCAGATCGATATTGCGCACCAGGTCACCTTTGGCGTCGTAGACGCCCACCGTGGTGTTGCTGCTCGACGAGGTCAGCGCCACCGAGCCGGTGAGGCCCTTGGTGGGGTCGACCACGGCGGTATCGGTCTGGGCGATGACCGAGCGGCCGACCAGCGACGAAGCCTGCAACGCCTGGGACGATTGGTAGTTGTTGACGATGGTGCCCACCGACGCATTCAGGCTCTGCATGCTTTCCAGGCTGCTGAACTGCGCCAGCTGGGCGACGAACTCGCCGTTGTCCTGGGGATCGAGGGGGTTCTGGTTCTGCATCTGGGTCACCAGCAGCTGCAGGAACGCGTCCTTGCCCAACGCACTGCCGGCGGCGCCGGTCGAGCTGTCGGTGCTGCTGGTGGTCTTCTGCAATGAGTCCAGGACCGAGGCGCTCACGCCATTGTTAATGCTGGTAGTCGTCATCTGCGCTCGCCTCTATCACTGACCCAGGGTCAGCACCTTCTGCATCATGGTCTTTGCGGTATTCATCAGTTCGGCGTTGGTCTGGAAGGAACGACTGGCCGAGATCATGTCGGCCATTTCCTCGACCACGTTGACGTTCGGGTAGTAGACGTAGCCATCCTTGTTCGCCGCCGGGTGATTGGGCTCGTAGCGCGCTTCCAGATCGCTCTGGTCCTCGACCACGCCGGTGACCTGCACACCCTGCCCCGCCGAATCCTGGTCCTGGAACAGCGAACCGCTGTCGCCGGCCTGCTGGCCCTGAAGCATGGTGGCGAACACCGGATGCCGTGCGCGGTAGGTCTGGTCGATGCTGGACGACACGGTTTCGGCGTTGGCGATGTTGCTCGCCACGGTGTTCAGGCGCGTGGTCTGCGCACTCATGCCGCTACCGGCAATGTTGAAGACGCTGGCAAGGGACATGGCTTAATCTCCGCGAAGGGCCGATACCAGCCCTTTGAACTTGCTGTTGAGCAGGGTGAAACTGGCCTGGAAGTTGACCGAGTTCTCGGCGTAGTTCGACTGCTCGATCTGCGCATCGACGGTGTTCTGGTCCAGCGAAGGCTGCGTGGAAATGCGGTACTGCAAGGTCTCGTCGCCCGAGCTGAAGCCCTGGGCGGCGATGTGCTTGCTGCTGGTGGTCTGCAGGCCGAAGGCACCTTTGCCGTTCTGCTCGTTCTGCGCTGCCAGCACCGAGGCGAAGTCCAGGTCCCGAGCTTTGTAGTTGGGCGTGTCGGCGTTGGCGATGTTGTTGGCCAGCACTTCGGCGCGCTTGGCGCGAAAGCCCAAGGCCTGCTCGTGAATGCCCAGCGCTTTGTCGAAACTGATGCTCATGTTGGTACCTATGCGGCAGACCAGATGGTTCGTGCAGGATAGATAGCAATCAGTGTGCCAAGTCTCAAAAAGCCCGTCCCATGCGGGTTGCGGGCCTATCAGGCGGTGGGTGATGCCAGAAAAGCGGCAAGAAATTTCCGCTGGAGGGGAAAAGCGGCAACGCTGGCGCCAGAAAAATTGCCGCCCGTGCGCCTTGTTCGCACGCCTAGGTAAAGGAAGCGCGCCAGGCGCAAGATCACTTGGCCTGGTAGATGATACCAGGGCTGCACTGCACCATCTGATACAGCTCGGGCAAGCCATTCAAGGCTTCGGATGCACCCAGGAACAGGTAGCCGCCCGGCTTGAGGGTGCCATGGATACGGGTGAGGATGTCTTTCTTGACCTGTGCGGAAAAGTAGATCAGCACGTTGCGGCAGAACACGATGTCGAACTTGCCCAACGCCGCATAGCTGTCGAGCAGGTTGAACGCACGAAACTCGACGCGACTGCGGATGGGCGCCTTGACCGCCCAGCGCCCTGGCGTCTTGGGATCGAAATAGCGCTGCAGCCGCTCCTGGGAGAGGCCGCGGCCGATCGCCAGGCTGTCGTACTCACCACTCTTGCAGTTGGTCAGCATGCTGCCGGACAGGTCGGTGGCAACGATCTGCACGCCCGATTTCAGCTGTCCCAGGTTGCTGCGCTCGAACTCGTCGATGGTCATCGACAGCGAATAGGGTTCCTGGCCGGACGAGCACGCCGCCGACCAGATGCGCAGGCGTGCGCCTGGGCTGGCCTTGATGCTTTCGGGCAAAACCTTGTTCTTCATCACTTCGAAAGGATAGGTGTCGCGAAACCACAGGGTTTCGTTGGTGGTCATGGCGTCCACCACCTGCTCGCGCAGGCCGCTGCGCGGCTGGGTCTGGATACGCTGCACCAGTTCGCCCAGGGACTTGATGCCCTGCTGCTCCATCAGCTTGTTCAGGCGGCTGGCAACGAGGTACTGCTTGTTCTCGCCCAAGAGAATGCCACAGGCTTTTTCCAGGAAGACCCGGAACTGATCAAAATCCAAATTACCCGTAGACACGGTGCCGCCTCTTGCTGGTTCGGTAGGCCGGGCGCTGGCGCCCGGCATTCATACTGCTGCCTTGATGCGATCGACGACCCGTGCCGCCAGGTCGTCGGGGCGGAACTTGGCAAGGAAATCGTCGGCGCCGACCTTCTTGACCATGGCCTGGTTGAACACCCCTGACAACGACGTATGCAGAATGATGTGCAGCTTCTGCATGCGTGGGTCGCTGCGGATCTCGGCGGTCAGCGTGTAGCCGTCCATCTCCGGCATCTCGATGTCGGAGATCAGCATGAGGAATTCCTCCTCCGGACGCTTGCCCTCGTCGACCATCTTGCGCAGATACTCCAGCGCCTGACGGCCGTCGTTCAAGGCCACCACTTCTACCCCCACGGTCTGCAGGCAACGGGTCACCTGCTTGCGTGCCACCGATGAATCGTCGACGGTCAACACGCGCAGGGAAACGGCCTTGCTGTGCGTCTCCTCGTCGACCACGCCAACCGAGATCGCTTCGGAGGTCGGCGCCACTTCGGCGAGGATTTTCTCGACGTCGATGATCTCCACCAACTGGTTATCCACGCGGGTGACGGCCGTCAGGTAGTGATCGCGGCCGGTGCCCCTGGGTGGCGGATGGATCTCTTCCCAGTTCATGTTGACGATACGTTCCACCGAATGCACCAGAAAGCCCTGAATCTTGGTGTTGTACTCGGTGATGATGACGAAGGTATCGGTCGATGCCACAAGGCCCGCAGCACCCGTGGCCATGTCCAGATCGAGGATCGGGATGGTCGCGCCACGGATGTTGGCCACGCCGCGAACCACCGGGTTGGACTTCGGCAATACCGTCAGTTTGGGGCATTGCAGCACCTCTCTGACCTTGAAGACGTTGATCCCGTAGAGCTGCTTGCCATTGAGGCGAAACAACAACAGCTCCAGGCGATTCTGCCCAACCAGCTGCGTGCGCTGGTTCACCGAATCCATTACACCCGCCATGCCCAAACTCCTCTTGCGACCCGCTCGATATCGGCACGGGCCTTGCTATTAGCACTGCATGAACGCAAAAACGACAGTTTCTCGACACATCGCCGCGTATTTATTCTGGGCCGTTGCCACGGTGGGTGGCGCGGTGCTCGGCAGTGCGGCGCGCGCCGACAATGTCACATTGCCCGAACAGCTTATCGGTGTCACCCAGGGTTTTCTTGAGTTCACTGTTGAAGATTATCTGGCGACCTCGCAAATCCAGGGCCGCTACGAGATCGAAGTGAACAACCTCGACCCGCGTCTGCGCATGCCCGGTTGCGATCGGCAGCTGTCGGCCACCCTGGAAAGCCCGGCGCAACCGATGGGCCGAGTGACCGTACGAGTGCGCTGCGAAGGCGCTGCGCCGTGGACGGTATTCGTTCCGGCGCAGGTCCGGCTGTTTCGCGAGGTGGTGACCACCACCCGACCCTTGAAGCGCGACAGCGTGTTGACGGAGGCCGACGTGGCGTTGCGCGAACGCGACGTCGGCGCCATGGGTCAAGGCTTCCTGGTCTCGCTGGACGAGGCCGTGGGCATGAAGCTGATCCGACCGACGGTGATCGACCAGGTGCTCACGCCGGTATTCCTCGAGCAACAGGCCCTGGTGCTCAAGGGTGATCAGGTGGTGATCATTGCCCGCAGCGGCACCCTGGCGGTCCGCATGCCGGGCGAAGCGCTGGCGCAGGGCGGCATGAGCGAGCAGATACGCGTACGCAACCTGAACTCCAAACGGGTGGTCAAGGCGCGCGTCACCGGGCCTGGACAAGTGGAAGTAGCGATGTAAAAGCTGGCCGGCGAACCGGAGTTTTCCTACACTAGGGGCCTACACGGGCCCGTAGCCGCGGCATCGGGCATTTGCGAAACAGCGCCTAAAGTTAATCGGGATTTGGCCGAAAACAAGGCAAGCGTCCAAATACCCAGAGGTTCAGAACAATGGTTATCGACTTCAACCGAGTGGGCAACTCGCCGTCAGTGCAGGGTACTTCGCGTACCAGCCCTGCCAAGGAAGTGGCCGCCGACACGGCCGTGCCAAGCACGCCCGCCGTGAAGAGCGGGGAACCGGTCACCTTGAGCGATCAGGCCCAGCAAATGCAGAAAATCACCGACAAGCTGAGCGATCAGCCCACTGTCAACAGCGCCCGCGTCGCCGAGCTCAAGCAGGCTATCGCCGAGGGCAGCTATAAAGTCGACAGCGAGCGCGTTGCCAGCAAAATGCTCAATTTCGAAGCCCAGCGCTAGCCCAGTCTAGGCGCCGGGGTTTCTGGACGCGTCAACGCCAGGGCTCACCATGCACGATCAAACGCTGTTGCAGCTGATTGAAGAAGACCTCCCGTACGCAGGGCAGCTGCTCGAGCTGCTGCGCGACGAGTCGCTGGCGTTGCAAAGCCGCGACATGGAGCTTCTGGAAACGATTCTGGCGCAGAAGCAGTCGTTGATCGTGTTGCTCGAGCAGAACGGACGCCGGCGCAGCCACCTGCTCATGCAGCTCGGCCTGTCCGCCGATCGCGACGGCCTGCAGGCACTGGCACGCCAGTCGCACCTGGGCGATGCGTTGCTGGCTCGGGGCGATGCGTTGAGTCAGTTGCTTGCACAGTGCCAGGCCATCAATGCACAGGTGGGCCAAGGCATCGTGCGCCAGCAGGTGGCGACTGCCAACCAGATCCGCATCCTCACTGGCGCCGAGCCACCGTCGCTCTACAACAGCCGTGGCTCGACCGCGCGAATGGCCACCTACCGCGCCCTCAGCCAGGCCTGACCTGTGCGTTCCCCGGAGTAGACCAGAACGTGTCAAACGCATCGAACGTGGAAGACGCACCGCAACCGCCCAAGGTGCTTGCCACACCCCTGGAAGTCGCCGCCAACCTGCGCATGCTCCAGGAAAGCCACGACCCCCTGATCATCACGTTTCACGAGCGCACCCTGCGCTGCCAGAGCTTTCTGGTGGAAGTGGACCGGGACAACCTGCGCATCGTCCTTGATGAAATGATTCCCCGCGAAGGCGAGAAATACCTGGAAGCAGGTGAAGGGTTCAAGGTCGAAGGCTTTCATGACGGCGTGCGCGTTGCCTGGGAAAGCCATGGCCACTGGACCATCACCCAGAAGCAGGGCAGCCGCTGCTATGTCGGCGCGCTGCCTGGCCAGGTGGTCTACCACCAGCGCCGCAATGCCTTTCGTGCCGCACTCAAGTTGTCGCAACTGGTCGATGTGGAAATCGCCGGCAGTCGGCTGAAGAGCACGCTGGTGGGCAAGCTGCTCGACATCTCGGCCCATGGCTGCAAGCTGCGCTTCGAGGGCGACATCGCCGAGCGGTTGCAACTGGGGCAGATCTACGAGCGCTTCAGCGCCGGCCTTCCCTTCGGCGCCATGAATACGGCGGTCGAGCTGCGCCATCTGCATTTCGAAGAGCGCATCGACACCACCTTCGTTGGCGTGCGCTTCCACAATATCCCGGGGCTGATGCAGCGGCAGCTCGAGCGCTTCGTGCATCAATTGCAACGCGACGCACAGCGCTTCGACCGGGACGATTTCTAAACCCGGGCCGCGCCCCGAGCGCGGCCCGGCGGCACCCTAGCCAGCCTTGACCGGCTCTTCTTCGGCAGGCTCGGTGTTCTGCATCTGTTCCTGCACCATGTGCTCGTCCACCCGCGGGTCCAAAGCTGCGGCCAACGGCGAGTTGGCGGCCGGCATGGCCACGTGATGCAACGGTGCGTCGTCCACGACGTGCAGGTTGGTCACTGCCTTCGGCCTGATCCGCCATACCAGCACCACGGCGAAGAAGCTGAAGAAGGCATACAGCATCTGGCTGCCGAACTGCTTCATCAGCACCCCTGCCACCAATGGGCCGATACAGGCGCCCACACCGTAGGTTACCAACAGCATGGCGGTCAGCGAGACTCGTCGATCGGCCTCGACGTGGTCGTTGGAAAACGCCACGGCCAGTGGGTACAGCGAGAACTGCAGCAGCGACACCAGGAAGCCGGCTGCGAACAGCACCTCCAGCGGCACAGCTGGAATCAGCGCCAAGGGCAATGCGGCGACGGCGATACCGACGGCCACGCAGCGGATCAGCAGCGCACGGTCGTAACGGTCCGACAGCCAGCCCAGCGGCCACTGCACCAGCAACCCGGCGAAAATGCACGAACCCATGAACAGGCCGACCTGCTCCGTGCTCAGGCCTTGCGCCGAGGCGTATAGCGGCGCCAGACCGTAGAACGAACCGACGATCAGGCCTGAGCCAAGCACGGTGCTCAGTGACTGCGGCACGCGACTGATGAAGAAGCGTGGCTCCATGGGCGCCGGGTGCATGGGCGCCGGGTGAATCCGCCGCGTCAGGGCCACCGGCACCAGGCACAGGGCGAAGCACAGCGCGACCAGCATGAGCAGTTCCAGCCCCAGTTGCGGATGCACCACCAGAATCAGCTGGCCCAGGACCAGGCCCAGGTAGGAAGCGATCATGTAGCCGCTGAACACCGCTCCGCGCTGCTTGCTGTCGGCCTGCTCGTTGAGCCAGCTTTCGATCACCATGTACTGGCACATCATGCCCAGACCGACGATGACCCGCAGGAACAGCCAGGCTGGCAGGTAGTTCACCAGGCCATGGCCCAGCACGGCGGCGCCGACGATACCGGCGCAGGTGGCATAGGCACGGATATGGCCCACGCGGGCGATCAACCTGTGGCCGATCTTGCCGCCCAGGGCCAGGCCGAAATAGTTGGCGGCCATCAGCGCACCCACCCACAGGCTGTCGACCTGCTCGGCCGACAGGCGCAGGGCCAGGTAGGTACTCAACAAGCCAGAGCCGATCAGCATCATCAGTGAGGCGAAGTACAGGGCTCGAAAGTTTTTCCAGATTTGGCGCATTGCAGGTCCGCGGTAAAGGGTGTCGGAACGATCGGTTCACAGGCAACGCCCTTTTCCGCCACCTCGGCTGAGCGCGGCGGGGAAAATCGTCACCTGCATACAAGCTGTTGCAGGATCAAGCTTGGGCCGCCAGCACCCGGCGTTCCCAAGGAGTGATTTCGTCGAAGAAACTCGCCAGCTCCAGGGTCTTGGTCGCAATGTAGCCTTCGATGAACACATTGCCGAACAGTTCCCTGGCCAACGGGCTGCGCTTGAGACGCTCCAGGGCCGCATGCAAGGTACATGGCAACGACAATTCTTCGGGCACGGCAAGGTCGCCCTGCATGGGCTGCGAGGGCTCGAGCCGGTGTTCGATGCCGTGCAGGCCGGCGGCGAGGCTGGCGGCGATGGCCAGGTAGGGATTGGCATCGGCGCCGGGCAGACGGTTCTCGACCCTGCGGGCGCAGGCAGCGCTGGCCGGTATGCGCAGCCCGGCGGCGCGGTTGTCATGGGACCAGCAGGCATTGTTGGGCGACGCATAGGGCTGACACAGGCGCTGGTAGGAATTCACGTTGGGCGCCAGCAGCGCCGTGAAATCGGCCATGGCCGCCTGTTGCCCGCCGATGAAATAACGGAAGGTGTCGGTGGGCTGGTCATGGGCATCGTTGAACACGTTCAGGCCGGTGTCCAGTGCCACGACGCTCTGGTGGATGTGCATTGAACTGCCAGCCACCCGTGCCAGCGGCTTGGCCATGCATACCACGCTCAACCCATGCTTGAGCCCGACTTCCTTGAGCAGGTGCTTGAACAGGAAAGTCTGGTCGGCGAGCAGCAGCGGATCACCATGCAGCAGGTTGATCTCGAACTGGCTGACGCCCATTTCGTGCATCACCGTGTCGCGCGGCAGCCCCAGCGCTGCCATGCTGCGATAGACCTCGCTGAAAAACGGCCGCAAGCCGTTGTTGGAGCCTACGCTGAACGCACTGCTGCCATCCTCGCGTCGGCCATCCAGGCCGATCGGCGCCTGGAACGGCAGTGACGGATCGGGATTGGCGGCGAAGACGAAGAATTCCAGCTCGGTCGCTACCACCGGGGCCAGGCCCAGGCGCTCATAGCGTGCAACCACTGTCTTGAGCAGACCGCGGGTCGACAGCGGGGAAAACCCGCCGGTCAATTCCTCGGCATCGCAGATGACCCAGGCACGGGGCGGCTCGCTCCAGGGCAGGCGCTGCAACCGAGTCAGGTCGGCCACCAGTGCGACGTCGCCGTCGTCGGCGCCGTAGTAGCGGCTGGGCGGATAACCGCCCATGATGCATTGCAGCAGCACGCCGCTGGCCAGTTGCAGACGACGACCCTCCAGGAACCCTTCTGCCGTCATGACCTTGCCTCGCGGTACGCCATTGAGATCAGGTGTGACGCATTCGATTTCATCGACACCGCTCAAACGCTCGGCGACCGTACGCAGTCCTTCGCTACTCATTTCTCTGCCCTTGACGCTCAATGCCGTACTCGGCGATGTACACAAAATACGCAACGCAGCGGGCGGGTGACAAGCCACCTGCAGGAAGCGTTGCGAACAAGTCGCTTGCCGATAGCGTAGCGCCAGTACACAGTGTAGTGACTTGGATCCAAGCAGCTCGATGCTGCGCCTTGTTCGTCGGCTCGGCGAACAGCAGGAATGATACACATGGACGTTTTGGCTGCACTGTTTCACCCGCTTGAACCGCGTCTTCTCATGCTTTGCAGCGATACCTCACGGAGCGACTCGCTCGAGCGCTGCCTTCACCACCTTTCCCTGCCCGTCGAGGGCCTGCAGCCGGACTTGCAGCCGACATTCGACTACGAAAAGAGCCGGCACAAGGCCATTCTCGTCGAGCCTGCCCGTGGCGAACGACAACAGGGCGTCCGCTGGGTCGACGACATCCGTCGAGGCAACAGCTGGGCGTCGGTGCTGGTCGCCCTGACCGGCGCCGACCCCGCCATTCGCCAAGCCTACCAACACGCAGGGGCCGACCACGTGCTGCGATTGCCGGGCCCGGAGCAGGAGCGCGAAGCATTCTATCTCGCGCTGTTCCAGAACCCCGACTACTGGAATCTGGCCCCACCGGCGCTGGATCCCGTACGTCTGTGCCTGGAAGACGCGACGCGACGCCTGGACCTGACCTTTGTGCAGGTTCAGGTGGTCCTGGCGCTGCTCTACGCCCCTCATCACCAGCTGAGCTTCGACGATCTGGCGCAACTGCTGGGGCTTAATATGCGCACCTACGACGTGCGGGTGGTGGAGAAATTCGTCAGTCGCCTGCGCAGCAGCATTCGCCGAGCCTTCGGCACCCATGTCATCCAGAGCGTACGCGGCACCGGCTACCGCCTGATTCGCGGCTGCATCTCGCCCCCGCCCATCGCCTTTCGCTGAAAAGCGTTTTTCGACTGACCGATGGCCATTGGCGATTTTTTCAAAGCGTACTAGCCTTGAATTGATAGAGAAATTGGATCCAGCACCACGTTTTGAAGGAACGACCCCATGCCTACGGACCTTGGCAACAAATATTCTTCCGTCTATACGCAGCTCTATACGGCCCATCAAACAGCGGATGATGCGCAGCTCGCACACGGCCGCTGGTGGTTCAACGACATCGACCGAACCCTGACCCAGAATGGCATCAGCGTGGCCTTGACGCGCACCGAGTGCTCGCTGCTGAGCCTGCTCGCCTTCAGCAGCGAGCGGGTGGTCAGCAAGGAAGCGCTGATCGCCGGACTGGGCAAGAACCCCAGCCAGTACAACGGTCTGGAAATGTCCCTGAGCCGCCTGCAAAGCAAGTTTGGCCAATGCAGCGGTGGCGAACGCCTGATCCGCTCGGTACGCAACCGCGGCTATTGCCTGGCCCAGGTGGTGCGTTCGGCGTATTGCCCGAGCTGGAAATCGCCGGGGGGCCAGGCTGCCGAGCCCCCCTGCTCTTCCTAGCGTTCGCGCAGGGCTTCCTTGGCCCTGTTCAGCGGCTTTATCAAATAATCCAGCACTGTCTTGTGGCCTGTGGTGATGTCGACCGTGGCGATCATGCCGGGGACGATGGCAAACTTCTTCCCGGCCTTGTTCTCCAGCGAGTCGGAATCGGTGCGGATGAACACTCGGTAATAGAACACCTCGGGTTTCACTTCATCCTGGATGGTATCGGGCGAGATGGTCACCACCCGGCCGTCGAGCCCGCCGTAGATCGAATAGTCATAGGCGGTGATCTTTACCTTGGCTTGCTGATCGGGATGAATGAAAGCGATATCGCGGGGTGAAATTCTCGCTTCGATCAGCAAGCGCTCGTCCAGCGGCACGATCTGCATCAATTGGCCATTGGGCGGCACCACGCCGCCGATGGTGGTGACTTCGATGTCCTTGACGATGCCACGCACGGGCGAGCGCAGGGTCAGGCGCGACACCGAATCGGAGCGGCCCTTGAGCACGGCGGTCAGGGTTTCCACATCGGCATTGGCCTTGGCCAGCTCCTCGCGAGCCCGCACCATGTAATCGGAACGGGCTTCGGTGAGCTTGAGCTCGAGTTCAGAGCGCTGCCGATTCAGCCGCAGTACTTCCACCCGGCTGGCCGCGCCGGTTTTGGCCAGGTTTTCGGTGATCTGCAATTCGCTGCGCACCAGCCGCAGGGATTCGTTGATGCCGGCCAACGAGTCATCCAGGCCACGACGGCGAACGTTGTACAGCTCGGTTTCGGCCTTGAGCAAAGCCGGATAGGCGTCGAGCTCGGCCGGGAATTTCAGGGGCTTGAGCCCCACTTCGGCCTGCAGGCGGGCGACACTGGCCAAGGTCGCGCGGTATTTCGCCGCGCTCTCGCCGAAGTTGGATTCGGTCTTGGTCGGGTCCAGCTGGGCCAGCACCTGACCGCGTTCGACGATCGCCCCTTCGGTCACGTTCATCTCGGCCACGATGCCACCTTCGAGCGACTGGATCAGCTGTTCCCGCGAGCTGGGAATGACTTTGCCGGTGCCGGTGGAGACTTCCACGACCTCGAAGAAGAATGCCCAGACGAAGAACGCCAGCAGCATCGCCACCGCGACCCACACCACGCGGGTCGCGCGTACCACGGTGGAGTCGTCGACACCGTCCTGGTAATACGACTGGCCCGGCGCACCGTCTTCGCTGAGCAGCGGGATGCGCTTGAATTCACCGGAACCCAGCACCTTGAAAGACTTGCCTGTATCCATTGCCCTGCCCTCCTTCATTGAGCCGCGCCCTTGGGACGTGACAGTCTGGCGATGGCGTTTTCCTTGGTGTCGTCGATCACCACCTGACCGTTGTCGACCACGATGATCCGGTCGACCAGGGCCAGCACGCTGGTGCGATGGGTGGCAACGATGATCGTGCGGCCCTGGCCCCAGGTCGCCAGGTTCTGGATCAGCCGGCGTTCGGTAGTTTCGTCCAGCGACGCGGTGGGCTCGTCGAGCAGCAGGATGTGCGGCTGGCGGATCAGCAGACGCGACAGCAGCAGCGATTGGCGCTGACCACCCGACAGGCCGAGGCCGCCTTCGAGAATCAAGTGATCCATGCCGGTCGGGCACTGGCGCACGAAATCCAGCGCGCCGGTGATTTCCAGTGCAGCGATGATCTCCTGGTCCGATGCCTGCCCGGCACCCATGATCAGGTTCTCGCGCAGGCTGCCGTGGAACAGCCGCGAGTTCTGCGTGAGCAGGCCGATGTCGCGGCGCACGTCGGCCGGGTCGATATGGCCCAGGGCAACGCCGTCGAGGCTGATGCTGCCGCCGCTCAGGTCCAGGCCGCCGGCCAGGGCCTGGAGCAAGGTCGACTTGCCGGCACCGTTGCGGCCAAGCACGGCGATGCGCTCGCCTGGTGCGATGCTCAACTCGTTGACGGTCAGTGCCGGGGTACGTGCCTCCTCGCTGTACTTGAAGCTGGCGCGCTTGAGCTCGTAGCGCCCGCCGATCACCGGCAGGTGCACGCGCTGGGCGCCTTCGGGGTGATCGACCGGCAGCAGCATCAAGCGGTTGAGGCCTTCGAGGGCAACCTTGGCCTGCTGCCAGCGGGTCAGCACATGGGTCAGCTGCGAGACCGGCGCCATCATCCGCGAGGCCAGAATCGAGGCGGCCACCAGGCTACCGGTGGTGAGGTCGCCGGCGATCACCATGGGCGCGCCGAACACGATGACGATGGCGAACACCGCGCTCTGCACGTTCTGCGTCCAGGCCACCAGGCCGTTGGTCAAGGTGCGCAGGCGCAGGCTGCTGTCTGCCGCCACGGCGTTGTAGTGGTTCCATTGCTGCTGGAAGCGCTGCTCGGCCTGCAGGCTCTTGATGTCGTCCATGCCCTGCACGGTTTCTACCAGCATGGCGTTGCGCAATGCTGACTCGCGCATGGATTCGTTGGCCAGCCGCGCCAGCTTGCGCTGGGCCATCAGCCCCGGCACCACCATGGCCACCAGGGCGCACAGCGGAATCAGCACCAGCGGCCCGCCGATCAGGTAGAACACCACCAGGAAGATCAGGAAGAACGGCAGGTCGGCCAGGGCCGTGGCAGTGCTGGAGGTGATAA
>Ga0265798_10002397_pt1 | contig 27748 bp, 17 predicted proteins | sample P3T30metagenome_FD_192430 | JGI IMG/M metagenome (GOLD analysis project Ga0265798, IMG submission 192430) | Plant litter microbial communities from East Loma Ridge, Irvine, California - P3 T30 | ecosystem: Environmental > Terrestrial > Plant litter > Unclassified | place: USA: California...
CAGTGGATCGTACCACATGAAGCTATCAGGACTATTCGTGCTTGAACAGTTCTTCCCGTTTGCATCGCATAAATGGTCCACGCCTTGCACATTGAGCGGTACACCTGTTCCGTTCAAGTAGTTGGCAGGACTGTAGTACATATCCGTCATCAGGGCGTTGACATTGAAATTTGCAACGCGCGCATCTTCCCACAAGTTGTCTGTCTCGGCCTCAAACGGGGTGCGGTACTTGTATACCTGATTGAGTGCAGCAACGGTGTTTTGGATGCGGCCATGGATCTCGGTAAGGTTCTTGCCGGGGACGTCATTGTAATATTGGGTTGACTGGAGGCCGCCGTTTTGGGGCTGCTGGTACTGTGGAAGTAGGTCTAGGGGCGCAAGGTTCATGATGACAAAGTAGCGGCCGCCGTTTTCGTACAGTCGGCTGATTTGGTCGTACACGCAGTCCATGTAGTCAGCCACGGTCTTGCCAGGCACCTGGCTGTCGGTTAAGAAGGCGTTGTTGCCTAGATCATTAGTTCCGATCCAGATGGCGTAGACGGTGCTGGATTCTTTGCCTGTGAAGAATTTGGTGCCGTTGGGGTTCATGGCTTTGGAGTCGGCGATGAAGGCAGGGACTTCATATCCATCAATATCGGGGAAAGGCGCATTGATCGAAGAGAACAGGCGTGGAGTTATTTTATTCGAGCATACGGCTCCTGAAACGGCGTAGTTGTAGAGATTGGTGCTGGAGTATATGCTGGCATAGCGGGCCCAGGAAAGACCGCCTGAAGCAGTAGCTAGTCCCTGAAGATTCTTAGGTGGGAGGCAGTATCGCTTGAAAACCAACTTACGACTGGCTGCTGCCATGCCACCGGAGGCGCGGAACCATTGTGTGATCCAAAGTACGACAGTCGGTTTTCATCCGTAAAGCTGTCACCAAACGTCACCAAGGTCTTAAACTTGCCCTCCCGGAAGCCGCTGGCAAGCCCACCGGCAATCGCCAAGTTTGCGGTAAGAAATCGAGTTGGCCACGAAGATACCATGTTAATTGATCTTGCTATCGGTACATGTACGTATGCCGGGAGGTTATCTTACTCCGGGACATGTTCGCCAGGTATTTATACTTCCGCATCTGCGGAGACAGGCGGGATAACATCAAAGCACTAGCTATTCCTTTTTACCGAAGCACGGGTCCTTCCCCACCTGGCAAATCGCTTTCCATGGGTTGAGGTTGTTGTGCGGGGGATTGTGGATGTGAGCCCGGTTCATGATGTCGCTCACGGGAGCTAGACGCTTTGTGGGTGTGGCTAACATGGGATCAGGCTAAAATGTCTACACAATGCGCTCTCCGATCGGAGGCCGTCTTCAACAAACGAAGGCGGGGAGATGGAGGAATTGGCGACAAATTGATGCCGTAGTGTTGAAGGATGTGGAAGGGTTGTTCATGTTGTACGTGATGGCACTTGCGCTCTAAAGCACACCTTGGCGAAACCAGCTCATATCTTATCCTTTCCGAAAGATAAAGGCGCCCTACAAGCTATCACTATTTAGCCGGACGAAGAAAAGGTTGACGCTCACTTTCCTCTATGAGAAGGTTGCCGCGCGAGGAAAAATGACGTCGTGATTGCCGCCCCATCACGTGCGGTGATGTCGGGTAATCGCCGGCCAGGCCAAGGATTATTCCTAGTCGGAATCTTCCATTCGGCATGCTTCACAAAATTTATGTCCTCGTAAATACGAGCGTCACAGGATGACCGCACGGCCTCCTGTAGCATGCTCGCAAAATTCTCGGGGCGCGCTTCTCCTTTGCTTTGGCATCCAAGAAGGGACAAGATGGTCAGGAAAAGATGCTAAGATGAACTAGGGATGAAGGAACAAGTATGAACCACTGCCGGGATGCCTCTTTCCCAAGGGGGCAGAAAGCATGCCCTAAACACATGCTGCCAGTCGTCATAGTAGTCGCCGGGGCGTTGAATCGCTGACGTGTCTTTTGGTAGCTCTCCGCTCGGGACAAGGTGGTGGTAGTTACTTTTTCTCCAGGCCCAGATGCGCTTAGCTGGCGTCTCTAGTAGACGCCTGAAAGCGACAACAGAGCCGAGGTGCAGGAGCAGAAAGATGTGCCTGGCAGCGCCGAGAGTCCGAGACGGAGCAGCTATCTACTAATCACATCCCATCACGCGGCTGTTGGTCGACGTGGGTTCTCCAACTGTACCCGCTTCCCCGGTGCACGCGCTTGCCCGATGGACAACCCTAACCATATTGGATTACGGCCATTGATAGTCCAACGTTAATACAGAACGGGCCAATTGAAGACATGGGTTTGTGGGCGCTTGTTGGTGAAGGTGTGTGTAGAAAGGCTTCCGTCGTGGGAGACTCGGCAAGCCGAAAACTGATCCGAAATCCGAAGGGCCAGTATCAGTAGGATGGTGATTCGCTGAGCTGTCGCAAAAGGCGTGAAGGTTTCACCAGGAAACGGCCCCCCCAGAAGAGCTCATCAGAATCCACAATTTCGCTACCAAGCTGTCGGAGAACATGGCTTGAGCTCTGCCCAGCGCATCCGACCCATCAGATGGCAAAGTGTTTACGCCACTGGCCTCGGTCTGTGGAAGAGAAAGGCCGGTTCCTGAGGTTGACGCGGGTGACGTTGGTGGTTGCTCCTCTTCCTTCTTCATAATCCAACCACCTTCCTTTGGCCTTCTAGCGTCTCCCTAGTTTTCCCCCAACACCGCAGCCTCCCTCTCATTCCTTTCGCTCTTGATGTCATGTTCTTCTCCCACTTTCCTTGTACCTTTGGCGACTTGTGCAACGCACAGGGCCTGTGTGATGCTGCGCCGCTGTTGTGCATGTCATCTGCCAGCCAGCACCTATCTAAAACCTGCGAGTAGACCCTCATCGTCGTCGAGAAGTCAACGATAGATCGGCTTGGATGGTACGGCGTTGAAATTGTCAGCACACCAAGGCCAAGGCTTGCGCGACACAGAAGTATCTCCATGGCACAAGAGTGGGCACCCTAGCAGCTTCTGATTCTAAAAAGAGTGGAGCGAGCATTATCCTGAAAAGACCTGCATGGGCAATTGTAAGTCAAAAGAATGCTAATACAGAGAACATGGTTATCTCAGACTGTTTCAGAGCATGTATATGTCCTCTCCACAGCCACAGAATGTGCTAAAACCATGTGCATCACTTCATCGCGACTACACGAGTCTGACGAATATAGAAACACGCATCACACCTGCTGCAGCTCGCCCTCCTTCTATACCACCCTCATACGAAACTATTTCTCTCTCTCTCTCCCCTATGAGACGCGGCACTGCGGTACCTATGCATATCACAAGCGGAAGCATACCGCATCACCCAGTGCTTTTACGGCCTCGCGCAATACATCTAACAGACAGTTATCTCTGCTTCCTTACGCTTCATCATAGCACTTACATCTCGATGTACAACTTCAAGTCCGTGTTCCCGAGTTCCTGACGCACTTCCCCCATAAGATGATCGAATTGCGCAGACGTCCAGCCGAGCTCCGCCGTGAACGGCCAAATGCCAAGCGACTCGAGGAGATCACCAATGGTCTGAAGGAGAAGGTGCGCAGTCAGCACAATCTTCAATTCTCTGACACAGATCATCTACGTACCCCGACGGACTGTCTACCGAGCCTTGCCTTTACCGGATCTATAGACGCACTGTCAGTGTTGACGTAGAGAAAGCCTGCATCGCCGAGAAAGCACTTCATCGTTGTAACTGAAAGGATCATGCCAATAGTCGATCAATGAAGATGGAGGATGAAAACAGAGAAACAAGGACACAAGGAATTCCGCACCTGGAGACCAACCACCTATGTGAAGCTGCTCCACATCCACCTCTACATCTCGGTACCGGTTCTCCTGGAGAATTTGGCTCAATCGTCGACCTATCCTTGGATCTCGATCTGCTCTTAACATTGCAGCCTGATACGACTGCCACCATCGCCGTACTGCAGATTGGTCTGTAAGACGACCGTTATGCGACTGGACAATGGGAATATACTCCATTATCTGGATCCATCCTCCTGGACGAAGTAGCAGCTTCATGTCTCTTATATATCTAGCCCATCGTGCCGTCTTTATACCCGGATATACGAATCGAGAGTGGATGAGGTCATACTGGTTTGCCTTGAATACTTCGGGGTCGCGGAGGGGGTCGTTGAGGTTGTGGCCGATCAATTCCAGGTTGTCGGGCTGGTCTGTAACCTGCCTAGACATTGGATGCCAGCTCAGTATCTGTCTTCGCAAGGTCCCCTTACGTCGATGTTACTCACATGGGGAAAATGTCGATGGCAGTGACCTGGGGCTGTCAGTATGTCCTCGTGCATCTGAAGGTGCCATTGAGCATACGAAAGTCTGGCCCGCCGTGGACTAGACTTTTCAGACACGCACCTCGCAATCCTCAAACTCCTCTGCACATTGAACAGCCCAGTCTCCACCGCCGTATCCACACTCTAGTATGGCGCGAGGGTCCGCTATGGGTATCCGTGGAGAGAACAGCCTGTCGCCAAACATTTCGCATACTAACTCATGTTGAGCTGTCAGTCTGCTTTCCTCGCGGTCATCGATGGCTACAGGGGCCAAGTAGATTTTGTCTTCCAGGGATATCCTCTGGAATACTCGGCCGTGTACGTCGACCCTTTCTGTATCTTCGCTCATCGCCGGTCAGTCTTTCGGTAAGGTACCCTATCAAAGAAGCCCAGAGTGCGTGTGTGGGTAAAGCGTAACCGACGTTCCGCAACGCAAAAGGATACAAGCGGGTACAATAAGGTGGCTGATAGACGTCAACTCGAACTTCACCTTGACAGCAAGACTGTAGCAAGGCGCTATATTCTTCGTGATCTGCAAAGCGCTGTGAGCTGGCGACAGGTTCGGTAAAGCGCAAAATTATCCGATATCGTGGCGAAAGGAAACGTCACCAGATGATGCTTACGAGGTGGCTGCAAGGACAAGAGCGGCCGTTGCAGTCTGAATACCTGAAGTCCAAGGGGAACTAAGCGCCATCTCTTATTCACCGTAAGGGTGCCTGTCGTCACGAAACAGGATGATTGTCACAATCCGGTGACATATGCAGCTCACAAGGCCTACGCCAAACCGGCACAAGTAACGGCCGGTGCGGATTGCGGGCAATTGCTACACCGCTCAGCTGCTCTTACAACGATGCTTGCCAAGTGGAACGTAGCGAGTTGTTAGTGGGCAGTGTGAGAAAGAGACGTGCTTTCACCAAGCACTGGTAGTCCAAGCCCAACATGGATACGAATACGCATGTTAAACTCGGTCTGCTCGACAATTGCAGTGTAGTATACACCAGTGTCTAGAGAAGACAGCCATTCCCGGCAAGCCGCACTATCGGAACTAGCGAGTATATGAGCCATATAATTGACGTTCGTCTAGGGGACCGGAAGACCCGCCGCTGTCACCACAGCCGCGAATATTCGCATTTGCGAATTACTGTTGATCATGAGTCTGGAGAAGACTCCTTTGTGGGCATGGCCGCACCCTCGACAGCTTCGGATCGGAAAGGGATACGCTCTCCGCGCTAAATTATGAAATTGGTTCTTGATGAGCACGTGGTGCATGCATCAAGCGACGGATAGCCCCGCTGACAGCCACCTTGACAATGAAACCGCTGACATGGCCCCGGGATACGCCCCATCAACGCGACACTACTACGTCACTCCTGAGTTGAAACACACACACACACACAGAGAGAGAGACAAGCTGGCGTCTGGTAATGATACCTTGTTTCCGATGTCAAGCAGACTGCATGACGAGGCGATTGGTAACGCTAGGAGTTGATTAGTACAACGTGTATTGCCATCGAACCCACGGCTCTATTATGACAGGATCGGTCTAGGCCGCTGCATATGTCACTACGAAGAACACGGGCTGTCCCCGACCGAGGTCGTGTGCAGATAGGTAGCCTCACTCATACATCTAGTGTAAAGCTGTGCGAATGAGGTGATGAACTATCCTATCATTGCATGACCAAAATATTTCATAATTGGATCCTAGGGGAGAAAAACCGTACAACACATGCGAAGACATGCAGTAGCCGGAGGTGGATCGACCCCACACATGTGCGTCCCGTCCCATCGGGCAAGCGTACAGTATGGAGTGTGTCACTAGGCATTGAATTTGGGCAGCAAAGAGCCGGTGACCGAAGACGGTGCCTGGAAAATGGGTTCAGGAGGAAGAAGGCTTCTGAAGGAGATGGGTATGATAAGGGACAATAATCTCCGTGACCGGAGCTTCCCACACTGCTCGCCTACATCAAGGAGGCCAATGCACACAATACTGACGCGCATCTGCAAGTATTTCATACCCACAACTGCGCGTCGCATATCCGCCTGGACGAGGATCCTCGAACCAAAAGCAGGTGGAAGTTTTTTTCTTGTTACGGCGTGTTACGAGCTCCACCCGCCCACTCGCTGAAGGAATGATTTTCACGAGCCGTGGACATGCATCCTGTGTACTGTACATCAGGCACACTCAGCTTAGGAGGCTGCGTCATTGAAAGCACGAAAGCGGGCAAAAGAAAACACCCCCCATGGAAGCATGATTGGTGAGGAAGTTGCAAGAACAGGCAGGCCGGATAACTCGGCCGACTCTATAGTAGTCGCATAATCCACGGTCAGATTGATAGAATTGGAATCAAACCAAGTTTTGGACTTGACGTAACAACGATGCTGGTCGGTTTCGGTTTCGGCACTATTTGGGCTCATGATGCTAGAGCATTCTTCTGCTCGAGCATCGGGTTATGTGAAGGGGGATGGCGGCTTGGTAGGCATGGATGATGTGCTTTGGGGAAGCCTTGATATGCTTCAAGCAAGTCAGGTCGGGTAGGCGCAAGATTAGAGGATATCAAGACAAGCCAGACTTTGAACAAGTACATGCCTTTGGCTTGGTTGAAGGAGCCAGTAAAAAAAACGATATTGAAAACAACAAAGGCCTGCTTCTACAGGCGAGCATATGGCGCTTTGTCTTGGCAGCCCTTCTCCACGCAATCCAGGGCCACAGCCACCACCCCCAGGTTTGATCCTTTTGCTGCTAGCGCATGTGAGAGGAATCGGCCGTGTCCAGTCCAGCATCGCGACCTTGTTGGACGCGTACGGGCCCGTGTTCCGGTCTCTCTCCGAGGTTCGCGGGCCTTTCCTCTGCCAAGGCTTCCATCACGATGCCATGCCAGCCAGCCCCGGGCCTCAAGGATATTCCAATCTCACGGTCGCACAGACGAGTAGGGCCGGAGTTGTCATATGATACAGTAGTCGGGGACTCGATGAAAGCACAGGTGCAAGCGGCATGTGAAAGCGCAAGCAACGCACGGTTCGCAGCTCCCCACACATGACCAACTGCCGTCGGGACCGAGGTAACTTAGCCGTCTGAACAGCTCGGCTGCTTCACGAGACATGGCCGGGTCAACAACATAACCTCAAGCACCACGTCTCCAAGACACCTATCCTCTCACCTCACACTTTCTGTACATTATCTGAACGCTTCGGGATCTTTACTGATACCCACCCACCCCCATTTGACACTCACCACTGCTTTCCCTGTTTGTAGCATTACACAGCCGCAGTAACCTTGTTCCGTGAAAGAAGCGTCATCACCTTCGGGAAGCTCAACTACCCACCATGGCTGCACAGGAGTTGCGATATGACGGCCAGACGGTTGTAGTAACGGGTGCCGGCGGTGGCCTCGGTCGCGAATACGCCATCTTCTTTGGCAGCCGCGGCGCAAACGTCGTGGTCAACGACCTTGGCGGTAGCTTCAAGGGCGAAGGCGCCGGCTCAGCGGTATGTGTGCTTTCCCAGTCCCCCAGCTTCCTCCCGCTGACTCGGTACACAGGCGGCAGACAAAGTTGTCGAGACGATCCGCTCCGCAGGCGGCAAGGCGGTCGCCAACTACGACTCTGTAGAGAACGGAGAGGCCATTATCAAGACTGCCATTGACGCCTTTGGCCGCATCGATGTCCTCATCAACAACGCCGGCATCCTACGGGATGTCAGCTTCAAGAACATGAAGCAGGCAGACTGGGATCTCATCTACAAGGTCCACGTCCTGGGAGCATACAAGTGCGCGCACGCAGCCTGGCCCTACTTCAGGAAACAAAAGTATGGACGTCTAATCAGCACCGCTTCAGCTGCAGGTCTGTTTGGATCTTTCGGACAGACCAACTACTCTGGTGAGTATCAAAGCCCGTCTAGTAACCCGACGAGATGCTAACTTCCACCAGCTGCCAAACTTGCCATGGTCGGCTTCACCGAGACACTCGCAAAGGAGGGTCTCAAGTACAACATCCTCTGCAACGTCATCGCGCCCATTGCGGCGAGCCGAATGACCGAGACCGTCATGCCTCCCGATGTGCTCGAGAAAATGAAGCCCGAGTGGGTTGTCCCCATCGTCGCCGTCCTTACACACAAGTCGTCCACCGAGACGGGCTCAATATTCGAGGCTGGTGCAGGACATGTAGCCAAGCTGCGATGGGAGCGCGCCACCGGCGCCTTGCTCAAGGCCGACGAGACTCTTACGCCCGAGGCTGTTGCCGTCAAGTGGAAGGATGTCGTCGACTTCTCCAAGCCTGACCACCCAGATGGCCCCGCCAACGCCCTGGAGCTGCTTGAGAAGTCACACCAGCTGCCAGCCAACCCCAAGGGTGAGCCGCTCGACTTCAAGGGCAAGGTCGCGCTCGTAACTGGCGGAGGTGCTGGCCTTGGCCGCATCTACTGCTTGCAACTGGCCAAGCGCGGCGCAAAGGTCGTCGTGAACGACCTGGTCAACCCTGACAACACTGTCCAGGAGATTCAGAAGCTTGGTGGCGAGGCTGTCGGTAACAAGGGCGATGTACAGGACGGCGAGTCTGTCATCAAGACGGCCATTGACACCTATGGACGTATTGACATACTCATCAACAACGCTGGTATCCTCCGCGACAAGGCTTTCGCCAACATGACTGACGAGCAGTGGGACATTATCCACAAGGTCCATCTTTTCGGCACATACTCCTGCACCAAGGCAGCCTGGCCATACATGCTCAAGCAAAAGTACGGCCGCATCCTCAACACTACCTCGACCAGCGGCATCTACGGAAACTTTGGCCAGGCCAACTACTCCTCAGCCAAGTGCGCCATCCTCGGCTTCTCAAGGTCTCTTGCTCTCGAGGGCAAGAAGAACAACATTTTTGTCAACACTGTTGCACCCAATGCCGGTACTCAGATGACACGAAGCATTATGCCCGAGGAGGTTGTCCAGGTTCTGAAGCCCGACTACAACGCTCCTCTTGTCATCCTCCTCGTCTCAGACAAGGCCCCTCAGCCAACCGGTGGCTTATACGAGATGGGCTCTGGATGGTTTGCGGCGACCAGGTGGCAGCGCAGTGGCGGCCACGGCTTCCCGGTAGACGTTAAGCTTACACCTGAGGCTGTTCTCGCTCAATGGCAACGCATCATCAACTTTGATGATGGCCGTGCTGACAACCCAGCTGACAACGCTGACGGTCTCAAGTCCATCATGGCAAACATGCAGAACACGAGCAAGGACAAGAAGGAGAAGAAGGCTTCCAAGAGCAACGAGGAGATTCTTGAAGCTCAAAAGAAGGCCCTCGCTGCCAAGTCGGAGGGTACTCCCTTTGAGTACACCGAGAGGGATGTGATCCTTTACAGTAAGACTTATCCATGCCCCCAACCTCCATCATCCAACTAACAAACCCTACAGACCTCGGGATTGGTGCCAAGCGTACCGACCTTCCTCTCGTCTACGAAGGCGACCCGAACTTCCAAGTCGTTCCCACCTTTGGTGTCATCCCTCCCTTCAACGCCGAGCCGCCCTTCACCTTTGACGAGATCGTCCCCAACTTTGACTTCCGCATGCTCCTCCACGGAGAGCAGTACCTCGAGATCCGCAAATTCCCCATCCCCACAGAAGCCAAGCTCATCGCCATACCCAAGTTGGTCGAGGTTGTGGACAAGGGCGCCGCTGGCCTTGTTGTATACGGCAGCGTAACCAAGGACGCCAACACGGGCGAAGAAATCTTCTACAACGAAAGCACAGTCTTCATCCGCGGCTCAGGCAACTTTGGCGGTCAGAAAAAGGGCGGCGACCGCGGGGCGGCTACAAGGATCCACAAGCCCCCTCAGCGCGCCCCCGACTCTGTTGTCGAGGAGCGCACAAATGAGGAGCAAGCTGCTCTCTACCGTCTCACCGGCGACCGCAACCCTCTGCACATTGACCCGCAGTTCAGCAAGGCCGGTGGCTTCCCCACTCCTATCCTCCACGGCCTCTGCAGCTTCGGTATCTCGGGCAAGCACGTATTGCAAACATATGGTCCGTTCAAGAACATCAAGGTTCGCTTCGCAGGCGTCGTACTGCCTGGTCAGACGCTCATCACCGAGATGTGGAAGGTGGGTAACACAGTCATGTTCCAGACAAAAGTCAAGGAGACGGGTAAACTTGCCATTTCGGGTGCGGGTGCAGAGTTGATGGGTGGAGCAAGCAAGTTGTAGGACCTGACATGACATGACTTATTTCCAACACTTGTATCTCTCTCTTCTGAAAGCTATTTGTATGACTATATAGTGTTAATCTCTTCGAGCCCTGATTTTTCAAAACAAAACTTGTTCCCTTGTATCACACCTTGGACTTATCAATCAGAGTCCAGTCCACCACTTGCTGTTGTATGTTTATATCATGGGATAGCATGGCACAAGTCCATAAAGCATACTTGTCTATTACTGTTGCTATCAACCTTGACGAGCCTCAGTGCAGAAAAAGTTACAATAACGAAGCCCACTCTCCCCCTAACGCCATTGCTCACTGTGTCCCTCCCCTCTTCCATGCTCCTGCAATGCATCCTAGCATCAGAACACTTGTTCCGAGCCACCACCTCCCAAACCAACCAACCGCCTCTACACTCTCAGTCCAGTTCATAGTGGCATATCGCGACCCAAGTTTTCCTGGCGCCCTCCCTATGAGTTGAGGTAGTTTCGGACCGCGCCTTGCAGCTTGGTCGCACTCTCGCCGAGCATGTTGGTTAGGTTCTCTAGATCGTCGCCAGCGGTGAGACCAAATTTGCGGACAAAGTCCTTGGCCGCGGTCTCGAGGTCGCCGTAGTCTTCGTCAGCTACGTCGTCTTCGGGGCGGCCAAAGTATGCGTTGGAAGAGATGGCGCTTGCACCTTCAAAACCTGGGATATGGGTTAGCAATTATGTTGCATGTAGACAGGTGCGCCGAGGTATGCATACCTGATAGCCTTTCCTTGGCCTGTGCAGTCGCGGAGGGATCGAAGGCATTACGGCCGAAGAACTCATCGCTCGAGATTCCCTTTTGTGTTCCAAATTTCTCCCGCGCATACTTCTCGTCGTCATCGACAGTAGGCTTGCCCACGCTTCCAAAGCCTCCCATTTTCTTCTGGGGCGCTGCCTTTTTTGCAGCGCCTACTTGCCCAAATCCTAGGCGCTGTACGCCCATGCCTAATCTCTCCACATCCTGATCTGAGCGCTCGGGCTTGGAGGTGGACCCAAAGCCACCTCGTGGTGGAGATACGGGGGTCGGAGAGGCAATGGCGGATGCTTCGGATGCCTTGGACTTTGATGCGGCGACGGCCTCAGCGGCTTCAGCGTCTGGGTCGTATCCCAATTTCTCGATGCGCTCTGCTTCTTCGCGGGCCTTTTTCTCTGCTTCTTCAAAGTCGAGGCCGCCATCTGCAGCCACCACCTTCTTTGCCCCGAGGCCCTTCTTCTTCGCGCCCAAAATGTTCTTCTTTGGTGCAGCACCTCCGGTAGTCTTTCGTGCTGCTGCTGGCTTTGCAGCTGGGACGGCGGTTGGCGTATTTGGTTCGGAGCCACCCGCGAGCGGCGACTTTGGGCGATCTGTCCCGTTGGGGTTGGCAGGCTTGAGGAAAGGTGATCCAACCTTTGGTGTACCGGTTCGTGAGGGCGGGTTCGAGGGTCGCTTGATAGTAGGTTTATCCCACGACGAAAAGAAATCGTCTTCATCGCCAGCGGGAGTGTTGGTGCCGTCACTGCCAGTTTCAACGACATCGGTGATTACAACCTCATTCGGATACCTGGCCAGTTATTAGCATGTAGGCTTACCAACTGCCAAGTGGCGACTTACATTCTGGCATCCGCAGCGCAACGTCTGGTCAATTCCTCCTTGTACTTGGTGGCAGCATTGCTAGTGTATTTGGCCTTGTGGTCTTTACTCGCCAGCGCAGCAGAGCCTCCATGCGACTGGAAGTACTTGGTTGCGCTCTCGTTACCGCCGACTTTCATGATGCGCAATTGGTCCCATTGCCAAACTGTCTCTAATCAACACATGTCCCCATGGTATATGACGTCCGGCGTCTTAGGGGTCAACGTACTGTCGAGGTTGGTAGATCGCACGAACGAGATGTGGACACCCATGTTACGGTGGTTGGACGAGCAGTCGAGACATAGGTAGATGCCAAAGGGAACAGAGCTCCATGTTGGGTTCTTTGCGCCGCAGTCGAAGCATATCTACATGGGTTAGATCTGGGTTGGGCATTGTCTGAGAGCAACGTACCTTGTTCGCGGGCTTTGATTTCAATTTAGTAAAGATATTCTGCGACTGCGTCTTAGTTGCGAGGGCAGCCATGGTGAAGGGCTGTGTAGGAATGGTGCTGGCTGGCGGTGAAGGAGTCGAGTCGAGCTGGGGTGGGGATATTTTGGGTTGCGGCGTTTCGGGAATGATGCTAGGGTGGCCGTTTGGGGAGGCCGCGCCCTTGACACGTGACAGCGGTATCTCTGGCGCAACCTCGGAACATCCCACCGCACACTCACCACGACAGCCATAAGTTTGAACCAACCCTTTTACTTTGTTAGAATTGCTGTTAGAATTTTTGGTCTTACACAAACAGCCTCTTTACACGGAATGAGAGGATGTGTCTCCGCCTGCTACCATTGTTCATCTCATGAATGCCACATCCCGTTTATTCCTTAGCCATATCCATCCTACATCCAACATTGCTAACTCTTATGACACGGTCACTTATTTTCCTCCAATCTTGTAGGACACCCACGATTCAGATATCGGGCCCCTATCTTCCTATCATGCTGTCCCGCCTGACGCAATAGCAAGTGGGGTAGACATACAAGTATCACTCCCTCTCCACTCTTGATATCAATACATAGTGCGCTCTCTCTCTCAAAGTCAAATATCGGCACTGCCCATTCCATCAGCTTATCATGTCCTCAGTCCAAACCGTGCCTGCCCGCCGTGGCGCAGCCGTCGTGGTCAAGGCCGGCCAAAAGGTCAAGATATCAAACACGCACGGCAACCAAGTAGTCGACACATGGGCTCTCGCATTGCCCTCGGCCGCCCTCAAAACCGCATCTTCAAAAGTTGAAGCACCACTCTACCCAAATCCGACTTATGATTCGCCCTCCAAGTACTCGGCTGCTGCCAATGCCGCTGCAAGCGCGTCCGAATACATGTCCATGTGCCACTGTAGAGCCACACTACTGAAAGTGACGCCCACAGTGGGTGATGTCATGGTCAGCCAGAAGAGGGCACCCATGGTGAAGGTGGTCGAGGATACAAGTCCTGGTGTACACGACACGCTGATTGCTGCGTGTGACAGATGGCGGTACAGTGAATTAGGCGTCAACGGGTACCACGAGTCCTGCACGGACAACTTTTGGGACGCGTTAAATGCATTGTCGGCATCTCCATTTCTCGTTGCGGAGGAGAAAAAAGCGTTGGAAGCATTGCAAGGCGATCTAGGCAGCAAAATTCCGGACCCCTTCAATCTGTTCATGAACATCCCTGTTACACAAGAGGGCGAGGGTGCGAAGCGTGGAGTTAGTTTCGAAGAGCCCAAGACGAAGCCAGGTGATTATGTCGTCTTAGAGGCACTCCGGGACGTGATTGTAGTGATGAGCGCTTGCCCACAAAATATCCTCACTATCAACATGAAAACCCCCGTAGATGCACATTTCCAAGTCCTGGACTGAGAGCATGGGATAGAACAAGTAATTCATAATAATGAAGTTCGTTAAAAACAGTTTACCCACCATCTTACATAACCTCCTTGTCTCAACATTACAATTACAGCCATAGCGATTGCGGCCCCGCAATCTCCATGCTCATAAAGAATGTGAATAGCAACAATCCCATTATAAGACCTATCCTGCAGACCCAAAATGCCGTTCGCCCGAAAAAGCTCTTCTTATTCTTCTTCCTCCACTTCTCTCCATTTCCCATCAACCAATTCTTAGCACCTGGACCCGGCCATGTTCCTACCACCAACGCACCAAGATACCAGATTATCAAATGAAGGAAGGAGGCCAGTGGAATGAACGCGAGGCCCCACATGACGAAGAGTCTGCTGCGTAGGATAGAGGAGATGCCGAAGACGTCACCCAATGACGTGAGAAAGTACAGCGCTGTGGTAGCTACCACGAGGATTTGGAATAGTAGGAGCGCAAGGTGATCGCAGTACCAGGAATATGAAGAGAAGTTGGGGTAGGGGTAGGTAGGGAGACTGACGAGTCTTGTACGTTTCGTTTCGTCAATGTTGAAGGAGGTCCACATGTCTGGGTGTACGATGGCCGCATCGCTCTCATCGGTGAATACCCTTGCATTCGTGTGCTTTGGTTCTTGTTTTCGCGACGTAGTCTCGGGACTGGCAATCGTTCGCAAGTGTTCTTCGTCTTTCGCTTCGTCATCAAGGTACGTCTGAGCCATCGAGAGAATGGGCAATAGGAATAATACCAACGGAAGGATCTGACCGAACGACCAGTAGTTTTCTTCGGAGAGCGAGTTTGAGGTATAGTTTATGCCGTCGAAGTTGATTGTCGCCGAAGCACGCGTCAACCAGACTTTGATAGTGCCCCATGCCATTGCAAATGCTAGCCAGACTATCTCTACAAGCATGGATTCGGATATGTCGTATGCAGCGCGGACGAAGGTGAAGATGGCGTATACGAATAGATATACCGCTCTCCACACAAGCGCATGGAGACTGTAAGATGATCCCGCTTTTCGCTCCATGGAGTAGAGGACTTGTTTGATTTTTGTACCAGGTATTGTCCGAAGGTATTTGCGCGAGGAGCCTGCAGTTGGGTCGAACAGACGTATACCGCAATGGAAATGGGAGACGCAGATGAGAATGACGGAGAAGATCATCGTCCAGAAATTGGCGCCTTTATGAAACCTAGCAGGTATACGAAGTGCAACAAAAAAGCACTGAGCGTTCATGCTAGGATAGAAGCCCTCAGTGTCGTCGGGATATCCATTCAGCCACATTTTCGACCCGGTTGGAAGCAACGCGGTGATTAGCAAACCTACGAAGACGACCATGAAGAATATCCGTATAAGGCGCATGGTGTTGTTGACTCGAAAGTAGCCTTGGAGAAAAGTCATAGCAGATACGAATGAGAAGCTAGCGAACCAGGCAATGAAGACCATGATCTGCCAATGATATGCAGAGATACCACACTTGAGTTGCGAGTAGCCGGCAATAAGAATACCAATCCCTGTGACGATATTTAAATCTCCGAGGATCAATACCGACTTCTCCATGGCTTTGTTGAAGCGGCTGCTGGGTCTCCAGGAGATGATGTGAGAGCGGAGCCAAGTAAGGACGACATAGTCGACTGGGTTGACGATTCTTGCATGTTTATTATTCGTACTCTGAATTTCGAAGATGGTAATGTAGTGGAGCAGAAGCATGAACAGCGTGAAGTATGCCGACATAGAGAAACCTAAGATGACCTATGCCAGCTGTCAGTCGGATCTACGCGGAATGGGTCGGAATACACACTCCAATACCTGACAGGTCCGCATTTGCAGTGAGTGTCGGCACCTTGAGCGCAGTGAAGTTTGTGAGATGAAGCCATTCGCAATTAGGCCGCTGGCACTGTGATGTGCTTTGTTGGCTCATTGTGCGTTGTGTCTTTGGAGTGATCTAAAGGGGCTGTCGAGGACTTGTTGCCCTTCGGCTAAACGTTTCCGGTCAGTTCGGTGCTACTATTGCTGGTTGGATTCCAGCCCGACGTAACTCCAGGTACAAGTAAGCCTGGTGCCAGCCTTAGAAGTCGCCATGTTCTATACAGGATCGTGATGGCAAAACGACGCGGCCGGCCAATGCAGCAGGTCCTCGCGGCTCGGGCCTTTGGAAGTCAATGTAACGTCGGAAAGAGTCCATGGATACGAACGACAAAGTTCTACGTCAAATGCAACCGGCAGAATTCAAGGCGTGATGTTTGGCGGGATCCCTGGTAGATGAGTTGAGGCTCAATTGGGTGCTAGCGCGAGTGAGGCGACGGCTTGGCACTGAGTGGGGAAAATGTTATTTTTTGGTTGGTATCGATAGCGCGCTCGAACTTTTTGCCAGCCCGTCGCAAACTGCTCCAACGACCGCAACCACAACACCCTACAGTCGCCCAAAATGAAGACGCAGTGGAAGGATATTCCCGCCGTGCCCACGAGCCAAGAGTTCCTGGATATTGTGCTCTCCAGGACCCAGAGGAGGTAGGATGCAAAATTCCTTCACGCCCGCGCAAATCGCCCGACACACCCACACACACCCCAAAACACGAAAGCTGACTGAAACCCCAGGTTGCCTACGCAGATTCGTGCAGGTTTCAAGATTAGCAGAATTCGAGCCTTCTACACGCGAAAAGTAAAGTACACTTCCGAGACCTTTACTGAGCGCCTCTCCGCTACCATCGAGGCCTTTCCCCGTCTGGCGGATATCCACCCGTTCCATCGCGATCTTCTGAACACCCTATACGATGCGGACCACTTTAGGATTGCCCTGGGTCAGCTCTCGACGGCAAAGTCGCTCATCGAGACGGTTGCGCGCGACTATGTGCGCCTACTCAAGTACGGACAGTCTCTCTTCCAGTGCAAGCAGCTGAAGAGGGCAGCGCTGGGTCGTATGGCCACTATTTGCAAGAGGTTGAAGGATCCTCTGGTCTACCTCGAGCAGGTTAGGCAGCATTTAGGCCGTCTTCCGTCTATCGACCCCAACACGCGCACGCTTGTCATTGCCGGTTTCCCTAATGTCGGCAAGTCGTCCTTCTTGAAGTCCATCTCAAGAGCCGACGTTGAGGTGCAACCGTACGCTTTCACCACGAAGAGTTTGTATGTGGGCCATTTCGACTACAAGATGCTCCGATTCCAAGCAGTCGACACCCCTGGTATTCTAGACCACGCGCTCGAGGACATGAACACTATTGAACATCAGTCCATCTGCGCCATTGCCCATCTTCGCGCTCACATCCTCTACTTTATGGATCTCAGCGAGCAATGCGGCTACTCCGTCGCCTCGCAAATCGCCCTCTTCAACAACATCAAGCCTCTATTCGCAAACAAGCTAATCTCGATTGTCGTCAACAAAATTGATCTCATGCGACCAGATCAGCTCGACGCTGAGACCCAGGAGCAGCTTCAGGGTATGCTCAAGTCTGGCGAAGTAGAAATGCTGGAGCTTTCCTGCAATACTCTTGAGGGTGTCATGGCCGTACGCAACTCAGTCTGCGATCGCTTGATCGCTGCGCGCAACGCAGAGAAACTGAAGGCTGGTACGAACAGCGCCGGCGAGCCTTCAGGCCGTCTTGGTGAACTACTGCGCCGAATTCACGTTGCTCAGCCATTGGGTGGCGTAACTCGCGAGACTTCGATACCTGAAGCGGTCCTGAACAAGAAGAAGTACAACAAGGACGACCCTGAACGACCTGTACTTGAGCGCGATCTCGAAGAAGAGAATGGTGGAGCCGGTGTATACAACATAGACCTACGCAAAAACTACCTACTCGAGAACGACGAGTGGAAGCACGATCGCATTCCCGAAGTCTTCAAGGGCCAGAACGTGTACGACTTCATTGACCCTGACATCGAGGAAAAGCTTGCGGCACTCGAGGCCGAAGAGGAGAAGCTTGAGGGCGAAGGCTTCTACGAATCAGACGACGATCTCGAAGATGCTGAAGAGGCAGATATCCGGTACAAGGCAGAGCTTATTCGTGAGAAGAGGCAGCTCATCCGGAATGAAGCTAAGATGCGCAAGAGTCTTAAGAACAGAGCTGTCATTCCCAGAACTAAGAAGGCGAAACAGATGTCGCAGATGGAATCGCATCTCGAGAGCCTTGGGTACGATACCTCAAAGGTTGTCGAGCGTGCGGCAGCCCAAGCAGAAGCGCGAGGACGCAGTTTGGCTCGTAGTAGATCAGAGGCCCCCGGTGCCGATGCTATGGATATCGATACGCCCAAGTCTGCGCTTGAGCGCGCGAAGAGCCGAGGCCGCAGCCAGAGCACCAACAGAAGAACTGACGGTGTCACGGATGAGGTTGCTGCCTCCAAGGCGGAGAAGTTGGCCAAGTTGTCGCAGAAGAAGATGAACAGAATGGCCAGACAGGGTGAGGCCGACAGGCACCAGACTGGCTCTTTGATCAAGCATTTGGTAAGTCATTTCATCGCACACCCCACGCAAAGCACCTTTGCTAACGTTGGCCTAGACTGCTGGCAAGCGTGGTATCGGAAAGACCAGCCACAGATAAGCGGGGCTGCTGTATGTAGTGTTCTCACTTTACTGCTTTGTAGCTCGGAAAAATCATGGTTGGCGTTCAGGATGCATCAGATACCTACCCGCTGTCTACGAAACCAGCGCGGTAATGCAAATACTCTTTTCCATCGTATGGTCTGTTGCGGAAACAAGCTTCTGAGAAAATAGCCATATGTTCAAGTGCACATATTGATCCTGCAATCGATCCGATTTCTTGGCCTTGGTGCGCTGTTACATGGCCTTTTGGGGCTGAATGGGTGGCTTAGATTGCGCTTATTTGTGTGATCAGTTCGGCCTGTCCTTCCGTAGACCAAACGTGGTGGCACAGCAAGACTTGCATGTAGCAACAACCCTGTCCCAAGAATCATCGGTACACACGATACCGCCCTGTGGTGCCTGAGATTTGGAGTTGCAAGAATAGTAATCGTGTAGGCGCCGTGGATGGTGTCCGTGCGCGCTAAGCTTTTGGACCCTCAAGTGGCATGATGTTGTGAGCTGCATCCTCCAACTTCGCAAAGCATCCGCGCAACCCTTTTCTGATAGCAAGCGGCAAGCTGGGAGTACACTATGTGTGAATTGCGGTATGTAATGCCAGCTTCAAGGAGCTGCAGGAGAGTGCGGAAGAGCAGCGATATATTCAAGTAAGCGCCTCCAATTGTAATCTAAGTCCAGCGGCCTCCACTTACACTCTGCTCAGCCCGCCCCCTGGAAGCCTGGAGCTAACCTAATCAAACCTACTTTTCCATACCAACCAGTCACGATGCCTATGGATCCATGGCGTTTATGGAACTGACAGCCTTGAGTCGCATGTTGGGGCCATAACCCCGTTGTCCAATGTATAATCCGGGCAGTGTTCTGGACGATCCCTAGCAGAATGTGGTTCTGAGTTGGGGGCCTCATGGCCCACTCTTCTGCGCTCGATTCCTGCCCATGATTTCGGTTTCCGCTTCGCTTGACCTTGAGCTTGCTTTCCTCCATCGGTACTGTACCTGAGTTGCATATCTGAGGTTTCGTACATTGTACGGCCTACGATCGACACTTGAACGTTGCCGCTATACGACGCGCTACACGAAGCAAATAACCCGCAACATGTTCGATTTGTCAAGACGTAGCTTACTAGCTCTTATGTGGACAAGTGCTGCGCTTACAACACCTACGAGTATGTTTGATCGGTCATCAGATACGAGCATAAGAGCCATGTACTAAGTCGCGAACAGGTTTCTCAGACCGTATACTCAGTCGCGACGTCGAAGTACGCCAGAACAATGTTACCAAATGCCCTGATACCTACACTTCGAGAAACGGCCTCAACTTTACCTCGTTCTGCGGGCAGAACAACCCATTCAATGGTGAGCACGGAATTGCGCCAGCCTTCACAGAAGGGCCCACGGCTGACAAAGGGCAGATGCAATAATAGTGAACGGTTTAGGCCAATCCTTTCCGCTGGACAGTTATCTACAATGTATGGAGCACTGCTCACGCTACTGGGGAAATGGTGAGGGTTGCTTTGGTGTTGTGTGGGTCGAAGACGGTGGCGCATGTTGGATAAGAAACAGCAACGTTTCTACCACAAGTCTCGTGCCAGCAGCCGGTCACTATTCTGCACTCGTCGATAGGAGTGGTATGAAGGGATACGACACATCATGTCCGAACGCCGATTTGTCGGTCAACACTCTACCTGGCGTCAGTGGAATGCAGTACACCACACACTGTGGAAAGGTTATTGGGGGCAACGACCATTGCTTCAATGGATATCCATGTTTGCAAAGCCCGTACGTCGGTTTCTACCATGCCGCAACGCTGGAAGAATGCATGGAGATATGTGTGGATCAACATCCCCTCTGTCGTTCTGTTTCCTGGAATCCTGGTCTTGAAATTGGTTTCGCAAACTGCTGGCCCAAAACTGGTACAGATGCTGGATTCGGAGACCCCGTCAAAAACACCGGTATCTTCCACTCTGCGGAGATCACACAGATTGACCAGGTTGATACAAAGTGCCCCCAGCGTAACAGCTATACCAGCTATACTGCTAGTAATGCCGTCGCGGCCCGCTTCGATATCCACTGTGGACAGCTGAATCCAGGCACGAACATTACAAGTCTACATGCGCAGAATATAACTGCTTGCATGGATGCCTGTGCCTTGAGCGACAAGGCATGCAGGGCTATATTGTTTGACTCTACACTCCAGGGCGGGTACAAGAACTGCTACCTGCAAAATACCACGAGCGTCATTACCAACCAAGCATCCTCCACCTACGCTGTCGTTGCCAATTCCGACAATCCTGCTTCCGATCCCTCTTCGGCTTCTCCATCCGGCAACAACGATAACAATTCCTCGTCAAGTAAAGCGTGGATTGCCGGTCCCGCCGTCGGCGGCGTAGTCGCTCTCGCAGCCATCGGATTCGCAATATTTTGGTGGCGGCGGAGGAGATCTGGCAAGAATGTTGGTGCAGAAAAAGATGGACATCCGCTGGGCAATGCAGGGTATGGTCCTGCCCCAGCACATAGTCCAACAGAAAGTGGTGCACGGCACTCGTATTATGATGCTCCGACTGTTGCAGAGGTGGAAGGCCAGGGAACGAGTGAACTGCCTGACAGTACAAAGTATGCGTATAACCACGGGCCGAAGAGTGAGGCGCAGGAGCTGGCTGCGTGATGAGTGGCGGCTGTTCCATTGAGGTTTGTTTCAGTGATCTCAGGTTGAAAGCGGTCCCCAAGCAACGCCGTGTTGTATAGCTGCCTCGTTACTTGATGGCTGTTTCTCTTACAACTCCTAGAAGTCTTTCCTGCTATAGTGTGGGGGACTTTCCTTGTGTTTATTTTAATACCTTGTTTAGTTATTTTAGCGTTCTCATATCAGCATTCAGCGATTCTAGCTACATCGTATATTGGGAGGGTGGGGGGATTCCATGCGCAGCAAGACTATGCAGGATAATTCTGTAGATATCATGAGTCATCAACACGGAGTCGCAGACTCGTTGCCTTTTGCAGTTTCAGATCTTGATAGAGGTCACCTGAGATTTTTTGTCCTCAATGGTATAGGTCTATTCATATGTCACGAACCCTGCTACGATTCACTCAATCGCTCGCCTTGTACTTGGCCCGATACTCATCAAGCTTCTTCAAATCGTCTTCTCCGCCTAGACTTCTCAGGTACTCGACGACATCATCCAACGTCAAGATTGCAAGGACGGGGATGCCATACTGTTTCCTGACCTCGCCAATCGCACTTGGTCCCGGCTTCCCGTCATCGTCGTTGGCTGTAGGCGTCTTTTCCTGCCTATCGAATGCGACAATGATTCCGACCAACTCTCCGCCTTCCCTCTTGATGATGTCGATGGCCTCTCTGATGGCAGTCCCCGCGGTGATGACATCATCAACAATCACAATTTTTTTTCCCTTCAGACTTGCACCAACAATGTTTCCACCCTCGCCATGGTCCTTTGCTTCCTTGCGATTAAAACTGTAACTCTTCTGTCCGTACTTGGCGAGGTCCAGATCAGCGAGCTTGTCGACGGATGCGGCAGCTAGGGGAATGCCCTTGTAGGCCGGTCCAAACAGAATGTCCCATTGGAACGAAGGGTCTGAGTCGCCGTGTGATTTGAGTGTGTGCGCATAGGCCGAGGATATGGAGCGCAGCAGGTCGGCCCTGTGGAAGAGTCCTGCGTTGAAGAAGTAGGGTGATATGCGCTTGGACTTGAGTGTAAAGGTGCCGAATTTGAGAGCGCCGGCTGAGACACAGTCCTTGAGAAAGTTTTGCTTGAACTCAGGGAGCGACATGGCGGACGTGGTGAATGACGTTGCTGTTTTGGGTTTCCGAAGTGGTGGGCTGTTTGCGAACAATTCTTTCCGAGCTCGGAAGCAGCGACCCTTCGAGAAAGGTCTGTGCGTTTAGTCGTTCGTCACTGTCCGGCTTGTCTCGCTAGAACTTTTCGCGACATCACTACCGCCGCCCCAGCCCACGCCGCCATTGCCTGCGCATCTCCACCCTGAGTCGTCTACTCTTTTCCTTGCTTCCGGTGGTATCTTTTGCCTCTCTGTGTGTTCCATCCTGTTGGTGATCACCAGGCGCAGCCTTTTGCCATTTCTCTACACCCGCACATCCCGACCTCTTCAAGATGGCCATGTATGTCAATCATTCATATCTCTATTCTCATAATTGTATCCTTGCTTACTTTCTGTAGCTGGGACTCTCTAACAGGACGCAAGTCCAAGGAAACGGCTACACAATCACCGCAAAATTCCGACTTTGTAAAAGAAGACACCTTCCAACCCACACCCTTCGACCCCAACACGGCCATCCAGAACCCCTCAGAGTTCCTTATCGATCCCTCGCAACTGCACCCGCTTGCCGGCCTTAATCAGGGCACGCTCGACTACCTATCACTCGAAGACTCAGTCCTATCAGATCTGCCTGGCGCACAATCAGCCCTCCCATCTCGCGGCTGGTCCGACGACTTATGTTACGGCACCGGAGTGTCGTACCTTTCTGCACTAACAATTGGAGGAGCGTGGGGGCTGGCTGAGGGGCTACAAAAGAACCCACCGAGCATGCCCCCGCGATTGCGAATTAACGGTGTACTCAATGCGGTAACACGGAGAGGGCCTTTCCTGGGCAACAGCGCGGGCGTGATTGCCATGGTTTACAATGGAATAAACAGCACGATTGGCTACTATCGGGGGAAACACGAGACGAGCAACAGCATAGTGGCGGGCGCGTTGAGTGGAGCTCTTTTTAAGAGCACAAGAGGAACAAGACAAATGGCCATCAGCTCGGGCATATGCGCAACAGTGGCAGGAGGCTGGGCTGTAAGTCTGAACATTATCCACAAGCAAAATATGCGCTAACAGTGGCCTAGATAACACGAAAGGTCTTCTTCGAGCCAGACCAAAGAGCAGTCGATTAAGTTAGCTTGCTGCAATTTACACGACCGAAACCCTCTCGTAATCGACATTGTCCGACCACATTTCAGGACAGGCGCGGCCATGCTACTTCTCTTCCATGTTCGACATTACTTGCATCTACACGGTCTATCTTAGCGAATATTCATCACCACTCCTCGGGTCTCGTGCCCACTGTACAATAGCTGGCGTTCATTTGGAGGAAAGACCTGATGAGGGTTTAGAAAAGGATATGGTGTTGGGATCTGCGCATCTTTGAGCGGGCTAGCTGTGTATTATGTGTATATGTAAGACGAACTGATGGAGCAGAATTAATGAATATTTGATCAAACACGCTGATCTTAGACTGCCGTATCTAAGAGATTGTTGCGCAATCCTAATTCCCTTCTCTCAGAACTCTGTTGTGATTCATTTAGTCACACGAACCCCTTGTAACATGATGAATGATAATAACCATATCTATGCTCGATTCCCACGCATTGTTCCTGAGCTTCCTCCTGTTAAATTCGTATATCTTCCCGTTGTAGTTCTATTTCTTCATCTTCCACATAAAGGTCTACTAGCGCGCCTACAGAATGTACGTTAGTTTTCATGATGCTGTTATAGGAACTACTTGTCTCTCTTATTTTCTTTCGTGAACCACTTTGCATTCAGTCTTAACTCTACTAGGAATCAGATTGCATATTCGAATCTCACACAGAACGCCCAAGCCTTTGAGGCGCTTGTACACTACCTAGACCCTCTCTCTACTTTGGGAAAGCTAAGTATCTCATTCACTTTGTCAACGCGATAGTGATCAGAACCTATGGATAACTTTTTATACGTCCGCAGATAGTGTTTGTTCTTCCAATAGTAAAACTCCAATGCATCTGCTAACAATCTAAAGTATCTAATTACTAAATGCCATTATAAGCAAGGCAGAAAGGTTACTGTATTTCACTTGATATATATGAGTGATATCAGTGCTTAGTAGCAGATATTCATAGCAAGAAGTTTTTGTAATAGAAACATAAGAAAGCAGTTGAAGTGCTATATTAGCACCAAGTACTCAGTAAGCTACAATATTCACGTAATGAATGTATGCGGGCAAGGCAGCTTTTAGCACACAGTACATTGATATGCATACACTGATCTTTCGGCGCCAAATTTACTTATGCGGTGGGGTGTGATACAATATTGAAAAGCTCTGATTCCAGCTTGCACGAAGTGGGGTACCGTGTAAAAAAAATCATGACTTTTCCTACTTCCATCAACCTAGCCGTCTTGGCTTGATGTTTTTTTTCAAAACGGTTATTTAATTAATTATTGCCTGTTTTTCCATCAACCAGAATAACATCCGATATGGTCTAGTGGCTAGGATTTGCCGCTCTCATCTGCAGAGTCAGTTCACTGTACAGTGCCGGCAAGGCCCGGGTTCGGTAAGCTTCACAATTAGCGCATCTTCGATTCTCACCACTAACATCCAACAGATTCCCGGTGTCGGAAATAAATTATCTTTTTGCGTCCTTTTGCTCTCTGCTAGGCGAGCCTTTCTTTTTTGATCACGCGAATTATCCGCCGAAGTGAGTAGTAACTTCGAGTCCCTTGCTTGTGTATACCGGCTGGTGAACGAACCAGCAAATAGCAAATCCTATGTCTACTACACACCGAACACGGAAACTGGGCTACCAAGATTTTCTGGCCCTTCTCCATACTGCCTTTTCGGAAGACTTGGACAAGCCAGTTACATCAGGCGTAGATACGTTTAATACTTTACAACGGGGTATAATTGTTTGACTTCAGCTTAATCCTCGCTTTCTGGAGAGGTGAAAAGTAAGATAAGATGGCCAGAATTGTGGAAGGATAACGAGCAAGCAACCTAGTAGAACACTGTCGAAGAATCGTTCCCGGCACGTTCATGCTGAAGAATAAATTGCTCTTGTGATGGAAGATGCCCGGCACAGACGGTGCCAGTGTAGTGCAGGCTCAGCACGAAGGGTTACTGATTGTTCCAAGACACCTGTCATCCACACACCCCAATCAAGTTAGGGGGATGAGTTCCAACCTTGGTAGGAGATATATAGTTCTTGTGTAGAATGTGAAAGTTGGAGGTGAACACACCAAACGCGAGGTGTGAGTCGAGCACAGACCATAGTGATGACGTACGTCATGGACAGCACCGTCACAGGGACACACACAATAGCCAATCTTGCTGCAACGACTAGCGCTTCTATATGATCACATGCTGTGGCGCAGCTATGAGGACATCGTCACTTACGCCAAGTCTCGCGGCTTCTCCAGCTTCCTAGGCAGCAACGAAACGCCGTTCTTTTTCGTTTGCGGAAAGCTGTTATGAGCATTTTCATTTCACTTCCGTATTTGCACCTTGATTATTTTCTCTACGACTCTTTCTGATCAAGGCTCGGCGGTGTTCTCACAACTGGTGACTTTAACACCTCGCCACCTCAACTCTCACCCGCACCATGGATATCCCTCGCGGCCACGCAGCAATGCCGCTCACGGAACCCGATTTCCTAGACTTCACTTACAACTATTTCAAAGCTGAATACTATCCCATTCGGTCTTTCTGGTCCACAGCCACGGCCTTCCCCAACCAAACCCAACGATGGATAGCCATGGGCCACGAATTAGCGCCACAGGTCATTCGGCCTGCCAACGCGCAGGCGCAAAAGGATCTGGAGTCTCTCGACTACTTTACGCGGAAGTGGAACCTAGACGCTGGTTTTGTAAGAGGCTTGGTGATTAGGTTTTCCAAGTATGAGTTGCATGAGCGGCTGGAGAAGAAGCTGTACGAGTGTGCGAGACTGGATTTGATGGTACGCAAGGCGCTCAAGGAAAAGCACTTGATCGATGCACTGTGGCCGAGCCCGGCACCGCGAAACATTGCGAAGGATCTATTGCAACAAGGTGTTCAGGTTCGGCAATGGTATGGCGACATGTTCCACAAGTACTTCCGCGTTCTGCATTCTATCGAGTCATTCCAACTCCGTTCCGAAGTCGACCACCATATCAAGAGTAGCGGAACTCTCATGCTTCTTCCTTTTGTGGATCATCTAGTATTTGGGAGCGTGGATCCCATCATTCCCATTGTAGCCAGAGGGGCTGGGTACGCGAATGCAAAAGGACACGACAAGAGAGATAGGAGCACACCAGGTTTTGGCGAACCGGGCAAGTTCGAGATCAGGTTCGATGCACCCGCCGAAGTTACGGATACGTTTACTACAAGCGTAGTTCGGCAGTGCGAGTGTATGAAGTGTGGGACGAAGCGAGATGTGCAGGTGGTAATATCCGTCGATCCAAATCCGACAGCAGGAGGAAGCGCGAGCAGACAACAAGGAGCGAGGCCATCGACTTCCAGAACTGGCGGACCAGCACCTCCCCGCCAACCTCCCAGGCCACCGCCCGAACGAACTCAAAATGCTAATGCCCCACGGCCATCAACACCAGAACTCAAAAAGCAATGTCCTCGCTGCACCTTCCTCAACGAAGCCAGCCTCACAGTCTGCGAAATGTGCGAAGCCACACTCCCCGAGACAGCCATCAGCAAACCTCCCAGCCCAGTAGCCGTCACAAGGACACCCTCGCATTCTCACTCAGTATCCGCCCCTCCCCCTACAGCGCCCAACGCACGCCAAGAAGCTCTGAAGAAGGAACAAAGACCCGGAGCGCCAAACAGACACAGTCTAAGCGCCAGCCTCTTCTCCATCTTCCCCTTCTCACAGCAACAGCAACAAGAGCATCATGCCAAGCTGCCGCCTACGCAGCAAGTCCACACAGAAACGGCTGTACAATCCCGACCCCAACAACAGGAAACGCGACAAGAAGCACGACCGTCGTCCAAGGAAGGCAAAAAGGCACAGGCGGCACCCCCTGTAGTCTCTCACGCAGAATCTCCATCGAGACAGCAGAATCGTACTACTACCCCACCAAATCTTGTCAACACACCACCAGAACCAGAACTCTCACGCCGTCCCGAAATGGCAATGATGCCACTTTCACCCTCGCCTCCGTCGTCTGCTTCGAAACGCCCGGCGCCCGCTGGTCTTCCAAGCAACTTGATGGACGACTTTGTACCCGTCTCTCCAGCATTCGTGCGAGATGAAGAGGATGAAGATGCGGGATGGGGATCCATGAGCCGCGAAGAAGCTAGACAGGGCGATAGCAGTAGTGACGAAGAAGAAGAAGATGATGATGATGATGGTAAAAGGGGAAGTGAAGAGAGAGGGACGGGCATGATAGATTTGGACGCTGTAGCGAGAGAGGAAGCAGATGTTTGGGGAGACAGAGACGACTAGGTGGATGAATGACCTTTT